>LKMJ01003982.1_pt1 | contig 13844 bp, 13 predicted proteins | sample 643391 | NCBI WGS metagenome assembly LKMJ01 (sample SAMN04112250, study PRJNA286221) | soda lake metagenome | biome: soda lake; feature: Kulunda Steppe; material: water; isolation source: sample PL-Br10 brine of Picturesque Lake | place: Russia: Kulunda steppe | collected 2010-07
GCCTGCAGTCCAAGCCGGAAGCCGAACAATCGGAGTCCCCGGTTCAGATGTGCGCTCGCGTACGCACGGATCGAGACCTGGTTCGACCTGAGCGACTCGAGAAAGACGAACTCCATGATGGCACTGATTACTGCAATGAGTATCCAGAGTGTGAGGATGACACCAGCGACGAGCAGGATGAGCCCGAGGTCGACTTGCGCTGTTGGCTCGATGTCGGTCGTCTGGCCGGTCTCGCCGATGAGCCCCGGATCGAACGGCAGCGAGCCACCGAGACCAATCCCGCCAACGAACAACACAACCACGGCCAGTTTGAGCCACAGCCAGAGGCGGAACGGCATGAGAAGGTCCCGCGTCACGTCGATTGCATCACTGAGGTCGTCGACGGCGTGCATACGCTGGGGTTTCGGTCGGATGGAAAAAACAATACTTGTTCGAGTCTCCCTGCGGGACCGATCTGACAGCTCTCACGAGCGGTCGGGATGCATTTAACCCTCCCCTCCCTTCGCATACGGTATGGACCTCCGCCGACTCGCACGAGGAACGGTCGAGTGGGACCGCCTCGAGCGCGTCATGTCTACCTTGGCGGAGCGATACGACCGGGAGGTCGTCCGCGTCGAGTTCATCGAAGCCGACAACTGGCTATCGACCCCGTGTGTCGTTGATGACGATCTGTTCGTGAAAGTCGTCTCCCGCCAGAACGCTTTCGTGCATGCTGTGTTGACCGCTGGACGGAACGTCGGTACAGTGACTTCCGGCGCTGGTGGGCTGTTCGATCGGTTCGACACCCCACTCGAGATGGTCGAACACGAGTACGAGGCGGCCCAACGAATGCGTGAGATCGGTGTCAACACGCCACGTCCGATCGAAGCCTTCGAGGTCAACGGTCTCGGCGTTCTCGTGTTGGAGTATCTCCCCGAGTTCGAGTCACTTGATTCGCTGCCCGACGACGTAATCGAAGCTGTCGCCCCGGAGCTGTTCGAGCTGCTTGCGACGATCCACGACCACGGCCACGCTCACGGGGACCTCCGGGCAGAGAACGTCTTGTTCTGTGACGGGGGGCTGTACGTAATCGACGCGACGAGTGTCCACGCCGATCGTGTCGCTGAAACGACGGCATACGACCTCGCGTGTGCCCTGGCGATGCTTGAGCCCCGGATCGGTCCCCGGGCTGCTGTCGACGCGGCTGGAACGGCCTATGACCCGGAGACGTTGCTCTCGGCCCATCGGTTTCTCGATTTCGTCCGGTTGCGCCCAGATCACGAGTTCGACTCGACGACCCTCCGGAGCGAACTGGAAAAAGCAGCCGATCTGGGAGACTCGAGCTGAGCCGACCGATTGTGTGGTGTGTAAACGCCCGCCACTGTTTTGCTCACGGCGCTCCTTTTTGATGGTATGAGCCGCCAATCCACCGATCCAGTTTACGGCCACTACGTCGACGGCCAGTGGCGTGAAGGCAGTGACACGTTCACGAGCGAGAACCCGGCGACCGGTGAGCGACTGGCGACGGTGGCCCGTGGGACCTCCGCGGACGTAGACGCCGCGCTCGCGGCTGCCAGCGAGGCCTTCGAGGCGTGGCGTGCCCTGTCCTATATCGATCGTGCCGAGTATCTCTGGGAGATCTATCACGAACTGCGCGAGCGCCACGCAGAACTCGGTGAAATTGTCACCAAAGAGTGTGGCAAAGAACTGAGCGAAGGAAGAGCAGACGTCGCCGAGGCCTGGCACATGGTCGAGTGGGCCGCGGGCAACGCCAGACACCCCCACGGCGACGTGGTTCCCTCAGAGGTCGGCGCGAAAGACTCGTATATGCGACGCAAACCCCGTGGGGTGGTCGGCTGTATCACGCCGTGGAACTTCCCGGTCGCGATCCCGTTCTGGCACCTGGCGGTGGCACTCGTCGAGGGGAATACGGTCGTCTGGAAACCCGCCGAGCAGACGCCGTGGTGTGCCCAGATCGTCGCCGAGATGTTCGACGACACCGGGATTCCCGACGGCGTCTTCAACATGGTCCAGGGGTATGGCGACGCCGGCGCGACTCTGGTCGAAGACGACCGCGTCGATACGGTTCTTTTTACTGGCTCTGCGGAAGTCGGCCACGAGATTGCCAGTACGGTCGGCGGTGAGTCTGGTAAACTTGCGGCTTGTGAGATGGGTGGCAAAAACGCGATCGTCGTCACCGAACACGCCGACCTCGAGACTGCCGTCCACGCCGCGGTGCTATCCTCATTTAAAACGACCGGCCAGCGCTGTGTCTCGAGTGAGCGTCTGATCGTCCACACCGACGTCTACGACGAATTCAAATCCCGGTTCGTCGACCTCGCCGAATCGATCGCCGTCGGTGACCCACTCGAAGAGAAGACGTTCATGGGGCCCGTAATCGAGGCCGACCACGTCACAAAGATCCGGCGACACAATGAGTTGGCCCTCCAAGAGGGTGGTGAGGTCCTCGTCGATCGGTTCGACCTCGCGCCCGAGGAGATTCCTGACGGTCACCAGGACGGCCACTGGGTCGGCCCGTTCGTCTACGAGATCGAGTACGAACCCGGCCTCGACTGTCTCACCGAGGAGTGTTTCGGTCCCCACGTCGCACTGATCGAGTACGACGGTGACATCGATCGCGCTCTCGCGATCCACAACGACACCCCCTATGGGCTCGCCGGCGCGATCATCTCCGAAGACTACCGCCAGTTGAACGCCTTCCGGGATCGGGCTGACCTCGGGCTGGCCTATGCGAACCTTCCCTGTATCGGTGCAGAGGTCCAGTTACCCTTCGGCGGCGTCAAAAAATCGGGGAACGGCTACCCGAGCGCCCGCGAGGTGATCGAAGCTGTCACCGAACGGACCGCCTGGACGCTGAACAACGCAGCGGAGATCGAACTGGCCCAGGGGCTCTCTGCGGAGATCCGAACCGACGAGTGAGTGCCCACCAGCCGCTTCACTCTCGACTCCCCGACCGACTTTCGACGACTGTCGTACACGAGATTTAATATTGTCGAACAGCAGATGAGTGCTATGGAATCGACAGGATTCGAACCGACCGCCCTGGCCGACCTCGAGTCGCCACGGGCGAAGCTGGTGTATCTCTACTTGAGTGCAACCGATGGTGCTACCCTCGAGGAACTCTGTTCGGACCTCGACATTGCGACCGGGACGGCACTCGTGATAACGCGGACACTCCATGATCGAGGACTCCTCGTGCGCCAGCACCCTCGACTCGTCGTCGCCTGACTAGAGTTCGATCCGTTCGACGAGCTGTTTCTGGTCTTCGTTCGTGTTGACTGCAACGATCCGGATCTTGTTCTCGAGTCCGGAGCCACGGAGCTTCGCTTTCAGGAGGTTGTCGACCTGGTAGACGCCAGCCGCGTTGGTCATCGCGATCTCGACCATCACGGGTGCGGAATCGCCTTCGTGGAGTGAGACGCGTTCGATCGCTTGACTCGAGAGCGTGTTGATCCCGCGGCCGCCGTGTTCGTAGGGAATCCGTGACCGGCCACGTTCCATATCCAGTGCGTCGGCGACCCGGATGACGCCTGCTTCAGTCGTCAGCGGTGTCTCGTGGCTGTGATGACAGAGGATGGCATGAAGCACTTCGCCTTTCATCCGGACGGTCTCTGGGAGATCATAGAAGTTTGGCAGAATTCGCGTGAGTATCTCTGAGGCCAGTGGAATCGAGTAGTAGACGTGTTCGTCACGGTGGACGATGTGTCCGATATCGTGGAGGGTCGCCGCCAGTGCGATGATCACCGACTCGTCGGCTTCCGTGAGTCCCTGCTGGCGAGCCCCATTGAAATCGACGTCACTCGCTTTCAGGAGTTCGTACAATCTGAGCGCCCGATTCCGGACGATCTCGACGTGCTTTCGACCGTGGTCGTTGTACTGCATCCGGTCGACTGCGTTGACGTTCTGGGCCTCAAGGTAGGTCTGAATCTCACGATCCTCGGCGAGAAACGCCAGCACATCGTTGAGCTTTCCGTCGGGAAAGTCGTGGTCGGCGTCCGGATCGTAGCCGTTACCCACGTCGTCGCTGGCGGCTGCATCGTCCATACAGGCGAACTCGCGGGCTGTTCAAAAAAGTTCTGCGGCGCTTATGCTGTGGCTTCCAGCGCCGACTCGACGGCAGCTTCGACCTCGTCGTAGTCCGGTTCGACGCCCGGATCGTCGCTGACCCACGCGTAGGTAATCTCGCCATCGGCGTTGACGACGAACACCGAGCGCTTGGCGACGTTGTAGACGCCGAGGTCATCGAAGTCCATCGTAATGTCGTAGTCGTCGACGATCTCGCCGTTGAGGTCGCTGACGAGTCCAAACTCGAGGTCGTTCTGCTCGCGGAACTCGTTGAGCGTAAACGGTGAGTCACGGCTGATCCCGTAGACGGTTGCCTCGAGGTCGTCGAACGCGCCGAGTCGGTCCTGGAACTCACACAGCTCGGTCGTACAGACACTGGTAAACGCCCCAGGGAAGAAAGCGAGGACGATCGGGGCTTCGGCCTCAAGTCGGTCAGAGAGCGTGATGGAGTCGACCTCGCCAGTTGCAAGCGGTGCGGTGAAATCTGGTGCTGTCTCGCCGGTTGTTGGCATCATCAGCCAGTTGTATACTTAGTGAAAAAATTGTTTCGTTCCAACGTGAACGCAACGAGAACTGGCGCTACTGCCGGCAGAGGAACCTGCCACGATTCGGGTGAGCAAAAAGATTATAATTGTTAGGCGGCAATCAACGTACAGAGATGAGCCTTACTATACCGTTGTTCATCCCTGGGGTTCCTGGGGGGCCGGAGCTTTTGATCATCCTCTTCATCGCCATCTTGCTGTTTGGGGCCAACAAAATCCCGAAACTAGCACGATCGACCGGAGAAGCGATGGGGGAGTTCCAAAAGGGACGAGAGAAAGTCGAAACCGAGCTAGAGGAGATGCGTGAATCGGGCTTTGAGGAACTCGACGAAGACGACGATGAGGAGTTCGTCGACACGGAGCCAGTCACTGAAGAGGAGACGGCCGACACCGAGACCGAAGCCGAACCAAGCTAACTCTTTTTCGGGGGCGTGTGGCCTAGCGGAGAGGGCAGGAGGTTCCTAACCTTCTGATCGCGGGTTCGAATCCCGTCACGCCCGTCATCGCACAGAGCGAAGCCGATGACGGACCGTGCGAGATTCGTGAATCCTACCAGTCGCACACAGCGAACGGAGTGAGCGAGCACGTCTGGTTTCGGTTCGAATCCCGTCACCCCGTTGTGTCTTGTTGACTCATACGGCCGGAACTGTGGCTTTCGAGTAGACACAGACGACCAGAACGCCGTCTCACAGTAGATGTTAGTGAACACGTCGTTCGAACCAATGGTCTGTTGATACGGTCCTGACTCGTCTTCGTGGCGTGTTCGACCGACTCGCTTTCGTAATCCTCTCGAGCAGGTGAAAATTACGATTTAGTTATCAACTGTGATAATCAGTGCATGAAGTCTTTTACCAGCGCGTGCATGATAAACCGTAATGGATTCCGATGAGGGCGACGGGGTTCCGGACCAAAAGTCGCCGACCGAGAGTCCAGTCGCCGTCGGTTCATACACGTGGGCGGAGTTCGTGGCCGAATACGGCCACGCCGATGCCCTCGAGTCTACCGATGGAGACACAGGACGTGACTCTCAAGGCGGTTCTGTGGATTGGGATGCCGTCTCCGTCGACCCGGAATCGTATCTTGGATTTCATCCGGACGGCCTCGAGGAGTACGTCCTCCCGGTGGCCGGGGACGGTGCGGCGGCACTCGCTGACGTTTTCCACTCGTTTGTCGACCCGGAGACGACGCCAGTCCTCAAAGATCACTGGCTGTGGGAACACTACAAGTGGGAGTATTATTACGAACCGGACGGCAGCCGTCCCCGGTCGGCAGACGGCGAGATTATTCCTCACGATCCGTCGGCAGCGCTTGGGTTCGATCCCGACGTGATCGATGAGCGGTTGGCGACCGGGGGAGCGGCCGCGACGGCACTCGCTGAACTCGTCGACGAGCGGACGGTTAATGTCCGGCCTGAACTGGACGAAGACGCGTTCTTTTCGAACGAGGATGGGACGACGACGATCACGAACCGATACGACCTCGAGAAGGCGGTTCCAATGGCAAAGAAACGGCACTTCCGCGAGGTCGAACGCTACTGGGTCAACCAACCATATGCCTTCGTGATTATCTTTCACTCTGAGAAAGAAAATGAAAAGAAGTACTACGTCGTCGAACCGTATTTAACCGAGATCGAGACGGAGCTGCGGGAGTTCCTGTCCGGAAAGCTCAGGACGGCAATCAAATACTCCGACGAGGGAATCAAACGACGGGACACCGATGACGGTCGTCGGTCGGTGATCGAAGCAGAGACTCGGCGGTTGCTCAAGCGATACGACCTCACAGACGAGCCAGAACGCCAAGCCGAAAGTGGGGATGGTGGGCTCTTGTCGTCGGTCACATCGTTGTTCGGTGGCGACGAGCAGTCAGAACGCGATGCCAGTGAGCAGGATGACCGCCCGACAGCAGACGGAGACGACGACCTGCCAGCAGACACCGACGTGGCTGAAGCCAATCCTGAGTCAGAGAACGACCCCGCCGATCAGTCCGGTGAGGGCCGGGAACTCGACGGGATCTCGGTTCGTCCGGAGCCAGTCGTTCTGGCCGAAGATTCAAATACGTTATCTGAGTATCAGGTCGAGAAGCTTTTGTATCTCCTCAAACGGAATTTCATCGGATATGAACGAATCGACTCGATCAAACACGACATCAACGTCGAGGACATCTCATGTGACGGATACAACTCGCCAGTGTTCGTCTACCACACCGAGTACGAACAGATCATCTCGAATGTGTTCCACGGGGAGACGGAACTCGACGATTTCGTGGTCAAACTCGCTCAGCGATCCGGGAAGGGGATCAGTAAGCGATCACCACAGGTCGACGCGACCTTGCCCGATGGCTCACGGGCACAGCTGACACTCGGAACCGAGGTCTCAGACCACGGGACGAACTACACAATTCGCCAATTCAAAGACGTCCCGTTCACACCGATCGACCTCATCAACTGGCACACCTTTAGCCTTGAGGAGATGGCGCTCCTGTGGCTCTGTATTGAAAATCACAAGAGTCTGCTGTTCGCTGGTGGGACTGCCTCCGGGAAGACGACCTCGCTCAATGCCGTCTCGCTGTTCATCCCGAGCAGTGCGAAGATCGTCTCGATCGAGGACACCCGCGAGGTCGAACTGCCACAGCGAAACTGGATTGCGAGTGTTACCCGGCCGTCGTTCGCCGACGACGAGCAGGGTGACGTTGATGAGTTCGACTTGCTCGAGGCTGCACTCCGACAGCGGCCCGATTACATCGTGATGGGTGAGATCCGTGGTGAGGAGGGGCGGACGTTGTTCCAGGTGATGTCCACTGGTCACACCACGTACACGACCTTCCACGCCGATTCCGTCGACGAGGTCCTCAAGCGGTTTACGACCGATCCGATCAACGTCTCGAAGACGATGTTCACGGCACTCGATCTCGTCTCGATCCAGACCCAGACCCGTGTCCAGGGCCAGAAGGTCAGACGGAATAAGTCACTTACCGAAATCAACCACTACGAAGCCGAACACGACGAGATCAACGTCCAGGACGTCTACCAGTGGCAAGCTGAGTCCGACGAGTACCTCAAGATGGGTGATTCGAACACGCTTGCAGAGATCCGCTTTGACCGTGGGTGGAGCCCAGAGAAGCTACAGCGTGAGCTGTTCAAACGCGAGGTTATTCTGGCGTACCTCATTATCAACGACCTGAACAGTTATGCCGAGGTCGCAGCGACGGTCCAGGCGTTCATCAACGATCCAGAAACGATTCTGCGTTTGATCGCCAACGGGAAACTCCAGGCAAGTCTCGAGGATCTGCGTGAGATGGAAAGCGTCCTGATCGACGTCGACCCAGAGAAGGAAGCGCTTGTTCCCCGTCCCGAGGCAGGCGAAGAGACTCGCGCGCTCGCGACCGATATCCTCGAGCGGGCCGAAGAGCAGTTGTTCGATACCTATCGCGGGGAAGTGCCGGACGACCTCGAGTCAGCACTGAGCGAGGAGGCCACTGCAGAGACACAGTTTGCGTTCGACGACGAATCGGGGGGGACAGAGTTGGGCTGGGGGGACGTCCCACTGGACGAAGAAAGTCCACTCGAGGGATCATCGACCGATGTAAGCGACCTCTCAGTGCTGCCTGCTCCAACCGATGGCGAGCCCGTCGACGAGCTGGCAGCGTCTGCTGATTCGGGGGTTCTGGAATCCGATGACTCTCCAGAGCCGACTGATGATCCTGCGTCACCCGCTGAGGGTACAATCGATAACCGAGCTGATCCGACCTCGGATGGCGATGATTGGGAGGGTATTGATGACGACGGAGCGGTATCGCCAGCAGACGACACTGTACAGCTCTTCGAGGCCGATGCGGAGTCCCCGTTCGACGACAGCGATTCCGGTGAGATGACTGAATCCGAGCCGGTCTTCGCCGATCGAGGCGAGGAGGATGAGTTAGCAGAGCCCGAGTCAGTGCCGCCGTTTGCCGATCCGAGCAGTGAGGAGACAGAGGATACTGAATCATGAGCCTCGAGCGTGACGGTCCGTCCAGCCGGTCTGGCCCACCGAGGCGCACGTACGCCCTCGGCGAGTTGTGTTACCCACTTTACCGCCGCCTCTTCGACGAGGACAGCGCGTTCGTCGCCGACCTCGAGGTGAAACTCGCCCAGGCTCGGATGACTGACACCGTTGAACTCTACCTTTCTCGAGCGCTCGGAATCGGGCTGCTCAGTGGACTTACCCTTTGGATCGTCGGTCTGCTAGCGGGTTATGGATTGTTCGGTACGGGACTGATCGAGATCGAGTACCTGATCGGGTTTCCCGTGAGCAACGAGAGCCTGCTTGCGTTCATCGAAGCAGTCCGTATTCCTGGCTTGATTTTGCTGTTCGGAATCGTCGGTGGCGGGATCGGCTTCGTGACTGGGTTTGGTGCACTCGTTGCAGTTCCCTACTCGCGAGCGTCGGGACGGAAACGGGAGATCAACATGTTGCTCCCCGACGCGGTTTCGTTCATGTATGCGCTCTCGGTCGGTGGGCTCAACCAGCTCGAGATCATCGAGGCAATGGCCCAGGCTGACGATACCTACGGTGAGGTCTCACGAGAGTTTCAAAGTATCATCAAAGAGACAGAGTATTTCGACGTCGACTACCGGACGGCTATCCGGACGCAGGCTCTCGAGACGCCGAGTGACGAGCTCTCGCAGTTCCTGACTGACATGCTTTCGATCGTCAACAGCGGCGGCGACATGGAGGCGTTTCTCGAGGATAAAAAAGAGCTGCACATGCGCACGGCCAAACAGGAACAGGAGTTGACCCTCGAGACCCTCGAGCTGTTCGGGGAGATGTATATGACGCTCTCGCTGTTCCCGCTGTTGTTGATCATCATCATGGTCGTGATGCAGATGATCCCACAGGCGGACGTCTCGGATCAGATGCTCTATCTCGCCGTCTACGGACTGATCCCGTTGACGGGGATCGGCTTTCTGGTGATGGTTTCGACGGTCAAACACGACGAACTCGGTGACGGCTATCTCACGATCGCGGAGTCAGACGAGCGGATCGACGATTCCCAGTCTGGTGGGATACGCACGCGTGGTCTCGTCGAGCAGTTTACTGGGGAGTACAGTGTCTTCGATCGGATCAAAAGCCGTGAAGGACGACACAACCTGCTGGCGATCGCGAAACGACCACACGTTTTCTTCCGTGATAACCCACTCTATACACTGGTCATCACTGTTCCACTCTCGCTGTTGCTCGTCGGGGCGGCGGTCGCGCTCGGCTCTGCACCGCTTTCGTGGGAGGGCCTCCTCGCGAATCCGGTCTGGGGAACGTTCGTCTACCTCTACTTGCCACTGTACCTCATGTTCGTTCCGCTCTCGATCTTTCGGGAGTGGAACGTCCGTCACCGAAACGCCGTGGTCAGTCAACTCTCTGAGGATCTTCGGAAGCTCTCAAGTGCGAACGACACTGGACTCACGTTACTCGAATCGCTGCAGTCGGTTGCCGAGACGACCAGTGGAACCCTCGCTCGCGAACTCGAGGTCATCCACACCAAGGTCAACTACGGGATGAGCTTGAAACACGCCCTGATCGAGTTTAACAATAAGTATCACATTCCGCGACTGGCTAGAACAACGCGACTGATTAGCGAAGCCCAGGAGGCGTCAAATCAGATCACTGCCGTCCTCCGGACGGCCGCCCAGGCCAGTGAGAACCACGACGACCTCGAGCGTGAACGGAAATCTCGAACGCGGATGCAGGTCGTCATCATCATTATCACCTTCTTGACTGTGTTAGCCGTCATTGCGATTCTCAAGACTCAGTTTATCGACACTGTCAGCGGGCTCGGTGGTGGCGGGGCTGCCGAGGGTGCCAGCGACGAGGTCGGCGAACTCGAGGATGCGGACTTATCAGAGAACATCCAACCCGACCTGCTTTCGGTGTTGTTTTTCCATGCAGTGACGCTGCAAGCGATTATTTCTGGGTTCATCTGTGGGTATATCCGGGATGCCAGCATCTTGAGCGGACTCAAGTACGTGATCGCACTGTCGACGATCGCACTCGTTGGCTGGATGGTGGTGGGCTAGATGCCGACAGCACCCGACAGCCGGTCTACAGATCGTGCACAGACTGCCCTTGATTTCGTCATCGGGATCGGGATTTTCATTCTCGCAGTCGCGTTCGTGTTCACCACTGTGCCGTCGTTCGTGACGCCCCATCAGTCGGTCGTCGGGAGTGCTGAGACAGCCCAGGCCGAGCGGATTGCTGATCGGATTGTTGCCGAGACTGGGACCAGTGGGAACGAACTCAGCCGATCTCAGTTCGAATCGACGTATGCGGATGGCGACCTCGTTGAGGAGCTTGCGCTTCGATCGAGCGATGGGGTCGTGTTCGACAACGTCAATATCAGCGTCGAGACCGTAGATGGTGAGGCCGTCGACACGGCCACACTCGCTGCTGGTGACCAGTACGACGGCCAGCCAGCGGCGAGTGCGGTCCGTCTCGTTACGGTTACTGAACTGACTCCACACGGAGCGTGTGAGCCAGCCTGTCGGCTGGTCGTGAGGGTGTGGTGATGTCGAACGCAGATCGAGGCCAGGCGTATACGCTCGAGGGATTTATTGCAGCGATGGTCGTCCTGACGGCGGTTCTGTTTGCCCTGCAGTCGGTGGTAATCACGCCGACAACCGGTGGATTCAACGATCGAACCGTCCAGGCCCAAACCCAACAGCAACTCCAGGATGCACTCATCGTGAGTGCTGACGACGGTAATCTCTCCGAAACCGTTCGCTACTGGGACGGTGAGGGTGGATTCAACCGAACGAACGTCACCTCGGATGAGGCCCGTGGCGTCGATCAGGTCTACTCTGTCGACGAGTTCGCAAACGTCTCCCAGCTCGGTGCTATCTTAAACGAGAGCTTCGCCCAGGAGGGCTGGAATTACAACGTCGAACTCTACGCCATCGACGAAGCCGACGACTCCCAGATTCGAACGCTCGTCTATCAGGGGAGCCCATCATCCAGTGCGGTCGTCGCGAGTACGGAACTTGCGCTCTACGATGACCACCGGGTTGGCCCCGACTGGAACGAGACAGCCAGTGACGTCGACACAGAGAATCAAACGGTCCCCGACGGTGACGGGCCGTCACACCTCTACAACGTCGTCGAGGTCAGGGTGATTCTATGGTGAGCAACGACCGCGCCCAGTTGCTGCTCATTGGGGCGATTGCACTCGCGTTCATCGTCCTCGGTATCGTGGTCGTCTTCAACGGTGTGCTCGTTACCGAGACGATCTCGGCGAGCCAGACGAGCCAGTCGACGGGCGACGCGACTGCAACCGACGGTGCAGTCGAACGCGAGATCGAACAGCTCGGTCACCGGCTCAATTTCAACGAGGGCTGGGAGCCAGGTGATGCCGAAGCGATACTCGACGAGGGCGGTGGGTTCGGTGATCGACTCCAGCAGACGACCGCACTGAGTCGACCCGTGCTGGTCGACGTGACGTACGAAGACCACAGTGACGCCTCGGCAATCGAGGAATCGGTTGAGAGCGGTGAGATCACCTTCGACGGGGAGGCGATCGGACACCTCGTTCTCAACCTCTCGAGTGCCGACGAGCTAACCGTAACTCAGAACGATGGGGACGAGTCAGAGAATACGACGATCGTCCAGGAAAACGGCGAGTTCGGGATCGAAGCTAGTGACTGTGCTATCCGTGCAGACACGGTCCGGTTCGACCTCGTGTCTGGAACCGTCGATCAACAGTTCGTCGACGACTGTGACGCTGATGCGTTCGCCGAGGAGGCGGCGATCGTGGAGTACGACCAGTCGTACGACAACGTCACATTCTCCGGAGACGCAAGTGGGACCTACGAGTTGGTCACGAGAGGCGAGTTCAACGGTGAGACGCCAGGTGAGACGACGCCTCGTGATGGACTCTGGGAGATCACGATTAGTACCCAGTTCGAATCGAACGAACTCAGCTACGAGCACACAGAGCCGATCGAGATCTACGGCGGTGATCCCTGATGGACCGCTCACTCCGTGGGACCTCGACGGCCGTCTCACACGTGTTGACGATCGGAATGGCAACCGTCCTCATCTCGTTGTTGTTGCTCGCTGCCGGCGGCTTGCTGGATACTGAACGGGACCGTTCGACCGAGGCCTCACTCGAAACGGTCGGTGAACGCCTCGCTGCAGAACTCGAGTCAGTGGACCGACTCGCGACGCGGTCGGACAACGGCCACGTCAACCTCACCGCGACACACCCTCAGTCGGTCACGAGCGTCGGGTATACGGTCGAACTGCGCGATCCGGATGCGTGTGCGGACACACCGTTACTCGAGGGTGACTCACCATGTCTCGAACTCACGGCCTCTGCTGTCGGTGTCACCACGCACGTCCCGTTCGAGACGACGACCGAGGTCGACACGGGCACGGCGGTGTCTGGTGGGCCGATCGAGATCGGCTACGTCGACGGCCAGATCACGATCAGTGAGGGTGAGCCATGACCGGACAGTCAGGTTCCGAGCGTGGCCTCTCTGAGGTCCTCGCCTTCGTCCTCGTCTTCGGAATTATCCTCAGCTCTGTCGCGATCCTGGCGGTCTTTGGGTTCAGTGCCATGGACGGCTACCAGGAACACGAACAGCTACAAAACGCCGAACGGGCGATGGGGGCTCTTGCCGAGAACTTCAACGACCTCCTGCGTGCTGACGGACTCGATTCACGGACGAGCGATCTCGCACTCCGTGATGGGACGATCGTCACGGGCAGTGAGGGGACCGAGTTGAACGTCACGATAAACGACACTGCGATCGGAGAGACCGACCCATTCACCGAGTTGAGCGACGACGAGTGGCTCTCACTCGGCGAGCTTCGGTACGAGGCTGGCGGCGAGACGATCGGCTACGAAAGCGGTGCTGTCCTCCGTTCTGATACAGACGGTGCTCGAAGTGTTGCACGCGAGCAGCCCCACATCCGGTGTGTCGACCGGACCGACACTGCAATCGTCTCGTTGCTCCTGATCGATGCCCCGGATCGATCGTTTGGATCTGACGAGACGACACAGTTCGATCTTCGAGTCGACAACCGGACCACCGGGAGTTTTGAGGACCTCGAAAACGGACTCGAGCTCTCAGTTGGCGGTGACGACCGGTATCATGAAGCCTGGACAGACGACATCCTCGAACCCCGCACAGACTGTCTCGAAACCGCCGACACTGCCGTGGTGACCGTCGTCGAAGCTGACCTCACCTTCTAGGCCCAGTCACCGGTCAGC
>LKMJ01003983.1_pt1 | contig 13843 bp, 22 predicted proteins | sample 643391 | NCBI WGS metagenome assembly LKMJ01 (sample SAMN04112250, study PRJNA286221) | soda lake metagenome | biome: soda lake; feature: Kulunda Steppe; material: water; isolation source: sample PL-Br10 brine of Picturesque Lake | place: Russia: Kulunda steppe | collected 2010-07
CTCTCTCTCTCTCTCTCCCCCTCCCTCCCTCCCTGCTGCTCTCTTTGTATGCCTTGTGAAGAGCAAAGGAAAGGGCTCCTCAGGTGGCAGCAGTGCACGTTTATGCCCCATGTGCCTCTTGCCCCCTGCCACTTTTCACAGGTATGTTGTGGCCATGGGCTTCTCTGGCGATGGCAAGCGCCTGGTGGTAGTCACAGGGGACAACAAGCACACCGTACACATTTACCACTGGCGCTCCAAGCACCTCATCTACAGCAATGTCGGCCACAATGGCCAACCGCCCCAGGTAAACTGCAGCACAGCTTTCAGCATGACAAGCCTGCACAGCAGCTCCAATTTAGTTTCCGATATAGTAGATAGCGTTGTTTGACGAAAGCAAACCTTTCCTGGTGTAAAGGAGCAGAATGATCGGACCTGAATGCAAATGAGCTGGCTTTGCAAAATGGTGCTCTTCTCTTGTAGAGGCGCCCATTGTATCATGCACACTATTAGATATCGCTTTTCACCTTGTGTACTGCACAAATGAGCTTTTTCCTGCCTGATGTGCATTCCACAGCCTGGCTTATTGTGTAACATCTACAGATGACCCATTCAAACTTTCCCAACAAGTCTCTTAGTGCTCTAAACCACAAACATTAAAAACAGTTTGCATTGCTAACTTTGCAGCCTGCCGCTCCTTTGATCCATTGCTTGCCTTAACAGCACCCAACCGCCTGCCTTCCCAACTGTCTGTGGCCTGTTTTTACGACAGGTGTACGGTGTGGTATGGAACAGTTTTCAGCGCTGCCACAACAAGGATGGAGACCTGGTCATCCGCCCTGGCATGTTTGTCACCTATGGCCTGAAACACATCAAAATATGGACGCTGGACCTGGACTCTGTGAGTCTTGCTGCCTTGCTTGAGGTTTGGATGCTGGACTGGACTGGAACCATTCAAAAATCATCTGGAGGCCCACACACAACGAGATGCTTGTGTTTGCTTGACATACCTGGTGACATTGCGGGGGTCTGCACTTTGAGTGTGCGTCTGTGTGTGCATACATGTCTTTTTTGTGTATTTTCCGGAGACCATCCATGAGTTGGAACATGCCTGAGATGATTGAGTGCCATGGCAGCATATGTGTAGGATATGCAACATTGAGTGCCTTTCCTGTCATGCTTGCTCCAGGAAACAATTTTTCCTTCTGACACAGCATGTGCGCCTCCTGTCTTGCAGCGAGGAAAAGAGATCTATGCCACCAAAATGGGCCGCTTTGGGAGTGCCCAGGTGTGTGCAATTGTGGGTGTGGATGTTTGTGCTGCTGCAGGATGTACACAACTTTTTGTCAGTGTGTTTGAGGTGCTTCTTTAATCAAATGGTGTTATCAGTGTATCTTACTGCTGGATTTTTGCATGGTTTGCCTATGCCTGCTGCTGTTTCCAAAGAGGCCACTCCATTCTATTCCTTTTAAGTTGACCATGTCAAATTGAAGTGCTGTAATTGCGAATGAGACCACTGCACTGTTAGGCCTGCAACCTCTGAGAAGCCTCTGCTGCCGCAATATGTGCCCTCTATAGGTCGGTGATGTGCTATCTGCATGCTTTGTGGGCGTGGAGACGCTCGTCACGGGCACACGTTCTGGAGACTTGCTGGTGTGGGACATGGGGGGCAGGCGCGCCGGCTCCTTTGGATCTGTACTCCATGTGAGTAAGGTGCTTACCTAAGTGCCCAGGAGCCCAAGTTTCCCTGCAAAGCATGGCACAGGGCCCTGGTGTATGGAGCTCTTGCCTGTTTAAGGCCCATCTGCCCACAGTCACACCTGTAGTGCGCCCTTGCTGTTTGTGTTAAAGGACCAACGGTTGGTGGTGCTGAAAAGCACTGCTGATAGTACTCAAATATAATGTTATGGAGCGTTGAAGGATTTGGGATAGGTCCTGTAATAACAACAGACAGGAAGTCTGTCGTTTTAGTTCAAAGCCTTCTCTGTGAGGGCATATGGTTATACTCCCACCCTGCAGGCTGCTTCTCCGCCAATCTTGTATATCAAGTTTTTCCTGCTGCCCTGGCCACCATCCTGCAATACCCGTGTTGTATGGATGCGCGGCGGTCTCAAAAAGCTCTCATCATCATGGAGAAGGATTGGCCTGGGCCTTCGTGCACGGCAGTTTCTACTGCATTATTATCTTCCAGATCAAAGTTTCCTTGGTTGGACACTTTTGCTGCAGATCGTGCAAGCTCATGGCCCTGGGCCCAAGGCACCCTCAATCCATGACGGTCAGCATGTTTTACAGGTGAGTTGACTTGGATTGATTTGTGTTTTAGGGCTTTGATGATACTATGGCAGTCTCATCAGACTGGTGGTTGGAAATAAAATTGCCCATAAAGCCCAGGCAATCACATGTCTCAAATTGGAACGCTGTCTCAAAACCTTACTTAATGGATTGTAGAGGCCAGCCCTGCTCCTTTGCCAGGTACTGTTTGCGAGGCGCTGTTGCAGGTTCTTGTTAACGTTTTTACGGTTGGACAGTGCTGAAACATAATCTTTGAAGTTAGTGTAGGCCAGGCAGCATTTTCCCCAGGACAACTTGAATTGAGACAGTGCTTGACTTATTTGGCTTATAGACCAGACACCATGGAGTGACCTGGCACCATAGACCTGGCACCATGGAGTGACCTGGCACCATAGCTTGTGTATACGGCCTCTCACCTACATGTCTTAATTCTTGCATTATACGCATTTGATCTTTGTAGGGGGTGAGGGCGCTCTGCCTACGTGCCAAAGGCTCCGAGCTTGTCAGCGGCGGATCAGATGGCACACTCATTGTGTGGGACATCACAAACGGCAACCTGGGCAGGGTGCTGAAGACCATACCGGTGGGGTACAGTCAATCGTGTATCTGCGGGATCTGATGCCTGCTCCTTTGGACCACCACCCTCTGTGGCACTCCAGCAGTGTCGCTCCTTTATTTTCTCCCCTCCTCTTCTCTGAAAGCTTGCCAGATCTTGGACTCCCACCCCACGTTTATGCTGCAGTTCTGCGAGCTCTCCGAGTCTGTGCCGTGCTCCTTCCGCTCCCTGGACGCCCAAAACGATGGCTACACGCTGGTGGTGGGCACCAACCGGTGTGAGATCTGGGCTGTGTCTAATGACACCCCAGAGTCCCTGGTGCAGGTGAGCTAGGCTTAGCAGCTGCCCCGTGTTGGTGCAGCAATTAAGGGCTACCGTGCACGCTATCTGTCCATAAGGGGCCTCTGTGTTTCCTGGGTTGGACTCTTGGCTCTGCTCCTTCCACAAGCTCATTCTACAAGCTTTATCGCACCTCCCAGCCTCTAACACGGAGCTGTGGCTGGCAAACTCATGTCACCGCTGTGCTGTGCTGTGGGCATAAATACTGGATCCATAATTTGTGCTGCAAATGCGCTTTGTTTTGTAGTGCTGGAGCTCATAGCTGATTGCCTCAGTTGTGCTCTGCTAGGTCCCTATTGGCATGCCTTGCCGATGTGTGATTCCCTGCGGGGTTACCGGTCACGGCTAATCTGTGCTTCCACTCCATTGTCATGCAGGGCCACACCAATGATGTGTACGCGTGCGCTTGGCACCCCAAGAAGCCCTACAAGTTTGCCACCTCCTGCGACTCCTCCAACGTGTTTCTGTGGAACGCCCGGCGCCGGCAGCTTATTGTAAGCGTGCCTCTGTGCTGCTGTCATGTGTTTGCTGGTTGGTCCAAGTCCGGCATGGGCTTTCATTCTGCTTGCGCTTGATGAGCGTGAGGGACGCCCGCATGCGCCTGTCCATTGAGCTGTTGCTGCTCCAAGTCACACCTGAGAGGGGAGCCAACCGTGACCCTGTGCCACCCCTGAGGCTTGCACCTCTGACGCCTCAGGCCCCTGGCGCAGGCACCAAGTGAAACCCTCACACCCTTGCCTGGCACCAAGTGAAACCCTCACACCCTTGCCTGGCACCAAGTGAAACCCTCACACCCTTGCCTGGCACCAAGTGAAACCCTCATACCCTTGCTCATACCCTTGCCTTGGCGCAGGCACCAAGTGAAACCCTCACACCCTTGCCTGGTTTGTCTCGGTCACATGCAGGCCTGTGGACGACATTGGCCCATTCTGTCCTTTCTTACCAATACATGCTTTCAGCCCTTGGCACTGAATGGCAAGCGCATGCTCTCCCGCGTAGCGCTCGCTCCATGCTTTCCCGCATGGCGCTGCATGCTCTCCCACTTGGCGCTGCATGATCTGAGCGCTTGGCACCTGTGCTTGCTGCCCTGCTTGGCCTGCAGGCCAAGGTCAACATCGGGCTGCCGGCGCGCAGTGTGGCCTTCTCACCCAATGGGGCCCACCTTGCTGTTGGGACTGTCACTGGAGCCATTCGGGTGGTGCAGGTGCGAAGCCTGCAGCGCCCCAGCTAAGGCAACTGCCGTGGGATGAGTGGGCTGGAGGCGCAAGTTGCTCTCGAGGAGCCAGCTTCCTCCCTTATTTCCTGCCTGTGTGCTTTCTTGGATTTCCAAGCTGCCTGCCGCTCCTCATACCCAGCACGACTCAGGATTTGTTGATCACCAAAGTGAAGCTTAATGTGCGTCAGAATCTTGGTGTGTTGACAGCTTATCTCTGACCTATCTTGCCGTGTTGATCTTCACCCCGAACTTTTCAGGTGGAGGACATGTCCCAGAGGGTGGCTGAGATGCACTTCTCTGCCCAAGGCATCAAGGAGCTGAAGTACTCGCCAGATGGCACCAAGCTTGCAGCAGGCAGCCATGACTGTGACATCGACATCTTTGATGTCATGCGTGGGTGCGTGCGCATGCACGGCCCTCTGTGCCATGAGAGTGCCTCTGGGGCATCTTTGGTGCGTCTGTGGCGTGCACCCCATGTGGGTGCAGGTGGACATGGCTCCTTTTAGTCTTCCATGCGTTGATGCACCCATTTACGCCTGATGCTTGGAAACCCCAACACCTTCTCGAGGCAAGCTTCCTCACAAGGAAGGTTGCCCTGCTGCATTTTCAGGTACGCCCGCCTGGTTCGCTGCACCGGCCATTCCTCCTACATTAACCACATTGATTGGTCAGTTGACAGCCGCATCATCCAGTGCACCAGCGGCTCCTATGAGCTGCTATACTTTGACGCCACAAATGGCAAACAGGTGCGTGCGTGCACGCTTCAAGGTGCCTCCTGCACGAGTGTGCGTGCATGTGCGCATTCGTGCATCTTGATGCCTTGTTGGGGGTGTGGATGTTTCGATTGGCAAGCACTGATGCCTTGTGGGACAGTGCTCATGCGATTTGAGCCTGCTAGAACTGGACACTTGGGAAGTTGGTAGGCTGATCCAGCATGGATATGTGCTCAGGCTCACATACTTTTCAACCAACTGCTATTTGCAACTGCAGGTGCCTTGCATTGCTTGCCTCATTCCCAGATGGTGTGCAATTTTCCTTATAAGACTGCATTCCCAGATGGTGAACGGTTTTCCTTTTTAAGACTGCAGCTGTCAGTGCATGCCGCGAGTTGTAAGAGATGTAAGCTTCATCATTTCCTCCGCGAGCATTAAGAACATCCATGCCAGCCTTGCAATGACACAGCTGAGCCTCCAATCTTGTGTGCTGCAGATACCGACCTTGTGGGCTGCTCTGCCAGTGGCAGCGCCTGCCTGGGGTGCTGAGGGTGTGGCCTGCCCACATGCAGGCACTGCTTGCCTGGCACCGTGTTGCATTCCATTGCATGCACAGGAACAGGGAGCTTGCCACGGCACACACCTTGTGGGCTGCTCTGCCTGCGCACAGACTTGTGCTTTGCGCCCCACCGCTGTGCTGGTGCTGCCACGCAGGTGCGCCAAAACCAGCGTGACACCATATGGCACACATGGACGGTGACCCTGGGGTTCCCTGTAATGGGCATTTGGCAGCCCGGCAACGACGGCACAGACATCAACTCGGCCTGCAGGTGCGACACTGCGCGATCCTCAGCTGCTTGTGCTTTTGACCCTGTGATGGGCATTTGGCAGCCCGGCAACAACGGCACAGGCTCTTCCACGCAGCCTGCAGGTGCGGCGCTGCATGACTCCTGGTGGCTCATGCACCCAGGCACACATTGCCCACAGGGCGGCACCTTCCTTAAGGTGTGGCAGGCGCGAGCTGCTGCAGCGTTTGCAGGGCTCTCCCCAAGGCTGCTGCGTGCCACGTCACTCAGCTGACCTTCCTCCTGCCGCTGCTGCCGGGTGTGGTGCGTGCAGGACGTACCGCAACCCAGCATGGCAGGCACTGGACCCTCTGGCAGGCAGCTTGGAGGAGTATGTGGTGACAGCAGGGGACGATGGCCACATCCGCCTCTTCAACTACCCTTGTGTGGTGGAGAGTGCCCCAAATCGGTGAGGTAGCCCGTGCTCCTGCATTGCTGTGCCTGTGCCAACTGGTGTGGTAGCCTGTGCTGACCGGTGTGGTAGCCGGTGCTCCTGCAGTGCTGGTGCATGTATCTCCTGACTTGCATGCCTCCTGAGGGCTGTCTTCAATGCGCCCTGCAACCTACCTCCAGCGCACCTCCTTGCCTGCTTGCAGCGATTTTTAGGTGTGATAGCGTGCCTGTGATTTACAAAGTATATGTCGCAGCTGCAGCAGTGCGTGATTTCTTCCAGAACGAGGTGGGCGGGCTCGTTAAGAGGGGAACAAGGTCATGCAATATCTTTAGCAGCTTGGCAACCATTAAATGCATGCCTTGCATGCCCTGCATGCATCAATTGCAAACGCATTGCGACATGAGTGTGGTTGTGCATGCTGGTGTTGGGCTCAAATTAGTGTGCTGCATCAAGAAACGCTGGAGGAGAGACTTCAATTAGGTAGGATTCTTGAGATAGAGAGTCATGCCATGAAGTTCAGGGCACTGACTGGCATCCAACAAAGGCATGGTTTGTGCGTGAAAAGGGTATGGTTTGCGCACCGATAAGGGCGTAGCTTGTGCAATGACTTGGTGTTACAGGTACCTATCCGTACGCCCCTCCGCAGTCATGGCCTGGTGGGAAGCCTGTACATGCTGCCCTTGCTGGGCATGTTGCTCTGGCTTGCAGGGAGTGCATTGCGTCTGTTGCTCTCTTGCCTCTATTGCTGCCATGCTTGCCGCTGCCTTGCCTCTGTTGCTGCCATGCTTGCTGCTGTCTTGCCTAGCCTGTCCATGTCGCCCTTGTTGGCCCGTTGCATTGGCTCACAGGGAGTACATCGCGCACTGTAGCCATGTTATGGACGTGCGTGTTGCGCCGACAAACCGATGGATTGTGTCAGTGGGGGGCAGAGATCGCGCTGCGGTATGTGCTTGCCAACTTGTGTGGCTGCGCTTACGGGCTTGCAAGTGATGCATCCCCTATGCTCTGTTGCTTGCGTCAGATGCAAAAATATACCCCAAAAATGCTTTGTCTGGTTATGAGTGACTGCTTGTTCTTTGTTGCTGACGTGCAGAGGCTAGGGGCATTGCCACAGTAGTCCTGGCCTATTCACAAATCCTGACTGACCAATTCTATTTTCTGATGATGGGTTTAGGAGCTCTCTTTTGCATTGTTGCAGATAACACTTGTATGATGGGAGCGCATGGTCAGGCCAAGGTTCTATGCCCTGCCGCAGATGCTGTGTCTTGATCTCGTGCCTGACTGCAGATGCAGTGGCGCATCCTACCCGAGGCAAAAGATGATGTCATTGAGATAAAGCCCCAGGTGCATGTGCAAGTTTGTGGTCAAAGGTTGTAAGAAAGATCATATAAGTTATAACAAGGCTTGGGTCTGCAGATGCTGAAGCGTTCCAATTGTCACGCATCTCCCTTTGCACTTATTGAATCTAGAAGTTGGGCCTGCACCCCTAACAGTACAAGTCGCACACAAGCATGGCAGCAGGCTTTCAAATTCTGGCTGTTCCATGCTCCTGGGGTCTGAGCCCCTTGGCTTGTATTGCTGGCTTCTTTAGGTGCCTTAAAAGTTTTTACTTACAAGCTTTACCCTGGGGCTGCGTGCCAGGCTGGGCCGGACTGCCTGAAGCGGTGCCAAGCAGACCCCACATCACAGGCATCACATCGCATTTTACCCTTTGGGACCTTTTGAAATGCATATGCAGGTGGAGCAGTACAGGGTGTTCACAGCAGCCAAGCGCAAGGGTGTGGTGGCGGATCCGCTGGCGCTTATGCCCGACCCTGCCGCTGCGGTGGGTTATGCTGCATCAGCTACACCAGCTGCTACCTGCCAAGATATGAAGCAGCATCCTCCTACCCACCCCCTGTTTAAAAAGATGGTTGCAGACGCTGTGCTTCATTGAGCGTGTGTTGCCTGTGGCATGCCTGTTCTAACAGTCCATTGTGTGTGTTTGTTGCCTGTGGCATGTCTGTCCTTACAATGATGTGTGTGTTGCCTGCGGCACGCCTGTCCTAACGGTCAGTCATGTGTGTTGCCTGTGGCATGCCTGTCCTAACAATCAGTCATGTGTGTGTCGCCTGTGGCACGCTTGTCCTCACAGTCAGTCATGTGTGTGATATCAGCAATGCTGTTGCTTGCTCACAGGCCTGCTTCACACACATGCCCCCTTTGTAATCAGTTGCGGCCTTTCCTAGCTGCCCATTGATCCGTGCTGTCCGCTTGTGGCTGCAGGCAGCTGCCGCCTCAGCCCAGATTGTGGCTGACGCAGAAGCTGCTGCTGCAAATGGGCTCAAGGCCAAGGAGGCTGAGGACGAGCTTAGGCGGCAGAGCTTGAAGAAGTATGAGGTCACCACTGTCACGTCCAACATCAAGTGGGTGCATGTGGCACATTTTGCGGCATTCGTGCGAATGGCTTGCCTGCGTCCTGGTAGTTGGTGCACTGCATGCAATTCACTTCAAAAGCAGTGATGTTTGAGTGGAAAGTTTCTTGACCATGCTTTTAGTAGCTGGGCATGGCGGACGGCATTGCATGTCGGTTTTCAGTCCAAGCTGTTCAAGCTGCTAACATAGCAACTCTGCCTCTCTTTCTACCCATGAGTTCAAGTTACCCGAGTGCCTGCGGTAATTTTTGATTGCGTTGTGTGTAGTGTTTCCAAATATGCACGAACGTCGTATGTGCAATCCTCCTGAACCCTGCGTCATCCAAGTTCATCAAAAAGCTTGCCAAGCTGAGCAAGTTTCCAATCTTACAGGCTTTTGACAAGGGCTCTAGGCAAAACTGCATGAGGCTGCCTGTGCCTGGCGTGGCTTGTTGCACTGGTTGCAGGGGGGCATGCACTGATGCACAGGTATTTGTTGTGCTGACGGGCACCAAAGGCAAGAGCGCTGACATGAAGCTCGAGAACAGCCCTGACAACTTTGAGCGTGGCAAGACAGACACCTTCCTGCTGGACATACAGGTGCGGCTGGAGCCTTGTTGGCCAATGGCCAGCTAGGGGAGCTGTTTGGATGGTCCTCATACTTCTTGCATTATAAGGCCTGTGGCACTGTTTATGTCCACCTGGTCATTGAGCTTCTCTTTTGCATTCCTCTGAGAGCATTGTACACACTTGGTGTGAAGGTTCAAGGTCATGCTGACGGGAAAGGCGTTTTGGACACAGTGCATGGTGCCCAAAACAGCTCCTCCTTTGTGTGACTTGTGCAGTGGCTGGTTTGTTGCTAGGGCTCAGAATGGGAATTAAGTGATGCCTTTCTTAGAGAGCTGTGCACTGCAGCGCCTGGGTAAGTGCCGTGATTGCTGAAGTTTGGGCACAATGCTGCACGTTGTGTTGTGGTGGCTGCCCTGTGCTGCGCAGGACCTGGGCGACGTCCACACGGTTTTGGTGGGCCACAACGGCAAGGGCAGCAAGCCCCGCTGGCACCTGGAAAAGGTGCGTGGTCATGTAGTTGTGAACTCACTGAGCTTGCGCTCCCCCTCCTTCACTGTCCTACCTTTCGGCGGCAATTACCGGGTGGACACCATGCCTGTGCATCATGTGCACCCAATCACAGCCCTTGCAATCAAACCTGCTGACAATGGCTTGCCATTGCTCTCAAAGCTCGGCTCTCCAATTCCAATGCTTACCTTGGCCCCTTTGCCTCCTTTTTCTGTGGTCTCAAGATTGTCTTGGCCATCAAAAGCAAGATAGCAAGCTGTACCTTCTTTTTAAACCCTTATCCATGTGCAGCTGATTGTGCTGAACAAGACCGACCCTGGCTCCAACCCAGCAGTATTCACGTGCGGGCAGTGGATGGGTGCGGATGTGGGAGACGGCCAGCTCAGTCGGATCCTGAAGCAGGGCACCCAAGCTCAGGCCTTGGCAAGCCGCAAGTATAAGGTGCGCCTCATCATCATTATTCCCCTGAGAAAACCGTGCTTCTATGATATGGTGCATCACTAGGGCGGCCTTTTGCTTGTCACTTTGCATGATCTTTGAATGGCTGAACAGGTCTGCCATTCAAAGTCTTAGAAGCAGTCTTGTCCGCCGCGCAAAATACCATTCACTGCTTCTGCCCCACGCCGCTGGCACCTCATCAGGCCCGGTACCTAGATATCCTTGGAGGAAGTCTGCATGGCATGCTGATTATTCACTTGTGGCTGGCACAGCTGGTCAAAGCCGCTCAGCCAACTTCCTTTGCAAAAAATTATTCCTACATATTTATCTTTGCAACAATGCCACAGTGTACCCAGACTGCTTCCGCGATTCACCTGTTTGTTGTATTTGCTGCTTCAGGTGCTTGTGAAGACATCAGACATAAAGGTGCGTCTTTGCTTGCCCCTGAGATAATTTGGAAGAAAACCAAAAAGAAACTCTGGAATCGAAAACACTTCTGACATCAATCCAGGAAAGTGGTCCACCTAGGGCCTAGACACTGATGATTCCTCCACTAGAGAATCAGAAACAGAAGTCATTGGGGATCAGAAGAGTGGCTGGCAGTGTCCCGCTCTTGGCCTCGCTAACAAGAGGTGGTATAAGGTTTCTAGAAAGCACATTTAGAGCTGCAAAGAGCAGGTACTGAGGGGGGTGCAAGCTAAATTGCAAGCCAAACCCTGCAACTGGCCCTGCCCATTTGCTGATCCTTCTTGGTGTGCACCTATCAGGCCGCTTTTGCTTTACCTTTTAAGCCTGCTTTTGTGCGCATTTGATTGCCGCTGCGTATGGCATTTCCTGGTGCTTGCCATTTGTTGTTGTAGTAGAGCATTCATTTCAGATGACTTTGCTTTGAAATTTGGTTTTATAGGGTGCCGGGACTGACGCCAATGTGTACCTGACACTCTTTGGAGAATTCAATGGTCAGATCACAAAGACAAAGCCAATGAAGCTGGAGAATAGGTAAATGCAGCGCAGTGTGTTCCTTCTATTGCTTGTTTGGCAGTTGTGCCCTGCATTTGAGTGTGCAACAATAACCCTGCTGACACATTACTATTTCCTGCCAACACCTTCAGCACCAACAACTTTGAGCGGGGCCAGACTGACATCTTTGAGGTGGAGGGCGCCATTGGGAGTTTGCGCCACATCTACATTGGGCATGATAACACCAACCTTGCAGCAGACTGGCATTTGCAGGTGCGCAACCCGGGAGCCTCTGACATCTGGGTCCAATGGAATGCAACATCTGGCTGCACAAGCACATGGCCGTGCAGGTTTGCGGCCTCTTTGTATGTTGGAGGTGGAGAACAGTACCAGGTTTATTATTGGGTGCTAGGGGTAAGCCTTGCCCAATTTTGTGCTTTACAGGCTGTCATCACCAATTCCTTTGCATGCCCGGGATTGGATCGTGGCACAACAGACAAGCTCCATATGCTTACTGTGTGTGCTCTGCAGGAGGTCATCATCACCTCACCTGGCATGCCTGACAAGCAATTTGTGGCAAACCGGTGGCTGTCCAAGAATGAAGGTGATGGTTCCACCTACTGCAACCTGTACCCAACGGGTGCTGTTGTGACGGAGGGTCCCCACAAGTACAAGATCACGGTGAGCACGAAAAGCTTGTTGCCGCCTCTTATCTACACCCAGAACTGCCCACCTTGCATTTTTCGTGGACTGGACACCTTTTTCCGGTGTGTATGCTTCTATGTGTCGACAGAGCCTCACAGGCTACCCAACACATGATCATATGAGTGCCTGCCATGAACATGTAAGGCTGAGGGTCATAGGCAAGGTGTAGGAATGTATGTGAGCGCCCCATTGTTCAAGCTATGCTGCCTTGCCGCGTTTTGTTAACTGTCCTCGTTCTTGTTGCATGTCCAGGTGTTCACATCTGACATTCGCGGGGCAGGCACAGATGCCCGGGTGTACATCACATTTTTTAACAGCCAGGGCATCGCATCACGCAAGTTCAACCTGGATACGAGTGCCAACAATTTTGAGCGAGGCATGGTGCGTGCTTGTTTTCCGGAACATGCGTGCTAACATTTGTGGTGAGGACTTGCCTGGTGAGATATGCATGCAAGACGTGTGTTGGGGGCATGCCTATTCTAACATGCACGCAAGATGTGCATGGTCCCTCTATGATTGCAGCGCAGACTCCCTGGGGTGACTAAACAAATACCTATTTTTGGCCCTGCCCTCTTTCAGCTTCAGCACAGCTGCAAGCGTCACATGTGCATTGCATTAATGTATGGCAATGAAATGATTGCTGTCCATTTATGCTCAAAGCGGGTGGGTGCCTGCATTCTCTGCGCACTCAGTGAGGAGCAGATTTATGTACTTTTGCGCTTGCGCAGAAAGATGTGTTCTTCGTGACGTACCCTGACTTGGGCGGCATCTCTGAGATTGAAATTGAGCACGACAACAGTGGTCTCAAGTCGGGCTGGCACTGTGAGCAGGTATGTGCACTCGGGGGATGCCTGTGATACCCCAGCCAATGTGTTGAAGTCAGGTAATCTTTCATTGATGGACTGCATAAAAGCCCGCTCTGCTTTGCACGTTTGTCACTCCTTCTGTCAAGTGCAAGTCCTGCATATGAGCACAGATCTTGGAGCCATTGCTCGTGGCTGCTGCCTTATCATCTGCGTCATCATGCATGTACTTTTTGCACGTTTTCTGGTATGCAAGGTTCTGTTCTTGCTTCGATTTTGATGTACCGCTGCTGTACACAAGCCCATGCTAAGGTATTGCAGGACTTGCCCAGGCCATTCCTGATGTAAGGTGTGCATCAATTCTTGAATGCCTGCTTTGTTCTTCAAGACGAGTCATGCACCTGGTTTGCCAATTGCTGAGCTTGCAGATGTTAAGGCCCCTCACAGCATGCCCGGCCCCCTCTTGCACGCAGGTCATCGTAGAAGACGTGACAGCGCAAACGCGCACAGCTTTCCCGTGCGATAGGTTTGTCTAAGTTATCAATTATGGCCGCTGTCTTGCATTCATGGGCATGTGGATTCCTTTAGGTTGCTGTCTTTTTAATGCTTTGGGGCTGCGCCTCTTCTTGTGCACGCTCTTTTCCTCTAAGGCAGGCAATCACTGGGATCGCATCAATGTGCATGACCTTCATATGCCTCTGGAATGAAGGTGCTGTAAAATTTGTGTCAGGTAGTTACAGCACCTCGTGCCCTATGTGCCTTCTTAAACAAGAAAATCCCTGCATGTTCTTTATGTCTTTTACTGTGAGGCATGATATATCTTAAGGTTCTTTCATCTGTTTGGCATGTATGTCTTGTTGGTAGCTGTCAATACCCTCGCTCAAAGATGGCTCGGTAAATGCCTTGCAGGTGGCTGGCGACTGATGAGGACGATGGAAAGATCAGGCGCCGCCTCAAGGCCCGGACACCAAGCTGTGACATCACATCCTACCGCATCACCGTCATGACCAGCGACATTAAGTGTGTGACACCACATCCTACCGCATCACCGTCATGACCAGCGACATTAAGTGTGTGACATCACATCCTACCGCATCACCGTCATGACCAGCGACATTAAGTGTGTGACATCA
>LKMJ01003964.1_pt1 | contig 13840 bp, 15 predicted proteins | sample 643391 | NCBI WGS metagenome assembly LKMJ01 (sample SAMN04112250, study PRJNA286221) | soda lake metagenome | biome: soda lake; feature: Kulunda Steppe; material: water; isolation source: sample PL-Br10 brine of Picturesque Lake | place: Russia: Kulunda steppe | collected 2010-07
GTTCATATGCACACAGTATGACTGCGGCGAGAAATAAGTCCTCTCGCTGGTCCGAACTGACACAAAGTACTTGTCGACGAGAGAGAGGGTTTCGATATGGAACGTCGACAGGTGTTGCTCGGCAGTGGAGCCACAATCTCTGTGGGGATCACTGGCTGTCTCGACGGTGTTCTGGGCGCTGGCGATGACACACCACCGCCCGCCTCCGGTACGTTCGAGTACGAAACACAAAATATCGGGGACGAACCGGGTCTGAGTAGCTCAATGGTGTATGAATCGGTGGGAGGCATCGACATATTTACCGCCGCCGAGAGGGCCTTTGAGGAATTACCGTTTGACGACCCCCAGTGGTCGGAGCGAGATGTTGCCGAGACGTTCATAGAGGAGACGGCGTTTGATCAGGAGTTCCTGATCTACGTGATTTCGTCATGGCCCAGACACAATCATACGGAGATCGAGTTTCGGGACGTGCAGGTAACAGGAGCAACCGTGACGGGAACCGTACGGGCGATTGGTGACGATGCCGAAGAAGGCGACGCAACTCCGAAGTCACCCGCAGGGTTGATCCGTGCGTCCGTCGGGGGCAACTGGCCGGATGCCGTAGAGTTCACGGTCATCGATGGCCACGGTTACCAGGAGGGGGTACGTCTCGACTGGGGCGAGACGCAATAACGACTACTTATCCGCCAATCGTGAACAGCAGCAAGTTGTTGAACGCCGGGCCGAGCCCGACTGCAGCGACGACCGCCAGCATAAGGCGGGCGAACACGGGGTCGTCCTTGACGAACTCGCGGAACAGGACGACGATGGCCGCCGCCAGCCCGACCTTGACGAGGAGGAATAGCCAGCCAGCGCCGAGGAGCTCGGCAGTCGGCAGCAGTTCACCAGCCTCCAAAATGTATCGCGACAGCGGCGTTCGTTCGTGGGCTCCGAGGACATCGTATCCGACTGCCGTCGTGACGCCGTCGAACGCGTGCCCGGCGACCACGAGCGCCCCCGCTGGCCCGGTGACTGCGGCTGATTCAGTGAAGACCACGCTGAGCGTGATCCAGACGATACCGGTGACCGCCACCGACACGACGACGGCGATCACTGGCCAGAACGGCGAGAACGTCCCCGCACCGATCCCCTGATAGATCGAGAGGATACCGAACGTGATCGCAACTGCCGTGCCGATCACACCCAGCCGGCGGTCTGCGGAGCCGTGCGGTCGAATTTCCGCTACGAGTTCCGCGACCGCCCACGCTAGCCCAGTGACGATCGCCAGTGTCAGATAGACGCCGGGTGCTTCGAACAGCGGTGCGATCGCCGGGGGATACGTCCCTAGCTGTTCGAGTCCGTGGAGCATCCCACCGGTCGCCATCCACGGTGCTAACGCCGCCACGGTCCAGTTCGTCACTGGGGGCCGGAGCAGATAGAGCAGCCCGGCGACGCCGATCGACCCGACGAGCAACCCGACCAGATACGGTAGCGGCGGGATTGCGAGGCCCTCGGGGAGTACCATATTCCCAACACCGGACCGGAACTGGTGAAAAGCTTACGATTACTCATCCCTCGAAACAATCTCTGCCGGGGGTTCCCACGGTCGCTCGACGCTCTCGCCGAACAGCTCCCGCATCAGCGTGACGATGCTCTCGGGCGGGAACTGACCCCGTTCTGTCACGATCGCGTCGACGTATCGCGGCGGCGTCACGTCAAAGGCCGGGTTGTCGACGGCGAGCGGAGGCAAATCACCTGCCGTCTGAACCTCCTCTATCGCAGCACGTTCATCGGGTCCGAGTACTTCTGTCTCCGCCCGCTGTTCGATCTCGACCGTCGATCCCGTCAGCGTGTCCGGGTGGAGTTTGATCGTCGCCGCGGCGACCATGATCTGGGAACCCTGCTCGCGTGCGAGCACTGCTAGCCCACTCGTTCCAACCTTGTTGATCACCGAGCCGTCTGCAGCAATGCTGTCGGCCCCGACGACCACGTGATCGACGTCCGGGAGGTGTCGTCGGGCCGCGCTGTCCACGATCAGTGTTACCGGCACGCCCATCTCCCGGAGCTCCCTCGCGGCGATATGGCCCTGATTCCGTGGGCGCGTCTCCTTGACGATTGCACTGATTTCTTTGCCGTCCGCGACTGCTGCTTCGACACAGGCGAGCGCGTCGGTCGAGTGACAGTGTGTCATCACCGTATCACCGTCCTGGAGCCGGTTCGCTCCGATCTCGCCGAGCTTTGCCTGTGCGGCTTCGACGTCCGTATGAAATGTCGTGGCTCGATCGACGACAGTTGCTTCGAGTTCCTTTACCGAGTCGGCATCGAGATCCCGTAGCACGTATCGGAGCGCGTTCGCCAAACTCACCGCAGTCGGTCGGGTGTCGTGGAGCAACCGGGCAGCGTCGGCGAGTTCAGCACGTAGCCCTGTGGGACTATCTGCCTGGCTTTCGATAGCCTGGGTCGCCAGCGCGTCGGCGGCGGCAGTCGCAATCGCGACGGCACCCCTCGTCTCCATCCGCGCGATATCGTTCGCCGTCTCCCCGACCGCCTCGACGAGTCGCTCGTCAGCCATACCCATGAGATACGCCCCTATGAAACAAAAACGATCCGACGCCCAGGATCCGGTCGACAGCCCGTTTTTTGATCCCCCGTCCCCGATTCGACGTATGGAGTACCCCGAGTTTCCCGCACGCATCGATCACACAGTACTCGGCCCGGAAACGACCAGCTCGGACGTCTATCAGGTCCTCGACGAGGCCCAGGAGTACGGAATGAACGCCTGTATCCCCCACTGTTACGTCGCCGAGGCGGTCGAGTACGCACCCCCGGTTCGACTGGTTACAGTGGTTGGCTTCCCACACGGTCAGACTGCGACCGAAACCAAGGTTCGGGCAGCGACGAGTGCGGTTGCCAGCGGAGCCGACGAAATAGACGTCGTCGCTAACATCGGCCGCTTCAAACATGGCGAGGAAGAGGCGGTCCTCGACGAGTTGCACGAGATCGTCGCCGCTGTCAGCGAGCCTGTCAAGGTCATCATCGAGACGGCTCTGCTCACTGACGAGGAACGCGATCGGCTCTCGGAACTGGCCGTCGAGGCCGATGCCGACTATCTAAAGACCTCGACCGGGTTCGCGTCCGGCGGCGCGACGATTCCCGACGTCGAGGCGATGAGCGAGTACCTGCCGGTCAAAGCGAGTGGCGGTATCGGGAGCTACGAGACAGCACTCGAATTCGTCGACGCGGGCGCTGAACGGATCGGCGCGAGTAACGGGGAGAAAATCGCCGCCGAGTACCGCGAGTCGGCGGGTCAGTAGCTCAGTTACGGTTCCGGGCGATTAGCGCGACTGCAAGCAGGGATACGAGGGCGACGAGCGGTCCGAAGCCGGGCAGCGAGTCGTCGTCATCGGCTCCCTCGTCGTCCATGCCCGCATCGGACTGTGTACCCAGGAACTCCTCGGCAGCAGCGGTGTCCATCCGGTTGAAGTCACGGTCCCAGTCACCGTCCATGTAGATCTCGGTGTCGTCGTCGGCCACTGCGAGCGCACGGACATCGCCCTCATCGGCGTCCGCGTCGACCAGCGCGTCAACGTGAACGTGAATGCCCATCGTGTCGTCGTCTTCGAGCGCACCGGCGATCTCTGTCACTTCATGACCGCCGAACGCCTCGTTGATCTCCTCGGAAAGGGCCTCCATGTTACCGAACTGTGCACCGGCTTCGATACTGACGGTTTCGCCGTCGACGTCGACATCCATGGCCGCGATCTCGAACTCGGAGTCTTCGAGATCGGTGAGGAACTCGTTTACTTCAGGGCCAGCCATCGGGTCTTCCGCGGCTGCCTCGATCATCGAGTCAAGTGCCTGTTCGACGAGTTCTTCCTGTTCAACTTCCAGCGCCATGTCAGCGACGAGGACGTCGTTGTCGTCGATTTCAGCGGTGAGATCGATCGTCACGTCGCCCATGGTACCGTCGATACCACGCTCCTCGAGTTCGTTGACGTACTCGCTCCAGTTTGCGGTGTCAGTACTCAGTGAGAGGTTGACTCGGTCGTGCTCTGCATCGTACTGCTCGAAGGTTGCGGACCACTCGTAGTACTGTTCGAGATTGGCTTCCTGCTGGGCCTCGACGGTGTCCTGGAACTCGTCGAGTTCGTCCTCGAGTTCGGGCGCGTCGATCGTGTCGATCAGCGTGACCATCTCATCGACAGCGCCTTCGAGGTTGCTCAGTTCGATGGACCAGTCGGCATCAAAGCTCGTCCCGGACTGCTCGGCGGTGAACTCCATCGTGTCGATCTCGACGTCGACGAGGCTCTCAGCGAGCGCGTCAGCCTCTGCCTGGCTGAGATCAAGCTCGGGGTCCTCCGCGAGGACCTGTGCGAAGACGTCCGCGAAGCCGTCCTGCACGTTCTGGAACTCGACCGTGTAGCTGATGTCGAGGTCACCTTCTCCATCTTCGGTTTCGGTGTAGGCGTAGCTCTCGATCGTGATCTCGGTGCTACCACCGAACTCCTCGGCGAGCATACCGTACTGGCCTTCGAGGGTCTGTTCGGCTGCTTCTTCGGTCTCCCACATACCGGTCTGGAACTGGCTGACGATCTCGTCCTGGGTCACATCGAGAGTGTAGCCGTCACCAGTGTCGGTGACGCTGACGTCGTAGTAGAACTCGCCGCCCTGAACGGTCCCGAGTTCGGCGTTGACGTCACCGGACGTGGCGAACGTATCCGGCGTCACTTCCGCGTCACCGGTCGTCTCGAAGCTCTCGAAGTCGTCAGCGGCCTCCTCTCCCTCGAAGATCATCTCGAGATCAGCGTCGAACTCGCTGGTCTCCGAGGACTGCTCGCCGTACACGTCGAGGCTCATGTCTTCCAGTTCGTCGGGGCTCTCCATCTGGAGATCGCCCTCACCGAAGAACCGATCCTCTTCGAGGACCAGCGACATGCCACCGGCCGCGCTCTCGTCGAGCTCGTCCTCCTCGACGTCACCTTCGATCAGCGTGTGGGCCAGTCCTTCGCTGACGTGCATCCCGAGGTCGAACGTCGTCAGTTCGTCGTCACCGTCGTCCTCGTAGACGAGTACGGCGTCGCCGTCCCCGTCGACGTAGATCTCGTCTGCGGGGTCTGCGCTGTCGTCGATCTGCTGGGCGTCGATACTACTATCGGATGCTGCTGCGGGGGCGGCGGCCGCCACCGTCCCGAGGAGCATCACTGCAACGAGTAACACGGCGGTCACCGCGTTACCCTGGAGGGATATTGTCGTTTCGCTCATGCGTTCTCCTGTCTTTTTTGCCGGCATTTATAATTTCGCCTCTGATTTGTATTATAAATTCGTTGGGATCACGATACTGTGACGCAAGCCAGGAACGCTCAGTTTCGTCGTGCTTTTGCCGCCGGAGCCGTTACTGGTGGTACCGAGATGGCCCGCTACCACATCGAGACGTACGGTTGTACGTCGAACCGGGGTGAGAGCCGAGCGATCGAGCAGAAGCTACGGGATGCGGGCCACCGTCCAGTCGATAGTCCCGAAGCGGCCGACGTTGCAATCATGAACAGCTGTACTGTCGTCGAGAAAACCGAGCGCAACATGATTCGACGCGCCGAGGAGCTACAGGCCGAGACCGCCGATCTGATCATCACCGGCTGTATGGCGCTCGCACAGGGGGAGGAGTTCGAGAGCGAGGGCATCGACGCGCGAATCCTGCACTGGGACGACGTGCCAACGGCGGTCGGCAACGGCGAGTGTCCGACGACAACTGTGGGGACGGAGCCGATTCTCGACGGCGTGATTGGCATTCTACCGATCGCTCGCGGCTGTATGAGCGATTGCTCGTACTGTATTACCAAGCATGCGACCGGGAAAATCGACTCGCCGCCGGTCGAGGAAAACGTCGAGAAGGCGCGGGCGCTCGTCCACGCGGGCGCGAAAGAGATCCGTATCACTGGACAGGATACCGGCGTCTACGGGTGGGACGAGGGTGAACGAAAACTTCACACACTACTCGATCGGATCTGCACGGAGATCGATGGCGAGTTCCGGGTACGGGTCGGGATGGCGAATCCGAAGGGGCTTCACGGCATCCGCGAGGAGCTGGCCGAGGTCTTTGCCGACCACGATGAACTGTACAACTTCATCCATGCACCGGTCCAGAGCGGCTCGAACGACGTGCTCGGCGACATGCGCCGACAACATCAGGTGAGCGAATTCATCGAAACTGTCGAGACGTTCGACGAGTATCTCGATGAGTGGACGCTCTCGACTGACTTCATCGTCGGCTTCCCCACTGAAACCGACGAGGATCACGAGCAGTCGATGGAGCTGTTCCGCGAGATCCGGCCGGAGAAAGTAAACGTCACCCGGTTCTCGAAGCGGCCGAACACGGACGCTGCCGAGATGGACGGACTGGGAGGGACCTTGAAAAAGAAGCGCTCGAAAGCGATGTCCGAACTGAAACACGAGATCGTCGGCGAGGCCTACGAGTCGATGGTCGGTACCCGGCGGGAGGTGCTCGTCGTCGAGGAGGGAACTGGTGACTCCGTGAAGTGTCGGGACGACGCCTACCGACAGATCATCGTCCAGAACGCAAGCGAACACGGCCTCGAAATCGGCGAATTCACGACTGTCGAGGTGACCGGACACAATACGGTCTACGCCCTGGCCGTTCCCGTAGGGCCGGTTCCGGCAGGAGGAAAGCCGGAGGACCGCCGCAGCCGAGGGGCTTAGGAAGGTCCAGCACCTAGCGCGTCCGTGAACCGGCAGACGATCGGCTACGCGCTCGTCTTCGTCTTCGGGCTGATGGCGCTCTTACAGGCCGTCCTCGCGATCCGTTTTAACCTCTTCTTCCTGCTAGTCGCAAGTCTATTCGGCGCATCGGCATATCTCATCTGGTATCACGTCTCCGGACGGATGGAGCAACGGGTCCGACAGGAGGCCACGCGGGATCGGCGAACGGCTTCGCAGGGAGGGTTCGGAGCAGGCCCGCGGGACCAACGGTTTCGCGGTGCTCGTCGGGATCCCACTCGCAACCGGCGCGGCGGTGACTGGAGCCGTCGAGCGCCGACCAGTACCGAGGAACCGACACGCCGAGAAGCCTACCGGATCCTCGACCTCGGACGGGATGCGGACAGATCGGCGGTACGGGACGCCTACCGTGAGAAAGTGAAATCCGTGCATCCGGACACAGCCAATGGCGACGAAGAGGAGTTCAAACGCGTCACGCGCGCCTATGAGCGCCTGACCGAGTAATGAACGAGTGCCTCCATGGTTGTAGCTGCCTCGCGAGAGCAAGTCATATGTACACGGAGTGATACGCTCAGATCGATGGGGAAGGACGTCTCGACGACCGAGGACGACACTGCAGATCCGTTATCGCCCCAGGAGCGGATCGAAGAGGTCGCCAGCGTCGTCAGCCACGATCTGCAGAACCCGCTTACGATCGCGAACGGCTACCTCTCCCGGGCGCGCAGCCACGGCAATGAGGAGTACTTCGACCACGTAGAGGACGCACTCGACGAGATGCGAGCGATCAGCGACGAGGTTGTCAGGCTAGCACGGCTCGGCCAGCCAGTAGAGCGAACCGAGTCCGTGGATTTCCGGACGGTCGTCCAGGCCTGCTGGAGCGAGCGCTCCCCTGCACACGGCGAACTGGTGATCGAATCGGCTGACCCGATCCAGTGTGACGGGAATCGGCTTCGTTCGTTGTTGGACCGACTGTTCGATAACGCGATCAGACACGGTGACGAGGACGTCATTGTCACCGTCGGGACGACCGAGGATGGCTTTTTCGTCGCCGACACTGGACCCGGCGTCACCGAGGGCGAACACGAAGCAGTCATCGAAGCGGGATATTCGACCGTTCAGCAACGGCCGGGGCTGGGGCTGACCATCGTCCGTGCGATCGCGCAGGCACACGGCTGGTCGCTCTCGCTGTCCGAGAGCGAGGGGTGCGGCCTTCGGATCGACATCTCCGGGGCCGACCTGATCACCAGGGAGGCGCTCCAGGAGGACGTACGGGCGTAGGCAGTCGACCCGTCCGGTCCCGAGGGACCGTGGTATGGTATTGTACGCCGAAGCCTTTTATTTGCTGTCGCCTAACGGAGCCACATGAGCCCGGACCGTGTCGTGCTCGAACGGGCAATAGAGCGCGGCGAGCGGGAAGGCGGCAGCGTCGAATTCAAGGAGCGACTACAGCGGGATCTGCATCTGGTCGACGGGCGGCGCGAGAGCCTTGCGGCCCAGCTCAGACACCGGGTGCTGTCCGGCGACGGCGAGGCTACCTACGTCGTCGGCGTCACCGACGACGGCGGACTGGCTGGAATCTCGGCCGACGAGTTCTCCGAGACGATGGATGTCCTCTCCCTGCTGGCCGAGGAAGCGGGCGCACACATCGACGAGGTCCAGACCTGGGGCGTCGAACCCAGCGGCGACGCTGACACGGGTCTCGTCGGTGTGGCGACGATTAGTGAGGGAGCAATTCTCGATACCGACGACAGCCACATCGTGGTTGGGACGGCAGGTCACGTCGACCACGGCAAGAGCACGCTCATCGGCACGCTCGTCACGGGGCAGGCCGACGACGGACAGGGTGGAACCCGGAGCTACCTCGACGTGCAGCCCCACGAGGTAGAGCGAGGGTTATCGGCCGATCTCTCCTATGGCGTCTACGGCTTCGACGACGACGGTCCGGTGCGGATGGACAATCCCAATCGGAAAACCGACCGGGCACGGATTGTCGAGGAAGCGGATCGGCTCGTCTCCTTCGTCGATACCGTGGGCCACGAGCCGTGGCTCCGGACCACGATCCGGGGACTGGTCGGACAGAAACTCGATTACGGCCTGCTCACGGTCGCGGCCGACGACGGGCCGACGAAGACGACCCGTGAACATCTCGGCGTCCTGCTCGCAACGGAGCTGCCGACGCTTGTCGCGATCACAAAGGCGGATACCGTCACCGAGGAACGACTCGCCGAAGTCGAGCGGGAGGTCGAACGGATGCTCAGAGATGTCGAGCGCACCCCGCTCAGGGTGGAGCGCCACGGTATCGACGCCGCAGTCGCCGAGATCGGTGAGACGGTCGTCCCCGTCGTCACAACGAGTGCGGTGACCGGGCACGGCCTCGATACGCTCGACCAGCTATTCGAACGACTCCCGAAGACCGCAGGCGAGGGCGGCGAGTTCCGGATGTACATCGACCGGACCTACAGCGTTACCGGCGTCGGCGCAGTCGCCTCCGGGACGATCATGTCGGGTGAAGTCGAGGCGGGCGACGAACTCCTGCTCGGTCCGATGCCCGACGGGAGCTTCCGCGAGGTCGAGGTTCGCTCGATCGAGATGCACTACCACCGGGTCGACGAGGCGAAGGCAGGGCGGATCGTCGGCATCGCACTGAAAGGCGTAGAGGAGCGCGAGATCGAACGCGGGATGGCGTTGCTCCCGCGAGACAGCGATCCGGAACCGGTCCGTGAGTTCACCGCCGAGGTGATGGTGCTCAACCACCCCACGAGCATCGATGAGGGGTACGAGCCGGTCGTCCACGTCGAGACGATCAGCGAGGCCGCCGTTTTCTATCCGGACGGTGGGACGCTCCTTCCGGGTGACACGGGCAACGCTCGCATTCGCTTCAAGTTCCGCCCGTACCTGATCGAGGAGGGTCAACGCTTCGTGTTCCGTGAGGGGCGAAGCAAGGGGGTCGGGACGGTGACGGGTGTCGGCCCGACGGAATAGCTATTCCCGCACGACTGTTGAGTGTGTGAATATTAATCACACATATCTGAAACGTAAATCTATAACCCGCTTCAGCAGCGATAGCCCCACGTATGCTCGAAAGCGTTCAGTTCTCGATACACGACGGCGTCGACACGCGAACTATGGTTGCACGGGTCTCCCCTCGTTCTGTCAGCGTTCTCGATCGGATGGAAGGCGAATTCGCCGGCGTTTTTCGGGCACTGACACCTATCTGGGGGTGCGCGTATGGCGGCCAGTGCTGATCGGGTCGTCCGGAATAGACCTCGACTGAGGGTGGTTCGACCGTGAGCGCCACCCCGCGTGAGGAGTTCTGGGGGATCTATCGAGAGACCCTGCCGATACTGCTGATCGCACTCGGTGGCGGCCTGTTCGCCGGACTGGTGCTTGAAGAGATCCTGGAGAGCGTCGAACGGTTCCCCGGGTTGCTCGTGATGGTGCCAGTGTTTCTTGCCACCCGTGGGAACGTCTACGGAGCGCTCGGTGGGCGGATCGCCAGCGGGATCCATCAGGGGCTGCTCCCGCCGCGGTTCGAGTGGAACGAGCGCCTGGTCAACGCGGTCATTGCCTCCTTCATCAACGGGATCGGTATCTCGATCGTGATTGGGTTCATCTCGTGGGGGGCGCTGAACCTGCTCGGAATGCCCGCTGCAGCGTGGTACGAACTCGTCGGGATTATGCTTCTTGCCGGTGCGATCACCTCGGTCGTCATGATTTTCGGCCTGCTCGCACTGATCTTTCTGGGCTATCGGATGGGCTACGATCCGGACAATCTCGTCGGCCCGATCGTCACGACGCTCGGTGACATCTTCGGCATGTTGTTCCTCCTGATATCGGTGCTCGTGATCGACGGACTGTTCGAGGTGATCATCTGATGGTGGTTCCCAGCGGATCGCTCGGATCGTGGGAGACACGCAGTATCGTGACGAACATGTTCCCACTGCTGGTGGTGCTCTGTGTCATCGTGCTCTGGGCGGGGATCACCCTCGAAGCTGCGGAGGAGAATCTGGAGGAATTTGCGCTGCTGGCAGTGATGGTCCCGACAATGGTCGATATGGGTGGTAATCTCGGTGCGATCCTTAGCTCCCGGCTCTCGACGCGATTGCACCTCGGGACGACTGAATTCGACCCACGCGATCGGGTGCTCTGGGCGAACATACTGGCCGTGATGGCACTCGCCGTAACGATCTTCACGGCGCTCGCCATCGGCGCATGGCTGATCGGTCAGGTCATCGGCGCGGCGCTTGGAATCGTCGACCTGCTGATAATCTCGCTAATCAGCGGCCTGAGCGTGGCGATCATCGCAGTCATCTTCAGTCTCGCGGCGACCTACGGCTCCTACAGACTGGGAATCGATCCCGACGACACAACGATCCCAGTTGTCACGAACGTCGTCGATGTCTTTGGGATGGTTATCTTCATCGGAGTTTCGGGTGCCGTACTCGGGTTCTGAAGGAGAACTACCGGACGTGATCAGGCCGTAGCGAGGGCGGCAAAGTTCTCCGCGGCAGTTCTGGTTCCCTTTCCGATCAACACGTCGCCCGGCTGCAGCGTCTCTTCGGTGTCGGCGACGAGCATCCACCCCTCGTCGGGCCGTCTGATCGCGATGACGCTCATCGTCACGTCGGTTGCCGGAACGCCGTCCGTGATCGTCGCGCCCGCGAGGTCGCTTCCCGCTTCGACTGTGACCCGGGAGATGACCTCGTCGCTTTCCTGCATCGCCAGTTCGATCACGGGATGGACATCGATATCGCGTCGTACGCCCTCGCTTATTTCCAGTGCGGCGTCACTGATCACTTCCGTGCTGATCCCGAGGCGGATCAGCCCTCGCAGCGAAACCGGGTCCTCGGCGTCTTTCGCAGCCCGTAACGTCCACGCCTCGAACCGCGATTGCAGGGCGTCGACCTCGACTTCCAGATTGTGGACCTCCTCGGCGAGTTCGGCATTGTCGAAGAGGATGCTGCCGTAGGCCAGATCCACCGCCAGTTCGCTCAGGTTCTTCATGTGGATGATCGATCGGACGGCGCGTTCCAGATCGTCGACATCCGGTTCCTCGAACTCCGGCAGGCTATACCGTTCGCCGGTTGCAGTTTCGTAGACGTCGTCGATCGACTGTTCCGGGCCGCGCATGATCGTTACGTCGTTGGCCTCGATCCGCGTTTTCGGACCGGGATTCGTTATCCACTCATCGCCGCGTCGGATCGCGATGATTCGAACACCGGTCTCGGATTCCAGATCGATCGTCTTCAATTTCTTGCCGACGTACTCTGAATCCGCCGCGATCGTGCCGCGGACGAGCGTTTCGACAGCTTCGGGAAGTGCTGCTCGCATCGCTTCGGGAAGCCCCATCTCCTCTAGCACAATTTTCGCGATGTCACCGGTTGCATTGCTGATCTTCTCCGCCCCGCTGACGACCCCGAGGACCGGGGCGAGCATCTCTGTGTCCTTCGGATTGCGCGCGGCCATCATCAGACTCATCCGAGCGCGCATCTCCAGCACGTCCATTTTTTCTTCGAGTTTCAACACCTCGGCGGCGATATCCTCGCTCTGGTGCAGCACGGCCGAGTACGACAGATCGATTAGCAGCTCCGACGTGTCTTTCATCTCGACGAGCACGTCCTTGACGCTCACCGGCTCGTACTTGATCGGCTGCGAGGATGCCGCACCCTCGTTCGGTCTCATATGTGGCGATATTCGGGCAGGGGGTAAAGTGTTTGTTACCTTTCGGACCGTTCCTCAGCTATACAGGTTTAAGATGGTCGGGTGTGCCTGTGGAAACGATGTCGGCTCACGAAACGGCAGTAGATGTCTACCGGCAATCACTCCCCGTGATCCTCATCAGCCTGGTCGCTGGGCTGTTTGCAGGGACTATCCTCGGGACCGATACTATGCGGAACGGGATAGAGAGCGTTCCCGGGCTCCTGTTGTTGCTGCCGGCGTTTCTCGCCACACGCGGTGGCGTCTACGGCTCACTCGGTGCGCGCCTGTCCAGCGGGCTCCATCAGGGGCTCATTGAGCCGTACTTCACCCGCGACAAACGGGTCACGAACGCCATCGTTGCCTCCTTCATCAATGGAATGGTCGTCTCGGTGTTCATCGCGGTCGTCGCGTTCGCCGTTCTGGTGGGTCTCGGACGATCCGGCAGCCTCCTCGAACTCGTCGGGATCATGGTGATCGCCGGCTTGCTCAGTGCGGTCACCATGCTTGGGGTTCTTCTGTCCGTAATCTTTCTCGGTTACCGGCGTGGCCTCGACCCCGACAACGTGATCGGCCCGGTTGTGACGACAGTCGGTGACGTCTTCGGTGTCGTCTTCTTGCTCGTTGGCGTCTATCTCGTGGGGCTGGTACTGTGAGCTCCCCGGAAGAGGAGTTCTTTGAGACAGAGTACTACGAGGAGGTGATCCTCGATCAGTGGACGGTACGGGGAATCGTGACGACGATGGTGCCGCTACTGGCAATCCTGTCGATCCTCCAGATGGTCTCAGGTACGGTCCTGGAGACCTTCGAGGACCAGTTGCTCGCGAACCCGTCACTACTGATCCTCGTCCCGGTCATGATCGGAACGGCAGGAAACCTCGGCTCGATCATGTGCTCACGGCTCTCTACCCAGCTTCATCTCGGAACGCTGGAGTTCACACCCGAGAACCGCGCGATCCGCTCAAACGCCGGGGCTGTGATAGGGCTCGCCGCGACGGTGTTCGTCCTGCTCGGTCTGGGCGCCTGGGGTATTGGCCGCGCCCTCGGGGGAACGCTCGCGCTCTGGGAAGTGATGCTCATCTCGGTAATCAGCGGAATGCTTCTTGCGGTTTTCGTCGTCGTCGTCAGTCTCGGAGCGGTCTGGGCATCGTTCCGGCTCGGCCACGATCCCGACGACACGACGATTCCGGTGGTCACGAACGTCTGTGACATCACCGGCGTCCTCATTCTGTTCGGGGTCGTCGCAGTCGTCCTCTAGTTCCTTTCTGGACAGTATCGGCCATCCGTCTCCTCTAGTAACTCGAACAGTGTCGCCCACCCCAGTAGCCGCCCGGTCCGATCACGCCAGACCGCCTCCCAGTCGTCGTGCCGTCGTCGCTCCCACGCCGGGACGGTTTCGCTGACCCGCTCGAAGATCCGATCGACCCCCAGC
>LKMJ01003984.1_pt1 | contig 13840 bp, 15 predicted proteins | sample 643391 | NCBI WGS metagenome assembly LKMJ01 (sample SAMN04112250, study PRJNA286221) | soda lake metagenome | biome: soda lake; feature: Kulunda Steppe; material: water; isolation source: sample PL-Br10 brine of Picturesque Lake | place: Russia: Kulunda steppe | collected 2010-07
CCCACGTAGCCGGTGAAGCGGTGATAGGTTTTCTGCTCGGCCTTGCGCCCGGTGACCGCCACCTGAGCGGCGTTGATCACCACGATGTAATCGCCGGTATCGACGTGGGGGGTGAACTGGGGCTTGTGCTTGCCACGCAGCCTGAATGCGATTTCCGAGGCGAGCCGCCCGAGGGTCTTGCCCGCAGCATCAACCACGTACCAGTCACGTTGCACGTCCGCCTGTCTGGCGCTATATGTCTTCATGGGTAACCGTTCTCCGAAGCCGGCGCTTCCGAATTAAGATCGCGCATCCTACACAAAGCGCCGATGCCAGACAAGGCTGCCGGCAGGATAATCATTCACTGATGGTCTCGTGGCTATGGGTCACCTCGCAGGCCTTGGTCAGCATCAGCGAGGCCGAACAGTACTTCTCGGCGGATAGCTGCACCGCACGGGCGACGGCGCTGTCTTTCAGCGCTTCGCCGGTGACCCGGAAATGCAGATGGATCCGGGTGAACACTTTGGGCGGGGTCTCGGCGCGTTCGGCTTCGACGTCGACCTCGCAGCCGCTGACCGGATGCCGGCCGCGCTGGAGAATATGCACCACATCCACCGCCGAGCAACTGCCCAGGCTTTCCAGCATCAATTCCATGGGCCGCGGGCCCCGCTCACGGCCCCCCAGATCCGGCGGACCATCCACCGTCTGTCGGTGACCAGTGCCGCTCTCCACCTCAAAGGCCATGGCGTCAAGCCAGCGAACATGGGCTTTCATGGGCAACTCCTGTGTCTGTACCCCCCTATATACGGGGTGCACGTCTGAGTGAACTCGGTCTAGTTTTTCAGGCCCGCGCTTTCGCTCGGGTATTCGCCCATCCACTGTACACAGGGAGGTCAAAATGTCACCGGAGACGGTTTGGTTCTTTCGCCAGCCCGCCATCGTGCGGCTGCTTGATTACGCCCGGCGTTGTCGCTACGCCGCGGGCTCGACCCTGATCCACCGGGACAGCCCCGGTGATCGTCTGTACCTGATCCTTCGCGGTTCAGTCAGCGTTATTCAGGATGACGAAGACGGGCGGGAGCTGGTGCTGGATTACCTCAACCCCGGGGATTTCATCGGCGAGATGGGGCTATTCGTTGAAGAGAAAACCCGCAGCGCCTGGATACGGACCCGGACGCCCTGCGAACTGGCCGAGATCACCTATTCGCGTTTTGAGCAGCTGACCCAGGAGGACCCTGCAATGCTGATGCCGGTGGTCACTCAGATTACCCAGCGATTGCGCCAGACCAGCCGTCGCTACCGGGACCTGGCCTTCGAGGACGTCCGTCGGCGCGTGGAGACGGTACTGCAGCAGCTGGCCGAGCAGCCGGATGCCATGACCCACCCGGACGGCATGCTGCTGAAGACCACCCGCATCGAACTGGGACGACTGGTGGGCTGTTCCCGGGAAATGGTCGGGCGGGTGCTGCGGGATCTGGAAGCCAGCCGGCGCATCTCCACCCATGGCCGGCGGATCGTGTTACACGCCGAATCCTGACGACGGCCGGGTTCAATCGAAGAGTTCGGCCAACTGCTGGCCGGGCTCTTCGGCCCGCATGAAGGCCTCGCCCACCAGAAAGGCATGGACGCCGTGCTCGCGGAGATAGGCTACCTCTTCGGCGGTGTGAATGCCGCTTTCCGAGACCAGGCGCACCCCGTCCGGAACCCGGGCGGCCAGCCGGCTAGTGGTGTCGATGTCAGTCTCGAAGGTTCGCAGATCGCGGTTGTTGATGCCGATGAGCGGCGCCTCAAGCGCCAGTGCCCGGTCCATCTCGCTGGCGTCGTGAACTTCCACCAGCACATCCATGCCGAGCTTCACGGCCAGGGCATGCAGCTCAGCGAGCTGGGGGTCGCCCAGCGCCGCCACGATCAGTAGCACGCAGTCCGCCCCGAGCGCCCGGGCCTCATGGATCTGGAAGGGGTCGAATATGAAGTCCTTACGGATCACCGGCAGCCCCGAGGCGGCCCGGGCCATCTGCAGGTGCTCATCGGCGCCCAGGAAGAAATCCTCCTCGGTGAGCACCGACAGGCAGGCGGCGCCCCCCGCCGCATAGCTACGGCCGATGGCCTCCGGGTCGAACACCTCGCGCAGCACGCCCTTGCTGGGCGAGGCCTTCTTGACCTCGGCGATCACCGCCGGACGCCCCGCGGCGATGCGCGCTTCCAGGGCCTGTCGAAACCCCCGGGGTGCCGGCGCGGACCGCACCCGCTCCACAAAGGCCGCGGTGCCCAGTTGTTCGCTGCGCTGGGCAACGGTCTCGGCCTTGCGATCGAGAATCCGCCGCAGAATGTCCGGGGTGTCCACGGGCACGCTCATACCGCCTCCGCCAGCCGCCGGGTGGTCTCGATGTAGTGATCCATGCGCTCCCGGGCCGCGCCGCTTTTCAGCAACTCCCGGGCCCGGGCGACGGCGTTGCCAAGGGCGTCCTCAAGACCGGCGAGATGAATGGCGGCGCCGGCATTGAGCGCCAGCAGATCGCTGGCCGGGCCAGGCACACCGTCAAAAATGGCCCGAATGATTTCCAGGCTCTGCTCGGCAGAATCCACCCGCAGGCCCTCCAGCGACGCGCTCTGCAGGCCGAAATCCTCGGGCCGGATGCGATATTCGCGAATGCCGTGGTCGGTGAGTTCGGCCACCCGGGTGGGCGCTTCGATACTGATCTCGTCCAGACCGTCCTCGGAGTGCACCACCATGACCCGGCGGCTGCCCAGGCTCTGCAGGACGTCGGCCAGCGGCCGCACCCACTCGTCGGCATACACCCCCAGCAGCTGATTGGGCGCGCCGGCCGGATTGGTCAGCGGGCCCAGCAGGTTGAACACGGTTCGCACACCCATCTCCCGTCGCGGACCGATGGCATGGCGCATGGCCTGATGGTGCTGAGGCGCAAAAATGAATCCCACGCCGACTTCGTTAATGCACTGGGCCACCGCTTCGGGACTCAGATCAAGCCGGGCGCCGGCCGTTTCCAGCAGGTCGGCACTGCCGGAGGCGCTGGAGACCGAACGGTTACCGTGCTTGGCCACCCGGCCCCCGGCGGCGGCCACCACGAAGGCCGCCGCCGTGGAGACATTGAAGGTGCCCCGGGCATCGCCACCGGTCCCACAGGTGTCCACCAGATGGGGGGTGTCCACCTCCACCCGGGTGGCCAGCTCCCGCATCACCCGGGCGGCGGCGGCAATTTCGATCACCGTTTCGCCTTTCATGGCCAGACCCACCAGGAACCCGCCCACCTGGGCCGGCGTCGCCTCGCCGGTCATGATTCGGCGCATGACCCGGGTCATGTCGGCGTCACCCAGATCTTCGCGGTTCATGACCGCGCGTATTGCCCCCTGCATCTCCACTGGCTGTCTCCCTGCGATGGTCAGGCCGCGGCCGCCGGCCGCGACAGAAAGTTGGCCAACAGGTCGTGGCCGTCCCGGGTCAGAATCGACTCGGGATGGAACTGCACGCCCTCCACATCGAGTTCGCGGTGACGGACGCCCATAATCTCCTCCAGGCCTCCGTCCTCCAGCGTGGTCCAGGCGGTGGTCTCCAGGCACGCCGGCAGCGTCTCGGGATCCAGCACCAGCGAGTGATAACGGGTGGCCTCCATGGGCTGCGGCAGGCCCGCGAACACCCCCATGTCGTGGTGGTGGACCCAGGAGGTTTTGCCATGCATGACGGATTTGGCATGGACCACGTCGCCACCGAAGGCCTGGCCGATGGCCTGATGGCCCAGGCAGACCCCCAGCAACGGAACCCGCCCCGCAAAACGCTCCACCACCGCCAGGGAAATCCCGGCCTCGTTGGGCGTACAGGGCCCCGGGGAGAGCACGATGCGCTCCGGGGCCATGCGCTCAATATCATCAAGACCGATGGCGTCGTTGCGGTGGACCGCCACCTCGGCCCCCAGCTCACCCAGATACTGAACCAGGTTGTAGGTAAAGGAATCGTAGTTGTCGATCATCAGCAGCATTGTGTCTGCCTCCCGGGCCGGTCGCGCCCTGTCTAGTCCTGATCGAGGCCGGCCTCGGCCATGGCCACGGCGCGGAACAGTGCCCGACCCTTGTTAACGGTTTCTTCCCATTCCGCGTCGGCGTCGGAGTCATGAACCACCCCACCGCCGGCCTGGATATGCACCCGACCGTCCTTGATCACGGCGGTGCGAATGGCGATGGCGGTATCCATGTTACCGGTCCAGGACAAGTAGCCCACCGCGCCACCATAGACCCCTCGCTTCACGGGCTCGACTTCGTCGATGATTTCCATGGCCCGGATTTTTGGGGCCCCGCTCAGGGTGCCGGCGGGATGGGTGGCCCGCAATAGATCCATCGGCCCCAGGCCTGGCTTCAGTTGACCGGTGACATTGGAAACGATGTGCATGACATGGCTGTAGCGCTCGATGGTCATCTGGTCGGTGACCCGCACGCTGCCCGTCTCGCTGACCCGGCCGATGTCGTTGCGCCCCAGGTCGATCAGCATCAGGTGCTCGGCGCGCTCCTTGGGATCCGCCAGCAGCTCCGCCTCCAGCGCCTGATCCTCCTGGGGGCTGGCGCCCCGCCGCCGGGTGCCGGCAATGGGGCGGACCGTGGCTTCGCCCTCCTCGAGCCGGGCCAGAATCTCCGGCGAGGAGCCCACCACCTGAAAGTCGCCAAAGTCGAGAAAGAACAGATAGGGCGACGGATTGGTGCAGCGAAGGGCGCGATAGAGATCCAGCGGCCGGCCGTTGTAATCGGCGCTCATGCGCCGGGACGGCACCACCTGCATGCAGTCGCCATCGACGATGTAGCGGCGGATCCGCTCCACCATGAGCCGATAGTCGTCACGACCGATGGACGAGTCGAAGTCGTCTTCCGCCACCGCCCGGGGCGTGGCCGGGCGGGCATACCGCAGCGCCTCGTCCCGCAGCTGCCGGGCGAGGGCGTCGAGCCGGGCTTCTCCCGCCGCGCGCGCGCCGTCCTGCTGGGGGTTGATGTTGACCACCAGGTAAAGCCGGCCGGCCAGGTTGTCGAACACCAGCACTTCCTCACTCTCCATAAGCAGGATGTCCGGCACCCCCAGCGGGTCGTCGTTGGGGCAGTCCGCCAGCCGCGGCTCAATGTAGCGAATGGTGTCGTAACCAAAGTAACCCACCAGGCCACCCAGGAAACGGGGCAGCACCGGAAAGTCATCCTGGGGCTCCGAGACCACCGAGCGGTGCCGGGCCTCGACCCAGGCCAGGGGGTCGTCGACGGTTTCCGAGGCGACCTTGCGGCCGTCGTCCCAGGTGTCCACCCGATGGCCATGAATGCGGTGCTGGCGCCGGCACGGCAGGCCGATAATGGAGTAACGGCCCCATTTCTCACCGCCCTGCACCGACTCGAACAGATAGCTGCCCGAGCCGCCGGCCAGCTTGAGGTAGGTGGACAGGGGGGTATCCAGATCCGCCAGCAGTTCCCGAACCAGGGGAATGCGCCGTGCCCGACTCATTCCACTGGCTCCCGTTCCACCTGGTCGACCAGCTCCTCGAAGGTCATGACCGGCAGGTCAGGATGGGCCGCAAATGCATCGGCATCACCGGGATAGCCCCAGGGCACCCGAATCATCGGCATGCCGGCCGCCGCCGCCGCGTCGGCGTCGGCCCGGGAGTCACCCACGAACCAGCAATGGTCGACGCCGACATCCAGCCGCTCGGCGGCATGGCGAAGCGGCGCCGGATCGGGCTTTTTCACCGGCAGCGTGTCACCGCTGACGCTCACCGCCATGAAATCCGCCAGACCCATGGCTTTGAGCAGCGGCTGGGTAAATGCGCCGGGCTTGTTGGTGACGATACCCAGCGACAGGCCCATGGCCTGCAGCCGGCTCAGCGCCTCGGCCACCCCCGGGTACAGCCGGGTCTGGTCGTACAGGCAGTCGCGGTAATGACGCAGAAAATGCTCGAAGGCGATCTCGGTACCCGGCGGATCCGCGTCCACGTGCCGCTGGCCGGCCAGTGCCCGGGCCACTAGCCGTCTGGCGCCGTTGCCAATCCATTGCCGGACCTGAGCCTCCTGCACCGCCCTGCCACCCTGATCGGCCAGCATGCGATTGACGGCGGTGGTCAGATCCGGCGCACTGTCCACCAGTGTGCCGTCCAGATCGAACAGAAGGGCCGCCGGCCGCGGGGTCTCGGTCACGACGCCTCCGGGCCGGTCTCGGCACGACGCCGCATTTCGGTGATCACCGAGGCGTAGTCGGGCTGACCGAAAATGGCGGATCCCGCCACCACGGTGTCCGCACCGGCGGCAACGATCTCGGCCACGTTGCCCGGGCCCACACCGCCATCCACCTGCAGCCGGATGGCGTGGCCGCTGGCATCGATCAGCGCCCGGGCCTCCCGCAGCTTGTCCAGCGTGCCCGGCAGGAACTGCTGACCTCCGAAGCCCGGGTTCACCGACATCAGCAACACCAGATCGACCTTGTCCATAACATAGCGCAGGCAATCCAGCGGCGTCGCCGGATTGAACACCAGGCCGGTGCGGCAGCCCTGCTCGCGAATGAGTTGCAGGCTGCGGTCAATGTGGTCGCTGGCCTCGGGGTGGAAACTGATCAGACTGGCGCCGGCCTGGGCGAAATCCGGAATGATCCGGTCCACCGGGCGCACCATCAGATGGACGTCAATGGGTGCCTGAATACCGTGACGGCGCAGGGCCTGACACACCAATGGGCCGAAGCTGAGATTCGGCACGTAGTGGTTGTCCATGACGTCGAAATGCACCCAGTCCGCGCCGGCGGCAAGGACCTGGTCCACTTCTTCGCCCAGACGGGCAAAATCGGCGGCCAGAATGGACGGAGCGATCACCAGTTCACGCATGCGCGGAATGGTAGCAGATGCGCCGTTCAGACGCCCCGGGCACCGACACTCGCCAGCAGCGCCCGGCGAACCGCAGAAAAGTCCCGGGCATCCCGCAGCCGGGCCAGCTGCAGCGCCCCCTGAACCCCCGCCATCACCAGCCGGGCCTGATCCCGGGGCGCAGCAGCAAACTGGAACTCGCCGTTATCGACCCCGGCCGCCAGCACGCTGGTGAGCCAGTCCGCCACGTCATCGCGCAGGGCTTCGGCCTCGCTGCAGGCCGGCGCCGGCAGACTGGCGTACTCCACGCCGGCGAGACCCAGTGGCTCCACCCGCTCGCCATCCAGGTTGCGAGCCTCCAGATCAAGGAAGCGCCGCAACCGATCCAGCGGCGCCAGCCGATCACTGGCCTGCTGTTCGCACCACCAGACAAAGTGCTCCCGGTAGCGCTGAAAAACCGCCACGATCAGGTCTGGTTTGCCAGGAAAGTGGTAGTGCACCGCGCTACTGCGGATCTCCAGTTCCTCGGCAATCTCGGCAAAGGTGAACCCGTGGTAGCCCGCTTGCTGAAATCGGCGGGCCGCCACCCGCAGGATCGTCCGACGGGTTTCGCCCCGGGGGCGGCGGTGCTGAATGGCCATGGACGGGAGCCTACCCCGCCCCCGTCAGGTAACCAACCCTGTACAATGCGGAAATGATCTTTCACGCAGGTGCATTCATGGAATCCCGAAACATTGCCGTGGTGGGCAGCGGTGTTGCTGGCCTGGGCGCGGCCTGGCTCCTCTCCCGCCGCCACGCGGTGACCCTGTTCGAGGCTGAGCCCCGTCTGGGTGGCCACAGCAACACCGTCGAGTGCCCGACGGCGCAGGGCAGTATCCCGGTGGACACCGGGTTCATCGTCTACAACGAGCCCAACTATCCCCAGCTCAGGGCGCTGTTCCAGACCCTGGATGTGCCCACCCGCGAATCGGACATGTCGTTCGCCTTCGCGGCCACCGACATCGACCTGGAGTATGCCGGCAGCGGGCTTGGCACCCTGTTTGCCCAGCGCCGTAATCTGGTGCGGCCGCGGTTCTGGGGCATGGTCCGGGACATCCTGCGGTTCAACCGGGCCGCCAATCAGCGGCTCGCCGATGGCGAGGGTCACCGCCAGACCCTGGGTGAACTGCTGGATGAGCTGCGCATGGGCGAAGCCTTTCGCCGCTATTACCTGCTGCCCATGAGTGCCGCCATCTGGTCCTGCCCCCAGGACCTCATGCTGCGCTTCCCGGCCCGGTCGTTCCTGCGGTTTTTCCACAACCACGGCCTGATCCAGCTCAGCGACCGCCCCCAGTGGCGCACCGTGGCGGGTGGCAGTCGGGAATACGTCAATCGCCTGCGGGAGTCGATTCACCGGGTGATCTCGGGCTGCCCGGTGCGCGCCGTCACCCGAACGGGCCAGGGGGTCCGGCTCGCCGGCGATCAGGGCGAGCTGGGCACGTTTGACGATGTGGTGATTGCCGCCCATGCCGATCAGGCCCTGGCCATGCTGGATAGCCCCCGCCCCGACGAGCAGCGCATTCTCGGCGCCTTCGGCTATCAGGACAATGACGCCTGGCTGCACACCGACCCGGCGCTGATGCCCCGGCGCCGCTCCGTGTGGTCCTCCTGGAATCACCTGACCGCCCGTAGCGCCGATGGCTGCGACCCGGTGTCGGTGACGTACTGGATGAACCGGCTGCAGTCCCTCGACACCGACACGAACATATTCGTCAGCCTCAATCCCCTGCGGGAGCCCGCACCGGAGCACGTGGTTCGACAGTTGTCCTATGCCCACCCGGTGTTCGATCAGGGGGCCATGACCGCCCAGATCGAGCTGCCGGCCATTCAGGGCCGGGACCGGCTCTGGTTCTGCGGCAGCTACCACGGCTATGGCTTTCACGAAGACGCCTTTGCCAGCGCGGTGCGGGTGGCCGAAGGCCTGGGGGTGTCGGCGCCCTGGGCCCGCCCACGATCCGCCGCGCCAGCGGACCCGCCCGCTACCACACCGGCACCACTGGGAGCCGGCCTGCCGTCATGACCGCGGCGGAGTCGGGTCTGCGCCTGTATCGCGGCCGGCTGTTTCATGAACGCCGGGTGGCACCGCGCTATCGGTTCACCTACCGGGTGTTCAGCCTGCTGGTGGACCTGGATCGGCTGGACGAGGCGCATGGGCGACACTGGCTGTTCTCCCATAACCGTTTCAACCTGCTGGCCTTCCACGACCGCGACCACGGGCCCAAGGACGGCTCAGCGCTGCGGCCCTGGATTGACGAGCAATTGCAGCAGGCGGGCATTGATCTGGCCGGCGGCCGCGTACAGCTGCTCTGCTACCCGCGGGTGCTGGGCTATGTATTCAACCCGCTGTCGGTGTGGTTCTGCCGGCACGCCGATGGCACCCTGCGGGCGGTGCTCTGCGAGGTGCGCAACACTTTTGGTGAGTGGCATGGCTATCTGCTTCACGACAGCGGTGCGCCCCTGCCGGAGAATCTGCGAGACAGCGCCAAGAAGTGTTTCCACGTGTCACCGTTCCTGCCCCGGGAAGGTCACTACCAGTTTCGGGTCCAGGTGCCGGCAGCCCGCTATGGCGTGACCGTGAACTGGCACAATGAAGAGCAGCCGGAGGAGCCGGCGCTAATTGCCGTCCAGACTGGCGAACAGGTGCCCGCTGGCGACTTGGGGTTGCTCCGGGCCGCGGTGGCGGTACCCTTTATGACTGTGAAAGTCATCGTGGCGATTCACTGGCAGGCCCTGAAGATCTGGCTTCGGGGGGGACGCTTCCATCGCAAGCCGGGGCCACCGGCAAGAGAAATCACCAAATGAACAGTCCTCAGCAGACCTTTGTTGAAATTCCCTCGCCGCTGCCCCCGGGTGAGCGCATCCTGCTAAGCTGGTTTCGCCAGCTCCGCCGGGGCCGTCTGGAGGGTCAGCTGCAGAGCGGTGAGCCGTTCCTGATCCAGGGCCCCGAACAAGGCCCCACCGCGGTGTTGCGTTTTCATCGCCCCTGGCGAATGGTGGGCCGCACCCTGACCCGGGGCGCCAACGGTTTTGCCGAAAGCTACATGGCTGGCGAGTGGTCCACGCCGGACCTGCCGGCGTTGCTGGAGCTGATGCAGCTCAACGAAGACGCCTACCAGCGGCGCATGGAACCCAACTGGCTGTACCGGCTGCGTCTGGCCCTACGGCATCGCGGACGTCGCAACACCCGCCGCGGCAGCCGTCGCAACATTGCCGCCCACTACGACCTGGGCAACGAGTTCTACCGTCACTGGCTGGACGAGACCATGACCTACTCGGCGGCGGTGTTCGATCACCCGGAGCAGTCCCTGGCGAACGCCCAGCGCAACAAATACCGCCAGCTGCTGGACACCATGGGGGTGCAGCCCGGCGAGCACGTGCTGGAAATCGGCTGTGGCTGGGGAGGCTTTGCCATCGAAGCCGCCCGCCGGGGGATTCGCGTCACCGGTCTGACCCTGTCCACCGAACAGTTGTCCTGGGCCCGGCGTTCGGTGGCGGACGCCGGCCTGTCCGACCTGGTGGATCTGCGCCTCGAGGACTACCGGGTGGCCGGCGGGCGTTTTGATCACGCGGTGTCCATCGAAATGCTCGAGGCGGTGGGTGAGCAGTACTGGTCGAATTACTTCGACATGCTCTATGCCCGGGTTCGGCCGGGCGGCCGCATCGGCCTGCATGGCATCACCATCGATGAACACCGGTTCGAAGATTATCGCCGCCGGCCGGACTTCATCCAGCGCTATATCTTCCCCGGCGGTATGCTGCCCACCGAGCGACATCTCGAGGAACATGCCAGCCAGGCTGACCTGCAGGTCCTCGAGTCCACCGGGCTCGGACAGCACTATGCCCAGACCCTGCTGGCCTGGGATGCCAACTTCCGGCGGGCGCTCCCGGAGATCCAGCGCCTGGGTTTTGACCAGCGCTTCATCAATATGTGGCGGTACTACCTGGCCTACTGCTACGCCGGCTTCAGCACCGGCGCCATCGACGTCCGGCGGTTGCTGTTGCGCCGTCCGTGAGCCTCTCCCGGGGGCGAACGCTCCTCTACGGGCTGCCCGCCCTGCCCCTGGCGGTGATGGGCGTGCCCATGTACATCTTCCTGCCCGGCTTTTACGGCGAGACCCTGGGACTGGCGGCGGTGGGCACGGCGCTGCTGGTGGCACGGCTTTGGGATGTGGTCACCGACCCGCTGATCGGCAGCCTCGGGGACCGGCTGGACACCCGCTGGGGCCGGCGACGCCCGCTGATGGCGGCGGGCACCCCGCTTTTGCTGGTCAGCGCCTGGGCCCTGTTCCGACCGCCGGACGACGTCACACTGGTCTATCTGCTCACCTGGGGACTGGCCGCCTATCTGGGCTGGACCCTGATCTCACTGCCCTACACCGCCTGGGGCGCGGAGATCACCGGCGACTATGACCGCCGCGCCAGCCTGACCGCCAGCCGGGAGGGGTTCATGCTGGCCGGTACACTGCTGGCCATTGCCTGGCCCACCCTGGTGGGCGGCGGCGAGGCGGATGCGGACACCCTGGCGGGACTGGCGTGGCTGCTGGTGCTGGTGCTGCCGGTGGTGATGGCGGTTACCCTGTGGCGGGTGCCGGAGCAACGCGTGGCCCCGCAGCCGGTGGGCTGGCGCGTCGGCTGGGCGCTGCTGCGCCGTAACCGCCCCTTCATGCGGCTGTTGCTGGCCTATGTCATGAACGGCGTGGCCAATGGCCTGCCGGCGTCGCTGTTCGTGCTGTTTGTGACTCATGTGCTGATGGCCGAGGCCTGGACCGGTCCGCTGCTACTAGTGTACTTCGTGGTGGGCATCGCCGCCCTGCCTGGCGGGCTGTGGCTGTCACGGCGCATTGGCAAGCACCGCACCTGGGCCATTTCCATGCTCTGGACCTCGCTGGTGTTCCTGGCGGTGCCGTTCCTGGGCCCCGGCGACACCTGGCTGTTTCTGGTCATCTGCCTGCTATCCGGCGTCGGCGTGGCGGTGGACATGGCACTGCCTGCCGCCATCCAGGCGGATCTGGTGGATCTGGACACCGCCGGGGGCGGCGGGCGCCGCACCGGGCTGTATTTCGGGATCTGGAACATGGCCACCAAGCTCTCGCTGGCCCTGGCCGTGGGGATCGCTTTTCCGATACTGGAAGCGGTGGGGTTTGATGCCACCCGGGTGGAGGACCGGGAGGGGATTCTGGCGCTGGCGTTGTTCTACGGCGCCGTGCCCATCGCCTTCAAGCTGGCGGCCACCGCCCTGATGTGGAACTTCCCCCACGACCGGCGAGCCCAGGCCGCCACCCGGGCGCGGGTCAGTGACGTCGAGGGCTCGACACCGACAAGCGCCGGCGCAGCCAGCGCATCAGCCCCCCGATGACCGGAAACTGACTGTAAAGCTCACCGGCGGCATCCCAGTAGTCGATGTGCTCGCTCACCCGTCCGTCGTCGGTGAGCACCACCCGGGACACCCCCGCCACCGGCCGGCGGTCCTCACGGTCGCGTGGCAGTCGAAAATGAAAGCGCCAGCGCAGATAGCCCACGGAACCACTGGCAATCACTTCCTCGACCTCGAACCGAGCCATGGCACAGCTGGCGTACATGTGCTCGAACACCGCCCGAATGCCATCGATGCCCCGGACATCGTTAAAGGGATCGCAGAACCGCGCATCCTCGGTAAACACCTCCGCCAGGCGGTCCAGATCCGCCGGCTGCATGGCAGCAAAAAAGTCTGCGTAGCGCTGCAGCGTGCTCACGGCTGGACCATGCGCCGGGTCAGGGAGAAAAACCACCGATAGGGGAGCAGGCGCAGCAGCTTGAGCGTCCAACCAAAGCGTTTGGGGAAGAAAATCTCGAATCCGGCGGCGTCAATTTCCTTGTGGATATACGCCGCCGCCTGCTCCGGTGTGATGAGCTGCGGCATGCGGAAGCGGTTTTTCTCGGTAAGTCGGGTCTTCACGAAGCCAGGGTTGATCACCCGCAGACTGACGCCGCTGCCCGCCAGCGCCGGCCGCAGCGCCTCGGCCATGTTGAGCACCGCGGCCTTGCTGGCGCCGTAGGGCGCCGCCTGGGGCAGGCCGCGGTAGGCGGACAGGCTGGCATTGAGCAGTATCTGGCCCCGGCGGCGTTCCCGCATCAGCGGCAGGGCGGCGTGCAGACCATTGACGGCCCCCAGAAAGTTAACCTCGATCAGACGACGGAACAGCTCCGGGTCGAAATCGTCCAGGGGCATGGGGTCGTAGTCACCGGCGTTGAGGACCAGGGTGTCCACCTCGCCGAGCTCTTCTTCCACCGCCCGAAACACCGCGGCACTCTCCGCCGCGTCGGTCACGTCCACCGGATAGACGTGCAGCCGGTCGGCCAGCGCCGGATGCTCCGCCGCCACCTCTCGCAGGGCTTCCTCACGGCGCGAGCAGAGCGCCACCGACCAGCCATCCTCCGCCAGCTGAACCGCCAGGGCGCGGCCAATGCCGGCGCTGGCGCCCGTGATCATGGCAATGCGTCCGTGTTGCGGGTCGGTCTGGGTCATGGCCTGCCTCGTGCGGCACTGCTGTCAGGGACGTACAATCTTACGGGGTATTCCGGCCCCTTCGCCATTCACGCTCCATTGCAAAGGAACCTATCCATGTCTGCGGCGATCTGCTGGTTCCGGCGGGACCTGCGCCTCACCGACAATCCGGCCCTGTCGGCCGCGGCCCGGGACGGTCGGGCCGTGATCCCGGTGTACATCCACGCGCCGGCGGAAGCCGGGGGATGGGCACCCGGTGGGGCGTCCAACTGGTGGCTCCATTACAGCCTCGAAGCGCTGACAGCCGCCCTGGCCGCCCGGGGCCTGCCCCTGGTGATCCGCGCGGGTGACAGCCTGTCGGTGCTGCAGGCGCTGGTGGAGGCCACCGGTGCCGACGCCGTCCACTGGAACCGGCTTTACGATCCGGCGTTCATTCGCCGGGACATGGCCATCAAGCAGGCGCTCCGCGACCAGGGCGTGGCCGCCCACAGTCACAACGCCTCACTGC
>LKMJ01003985.1_pt1 | contig 13836 bp, 9 predicted proteins | sample 643391 | NCBI WGS metagenome assembly LKMJ01 (sample SAMN04112250, study PRJNA286221) | soda lake metagenome | biome: soda lake; feature: Kulunda Steppe; material: water; isolation source: sample PL-Br10 brine of Picturesque Lake | place: Russia: Kulunda steppe | collected 2010-07
CTCTCTCTCTCTCTCTCTCTCTCTCTCTCTCTCTCTCTCTCTCTCTCTCTCTCTCTCTCTCTCTCTCACTCAGTCAGGGAGGCAGCGATCAATTTATGAACTGCCACATGAACGTGGCACTGCATTCATGATAAGGTTCCACTCTCTATGTTAAGTATGAAATTGTAAGGCTCGTGCATTATTTTGTAGCTAGGGAGGCAGTTGGGGGACCCAGGCCTTGTCCTGGCTCTCAATCCCACCCATCCAAAATTGCCCCTGAATGCAAAAACATGACCTGACCGGATCTTAGTGCTCTGATCCACTCCTTGCCCCCATGTGCTAGGAAGGGCATCACGTAGCTGTGCATGATTTTCACACACAGTTTTGCTCGCCTGACTGTCATTTTTTTGCTTCAACCAGGCTGACAACGTTTTTGTATTAAAGGAAGAACCAAGTGTACTTGCAGCTGACTGCAGCCAACCGGGCAAATTGTTTTTGACAATGTCAAGCACAGAAGCAGCTTTTGGTTGGGGCTTTGGGACGCTTCTCGTTGGTGATAAGTCCCACGGGTATGCTTGCGGCAGCCACTCAGATTATTGTGTATCTTAAGATGAATTTTGTGTTTGTTCATCTGCCATGGTTTCTTGTCCGTACTGCTGCCACCGCTACTCCATGATGTGAAGAATAAACCAACATTCCACTGCCCATTGATACTCTAGGTGCACTTTCAATGGAGTTGTAAAGCCTTTTTATCGGACAATTGTTTCAAGTGTGAAAATCTCTCGAGTCTCATCCGCAATCGGAGAAAATGTTATTGAGGTGGAGACAGTTGAGGTAAATGTGTCATGGCTTGATGGAATTTTTCATCGAGTTACCTCTTGTTGCTTGCACGCCAAAATATTGTGCATTTATCATTCTATTGTTATGCTGCTCAAAAAATCTGCATACAATCAAATTAGGAAAACGAGACTGCACTATTTTTTAGGTTCTTGTTTGTTCCGTTCCTGCCATATTGCATCATGAACTCATTTCCTTCTTACTTTATCCTATCCGCAGGCTTCCCTTGAACATTGCTTCAAATTTGCTGACATCAGATACAGGACGGTTCCGGTAAGGTTTTTTTGTTTGATGTTAAGTATGGAAAGATTGTGTAGTGTGAGAGGGTGCCAAAATGTCACAGGGATAGCAGATTGGTACACACACCTGGCCTTGATTGACATGCAGGTTGGCCATATTGATCATCCTATTTTACCAAATGTTACATTTGATGCTATAAACAAAACTAGTGTCGATCATCGGCGAAAGCTCATGGGAGCGTGGGAAACAGACCACAGCTCAGTAAGTTATTAAATTTCATTCCTATTCCATAATTGATTGCTTTGATGATGACGAGCAAACCTTTACTTGTTTCAGAGATTGAGTCTGCTTTCAATTAATTACAACGGTGGTGCTGCCATTGAAAAGAAGCTCCCGCTTGTTGATGACTTGCATGCCTCTCTGGCATGTGTCGACTGTTATGCAAGCTTGAGCGTTGGTGAGTCTGTCCTCTTGCCGCTTATGATCATCTTTGCTTAAGAGAGAATATTGTGTTGCAAGTCAAATTTTATACTATATATCCTCTACATCCTTTTGCGTAATAAATTGTGACTGCAGGATTCAACTTTGTCATGCGGATATCTTATTGGTTTGTTGGGGTCAGCCTTGACTACTTGGAGGTGATTGAGTTTGAGTTGGATGCCTTGGGGAGCTCATGATGACTATTACCTTACTACAGATTGACATGCACTTGCCCTCCCAGGTTTCTATTGATGGGGAACTTGTTTGGAGCGCTGGCCTGGAAGCAAAAGCAAGTGGGATGACAAGTTCAGATGCAGGGGAGAGAATTCTTGCTGCAGCAAGCTTGTTTTCTATCAGATTTTCTATCGGTATTATTCCTATATGGATAGACTTTGGCTCACAATTAAGGGTTTCAGCTCAGCTTGAAACAGACACTGCAGGCAGTATTTCAACTGGTGAGCTATTGCAGTAAGGCTTTCATTATAAGAGCAGATTCACTTCACTCATTTGCAAACTTTGTCCTTGTGATTCCGATTGGTCCCACCCCTCTGATACTTATAGCTTTAGCTCTGCATTTTCGCAGGTATTATGTATAGGAGAGGTGTCAAGTTGGGCGTGATGTATAGATCAGGGTTTCGCAGGTAAGAAGACGTTGGACATTGTCCAAAGCGGATTTATTGCAAAAAAATCACTTATTGCAAATTCCACCAAAATTTCACAATGCCAAAATTCGTAGGATATGGGAAGGCTATGAGGATTATGGATACCAGCCGCTCACGGTTACCTTTCCTGGAGAAGTAAAGCTTGACTTCAGTATTATTCCCGAAGTGGTCCTTGAGCTTTGGTGAGCGGCTAAGGAATTGCTGATGGATTTGGATGTATTTGCAGATGCACTGCCAGCAATGCCGGCAATGCCTTAGTCATATTGATGTTCATTCAAGAAAGAATTGCCTTGAATTTTAATTGCCTTGGATTTTAATGTTGTACATATCTATACCCCATCCACCATTATTTCCTTGTCAGCTTCCAGTCTGTTAAAGACGTGCAGCATGTTGGTCTAGCCTGCATAAGATTGTGGATTGTATGCAAGTTTACTTCTTACTTTTTAACCTCCTTTCAACTGTCGTTAGGGGGAGTGTACCAATCGCACTTGGGCCACAAGCTACTCTAAGGATTGAGATCGGACCTCAACGATTCTCTTGCTCAGACCTGGGTATGAGCGTCTAAGTAATGGGGTTTCTTCTGGGTGCGTTTGCTTTATATTATTGACAAAGCCTGTGCCTCTCACTCTTCATATTTAATTATTTACAGGCTATCAACTGTCTTTCCGGATAAGGTTTGGAATCAGAGTGGATAAAATCTTCATTGAAATTCCTGAAGTCTGTACTCCTCTTATTGGCTGGCCTTGTGTTGGTGGAGGCTCTATTGAACTTCTTGGGGACTCGCTGCCTTGGACAAGGACTTTTACAATTATTTCAATGGTGAGTGCGCTGACTTTCACGGGTAGAAATTTGAGTAGTCTCAGCCAGGTGGGATGACATGGAACGAAAATCCTCTTTAGGGACCATGTGTCTAGCTGCAGATGTTCGCCAAGCTTTGTATACCCAATGAAAGGGCGTGTGGACGTGTCAACAATTTTGTCACGCACCAAAAAATTAGTTTGGGATAGTCTGGGATAGTTTTCATCTCAAACCCTCTCAATAAACATGTATTACGCCTCTTGTGTGCAGACACCCTTCCCTGGTTCAGGAGCGGCAGGCTGCTTGACAAGTGAGGGTGCCTTAACCCCTTCTAGCCAAGAGGCTATTCTTGCTGATATTGTTTTTGGAGAATGGAAAGTATCACCCTGGAGTAAATGTTCAAAGAATTGCGGGGGGGGAGAGATCACACGGACTGTTACATGCGTAAACCGAGAGGATCCTTCAGAACAGGTCAACGAGTTTTCATGCAACAAAGCAAAGCCTTCTACTTCTGAGCCTTGTCACCCCTTCTCATGCGATTCATCACTTGAGGTTCGGCGCCAAGAATGTGCGTATGACTTCACAATCACAACCTCCTCTTGGTGGGGGTGGGGCACCTCCACTACAACAAGACACAAAAGCCGCTGCACCTTTGAGCTTCTTCACAATGATGAGTGCGATGACATCTGCAACACAGATAAGTAAGTAACAAGAAAAAAGAATGAAAAACATTGGCATTGTTGCCTTTAACGCAAATTTGCAAAGCGAGTGCATCCTGCACACAGGGACATATGCCATACTATCATATGGATATCTGACCAATTTCTATAAGCAGCTTTTTTAACTGCTTGTAATTGACCAGGTGTAATGAGGACAATGGCAGGTGTGCGCAACAAGATGAACAATTGACCGCTTGTGAAGAGTTCGGCTCTTCAGGCTGTTCTGACTGCCTTCGTGTTTCACAAGGTGTGTCAGATATGAATTGATTGGCTGGTGTTTGTTATAGTTAGGCTTTTATAACTCAAAATGGAATCAAGATCAGCTTGTAGTCAATGCCTCGGGTTTGTTGCATAGCATGATGCTGCTCATCCGTAAGCAAGGGTTATGTGCTGTCTGCGTCCCATTGCTGTATGTTGAAATATGCTGCCTCTGCCTTCCTTGACCTGTTAATCATGCTGTGCTTGATCAGGTGGAGCGAACTGCGGATGGTGTGCTTCCAGCAATACGTGTTTACCTGGAACATTGGCTGGGTGAGCATGTGTGAGATGAGTGTACAAGTTGGGATTTACATGAGCTTGTTCCAAATCAAAAAAGTATTCATTATTGAAATGCATTCATAAAGTGATTAAACATTAAAATGGGTTAATGTGCAGCAATTTATTGATAAGTATAATTGCCATGAAACCTCATCGTGAATCCTCCATTAACTTTCAAAAGAAAGCATAGAGTGCTTTTCAGACCCTTTCCTCCCAAGACTTTGAAATGAGCATGATTACCATGCACAAGGATAAAGATATTGCATGTTACCAAGCAGTGTACTGGATACGCACCCCCCTTTGCATACTACTTAACAATATCATACGGGATTTATACCCCCTGATAGCCCAGTGAAGTGCTCTTCGGATATGTGTGTGCGTCATTTTGAAATAGTTACATCATCATACTTGCAGGGCAAAGGTCGTCCACATTTCTGTCTACTATGTACTGCATACAATGCATAGTATGCATTGCCTGCAACGCAGTATGCAAGGCACAGAAGCACCCCGAGACCCAAAAGAAAGGGCAATTATAACACAAGAAAACAAGTACACCCATCCCTGTTCTCAAGCCTGCACACAGATGATTTCAAGTTGCAAGACATGGGACTGCACATCAAGGGATACAGAGAAAATGGGAAAAAGGATGTATTTTCTCCGTCACCTTCATTCCTGTTGCTGCTCTCTAATTTGCCTTGCATCCTTGCCTGCTTGCCTCATCCGGAGCCATTCTAAGCTACCGTAATTCTTATCCTCTTTGCAAATCCTGTTCAAGCCCATAATTCTCCACTTGTTTTTTATGCTCTCAAATACATGTCTGCGGCCTGAATTCTCCTATTTATGTCTATCCTATCTAGTTCTTTTTAGTTTTTGTCAACAAAAGCCAGGGCACAATTCCACAACAAACTCATCGTTCTGCTAGTATTTTGGGCAGGTTAGATGGTGATCTTTGCGTATGTACTGGCGTACATACTGACTTTCAGCTGCAGTTTGGCTCTTAATGAACAATTTTAGTCCTTATATACATGCACTCATGCTGAAAGTGTACAAATACCATATCCCAGAGTTGAACTTACAAGATAGACCTGAGCAACATCTCTGTTTCCTTATATATTGTTTCTTCGGTCCTTCTGAGAAGCTTATGTAACTAACAAATTATGTGTCAGCTTATCTAATTTTTGCAGGCCACTCATGATGAATGCTTGCAATATAGATAATTGGAAGGCTGATTCTTGTGATGAGCCTGAGGAAGACCTACAATTTGTCAGGTACAGAGCTAATCCAAGGCACAAATACATAAGAATGATGGTTTTTCATGATGTGTCAGGCATATTTCCACGGTGCAATATCAAATGTGCATGAGAAGAACTTTCCACCCCAATGAACGTTTTATTGCAAAAGAAGCATCTCAAAAACAAGACCCTTACTCAAGCAGTTTTGCAATTGAAATTATAAAAGCAAAGGCCAGCATGAGGTCTGCCTTTTGATCACATGCGCGCAACACTCTGCAAGGATCCTCACCAATTGCTTCTGTTTATGCTCATATGTTGACTCCAGTCCGGGAGCTCAAGAGGTTTATGAGTCAGGTTCTATCATGTCGGTGGATTGGTCTGGAGGTGATGAAGAAGGGGGTATTGCAATCACCTTGATTGAGGAGGGCTCTTCAGTTCCCAAGGATGGACTTGGACTTCCAGCGGAAGGTATGTGTTCCTCCGTGGTAGCTCCTCTGCTGAAGATCTTGCAAGATCAGGCAATGAAATGTTTATTTTGTTTTAATTTCTTCTATATGAAACTGTGAGTTGTATCAGAGGGATCTACGAAAGCGTAGTTCTCAACGGGATCATTTTATGGTATGGATATTATCATATTTACTTTGCATCTTGCTTTATCCAAAGTCACAATGACTCATCTGGCAACAAATTTGCCAGCTCTTCACTACCAATGTCACTCTGTTGGTAAAACATGGCATTGAAGATGTATAAATCTGTGTTAAAAGTGACCTTGTTGTTTTATCCCATTGTACTCAATGGGCGGAAATGTTCCCCAGAGAAATGGCAGAAACGGGACTCCCACAAATCTGGGCCTTTTTGGCAAAACCCCAGTCACAGGGTATGGCCCCTAGGTTTTGGTTGTTCCAGTAAAGTTTACGGTGGCCCGCCCAAGCAGAGCACCCCTCGCCATGAAACTTTAGTCAGGCTCATAGGTAAAATTTGTCGGGTGGTCCTGCAGTGTTCCATACTCACTTATGCATTAGCTTGTGAAGTAGCTTGGATACAGGTGGATTTCATGTCACAGGGCTTCCAAAAGGCCCAGAAGCTGGAGAGAGCTGGAAAGTGCAAGTGCATGGGTGGCCCACGGCGCCCAAATGGGCATAAGGGTGGCTCATTTAGTAATACACCCTAGAGCTATCCTAATGGCTTGCAAAGACCCAGATTGAGAATGCCTTTTGCATGCTCCCCGCAAATATGGGCTCCAGCAGGCAACTTAAAAAATTTCTAACAGCGTCCTGCCTGCGTTTTCCCGGGAGAAAGTTTTTGTAAACTGCCTCAGGGCGCGCATGCCTGATCTGCTGCAGCAATAACCCAATTTTTTTCTACCATTCGCTTATGGACAATCGCTTAGGCCATTAAACATCGTGATATGAATAATTTTGCTGCAGTGCTGATTTACTTAAAGAGCAAAATAAGTGAAAGACAAAGCAATTGGCGCGATAATGGCAAACCCCACGCTTTCAAACGGTGAACTGCTTAGGCCCACCCAGCGCAACCCTAGCCCAGATGCTCTGGCTGCCTCCAAAAATTTTACGATTTAAACCCTAGATTCTAACCTCTTTGCAGACCTGCAGTGTCAGGGGGTATCATTGGCGAAGCAGAAATGATGCTCAACAAAATTCAGAGAGTGGCAAGCAGTTCTTAGCTGGCCTACAGCCTGGCCTTGAACTCGGCACACGTTTTTAGCAAAGCGTATGATTGGGGCCCCCAATTTTGAGTGACTGCAGGTGCAGCGTGCAGTTATAACTTATAATAGCCACAATCGGTAAAATGTTCCACTTGGAATAAGCCACCGAGGCTAACCCAGGTCCCGGGATTACTGCCCAATGGTGCAGGCTTAATCAATATGCCACCTTGTGTGTAATTTTGGGGGCGAGCGGTGATTCAGACAAAAATTCCTAAGTGCATAAGCCGGATCATACAAACTTGCAACTGGGTGGACGGTTTGCCATTGCTGTATACGTGGTGTGATAATGCTCATGTGATGAGTAATGTTAATTTTGAAATCACCGTAATAGCAGGCTCTGTTGCTGGGTCATCTTTGCCACCTGTTCAGCATTGCTTGCTATTATTCCCTTTTCAGCCATTTCCCTGGGTAAGGGTTTGCCTAAGTATTGCCAAAAAGTGGGAACTTCTCCAAACCAGGATTCAGCCTCAAGACTTGTTATGGTTGTGCAAGCAGGTGGCTCATGGCAGTTGCACTCCCCGGTCTCACCTAGCATCCCTCTTGAAAAATTCAGGAACCAGGGATTTTTCTTCTAAGTGTCCGTTCACTAGCCTTAGGCAGCATTTTTGCAGGAACTTGAAGCTTTTCTATGGACGCAAAGTCGGTGCGTGTAAATATCATTGAATTCTTGACTGGGAAAATCCGATTTTTCCAGGCGGTCGTACTGGATGTCAAGTTCACATCCCTCATCCCAGTTTAGAGACTTCACTTCACTGTTGTGTGTCAAGAACATCTTTTTGTTTTTAGCAATTTTGTTTTTTATTGGAGCAAGTAGTAGCTCAGCAATAGATTGATTGACCTGTTAACATGAAGCGCCGCAAGGGCCCTCCCTCAGGTTGCATATCATTTTAAAATTCACCAGCTTCCCGTCATCTTTGGAGGACCACTAAGCTTGACAGTTCATAAATGGTTTTTACTCAGATTGGTGCAAAATCAAACATGGATGATGTGCTCTGTCACGCGTGCACGCGCGCAGCGTGCGCACACCTGTACATGGAGCGCCTGGGCTGAGAATGATGTGCTCGTGCACCATTAGCAGCACATGCGGCAAGCTGCATCGTACAGTTCATATGAAACAGCTGAATTGAGAAGGTGCTTGCACGTGTGAGCAGGGCTGCACCAAGCACAGAAGAGGAGCATTTGAGGGGAACGACCTGACTCTCCTGAACCTTCCACAGGAGCGCACTCCTCCTTTGATCTCTCCACTTGACTCTGCTTGTGATGCTGCAATCATTAGATGGTTGACCTAAAAGAAAACCTCTTTTACTGCTATCCAGCTCCGCAGAATAAATTTCCGGGCAATGTTCTATGATGCACACCGACCGCTGAGGCCTCAAGGCCCTTCTAGTGAATTTTGGAATTTTCAGAGGAGGTGGTGGGGGCAATCCCACCCCAAGTTGTTTTTATGTTGGGGCAGGGATGTTGGAGCGGTCACACCTGCTGCATCCCTCACAAAATAACTGCAGGGATGTGGGCAGGGATGCCATCAGGTGTGACTTCCCCCTGAACCAAATTCGCCCGAAAAGGAAACATGTGCAAAATTAAGGCTTAGGCTGGGGGTATAACCAGGATATTCTCCTAATTAAGCTACTGAGTGTTGCAACAATGTGTTCTGGTGCAAAATGATCGACCATTGGGGCTTCTTGAGCCTTGCTTGCATGCAAACAGCTTCTTCCAGCTTCCTCCATCTTCAAGTCCTCCTGCCTACGATCAAGGTCACTTTTTGCCGTACTTTTTTACATGATTATTGCTGAACACCTGAGCACTTGAAATAAGATGAAAAAGGCGCGGCTGTTGAGCCTCCAAAAATTTGGAAAAGGACCCCTCCCCGAACTGGCCTTGTGACCACCCCTCTAGAGGGTTTATGCCTAGTTTACACTAAGTTGTAGATTTGTACTGTGCCACCTGGCATTCTTAAGTCTTTTTTATTTTCAAAACAATCTTGCAAACATGCGTATTAAGAGCATAAACTAGGAAAGGGAGTAACAGGGAGGGACCATCATTCGTGCAGACAAAGCAAAGAGAGAGATACATGATTGCAGATGTGGGCAGCTATGCACATCCATGCAGTCATTGCAGTCCATGAATTGTCTCTTTCCATTCCTCTTTTGCAGAAGTTCCAAATCTGTCAAGACCTTTCAGTTGGAATATTCCGTGCAGCTTGACGCCAGGCCGCTTTGCACTCAGTGTGCAAAGCACTACAGATATAAGAAATGCAGCTACATCACCTGTATTTGACGTGACTGAACCCTCTCCTGGCAACTGTGGAACAAACATTTATGGTTGGGCGCTTGGCTCTTGGAGCTCCTGTTCAAGGGAATGCGGGCCTGATGGTGAGTAAGATAGACTAATTTACTTTTTTGGCAAAGTTGCACCAAGGGAGCAGATACAATCAAATCTTGAATATCCAAGTTTGCTAAACCACATGACCACTGAAGTTTACAAATGTTCTTGCTGTACATCTGATTTGGTTGAGAGTGCAGCAGAATTACAACCTTGATTGCAAATGTTGCCTACATTGCTTTAGGTATCCAACGTCGGGCTATCACCTGTATGGAAAATCCTGGGAGCAGTGGTGAGAAGCAGGTGGGTGCTACTGAGGAGCAACATAAGAGCATACAAACACAGGACCTGCATTGAGCAGGAGGTTACAACTATCACTCAGAAATTAAAAGGATTCCTATTAAGTGATGTTTGATGCTTTTCAAGGGGTGCTTTTCTTGCTTTCATGCGTATGTCAGCCTTTATGTCAGGGACTTATCCACAAAAAGTCACTGAGCAAAAACATTTTCTTAGCAAAATCTCAAATTGCAAGGCATGGTACAAAGCTTGATCAGACTTTAAGGTGAGCAAGCTTAGCTGCCATAAATCTTGGGTCGCATCATGAAACATAACATGAACTAAAATACAGGATATAAACCACTCGCCTTCATGAGTGCAGCGCTTGTCCTACCAGACACAGCAATAGTACTAATATGTTGCATGCCGAGCATAACGCTATAAGCTGCATGTCATTTACCAGTGGAATTTACTGGCAAGGAGCACTGGCTGTGAGTGTCAGCAGTGCAGATGAATTTAAGCCTGGGTTGCTTAGCTGTTCCGTGCCTGTGGGCACTTAGAAATACACTGGATATACAATGTTGGACTCCAGGTCACCCACAGAGAAGCCCTTGTTATTGCAGCAGATGTAAAACAGCTTCAGCGTACGCTCCAGAGTAAGCCTTCAGCAGCGTTTGGTGCACATCTAGCCCAAATCTGGGGCCCCAAACTGACCAATTCCACTCGCAGGCACTAACTGTGGGTGCAAGCATAGCAGCTGCACTGTGGCAAGGGTGGGAAGCCATGCTTTGAAGCCCACAGGCGCAAGAAGTTGACACACTGAACGTTGTGGTCTGAAGTGCCTGCTGCTGCCAAGTCCTTCCCTTCCCTTTCTCCTTCCATTCATTCACACATTTGAAGACACATTGGCAGGGGTGCTAGCTCCCTGGAAGGCTTGATAGCCCATCACCCTGTCAGTCATGTCCAAGCTCATCACATCAACTTCGCTTCTCCTCATTGTCCACCACGCCTCTCATTTTATATTATCATACTACTTGTCTGTTTGACAATTGTAATGGTTGGGGGAACTTGAGGGTTTCTTTACACACTTTCGCACAATTTCAGCATTAACAAGCCAAATAAGTGACACTTGTCGGTGATGAGGGTCCCCCTCATCTCCCAAAGAGACTCGGCGGGGCCCCTGCCCAACCTGAGTTATGGTTAAGTGCAAAGCTGGAAGATGTGCAGAAAAGTAACTTTAAGCCTGAAAAATCTCAGCCGCATGGATAAGGTTTTATCAAGGGCATGAAATGTGTTGTATATAATGGCTGGGTGAAGAGCAGTGCACTTGTGAGAAGTTATACGAGCAAATCGCTTGTCAGCACTGATTTGTCAACTTCAATATGTACTCAATCTTCAATTTGTGGCAGGTGCCTGATGATAATTGCTCTGAGGCAGCTCCACGTTTGCTTCGCTCGTGCAATGACATTGCTTGCCCAGACTTGGACATAACTTTGCTGCAGCCATCTTCGTTTACATCTGTGATTGCGGGCTCAGGTACATATTGTTTGTCATAAGCAATCCTGTATGCCGTCTTGCAAGGGACTGCGTGCATGTTGCACCATGCCTAGTTTTCATTGATTGGCTCCATATTGTAAGCAAGTAGTTATGGCATTGTCAAGGTCAAACTGTGCCAACATGCTTAGAGACATTAGAGAAATTGAGGTACGAGTATCAACAATGAGGCATAAACAGCATAATAGGCCTTGCACATGAAGAATCAACTATCAATATGCAATGATGAACAGAAGTATGCAAGCTTGCATTCTAGAATCTTCTGCACTCAGTTGTGTTGCATGTGATGGAATGTTGAGAGGTGGCCAAGAACATTTGCATTCTTAATGGAATACTTATGAGCTGCCATTGAAGCATAGAAATGCTTATGGTCCCTTGTGTGGTGTCTTGCACGCATGTTGCAACACTTGCTTGCAAGCAAGATGATGATTACTGAACTTCTCATGAATCCCTCATGTAGGCTTGGACATCAAGTGGCAAGGAGGAACAATTTACGGACATGTTAAAGTAGAGGTCCGCCGTGTGAGCAGCAACATCATTGGCTCTGACAACTTAAACGAGACTGATTCTGGTTGGATGCAAAAGGAGATGGGACTGCCAAGCACGCTGGAAAACACTGGCAAGTCCCAGCTCCAACAAATATATTGGTTGTCCTATTTGCGTCTGTATTTTTTGTTTGGTTTGCTTAAGAAAAGCTGTGCAACCTATGTATGCACATAGCTACAAGGCCACAAAAAACAAAGCAAAAGGCACCTTTGGTGCTTTCCCAAGATGCTCCCCCTGGTATTCTTAACTAATTATTTCCTGGCATCACAATGGTCACAAATTTGTTGCGTTCAGGGAACTTTACATGGGTCATTCCAGCAGAAGCTCGCTCTGGGAGGGAGGTATTCGATAAGGATAACTTCCATTGCCGATGATTTAAATCAAGATGCCATGGAGGACCCATTCTTAATACGAGCACTGCTCCAGTATAGCCTCCTCGCTGTTCCAGCAAGTCCTGGGGATACCAGCACTCTGGGGACTTTCTCTAGCCTTGAAGTATGTCCCCAATCTGCTGGCTTTGTCTACTGAGCTTTGCTTATTGGCCTGCCATTACCAAAGCTCAGAACAGACTCAAAGTTCCTAATGTTGGTTTGCTTCTGCACAGGTCACTCTGGTAGGCACAAGGGGCAACGCAAGTGCCAGAATTCTTGCACTTGACGCTCATGATAAGGGTGGTGGAACACAAGCTTGGCCTTTGGAGCTCGTGGATATTGGTGGCATCTCTTCAGTTGAGGTTTCACCCCAAGGCGGGCACCTCACAGGGTGTGGTGCTATAGCAGTACATGATGGATCCAGATTTTTCCAGGTTAGTTGTCTGTGCCTGCCCTTGTCAATGTCTAAAGCAGCTTCATCCTTATCATTTGTATTGGTTTTTATAATTTGATTTAAATATTAAGATAAAAGATTTGAGCTGCAAATAATGTGCAAGAGAGTGATGGAAGTTAGTGTGATGTTTATTAACTAAAGTTAGCAATGGACGTGAAGTAATTTCTGGTTTACATAAAAAATAAGCAGTGAAGTTATGGACCCTTATGGCCAGAGTGGGTGTGCAGCCATCATCTTTGGCCTCAGTTGGCATAGCGAGCGTTTGCCATGTGCCACTGTAACGCGATAAGAGCCATTTTCACCTAAACACTATAACCAGCATGTATCCTTAGCAGAATTGTGCCATTATGGTAGACAGTTTGGTGTATGAATAGGACGTAACGTTGCCGTCATACAATTTAACTGTATTTCTGAAATCAAAATCAATGTTGAAATTCAGTTCATTGTACGGTCCTGTCCGGGGATTTGAGGCCTGCTCCAAAAGCAGCCTGTGCACCCCTCTCGCCAGCAATTGCCCCCCCCCTTGCTGCACCATGCTTAGCACAAGCACCATTGACCTCACCATGGTGCCGTGCCAAGCTGCAGGAGCCAAGGGATGCCCCTGGATGGCAGGAGTGGCCTTACTTGCATTTGTGCAAGTGCTTGCATGCACGCTGTGCTGCCCCCCTATTTCACCTTTGCTTCACCCTGGCGCTGTCTGCAAAATTTGCTTGCGTGTGTGTAGATGCTCCAAGCCTGTGGATGTGGCTTGGGACCAGAGGGGCCCTAACACACAGCATGCATGCTCTCGCATCAGCATTGCTTGTTCGCTCAATCAACAATTCAAAGATATAATTGATTACCGTACTGCCAATAGAATATTGCGAGAAATTAAATAAATAATTAATCAATTCTGGAAGGCACTCGCGAAATGTAAAATTCGACAAAAATAATTATGGAAATACCTCGCGAAATTGTCACACACTGAAAATCGTATGATGGAGCCCCAGGCTCCTGAGGGGCAATTTACCCTATCTCAGTTTGGATTTTTTTTAACGCCCTCGCACCCAAGAGGATGGCCCCCTCCTTAGTGTTGCCAGGACATGGTGCATCCCAGAGGTGGA
>LKMJ01003986.1_pt1 | contig 13836 bp, 14 predicted proteins | sample 643391 | NCBI WGS metagenome assembly LKMJ01 (sample SAMN04112250, study PRJNA286221) | soda lake metagenome | biome: soda lake; feature: Kulunda Steppe; material: water; isolation source: sample PL-Br10 brine of Picturesque Lake | place: Russia: Kulunda steppe | collected 2010-07
CCCTTCCGCATCACGGGGGGTGGACCCCGGCGATGCGAGGGGAGGGATTTGAACCCACGGACCTCTACAGGAGCGGATCTTGAGTCCGCCGCCGTTTCCGGGCTTGGCTACCCTCGCACGCGGTCGGTCGTAGTGACCGGTCGTGGTTTAAGCCTCCGGTTTCAGTCGATGATTCGGGGCGGACGCCACGATCGACCGATCGTGGCGTTGCTCACTCCATCGACGTTACCCCAACTCCGCCGGCGTCACCCCGACGAGCGTCGCGCGCAGGCCACCCTCGCGTGACTTCTCGAGCGTGAGGTCCCAACCGTGGTGCTCGGCGATCGTCTCGACGATCGTCAACCCGATTCCGGTCCCGCCGCCGTCGGAGGTTCCGAACTCGCGAACGTCCCCGCGACGGTTCTCCGGAATGCCGGGACCGTCGTCCGCGACGTAGAGCCCGCGGTCGTCCACGCCGACGCGAACGGTCGGCGCCTCTCCGGCGTGATCGAGCGCGTTACCGATCAGGTTCCCGAGTGCTCGCCGGAGCAGCTCGCGATCGGCATGAACCCGCGCGTCCGTCTCGATACAGATCTCCGCGTCCGCGGTTCGATCGCCCATGTCCCCGGAGTTCCAGCGTTCGCGGGCGAGGTCGCCCACCGGAACCGGACGCCGATCCAGCTCGTCGGGATCCCGAAGCGTGACGAGCACGTCCGTCACCAGCCGTTCCGCGCGATCGATCGCGTCGGCCGCTCGGTCCAGCTCGTCCGTCTCGCCGGACTCACGTGCGAGGTCGATGTATCCCGACGCGACGGCGAGGGGATTTCGGAGGTCATGGGAGAGAAACCCCGTGAGCCGTTCGAGCCGGTCGTTTAGCTTCCGGAGCTCCCGTTCGCGCTCCGTACGCTCCGTCACGTCGCGAATCACCCCGACCACCCCGTCGGGCGTGCCCTCTGTCGATTCCGGAGGATCGTACAGCGGGGTGAGCCGCGTCTCCGTCGTGACGCGGTCGCCGGTTCCGAGCGACGTGGTGATCTGGACCCGTTCGTCGTCGCTCTCGCCGTCAAGCACGCGTTCGACGGCATCACGGTACTGCTCACCCGCCTCCTCGCTCCAGTAGCCCTCCGCGACGACGCGTTCGGGATGTTTCGCGTGGAGAAGGTCGTCCTCGAAGCCGGTCACCTCCCGGAGGCGGTCGTTGACGAACACCCGCGTCCGGCCGGCGTCGAGCACGTACGCGCCGTCACCCAGTGCCGACACGACCGCCTCGGCGTACCGGCACTCCTCGCTGTGCATGTCGAAGCTTCGATCCCTCCGAGTAAGTGTCTCCCGGTCCCCCGTCGCTCGCCCGTCCGATCGATCGGTCGCACCTCCGTCACCCGTCGTTCCCGGTGGGCCCCCTTCATGCCGGGCCGCTCCGTCCGATCGGTAACCGTTACGGAGCCGCGAGTCCATGTACCGTCCATGGACGAACACACCCGCGATCCCGGCGTCGCCCCGCCGCTCGGGAACCCAACGGGGTGGAACCCCGACGGGTCGGACCGTGAGACGCCCGAGGGCGAGGGAGACGAACGCCCACCACCGGACGTGCGGATCGCGGGCGGCTACTGGGACCACGCGACGCTTCGACGGGCGACCGAACACGGCGTCCGGCTGTTCAATTCGGGGGCGTATCACGAATCACACGACTGTTTCGAAGACGAGTGGTACAACTACGGTCGGGGGACGACCGAAAGCGCGTATCTCCACGGGATGGTCCAGGTGGCGGCGGGTGCGTACAAACGGGTCGACTTCGAGAACGACGACGGGATGCGGTCGCTCTTCGAGACCGCGCTTCAATATCTCCACGGCGTACCGGCGGACTTCTACGGCGTCGACGTCGACGACGTCCGCGATCGACTCCGTCGTGCACTCGCCGATCCCGCCGCGATCGACGACTGGCGGATCGCGCTCGATGGCGCCCACCCCGAGGCGTACCCCGCGGACTACGAGTACGCGGAGGGCCTCGAACACGGGCCGTGATCCGAACGCCGCTTTGCCGGCCAGCGATCCGAACGCCGCTTTGCCGGCCAGCGATCCGAACGCCACTTAGCCGCTGACGTCCTTCGGAGCGTATGGACGTCTTCGAGCTCGGGGAGGGAACGCCGGAGGTCGCGGTCGTCGGCGCGATCCACGGCGACGAGCCCTGTGGCATCCGTGCGATCGATCGACTGTTGAGCGAGGACCCGCCCGTCGAGCGGCCGGTCAAGCTGATCGTCGCCAACGAGGAGGCGCTCGCGGCGGACGAGCGATACCTCGAGGAGGATCTCAACCGAGCCTTCCCGGGCGATCCGGACGCCGAGACTCACGAGGGCCGACTCGCCCACCGGCTCCGGTCGGAGCTGACGGGCTGTACGACGCTCGCGATCCACTCGACGCAGTCGTACGCCGATCCCTTCGCGGTCGTCGACTCGATGGATGAGGTGACCCGCGGCGTCACCCCGCACCTCCCCGTCGACACCATCATCCAGACCGACGCGTTCACCGAGGGACGGCTCATCGAACACCCGCACACCCTCGAGGTGGAGGCCGGCCTACAGGGCTCCGAGGCGGCCGCGGACAACGCCTACTGGCTCGTTCGGGCGTTTCTGGCCGCCACCGGTGCACTGTCGGCGCCCGGCGCGGAGGACGTCGTGGACGCCGGCGGCCGTGAGGACGTCGACGTCTTTCGGCTGCGCGACCGGATCCCGAAGCCGCCGGCCGAGGAGTACGAGGTGTTCGCACGCAACTTCCGGCGCGTCGAGAGCGGCGAGCGCTTCGCGGCCGCCGACGGCGAGCCGCTCGTCGCCGAGGAGTCCTTTTATCCAGTGTTACTGTCGGCGTACGGCTACCGCGACCAGTTCGGCTACGTGGCCGAGAAGGTCGGGGCGATCGAGTAACGCGACTCGATCGATCCGGCCGTAGCCCGTCGCCTACCGATGCATGAGGCCGGTCACGCGATCTTCATCATTCGCGTCTCGAACTTCCCGACGCGCACCTTCACCCAGCCGGCGAGTTCGGCATCGAGCTCGGGATCGTCGGTGTCGACGCGGAGGACGCGGACGTCGTCGAGCTTCGCGCGCGAGGCGACGATCCGAACGTCACACTCGCGGATCACGGCCGGCGAGAGCTGCGGGTTTCCCCGGCCGAAGACGAAGCCCTGTCCCCCGATGGGCGAGACGACGATCACGTTCTCCTCGCCGAGCGCGTCGAGGATCTCGGCCTCCGTCGCGTCCCGAACGATGGCCTCGCCGTCGCGCCAGACGTCGACGCCGATGGGCGAGGGGTCGAACCCGAGTTCGGCCTTGATCGCCCCGACGGTCGACCCCGGACCGAGCACGTAGGTGACGCCGGGCCGATCCCGGATGTCGCCGGCGACCCCCTCGGCCAGCGACTCCACGGTGCCGCCGCCGGTCTGTTTGGACGATTGGAGGTCCTCGGCGACGGGGACGTGTGCGACCGCCCGGAGCTCGGGGGTGACCTCGCCCTCGCGATACTCGTCCTCGTCGATGTCCATCACCTCCCGGCGTTCGGTACGTGAGAAGCTCGCGACGACCGCTGCGGCGTCCTCGGGTGAGACCGCGAAGACGGACGAGTAGACCTTCACGCCCGCGGGCACGCCGAGCATCGGCACCTCGCTTCCCGCTAACGCCTCCGCGACGTCCGCGGCCGTGCCGTCGCCGCCGACGAAGACCACGACGTCGACGTCGCGGTCGAGGAAGGCTCGCACCGCACGTTTCGTGTGCTCGCTCGTGGTGGACGGAACGCCTTCGGACGGGACGTTCTCCCCGTCGGCATCCACGTCGATCACGTCCACCACGTCGACCGGCTCCAGGCCCGCCTCCCGGACGATCGAGGCGCCCATCGGGTCGCCGGCGGTCGTGATCCTCACGTCGGGGAAGACCTCGACCAGCCCCGCGAGCGCGCGTCGCGCACGGTCAGGTGCCCGCGGTTCCGCGCCCCGTTCGATCGCCTCCGCGACCTTTCCGTCGGTACCCTTCAATCCGACTCGACCGCCCATCCCCGCGATGGGGTTCATCACGAACCCGACGTGCATGCCGATCCCTCGCGGGCGGGCGGGCATAAACACGGCGTGACCGAAGGCCCGACGCTTGACATCCTCCGCGACCGAAGGCTCAACGCTTAAGAGACCGCCCGGACAAGGGCCGATAATGATCCCGTTCGCCGTTCAGCCGGAGCCGCTTCCGATCGACGCGACCGCGACCGCGATCCTGGTCGCCAGCCTCGTGATCACCGTACTGTGGATCGCGTATCTCTACCGCTGACTCCACGGGCAACGCGGCCTCGGTCCGCACTTTTTAATTGCTCGTTCGGCCGCCGATCGTCCGATCTCGGCCGTCAGACCTCTTCACGGCCGATGATTCAGCGTCCGCTTCGTGCGGGCGCCTCCGACCGCTCCCGAAGCCACGCGGCGGCCGCCTCGGCCTCGGCGGCGTCGTCCGCCGTGATCTTCACCGTGACGTGTTCGCCGGGATAGGAGCCGACGCGTACCGTGAACCGCTCTTGAAGTTCGGTGAACCGGTCGAGCAGCGTGCTCTCCGGCTCCGCGACGTTGACGGCGACGGTATGGGTTGGGGTGCCCTCGAACTCGTCGGCGATCGATTCGAACATCGCCGTCATTTCGGCTGGAACGCCCGGCAGGACGTACGCCGACTCGACGACCGCGCCGGGCGCGACGCCCTCGACGTTCGCGAGCGGACGACAACCCGCGGGGAGATGAGTCGTCTCCGCGGTGAGATCGTCGGCGCTGTAGCCCCGTTCGGCGAGCCACTCGGCGGCCTCCTCGTTCGGCTCGACGTCGCGACCGAAGGCCGCGGCGACCGCCTCCATCGTCACGTCGTCGTGGGTCGGCCCGAGCCCGCCGGTGACGATCACCGCGTCGTACTCCGCGTGATACTCGTTGACGACGCGGGCGATCTCGCCGACCTCGTCCGGAACCACGGCGACGCGTCTGACCCGAACCCCGCGGTCGGACAGCTGCCGACAGAGCCACGTCGCGTTCGTGTTCTCGGTGTCCCCGACGAGCAGTTCGTCCCCGACGGTGACGATGGCCGCGTTCATATCGGACCCACGGGCGGGCGGCTCAAAAGGGCGCTGGAGACGGCGGAGGTGACGCTACTTCTCGTTTCTCCCGTCCCGTCCATCCTCCTCGTCCTCGTAGACGCCGAGTCCCATCTCCATCCGCCGGCGTTTCAGCTCCTCCAGCTGGCGGCGGAACCGCAGCGTGCCGGCGATGGCGACGATCGTCGCGATGATCGCGATGCCGGCGAAGATCATCAGGTCGCGCTCGCGGTACGACTGGACGACGATCGACCCGCTGGTCACGGAGTCCCAGACGATCCGGTCACGACCGTCCACCTGCTCGACGCCATGGCTCCGTGGGGAGACGTGGCCGACGAGCGGAACGGCCGTGCTGAAGTCCTCCGGTAAGGTGACCGCATACGATCCCTGTACGTACGTCAGCATGGTGAACCGACGCGGCGAGCCGTCGCCGGAGAAGGCGACTTTCCCCCCCTCCATGTCGTCGGCGAAGCGGATCCAGACCTCGTCCGGCGTCTGGTCGATCTCGCCGCCGCGGGCGCGGAACTCGCTGCCGTTTATGACCGTTCCGTCGGGATATTGATACCGGAACGCCCGGAACTCGAGCGGCTGGTCGCCACCGTAGACGGTGTCCTGATAGAGCCGGAGCGAGTCCCGTTCGGAGACGTTGTAGACGACGGTGTAGGTTGCGTCGGCCGAAAGATCGAAGTCGGCGTCGCGATCGGTGGTGAAGTCGTACTCTCGGGGCGGCTCGGCGTCGAGCGTCTCGTTGGCCATCTCGCCGCCGCCGGTGACGTACGCGAGACAGCCGGCGCTGACGACGAGGAGCACGACGCAGGCGAGCGCGAGGGCGAATCGACGGTTCACGGGTACTGAGTGGTCGGTCGGTGTCGTTGAGTCGGCGGGTGTGGAGCGTCGCTCACGGGCGATCAGACGACGCAGCGCATCTCGGCCGGGAGGTAGCCGCCGATGGCGGCCAACAGCCCCGGCGGGTCGGTTCCCTCCGCACAGACGATGCTCTGTTCGAGCAGCCCCAGCCGCTCGACGGTGACGATGTCCCGGGCGTGTCCCGCGCGGTTCACCGTCGCGCGTACCTCCCCGCGGGTGGCGGAGTTGACGTTCACCCGACCCGGACCGCGCTGCCACTCGTAGAGGCGGTCGCGCTCGGCGTCCGCGAGTCGGTGAGCCCCCGGCGCCGATCCGGATCCGGACGCGGAGTCGTCGTAGACGAACCGCATCGGGAGATGCTGGACGAGTCCGAAGCGCTCGACGACCTGTTCGGGCGACCCGACGCCGAGACCGAGCTCCTCGGCCGGGATCCGCACCTCCTCGCCGGCGTCGAGCACGAACCCGTCGGCGTCCCACGCTTCGAGCGTTCCGACGTACTCCTCGCCGGGTTCGAGTCCCTCGTCGTGTGCGACGATCTCGCCCCAGGTCTCCGCGAGCACGTTCCGGGCGACCGTGGCGTCCTCGCCGGTCACGTCGATCTGCACGAACTCGTCGTCGCGGACGCCGACCTGCCAGTCGACGGCGAGGTCGCCGACGTCGTTGTCGACGAGCGATCCCATGCCGTCGAGGGCGCGCTCGCGAGCGTCACCCTCGACGTAACACTTGGTTGCGAGGACGACCATCAGCCCGTCACGTCCACGTTGAGCTCGTCGCGGATCTCCGCGACGCGACGCTCCATCGTCTCGCGAAGCCGGTCGTTGTCCATCGACTCGACCGGCGAGCCGCACTCGGGACACTCGAAGCCGAAGTCCATCGCCTCGCCGAACTCGAAACGGATCGAACACACCTCACAGAGGTAGAACTCGTGGGTGCGCTCGTACTCCTCGCGCTCCTCTAACGCGTCCAGCAGGCGGTACATCTCCTCCTCTAAGTTCTCCGGGATGTTGTCGTAGTGGAACGTCCAGAGGTACGTCAGCCAGCCGGAATCCTCGTCACGGACCCGCCGGTAGGTGGCAAGGTCGTTCTCGTAGAGGATGAAAAGCGCCCGGCGCACGTCGTTCAGTTCGAGTCCCAGCTCCTCGGCCAGCTCCTCGTCGGTCACCTCGCCGTCCGGCGGCGCCGCGGCGACCGGCATCCCCGTCGGCCCCACCAGCTCGTGGAGGTACTTCTGGATGACGGGGTCGTTCAACAGATCCTCAAAAGCCATTGCCCGAATTTCGGGCAGGAACGAGGTTAAAAGCTCCGGAAGACCGACGAGCGTGCCGGCGTCGGTCGGTTCGATCGGTCACCGTCGCCCCGGATGGCGGTTCCTCCGGCAGACCTTTAGGTCGGCCGGTCCACCTCCACCGCATATGTCGGCGAGGGGGACCGATGGGCCACGCGTCACCGACGGCGGCGTCACGAACCGCGAGCCGATGACGGACGGCGGCGTCGCGGACGAAACGCCGGGCAACGAGGGAACGTCGGTCGACGATGGAACGCCGGTTGATGATGGAGCGCCGGTTGATGATGGAACGCCGGTCGGCGATGGGACACGGTCGGGAGGGACGGCGCGGCGACGGTCGATCCTCGGACTCGTCGCGCTCGCGCTCGTGCCGGTCCTGATCGCCTCCGTGTTCGTCGCCCCGATCGTGGTTCTTTCGGACGTTGGCCCGTTCATCGGGGCGCTCGCTGCCGTCACCATCGGACTCGGCGTGTCGGCCGCGCTCGGCCCCGTGCTCGTTGAACGCCGAACCGATCGCCTTCCGGCGGCCGACCTCGACGACCGACCTCGGGCGTTCATCGAGCATCGCGTCGACGACCTCGCGGACGCGGTGGGCGTCGACGCGCCGACGGTTCGGATCGTTCGCGGTAACGCGGCCAACGTCGCGGTCGCCGACGGGTATCGCGGCGCACGGATCGTCGTCTCGACCCGGCTCCTCTCCCAGTCACAGGACGATCGGGACGCCGCGTTGCGGCACGCGCTCGTTCGGCTGCGGCGTCGCGAGGCCGCGGTCACGACCGCGCTGTTGCCGGCCGCGGCGTTCGTGGAGACGATGGCGCTGTTCGCGACGCTGCTCGTCGGCCGCCGAAACGAGCGTACCGCCGCCGACCGCCGCGTCAACCGGATCCACGGCTACGAGCCCGAACGCGAACGAATCCCCGGGCCGATCTACGTCGTTGCGGGGGTCGTACTGTGGCTGCTGCTGATCCCGATCTGGATCCCCGTCGCGCTCGGGGACCGCCTCCACGTCGCCGAGGGGCGGCGAACGGCGGACGCCACGGTCGCACGGGCGGGCCGCACCCAACGTGCCGGGCTGGCGAACGCGATCACGTTCGCCCGCGACGCCGCCGGCGCGGCCGACTGGCCGCCGATCCTCGACCGGCTGTCGCTCGTGAGCATGGCCGACGAGGAGACCGAACGGGTTCGCGGGACGACGCGGCAGGAGGGACGGCTCCGGCTCGCGCGGCTCCGATCGAAACGAACGCTTTGACATCGCCGGAGCGGTCGTTGCGGCGTGGACGGACGTATCGAACGATCACGAAAACGAGCCGCATGCTCGGCGGCCGAAGTGGTCGGTCGATACGGGAACGGGAGTCAAGCGGAACGGTCGAGATGTTGGGGGCGGACGCGACGATCGGGACGACCGAGATGACGGGGACAGCCGTGACGACCTATTCACCCTCAAGCCGCACGAGGTCGGCAACCACGTCCTCGACGAACGCTCCGGGGCCGCCGACGGTGACCGTTCCCTCCTCGGTCTCGACGACGAGCGAGTGTTGGACCGGAAACTCGTTGTTCGTGGGCTCGATCATTCCTTGTCTGACGTCGACGACCGTGCCGACAAGCTCGACGTCCTCGCCATCGTCGGTGAATCGGCCGCTGACGGTCGCCCGGAGTTCGGCATCCGCCCGAAGGTGGAGCGTCGCCTGAAGCACCGCGTTCCGGAAGTTCGGATACTCCGCAGGGAGCGGCTCGGGAGCGTCGGTGGCCACCTCATCGGCCGCCAGCCAGTAGTTGCCGAGGAACGAGCCGACGATGACCGGCGCGAGCTGTTCCTGTGCGAACACGATGGCCTGCCGGTCGGAATCGGCCCTCCGGATCAGCTCCGGTGGGGCGACCACCCCGACCGCGGAGTCGACGGTGAGCATGGTCGGCATGCCGGCGCTCCATGCGCGGACGACGCTCGCGACGCCCTCAACGTCGGGTGCCGACTCGATGTCGGCGTCCGAGACGATGAGGAGCACGAGGACGCCACGATCGACCGCGTCCGCGAGCGCGTCGCGGATCTCGGGCAGATACGCGGCGGGAATGGAAAACACCAGCTCGTGGTCGGCATCGTCGACGAGCGAGCGGATCCGCTTGAGCACCGTCACGCGGGATTTGACGACCTCGAACTGCTCGGTGCGGCGTTCGGCACGCGAGTAGCGTTCGGTGAGTCCGGGATGGATCGACTCCACGTCCCCGCGGAGCCGCTCGATCACCTCCTCGGGCGGATTTGCGCGGATCGTCGTGGGCACGACGTGGTCGTTCACCTCGACGAAGCCACGCTCGGCGAGCGACTCGCTGATGCTGTACACGTAACGTTTGGAGACGCCGGCGTCGTCGGCGATCGTGCTGGCTTTCGCCTCACCGTGTTCGAGAACCGTGAGATAGGTCGCGACCTCCTTCTCGGAAAGCCCGAAACGGCCGAGGAGATCGGTGAGCGTCGATTCGTCCATTAGCGAGACGGTTCGTATCCGTACTTAAATAGCTGTGTGGGTCTTTCCGGCGACGGGGCGACGATCGGGAGGGTGTGACGACCGGACGAGACCGACGGATGAGATAAGGAACTGCTCATGGCCGAGAGCTACCCCTCCATGCCGCCGAAGGAAAGACCGCTTTCGACCGATCGCTGTGCGAGGAAGTAGACGATGGCGACCGGGAGCGCGAACAGGTTCGCAAACGCGGCGAATCGCGTCCACGGCGTCTGGAACCGGCCCTCGGTCGCAAGGTTGTACAGCTCGACCGAAAGCGGGTAGTTCTCGGGACTGAGCAGCGTCTGTGCGATGATGAACTCGTTCCAGCCCGCGAGCCAGACGAAGATGAGGATGACGGCCAGCCCGGGCTTCGTCAGCGGAATGATGACCTCCCGGATCGTCTGGAGGAAGCCGGCACCGTCGACCATCGCGGCCTCCTCGTAGGAGACGGGGATGTTGTCCATGTACGTCTTCAACAGCCAGGTGTTAAACGGGATCGCGCCGGCGGCGTAGAACAGCCCGAGAATGAACAGGTCGTTCGTTAGCCCGTACGTGCTGAAAAGCGAGTAGAGCGCGACGAGCGTCGCGATCGACAGCCCGGCGCCGATCTGCGTGAACAGCACGTAGCCGTAGAGGATCCGCTTGCGGGCGATGAAGCTTCGGCGGGAGAACGCGTACGCGGCGGGGACGATCATCGCGAAGCCGGCGACGATCGTGACGGAGACGAGATAGAGGCTGTTGAACAGCGCCCCGGGACCGGTCTCGGTGCCGATCCAGTCGACGCCGAGCGGGATCAACCCGGTTCCGCCGCCGATGACGAGGTGGGGATATCCCCAGTCGCCGTCGACGAAGAAGAAGTCGGACTCGAAGATCACCCACCGATAGGCGTCGAGGTTGTACGTCGCCGGGTCGGGGAAGATCCCCTGGGTGTTGAAGAGTCGCGTCCCCTCGGCGAGCGACGCGGCCGTGATCCAGTACAGCGGGAACAGCAGCACGAGCAGCATTGCGACGCCGAACGCCGTCATGAGGACGCTCTTGAACACGTCCCACGCCGATCGTTCGCCGGTTTGAACGTCGTGGATCGCCCGCCGGATCATCACGACGAACCGCTTGGGAGCCATCGTGAGATGGATCAGCTTGGCGATGAGCAGCCGCGCCGCACCACGAAGCGCGTCCATCATTCGTCCACTCCCTCCGCGAGCCGGCCGTATCTGACGGCAACGTACATGAACAGGCCGATGAAGGCCACCGCCACGATCAGGATCGCCGCCGACAGCCCGAACTCGTTGAAGCTGATCGCCTCACGATAGCCGTACACGATTATCAGCTCGTTCTGGCGTGAGGGACCGCCCTGGTTGAACACCCACGGGATCAGGAACTGTTGGAACGAGGTCGCACCCGTGAGGATCGACGCAAACAGGACGGGCCGTTTGATCGAAGGAAGCGTAACCGTGTAGAATCGCTGGAGGTAGCCGGCTCCGTCCACCATGGCGGCCTCGTGCAGCTCACGTGGTACGTCCTGGAGTGCGCTCACGATGATTATCACCATGAAGGGGTACGCGAGCCACACCTCGGTGGTGACGTACGCGAAAAACGCCGACCAACGACCGCTGAGGAAGCCGACCGGGACGTCGACCAGCAGGATCGTCGGAGCCGTGATCGCCGCGAAGAACACGACGGCGTCGATCACGCCGAACAGGCCGAGAACTACGGTGTTGTAGTAGTCGAGCATGACGTTGAACACGCCGAACCGGGCGTCGCTGAACATCCCGCGCCACACCGTGATGGTGAAGATGGCGGGGAAGCCGAGGGGGACGATCGCCGCCGCGCGCATGTAACGCTTGCCGGCGACGCGCGCGTGGTTCAACAGCAGGGCGATCCCCACGGCGACGAACACCTTGATCACCAGCGAGACGGCAACGAACGCCCACGTGATCGACATCGACGTCCAGAACTGTGAGTCGGTGAGCAGCTGGACGTAGTTGTCGAGTCCGATGAGTTCGGCGCCGCCGCCGATCACCGATCCGGCGAAGGTCGCGTCGGTCAGCGAGATATAAAACAGGTAGAAGATCGGGTAGAGCATGAACGCGGAGAACAGCACCACGCCCGGAAGCACGAGCAGGAGCGCCCAGTCACGCCTCGTGAACGGGAGCGCGTCGCCGACCCGTGACAGCGTACTTCCGTCCGATTCGGTTCCCGTTGAGGTGGCCATGATGGGTAGTGAGGAGGTGGCTTAGAGGCTGTCCCGGATCTCCTCGGCGGCCTGGTCGAGCGCCTCGTCGCCGTCCTGTTCTTCGTTGAACACGCGGCTCAACGCCTCCTCAAGCGGATCCCACACGTTGTCCATGTCGGGATGGGTCGGCATCGGAACGCCGTGGTCCACCTGTTCGGCGAACGCCTGGACCGGCCCCTCGAGATCGTTGCCGTCGACGACGTCCTGCAGCACCGGAATGTAGCCGTGCCGGTCGGCGTTGTGCGTGACGACCTCCTCGTTCGTCGTGTACCACGCGGCGAACTCCGTGATCGCGTCGACCGCGTCGTCTCCGGACTCCTCCAGCATCGCGCTGAAGTAGAGCATCTGGATCCCGGTGTAGGTGCGCGGGTTGTTGCCGTCAACGGTCGGCAAGGTGGTCACGCCGAGGTTGTCGATCTCCTCGTCGAGGTTGCCGATCTCCCACGGCCCGTTGATCGCGAACGGGGCGAGCCCGTCGGCGAACGCGACGATCTGCGACTCGTATCCGGGGTCGGCGGGAACGTAGTCGAACAGCCGCTCCAGCTGGCCGAGTCCCCGTTTCACCTCCTCGGAGTCGAGGGTGACCTCGAGGTTCGCCTCGTCGAAGACGTCGCCGCCGTACGCCTGCAGGAATCCGCTGGCGAAGTAGGGGTCGGTGACGGGATAGGAGAGTCCGTACTCGCCGGCTTCAGGATCATGGAACTCGTCCATGACGTCGAGCATTTCCTCGAACGTCTCGGGCGGCTCGGTGACCATATCCTCGTTGTAGAACAGCGAAACGGTCTCGGAGGCGAACGGGAGGCCGTAGATCCCGCCATCGAACTGGATCGCCTCCTGGGCGGGGTCGGTATAGGTGCCGAGGTTGACGTCGACGTCGTTCGACGCATCATAAAGGAAGGGCGGATCCTCGCGCACGGCAAACCGACCGACCCAGTCGTGGGCCCAAACCCACCCGTCGGGACCATCACCGGCCGGAATGGCCGTGTCGAGCTGCTCGTCGAGCTCGCCACCCGGCTCCACGAGAGCGACCTCCATGTCCGTCTCGGATTCGAACTCGTCGGCACTCCCCTGGAAGTCATCGGTTTCCGCTTCCTGCATGTCGATCCACATCGTGGCATCGGCGTCCTCGTCGATGTTTTCCGGACCGTCGTCGCCGAGACTCACACACCCCGCAAACGCCGCAAGTGCACTCGATCCGCCGATCGCCTTCAGCACGTTCCGTCGGTTCGCGTTCATGGTACGTAACGAATGACGAATTACATCTTCATTCATTTAGTCCTTTGGGTCGAAGTACCGGATCGGGCCGAAGAGCGATTCACACGGCTTTATTGGCCTGAATTGGCAGTAAGCGCCGCCATGGATAAATTTGGGAGATACTTTTTCATCGTAAATTTCGAAAATTCGGAACACTAATACGATCGAACACCGATGGTACGTATTAAATGGCGGACGTGAGGCTCAAGCAGCTACGAAAGACGTTCGACAGGGGAACGATCGTCGCGGTCGACGACGTCGATCTGGAGATCGCGGACGGGGAGTTCATCACGGTCGTCGGCCCGTCCGGCTGCGGGAAGACGACCACGCTGCGGATGGTTGCGGGGTTGGAGGAGCCGACCGCCGGCGAGATCTGGTTTGACGGCGAGGACGTGACCGACGTCCACGCCAAGAACCGTCCGGTCGCGATGGTGTTTCAGAACTACGCGTTGTACCCCCACAAGACGGTGCTGGGGAACATGGAGTTCGGCCTTCGAATGAGCACGGAAATGGACGAGGAGGCTCGTCACGAGCGCGTCACGGAGATGGCCGAGATGATGGGGATCGGCGACCTCCTCGACGACAAGCCGGACGAGCTCTCCGGCGGCCAGAAACAGCGCGTC
>LKMJ01003988.1_pt1 | contig 13833 bp, 11 predicted proteins | sample 643391 | NCBI WGS metagenome assembly LKMJ01 (sample SAMN04112250, study PRJNA286221) | soda lake metagenome | biome: soda lake; feature: Kulunda Steppe; material: water; isolation source: sample PL-Br10 brine of Picturesque Lake | place: Russia: Kulunda steppe | collected 2010-07
GCCGAGTGCACCCTGGATTGGCGTATACCGTCGGGCGTACAGGAGGTACCACACTATCGCACCGAGGACGAAACAGACTGCGATGACGCGGGGCCAGAACTCCATGAACGCGATAAGTCCAAGCGACAGTACGGCACCGAGAATCGGCACGATCGGATAGAGGGGCACCTCGAAGTCCGGGTCGTACCCCGGGTGGTCCGTCTCGCGGAAGACGATGACCGCCAGATTCAACAGCGCGAACACGATCAGGTGGAGGACGCTCGCTGCCTCCGCGAGCAGGCCGACATCGCGTCCGAGAAGAACAACGAACAGGACGATCATCAAGCCCGTCACGACGATCGAGCGGTACGGGGTAGCAAAGCGTGGGTGGATCTGGTTGAGCCAGTCGGTGATGATCTTGTCCCGGCCCATTGCGAAGTTGATGCGTGCGGAGGCGAGAATCGACGCGTTGGCCGACGACGCCGTCGCCAGGAGCGCGCCGAAAGTCATGACCGTCGCGGCGGCACCGGCGACCCCGGCGGGGAAGGCCAGCTCAGCTGCTTGGGCGACCGGGGCATCAAGGTCGAGTTCCGGCCACGGCACGATCCCGAGCATAAGCGTCACGAGAATCGTGTAGATGATGGTGACGATGACGACGCTGCCAACGATGGCAATCGGGAGGTTCCGGCCAGGATTTTTCATCTCCTCGGCGACGGTCGCAATCTTTGCATATCCGAGATACGAGACGAACACAAGTCCAGTTGCTGGCAGGAGTTCACCGGTTCCAAGCGGTGTTACCCCACCGTCTCCGGTCACGGTGGACCATTCGAACGAGAACCATCCCACGACCGCAAACACGCCCAGGATAATGAGCAAAAACGTGACGATAACTGTCTGGATGCCGCCCGTCTCTTTCGCACCGATGTAGTTGACGCCGACGAACAACGCGCCGGCGAGCACTGCACCGACCTGCACGCTGTTCAGGAAAAGAACTGACGGCAGTTCCAGCAGTTCACCGAGATACTGACCAAACCCGATTGTATAGAAGGCTGAGGCAAATGCGAGACCGAGCCAGTCGCCGAGACCGGAAATCGACCCGAACACTGGGCCAAGCGAGCGGTTGATGAAGTAGTACGCGCCGCCGGCTTTCGGCATCGCTGTCCCGAGTTCCGACACCGAGAGAGCGTTGAACACCGCGATGAACCCACCGATCACGAACGAGAGAACGACAATCGGCCCGGCGCGCTGTGCAGCGATTCCGGGGAGGACGAAGATGCCCGCGCCGATCATCGTGCCGATTCCGATCGTCATCGCGGACACGAGTCCGAGGTCCTTGGCGAGTTCGTCGTCACTCATGTGAGGAGATGACCCACCCGCTTAGACACCGAGTTCTACAGGGCATACTGGCAGTCACTTTCTTACGATTCTTCATATATGGTGGAACAGCAAAGTAGATGTAAAAACATACCGAACTCCGTTCACTTGTAGAGGTCAACATTTGGGATAACAGCGAGACGTCAGGACCAACATTTGGGATAACAGCGAGGCGTGAGTCTCGTTTTTCCACGCACGTGTCGGAATCGAACGAAGCAGTCAACTATCATCGTACTGAATGGATTCAGACGCTGGAAACTCCTCGGGTGAGATGTCGTCAGCGAGCAGCGCTTCTAGTTCGTCCGTGAGCCGTTCTCCAGAGATGGCGTACGGGTCGAACACACTCACGTTATCGTATTCGAGGAACTTGTTCGCGGTGTCGGGACCATCGACGCGAACGAGACGCGGCACGTCGGCACCGAGTTCGACGACGCTCGTCGTCCGGTCGTGTTCCGGCGTCAACGAGACGACGAGCGCCGCTTCCTCGACCTGTGCAAGCTCCCACAGCCTTTCGTTTAACACGTCGCCGTAGACGTAGTTCTGACACCGCTCGCTGAGGTCGGCAAGTTTGACGGGATTGTCCTCGATGACAACCACTTGCCGGTCAACGGCTTCGCAGGCGTCGATGAGGGGATGACTGTTCTGCTCGAAGTCGACGACGATGACGTGGTCGGTGAGCTCGTCTGCAACCTGGGACCGATTAGCAGGTGACTGTTCGAGGAATCGAACGATACCACTGTCGCGGAGCAAGTGGTTGATAGATTTGCAATGGCGGGCAGTGTAGGTCGCAACGAACAGCGTGATGACGGCAGTCAGAACGATTGCGTCGAAGACCGCCCTCGTGATGGTTTCTGCTGCCAGCGCCTCGATGGCGATAAAGAGGCTGAACACGCTCACCTGATCGAGCGTCAACCCCGTGAGGATCGCCGTCCGGCCGTCGAAGCCACTCCACAGGAGAACGACTGCGACGACCAGCGGATTGAGAACCAGCACTGCGACAACCAGCGTCAGTGCGTACCCGACCGTCGTGAGACCTGGGAGGGAGATGAGCGCCCCGACGGTGACGAAGAAGATAGGCGAAAAGAAGTCTCCAAGGTCTTCAACGGTATCCACGAGTTCCAGCGAATGCGGGTAGTCATCAGCGACGGCAATCCCGGCCGCGAACGCGCCGACGATGATCGACAGGCCGACCAACTCCGAAACGGCGATGAAGCCGATGACGAAGGAAATGCCGATGAGCATCATCACCTCCGAATCTCCCCGAAGACGGGCAGTCAGCCGATGGAAGAGGAGATACCGAATTCCGAGCGCAGCAACGACTATGCCGCCTGCAAGTGCGAACTGCAGGGCGGGCGAGTCACCCGTATAGACGAACGCGCTCAAAAGGAGGACGATGAGAACGCCGAGGATGTCCTCGATGAAGTGGATCGATTCAGCGAGGCGGGCGAAGGTGGGCTGGGATCCCTCCGCGATGTCGAGATAGCTGGTCGCCACGAGCGAGGAACTCAGTGCAGCTGCCACGGCGAAATACACGGCGTTCAACGAATCGAGGCCGAACACGAGACCCATAGCGTATGCGACGAGACCGACGGTTGCTGCTTGTACCAGTGCGACGGTCGTACTGATGCGACCGGTCGACCGGAACGCCTCCAGGTCGAAATGAACTCCGAACAGAAAGATGAGAAAGGCGATGCCCCACTGTGCTAGATCGAGGAGTTGGCCCTCGTCGATGACGAATCCGGCGAGGATACCTGCCAGCAGATAGAACGGGACGACCGGCACCGAGACCTGTGCTGCGACGAGCAACAACACCGCCGCCAGGGTGAAGATGAGCGTCAGCGCGAAGAGAATCTCATACATCGGTTCCACCGTCCGTTGAAACCTCCGTCTCCGAGAGTGTCAGGTCGTTGAGGGCGTCGAGTTGCTGGTCGAACTCCGACGGGTCGTCGATCGATTCGAGTATCTCCGTCAACCGATCCGCCACGAACTCGCGCTCCGGAACGACGTAATCGGCGCCAGTCTCTCGTAGCTGTGATGCTTCCTCCTGGGTTTGTGCCCTGACGATGGTGATGGTATCGGGTGCGTCCTCGACGAGTCGGCGGTTGACGTCCATCCGGTAGGCAGCACTGACGAGGATGGCAGCGCCCTGGAGGTTCGCCTCCTGTCGAATATCACCGTGCCTCGCGTCACCGAAGATGAACTCGTGGTCAGTCTCCTGGAGCTCTTCGACGTGTTCGGCCGCCTGTTCGACCACGACAATCTCATCGACGGAGTCTTCGAGGACATCGATAGCGTCCCGAGTCAGGCGGTTGTAACCGATAATGAGAGCGTGGTCCTCGTACTCCACGAGATCGGTCGTGATGGGATCATCGCGCTCGAACCGCTGGAGATACGGCTCCAGATGCCGGTATATCTCCCGGTTGTAGAGGACGTAGTACGTCGAAATGGGCATGGTGATAAGGGCCATCAGGCTCAGAAAGCCCAGAATGCCTTCGTCGATGAACTCCTGTTCGACTGCGAGTGCACCGAGCACGAGGGAGAACTCGCTGACCTGGAGCATCGAGATCGTCCCGAGAAACGACGTTTCCACGTCGAAGTTCTGGCTGAGAAAGAGCCCGAACACCAGCCAGAAGTTGCCGAACAACAGGAGAGCGCTGGCGAAGACGGCTTCCTGCCAGTACTCAAGCAGCTGGCCGACCTCCATCTGGAGGGCAATCGAGGCGAAGAAGACGGCGATGAAGAAGTTCGTCACTGGACGCATCTGCTCTTTGAGTTCGGTACTGTAGGGAAGCTGGGCGAGTGCGAGTCCGGCGAGAAACGCACCGATTTCGACCGAGAGATCGAGTGTTTCGGCAACGAAGATGAACAGGAACGCCCAGGCGATGCCGACCGTGAACAGCGTGCTCTTGTTCTCGGCGCTTGCCCGGAGCAGCGTCGGCAGCAGATACTTGCTGGCGAGGTACGCAAAGACACCGATTGCCGCCATGAGGACGAGAACACGCCCGATGCTGAGTGCGATCTCGCCAACCGTATCGACGGCACCAACAGCGAGAATCGCGAGCGCCATCACCAGATAGATGTCCTGGAAGATGAGGATGCCGACGTCCACGCGGCCGTACAGCGTCGTGAGGTCGTCTTTGTCTCCCAGCACCTTCACGATAATCGGGGTCGCACCGAACGTGGTTGCGAGCGCGATCATCAGCGACTGGAAGAGCGTGAAACCGAGCGCGAGTGCGACGACCGTCGAAAGTATCGCCTGCAGAATTGCCTGGCCGACTGCGATAGCGCCGACGGGGCGAAACACTTCGCGTATTCGTTCGAAGCGCATCTCGATGCCGAGGAGAAACAGGAGAAAGCCGAGTCCGAGTTCTGCGATGACCTCGATCAACTGGTCTTCGGTCACGATACCGAGACCAATCGGTCCGACGACGATGCCCGTCAGGACGTAGGCGACAATCGTGGGCTGTTTCGTCAGGCGGGCCAGGTAGCTGAGGATGGCCGCGGCTACGATGAGCCACGCGAAATCCGCCGCAAGAGCGATACCACCCAGTGACATTTCGTGGGGCTCCAGAGCGATGGTGTAATCGAAATGCTTGCTCGTGCGAACCGTCTCTCGTGTGTTTCACTGCCGACTCGGTACGACAACAGCCTGGTTATTGTTTCGGTCCGTAGACATTTATAGCAAGGGCTGGGACGATGGGTTGGTCTCGCTGAGGAGTGGGGATAGACGACGAGCACGTCCGCCGGGGCTTCGTTGAGGGCGTCCTTTGCGACGGTACCGAGGAGGTTATCGGAGAGGTCTGAGGCACCAGTTGACCCGAGGATCACCAGGTCGCTATCGTACTTCTCGGCGTACCCTTCGATCGAGTGGGTGTTCCGGAACGCCCCGACAACCGATAATCAGACATAAAAGGGACGACAGAGGATACACGCATCATGGTCCGTTTCGCGGACGACGAGGAACAACAGCAGACGAGATGGCGATGGCGAATCGCGCTGGCAGCCTCGCTCGTCGTCGCTGTCGTCTTTACGTACACAGTGGCGTATCACTGGGCGGTCACTGTGATCGCCGGTCTCGAAGATCGTTCGATGATCAAATCGTTGCAGGTCGTCATCGAGGCACTGACGACGGCCGGGTTCGGGGGCGATACCGACCTCTGGCAGCAACATGACGAACTTGCCTTCATGATTCTCGTGATGAACCTGAGCGGCGTCCTGCTGGTCTTCCTGGCAATTCCGCTGTTTGGGGTTCCGTTGCTCCGCAACGCTTTGGACACCACGGCTCCGACGACAACCGATCTCAAAAACCACGTCGTTATCTGTGGGTTCTCCGCAATGGACGACGTGTTGAAGACCGAACTCGAGGAGGCCGGGATTCCGTACCTGTTCATCGACTCCGACCCGGAGATGGTCAAACGCCTCAACGACGTGGGCATGGACGCCATCTACGGCAACGCCGAACAGATCGAAACACTGGAGAACGCCAACGCCAGGAGTGCCAGGGCACTGGTCGCAGACCTCGACGACGAGACGAACCCGACAGTCATTCTGTCGGCCGCCCGGGTCAACCCCGCGATGCAGATCATCAGCGTGGTCAGGAACCGCGATGCGGTCCCCTACCAGGAGTACGCCGGGGCCGACCACGTCGTCGTCTCGAAAGAGAGTCTCGGTGAGAGCCTCGCCAAGCGGTCGATGAAAACCATCTCCGAACGGTTCCAGGAGGCAGTCGGGACCCACGCCGACCTGGAGTTCGACGAGTATCTCGTCGAAGAAGGCAGCGACCTCGTGGACAAGACGATCAAGGAGGTCGATACGTTCGGTGGAGATGTCACCGTGATCGGCGGCTGGTTCGGTGCGCGGTTTCTCATCTCTCCGCGACCGGACACGACCATTCGTGAGAACACCATCCTGCTCATTACCGGTAAGCGGTCGCGACTGAAGCAGACGGACCTCCGCAAACTGCCGTCTCACGTCGGACATCCGTCGCGGGTCGTCGTCTGTGGCAACGGCGACGTCGGCAGCGCCACGGCCCGGCAACTGGCCGGTGAGGACATCACCACGACGGTCGTCGACGCCAGAGAGGGCGACGCCGTCGATATCGTGGGCGATATCACGAACAGAGAGACGTTAGAGCGAGCAGACATCGAGAACGCACGGTCGCTCGTCCTCGCGATCGATACCGATGCGACGGCCATCTATGCGGCGTTACTCCTCAAACATCACCATCCCGACGTGGAGGTCATCGCGCGGGCGAACGACCCCGAGAACGTCTGGAAACTCTACAACGCCGGTGCCGACTACGTCCTGTCGCTTCCGGACGTCACAGGCGAGGTGATCGCATCGGCACTCATCGACGACACGGCGATATTCACCACGACCGACGAATTCGATTTCGTCCGGACTGAAGCGCCTGCACTCGATGGACAGAGCGTCGTCGAGGCCGACATCCGGAACCAGACTGGGTGTACAATCGTCGGCGTCGAACGCGACGAACAGTTCATTACGGAGTTCGGGACAGAGTTCGTGTTCCAGGCGAGTGATTGCCTCGTTGCAGCGGGCTCTGACGAGTCGCTCGAACAGTTCGAGGAATTCGTGAAGTGAGATGTCCCGGAGTACGCAATCCATGGAACGAGTGGCGTCGGTGATACAGCGACTGGAGAGCGAGTACGGCGAGTTCGAGGTTGTCGAGAAAACGTGGGAACACTCTTCGGAGCGGTACCAGAAAACGGTCGACCAGTTCGAACGCGGCGCACTCGGCGGGGCGGGCGTCTGGGTGACCAACGACGCGGGTGAGGTTCTCCTGGCACGCAACGAGGGCGACGAGGGATGGGCGGACCCGGGCGGCAAGGTCGAACCGGGGGAGGAGTACGAAACTGCTGCGAAACGCGAAGTCCGAGAAGAGACGGGTATCGAGTGCGAAGTGACCGACGTCTGTGAGGTCCATATCGTCGAGAACGTCGACACCGAAACGGACGCACCGTCGATTTTCGAGGCAATCGTCGTCTTCCACGGGGAGTATCTCGGAGGCGATGCACGTCCTCGAGAGGGCGAAATCGCCGAGGTAGGGTGGTTCGCGGAGCCACCGGAGAGCCTGCTGTATGCGGAAGTCGGTGAGCGTCCGTATCCTGCGGCGGAGTGATGCGAATCCAATTCATCAACTGCTAAATAGCCTCCCTGTCACACTCGGAGTATGAAGACAGTCATTCTCGACGCCGAGGACGTCAGCGAGAGCACACAGATTACGGAAGTAATCGACGCGGTAGAGGGCGCATTCGGTGCTTACGCTCGCGGGGATACACAGATGCCCGCGAAATCCTACGTCGATTTGCCACAGTACAACGGCGACTTCCGGTCGATGCCCGCCTACATCGAGACTGGCGACTGGGACGCTGCAGCGGTCAAGTGGGTCAACGTCCATCCCGACAACCCCGACGACGAGGGGCTCCCGACGGTCATGGGGACGATCATCTACTCCGACCCCGACACTGGGTTTCCGCTCGCGGTCATGGACGGGACAGGTCTGACGCGCCTTCGCACGGGCGCGGCCGCAGCGGTAGCGACCCGGTATCTCGCACGCGAGGACGCGACCTCTCTCGGACTCGTCGGCGCGGGCGTCCAGGCGCACTCTCAACTCGATGCGATTGCCGAGGTTCGAGACATCGAGACGGTCGTCATCAGCGACCTCGACGACGAGGTCCGAGCGGCCTTTATCGAGGAGTACGGCGACGAGTTCGATGTCCAGGAAGGGGATATCGAAGCGGCGGCCTCGTGTGACGTCGTCTCGACGACGACGCCGGTTCGCGAGCCAATCGTCCACGAGGTGGGCGAACAGACTCACATCAACGCCATGGGTGCTGACGCGGAAGGCAAACACGAGATCGCCGACGAGATACTCACAGATGCCAAACTCGTCATCGACGACCACGAGCAGTGTACCCACTCCGGCGAGATCAACGTCCCGTGGCACGAGGGTGTGCTGGACGACGAGGACATCCACGGCGAAATCGGCGACGTCGTCACCGGCAAAATCGACGGGAGAACTGCCGACGATGGCGTGACGGTTTTCGACTCCACCGGTCTGGCGATTCAGGACGTTGCTGCTGCCCACGTCGTCTACGAGGACGCTGTCGAGGCCGGCGTCGGTACCGAGTTCGACATGATTGGTTCGCAGACGTAATTATCGGGTCCGGAGGGATTTCTCGTAGATAACTGTCTCGTAGCGTGTTCCCTCGACTTCGTAGCCACCGGTATCGACCTGTTCGAAGCCGTGGTTCTCGTAGAATTCTCTCCCGATATCGTTGTCTGTGAGAACCGCAAGCGAGAGGTGCGTGATGTCTGGAGAAAGACGCTCGATGCCTGTCTCCAGCAGTTCGCTCCCAACTCCCTGCCCCCAGCTATCGGGATGCACGTACAGTGACTTCAGATATGCTTCGTCAGCGTCGGTACGGTCCGGTGCTCTGTCGCCACTGAGTAACTGGGCAAATCCCACAACTCCGTCGCCGCCGTTGCCAGCGTCGTCCAGAGCGACGAGATAGACGACGTGGTCGTCGTCTTCGGTTTCCTCGAGCCATTCGCGAATACTCTCGCTGAGAGAGGGATCTTCCATCACTTCGATAAGCGTCTCGTCGTCGAGGATCTCCTCGTACGCCACTCGACAGGACCGGGCCGAGACCTGCCGAACCGCGTCACTGTCTCTGGGTGTGGCGTGGCGGATGTTCATATAGGTATGGCAGCACAGAACTCGAAAAGCGTTCCGGTGGCTAGAGACCGAGCCAGCCCTCGACGACGACCTCCTCGAGGAAGAAGATGATAGCCACGCCGACAATGAAGGCGGAGATAATTCGTCTGGTGAAGATGTCGTCGGCTTCGGTGCGGACGAGGCCGATCATCTCCCAGACGACCTGGACGATCGCGCCGAAGGCGATAGCGAAGACGATAGCGGCGAGGAACGGCGAGGTGGCGAAGGTCCCGACCCACCCACCGATGATGACGCCGCCGCCTGCGAGCACACCGAGCGCCGCGAAGTGACGGAGTGGTGGGGTCTCACGGTCGCGGGCGATTGCCGCGATAACAGCGGGACCTTCTGTGACGTTGTGGATGATGAATCCGACGGTAAAGAGAACGACGAGTCCGGCCTGGTCGTTCGCGAAGGCCGCGCCGATTGCCAGTCCCTCACCGACGCTGTGGAGTCCGAGCCCGACTGCGACAAGGTAGGCGATGAGCAGTCCGTTTCCGCTCACGTCTGTCTGTCGTGATTTCTGCCAGCGACTCCCGAACTCCATCAACGAGACGGTCGCCAGTGCAGCGAACAACGCGACCGCGAAAACGATGGGCTCCGTCGACAGCCCCCCGAAACCTTCGAGTGGACCCAGCGACGAGGCTGACACACCGACTGCGTTGTCGACTGACTCCTCTGCCATCTCGAAGGCGATAAACGCGAGAATACCGGCAGAGAAGGCCAGTACTGCGTGAACCCACTCGGCGTCCAGCCGACGGACGTAGGGGAACCAGAGCATTCCGACAGCGACCGGGAGAATACCTGCGATAAAGCCAATACCAGTGACGATAACGAGCGATTCGACAGTGCCGGTGACGATGAACTGTTCGAGGTCGACAGTGTACATCGCCCCCAGCGCAAACGCAATCATCGTGCCGATGACGAGAAACGGACCAAACGCCAGAATCCAGTCCGGTAACTCGTCACGCTGCTCGACAGATTCGGTTCCCATTGATAGTGTTTAGACGCATCTAAAATAAGTATTTATCGCTACCAAACCAATTTGTCCCGGAGATGGCTGGAACAGTCGCAACCGACCGTTCCCGGACACTCCGAGAGATAACCCTGGGTCATGAGAAAGCTCACTGGTTTTATAGGTAGTTACACCGAACAGGAGAGCATGTACCGCGTACTCCTCGCAGTTGACGGTAACGAATCACGCGCACTGGCACAGGCTGACTACGTGAGTTCACTGCCAGCATCGGCTGATGAAGTCGAAGCGATCATCCTGTACGTATTCACTGACGATACAGAGGGTGATGTCCCGCGGTCGGTCACTCGGGTCAGATCCGTCAGGCGCGCACGCGAACACCTCGAAGCGGAGGGGGTCGAAACAATAATTCTCGAAGACAGCATGGAGACAGTCGAGAATATCATCCGGACAGCAGACGAACACGATGTCGAGTCGATCGTGCTCGGTGGCCGAAAGCGCTCGCCAGCGGGCAAAGCCGTCTTCGGCAGTGTTACACAGAAGGTCATCCTCAACACGGATCGACCGGTCGTCGTGACGGGCGACAAGGCCGAGTGAGGACGGGACGAGGTGACCGATCTGGAATCAAAGAGAGCATATAAACCGATGGCGACCCGACTGTGTCCCGGGAATGAGCGAGCAGTCACTCGCTGCCGTCGTCGACAAGACCCAGACGCAGACAGCGCTTGCGGCGCTCCAGTCTGAAGGTGTCTACGACAGCAGTCGCCACATCGCACAGCAGGACGACGGAACGGTCGCAATTCCGGTGACCGACCCGCCCCAGGAGGCCGCCGTTCTCGAAGTTGTAGAGCAACGCGGCGAGACGCGGCTGAAAACACTCGACGACCAGCTACGGGCACGCGGATGGACCGAGGAGGAACGCGAGCACGCACCGGGTTCCTGGGCAGTCATCGGGACCGTCATTCTGGTCAACGTGCCTGAGACGCCCCGCCCCGAGGAGGTTGGTGAGGCGCTCCTCGCGATGCACGGCCACGCAGACACGGTCCTGGCACGCGACGGGATTTCGGGGACACACCGCGAACCCTCGGTCGACGTGATCGCTGGAGCGGGGGATACACAGACCGTCCACCGCGAGCACGGGACAACCTACGCGCTCGACCTCGCCGAGGTCATGTTCTCGCCGGGCAACAAGGCCGAACGCGCACACATGGGCGAGGTCGTGGCCGACGGCGAGCGCGTCCTCGACATGTTCGCAGGCGTGGGGTATTTCACGCTCCCGATGGCCAGGGGCGGTGCACACGTGACGGCTGTCGAACACAACCCGGCGTCGTTCCAGTATCTCGTCGAGAACGTGGTCCGTAACGACGTTCAAGCGCAGGTCGAAACCTACCGTGCGGACTGCCGAGATGTCGTCGAGAGCGGCATCGAGGCGGCTGATAGCGACGCGCCCTTCGAGTTCGACCGCGTCGTCATGGGCTACTACGACGCCTACGAGTATCTCGACAGCGGACTCGCTGCCCTCGAAGCAGGCGGAACTATCCACATGCACGAGGCGACACCGGAAGCCAGGGTTCCCGACCGTCCCGTCGCACGTCTCCGGGAGGCCGCCGAGAAACAAGGCCGAGAAGTCGACGTTCGGGGCGTTCGAGAGATCAAAGGCTACAGCGAAGGCGTTTTGCACGTCGTCGTCGATGCTGTCGTGGAGTGAGTAGCCGAGTAATTTGTTACAGTCCCGGTCCAGTCCAGGAGAGGTCCGACCAGTGATTGAGCGTCCAGTAGCCGATACCGGTCGCGATGAGTCCTGCGGCGAGAATGTAAAAGAGGAGGTGGGAGGCGACGATCTCCTGTGGGTTCTGGTAGAGGAACGCGATACCTTCACCGCCAAAGGAGACGAGCAGGAAGGAGACAGCACCCACGATCACGGAAAACTGGAGGATGAGGGTTGCTTCACGGTACTCCTCCTCGAAGGTGACGACGGCACCGACGAACGCGAGTGCCATCGCCAACACGTAGAACGGCAGACGGTCGTTGAGTCCCGTTACCTCGCCGGTCAACAGGCCGACGACGCCGAGAAAGCTGGCTGTCAATGCGATGGTCGAGGCGACGACGAACAGCGCCGCCCGTGCGAGTGCGTCGCGACTCCACTCGCGGTTTGTACTGAACCCCTGACGTTTACTCGTTGCCATGGCTGAAATCTGTACGTCTACCACCAAAAACCTCCGTCAGACAGTCGTCAGCCCGCTGGGAAGTACGACAAAATTCCGTTCCGTGAACTCGTGCTTATGTGTCCCATTAGAAACGTCGAAATAACGCTTGACGACTCTACCTGGTGATGTGAGTGGCTGAATAGGTCATCAATCTTATAGTTACAGTAACAATTTTGTAGTCTGCCATGTATGCCATTACCATGTCAATAATTCACAATTTATTTGCTACTATCGAATCATCCCAATTAAAACGGTCGATACCAGTTAAACATAGCCAAACCAGGCGGCATATTGCCAGAGGTGTACGCAGATGATTCCCTGGATTCCGTGGCTAGTGCCGGCGGTTCCGCTCAGTTCGATCCAGGAAAATCTGGCGGGGGTAGCGATTGTGGCCGGTATCGTTCTGGTCGGTGTTTTCGTGACGCGTAGCGGCGTCGATAAGTACCGGACAGCGAAACGCATCATGAACACGCCACCGGAGAAGGTGCGGTCGGTTGCCGTCGGTCGAACTGAACTGCACGGCCATGCTCGGGAAGCGGGTACCGTCTTCGATCGTCCGTTCAACTCGGGGAAGTGTCTGTACTACTCCTACACGGTGAAGGAACAACGAGAGGTCGAAACGAGGGATGAAGACGGCAACAAAGAAAAAGAGAAGAAGTGGAACACCATCTCGAGCCACAGTCTGGCGGCACCATTTTATCTGGAAGACGACACAGGCGAGATGTTCGTCCTCGCTAACGCCGGAGCAAATTTCGTTATCTCGGGTGACAACAAATGGAGTAAAACGTACAGAGGCAAGGCACCGAGCGGGCTCGCGAGCGGGTTCAGCACCTCACCCGACATTGCAGATGCGATGCCGGATAATATCGATGTCGAAGATCCTGGACTCCTGACCAAGATCCAGTACAAGCTGCCCAAAATTGGGGCAGAGCCGGACAGTTTGCAGGCGAATCTCAGCGGCTCACCGCAGCGACCAGAAACCAGATCCTCCGGTGGAAAAGGCCGGTTGATCAAGACGAAGGTATCCGAGGAGGTCCTGCCAGTCGATGGCGAGACCTACGTCTACGGCGGCGCACACATACGCGACACAGACATCGGTTCGAACGAGGACAGACTGTTCATCGCCAGTGACCAGGGGAGTGGCGAATTCATCATTTCTGACAAGAGTGAAGAAGAGGTGGCCAAAAAATTCAGACGCTGGGGAGTTATTTATACCCTGGTCGGAGTCGCTATCGTCACTGTCGTGGTCGCGCTTATTGCGAATGGACTTTTATAGACTCTTGGACGCCACCGGAAAATTATCGTTTGACGGCTCTAACGGGTGATCTATGCGGGTGAACAAGGCCCAATTCCTTTAATAGTTTGTCCTGCAAAGCGGGATGATATGAGTCCGTCGTTCACACGTCGCAATGCGCTGTTGCTAAGCGGGACTGTACTGGCGTCGACCGCTGGCTGTAGCGGTATTCGGAACACCGACGAAGTGGACCTGGCTATCAGCAACGACACCGACAGTCGACGGATGGTTGGCATCGTTGTACTGGATGCCGAATCGGACTCCGAAACGA
>LKMJ01003989.1_pt1 | contig 13830 bp, 16 predicted proteins | sample 643391 | NCBI WGS metagenome assembly LKMJ01 (sample SAMN04112250, study PRJNA286221) | soda lake metagenome | biome: soda lake; feature: Kulunda Steppe; material: water; isolation source: sample PL-Br10 brine of Picturesque Lake | place: Russia: Kulunda steppe | collected 2010-07
CACGTAACACAGACCAGTTAGGGGTGGTGCGCTTGACGCCTAAGATACCTTTAAGCAAGCACATGTGAACTGTTTGCAGAGGGCAGTCCATCTCAGCTCCTTGCTTCATGTACCTAGTGCCCCATTTTTGACTTGCATACATGCTTGCTGGAATTGCATAACCTTTAGCCAACCAAAGCATGCTGTGTGGTCTATCTGTTAAACGGTGCTCCGATGCAAACTGCCTGATCCTACGACAACCAGCCGTGAAAGGCGTAAGCATATGCTCAGCTGCAGCAGCCATGTTGTGGGTCTTGGTGAAGATCATGCCCAGGAATTTCAAAAGAATCTTTGTTGGCAAGCTGCGACCCTCCTAGAGTGAACACAGGTACCCTTGCGTGTCAAGAGTTAAAGTGCACCACCTCTGATTTTGATGTGTTCACAATCAGTCCTTTCCTTAGAGCGTTGGCGCTCAGCCTATCCAACATCATCTGCAGTTGACCTGGCTCATTTGCAGTTAAGCTCAGCTCATTTCTGCTCATAAATGAGGTGGTTTTCTTTCTGATGATACAGTGCTGAGGAAGTGCTTTTCTTTCTTTCCAAACCAACATGCAGATCCATTCTCTTTATTTCAGATGTTATGGATTTATGTGAGGCTGGCAATGGCCAACAAGCCCAGCAATCAATCCATCTGGCTGACGAACTGTACCCAATGTGAACTCGAACAGATACATTTTGGGCTGGCAATGGCCAACTGCAAACCAATATCACACAGACCTTGCTAAGTACCAATCCAAACTTGTGACCAACTTTACAATCGAGGCTGGTGTTTCTTCCATGTCTGGCTCAGGCTGGTTTTGACCATTGTGACCAAGAAGCAATACAATATAAACATCTGGTGGAGACACCAACCCAGGTCCTCTATCATTGCGCTAACATAGCTTTTAAAGCATTGTATAAAAAACCAAGGAATGGGGTGAACATTAGCAGGGGCAAACCTCAATCGATTGGTGAGAAGGTTATTATGAAACAATTAAATACATCAGGCATCAAATATGGTGATAAGAATTTGACAACACCTGCAAGTTAGAAAAAGCCATTGCCTAAAACGCAAAAAACCATTAGCTGAGCACGATTCAGATTTCAAAGGATCTGTAGGCTAAGTTTATACAGCTCAAAATTGACTTATAATACACTTGCCTTCACCGTATAAGTTGCATTTAGTATCACGAATAGTCATGGAGTGAAAAAAGTGCAAACATTTTGATGGTTTGTTCGCATGTGATGACCAATCAAGAGGTGAGGGACATTTGCAATTATGTATCCTAGAGGACAACACAGCCTTAGTTTTCAAGGCCAGGTTTTTTGAGGAGTATCTGGTACCAGGCAAACCAGCTAGGTGATGAAGATCAGATGGACAAGACTGCAAAATATCATAATTGAGTTGCTTTGCCTCTAAGGACGGTGACTGTTGATGGACCGCCTTTTTCAGTACCTAGGTATCTGCATCTGGATTTGGGCAAGCAAACACAGCGCAACGTGGCACGTTTCAGGTTACATTCCCATGCGGTGCGTGTCGAGACAAGAAGCTGGGAACATCATGATGGTACCTGTGATAAGTGTAATTCCTATCGTTTTATCTCGGAGCTTATGGATGTTTTCTGTATGGCTGGTGTTCACCAGCAACCTGAACAGTCAAGCTACCTGGCTGAAGGTCAAACGTAAACTTGTAAACTTATGAGCAGAAATCCTGTGTTGCTGCTCATTAGCAATTAGTTTTTTGCAGAGCAGGACTCAAGCTTCTGGACACTGACATTTGAACAGAACATTATTCATCCTGGACATAATTTGTGTCACACCTGTCACACAATCTGTTACGTTCCTGCCAGATGCCCGCGTCAACATGCAAAGTATGGGCACTCACCTGAAATCTTGCAGCAAACGCGGAACATGCTTCTCCAAATCCAAGCAGAAGTGTCTGGGTATGTAGATTGCAGGTCCCTTCACAGTACTAGGCCTTATCATGTATAGAATTAGTAATTGTTTTTTCATATGATTGTAAGGACCACCCTGTTCATTGATCCTTGAGGGCTGAGCACAGGTCCTAGTCAGTCGTACTTGCTCAGTCTTGGTCCAAGTCAGAAGTCTGTCACCTGATTAAAGGGCTCTAGTAGCTCACAACCATTTAATAACAGATGATATTTGACCCAAAGGCCGTTCTTGTGCTACCAACTGGCTGCCAGCATGCCTCAGCGGGCAATATTTCTCTTCTCCACCCTTCAGGAATTCCTACTGGAGGTACACCGGTGTACCTTGATTCAATGAGGTACCTCATTGTAATCAAGTGTTGTGATGACATGCGCCCAACACCTTAGTTTAAAAGAGCAGAGGGCGTCTGAGAGCTTGACGTGATAAATGTATGGAAATATAGCTCTATCTGCCAAACCAGGGCAGTTAAGCTAAGCCTTACAGGCCTGTGACCTGAACAACAAACCAGAAAAGCGCTCAAATCAGAGGAAAGGTGGTGTCCAAATGCAAGAGGTTTCGGTGAAAAGTACCATGGAAAAGTACCGTGATTAAGCATAAATACCGTAACAACTAATGCTGAAAACTTGGGGCAATTGAGTCTACTTACTCTGCCCTTCAAGTTGTTGGGTAACCTTTTCCTAAGAAATTGTGCAGTAGAGAATCCAGATATTGATAGACAACTTCCAGACACACTATGCAGTATACGTAAACGCTGCTATCACCAATCACCAGGAGGAAGCTATGGAGTTGATCATGATCATGCCGCACCAACCTCGTATGGGGAGAGAATGGATCTCAATGGATCTCTCAGGACCCCAATAAGAACTTATGCTCCCATAGCATGCATGGTGGAAGTGCCTGGTGCTTGCACAACACACCTCTCCCAAAAACATGCCACTTTGCCAGCAGTACCGGAAAACATGATTTTTGACCAGGAGAGTACGTACCTTGGTATAACATGCTTTCAGACATATTGATACTTGTAGAATCTCACCGTGTGATTGGGCTTTAGCAGCAAAACTCCCCCACGTTAAGAAGTAGTTTTTTCTTCTTTCGTTAGCATTGTCGTTTCCCGAGCAAGTATTGTTTACTTCTTTTAAAATTTAAGTGCATAACATCTACGTCGAAAATGCAAATACTTCAGGGCCCTTCTGTCCGGCCAACTTTACACTCCTTTCCAGCCACATGCCGAAACAGAATGAGGGAGGGAAGGAGAAGAGTTCCTGCTGCTTCAGTGGCAACAAACGTCGTTGAACCTCCTCTATCAGCCACAAACTCGATGACTGAGCGTATGATGAGACGAATGGATGCAAAACAGAAGACATCACAAGCTGGTAGGCTTTCTGTCTGCATACCTTGCTTGTGTGAGTAGCAGGTAGCACAGCTTGCTTGTTGCTCGTGAGTTGCAAGCCAAGACTACCTCCAGGAGCCCTGGTTTTTTTAATGTGTAGTTGGATTTGGCTTTGCAGAATCATTTGGGTTGGACTTATAACAAGTTTGTGATGTTTGGTGCATGAACTCGCACAAATGACTTGTAAATAGCTCCTTGCTCAAGCTTTGCCAACAACATCGATCAATCGCAGATGACAAGCATACCATAATCTGTGAAACAATGCAGGAGGAGCCGGGGGAAGCACCACTTGGGAAGCATTGCAGAGGGCAGACATGATCTGGAGCCAGTTGCGAAATAAGAAGGTGATCGAGCAAGAGCTGAAAGCTGCGATATGCCCTCTTCAATCAATGGATTGATGCTAAATCATCTAGGGTTTATCTGCATTTGTCCTGATCTCACAGTCTTTTGTGAATGGGTGGGACGGCATTGCAAAACCTTGCAGCTCAACAATTGCAAATGTTGACTCATTTGCCTCCCTGCTTCCCTCTTGAAAATCAAGATGCTCCTTGAAAAGACTCATCAGCAACACAACCAACGCAAAGACAGCAGCTTTCCTTGACGTGTTCCAGTGTTCCTTGGCGTTGCGCGTGCACACACCCATCCCTCTCAATCCCTCACGTCTCTCCTTGCATTCCGCTTAACTGCATGTCCCTACTTGTGCAGGAAGGAGCAGCAGCTGGACCCCCACCCTCGTTCGTCCAGCTTTTGCCGCAGCTGCTGCCTCAGCTACCGCGCACCACTCCCAGCAGCAGCAGCAGCAGCAGCAGCAGCAGCAGCAGCAGCAGCAGCGCTTCCCCACAGCAAGATCAAGGCGTGGCGGTGCATGATGTTGTTGTATGCGGCGGAACGCTAGGGATCTTTGTAGCCACAGCCCTGGCGCGGAGGGGCTGGCGTGTTGCTGTGGTGGAGAGAGGGCCTTTGAAGGGTCGTGTGCAGGTGCTGCATAGGCATTGGCACCAGCGCGCTGTTGCATGCACACAACTAAGCGTGTTAGTGTGTGCGCGCGCACGCATGTGTGTGTACGTGTGTGCCTGTCCCTTCACAAATGTCTGTACCCAGTAGCTCCGACAAGACATCAATACAAAGTTAATGCTTGCAGAGACACATACACGTTCACACACACACACACATGCACGCGCGTGCGCCTGCAGATGTTTGAAGAAGGGCGTGCGTGCCTTTTGAGGGGCGCTTTAGAAATATGTGCATGAATTGATCAAGGAAATGGATGCAGGCTTCTCATACAGCTGCTCTGCAGGTTGCTTTGCTTTACACCTCTAGCCTCTCTGCCATATTCCATTTGTTTGTTCTCCAGTGCATCAGTTGTCCAAGGAGTTGAATTTTTGAGTGCAATTTCTGCAGAGCATGCCAGAAGCAATTCTTTACAAACAGAGATCCTCTGAACAGGGCAAACTTCTGCTACTGGCTACAGGAATGGAACGTGAGCCGGAAAGAAGTCTTGGAGCTTGTGGAGGTGAGGCACTGCTTGGTACTTAAAGAACTGATTCACGTCAACAATTGAGGCTCACTGGTGGTTGCTGTACTCTAGATCTCTCTCTTTAAGTATGGCTCTTTCTGGAAACACAACTTCTGAATTAGCCCCTCGTGTCTGGCCCAGGAACATGCAGTGTCTCTTCCTGCTTGACCCCTCTGCTCAAGCTGTCCTTGCTATTCTGGTTTTGTCAATGAGATGGATATCCCTGGATGACTGCAGTGCATCTTTTCCTCCCGTGTTGCACATCTGCCTGGCTGCCTGCACACATGCCCAGCTGCTCCTTTTTCGGTGGGCCTCAACCAACTTCTATGTGTTGCCTTCCGGCTTTGGGCTACAGGCAGGGATCCTGGAGGAGGGTGAGGTGGATGAAGTCATAGCAAAGGAATTCAATCCAGTCAGGCAAGTAGGCTTGCTGTTAGGGTGAGGTGGATGAAGTAATTGCAATGAAGTTCAATCCAGTCAGGTAAGAAAGCAGTCTTGAGAAAGCGAGCAAGGCATGTGCTCTCTTCACCCCTGGCTTTTGCTCAAGATGCTCACAGCGAACAATGTATACATGTATGCCCACGTCTGCATGCATGTCGATCGCTTATACTGTTAATACTATTCAACTCTACAATTTCTTACTGGGACTTGGTACTGGAAAAACGCTTGCAGTGGCACTTAACACACATTCAAGTTGTTCACAGAGGCACGTTGCGCAACTTTGTGGAAAGTCAAGAAGAGGTGGAGCCCAAGTGGGGGCAAGTAGTAGTAGGCTTTGTTTTGTTGCTGATGTCAACAATCATACGCTCAGTGGAGTCTGCTCCTCTGTGATGCTCGCTTGCTCCGTGCTTTGGCTGCTGTGATGCAGGGTGGGGTTCCACACAGGCGTGGGCCCGGATGGCAAGCCCCAGTCTAAGGATGTGTGGACCCGAGACGTCCTGAACTGCGGCGTTCGGCCTGACATACTGCTGGCACGCATGAGGAGCAAGTTTGAAGCCTTGGGTGGGAAAATCTATGAACAAACAGCCTTACAAGGTGGGCACATGGATGCAAAGTTTGTGTCTAACACAAAGATCTCCGTTTTCTACATGCAAACAACCTCACTAGGTGAGCACATGGATGCAAAGTTTGTGTTCGGTTGAGTTAGACCAAAAAGGCACAAAGATCTTCATTTTGCACATGCAAAAGCCCCAGGGACACGGCTGTGCTTCATGCATTCCTTGTTTTACCTTTCGGTGAGCACTGAAGATTCATAGTCATCAGCCACTAACCTCTCTGCCATGCTTGCCTCCAGCTTAAAGAATCTTGTGCATTTTAGGCACCCCTTGGCTGTGCAAGGTTCCCTGAGTACAATCCCTCGCATTATCAGGTGCGTGGTATAGGATGTGTAGTTTCTGATGGTGGAGCGAGGCCCTTAGCACAAGCATTTAATGTAATGATGTAATCTAATTTTATAGCAACAGTAACTCTCTGGGAAGGTGGGCGCTTCCAAGGTTTGTCAAGTGTTTTTTTGAGGATGAACGGTAGGTATCGCATACTTAGTGTGCGTCTTGGCTTCCTAACACTCTCAGCTTTTTCTGCTTGCAGGTGTGCAAGTGGCGCCAAATGGTAGCAGTCTGGCGCTGAAAGACATGGCTAACGGGCCCGAGGGCAGCAGCTTCAATGTGCATACTCGCTTGGTCATCGACTGCATGGGCCATGGAAGCCCAATTGTACAGCAAATTAGGTGTGGGCATTTTGCTGCGGCCCTCTTGTGACACAGTGGCGTGCAGGCCCAAGAAGGCATGGCAGACAATGTGGTTGTGCCACCGGTGCTTTCTTATTTCACTGTGTGCACAGCTGCTTGTCCCTCATGCTGTCTTGAAAAAAGAGGCTAGATCAAACATTTCTTGGGTCATCACACTTAGTCCCTTGCAAAATTCACTGCAAATTCAGTGCAAGGCGCTGTGCAGGAAGAAGGGAATGACACTGCCGTCATCCTGAATTGTCGTTGTTGTACATGTCACACAATCATAACAGCTTATGGCCCACTGTCGTTTAAACTGTTTGGTTTTTTAAAGAACCTCGCAACTTCTGCAACTGCCATCTACCAACTTCCATCTTGCACTTGTGCAATGAGCCGAGTTGAAGAAAGGAACAATATTCAATTGAGAATTTCCGTGGCTTGTGCTCACCATGCCTTTGTCTGTGCACTCAGGTGGGGCAAGAAGCCTGATGGCATCTGCATTGTGGTAAGTCATCTAAACAGATGTCAGGTCAACAAAATTGTGGCTTTTGACAATTTGCATATACTTGTAGCTTGCTAACAAATACAATTGTTCCATAGGGGGTTGACTGAGGATTAGTCCAGGCATGCTCCTTTTTCACGTCAACTAAACTTTATCATGTTACTAGGCTGCTGGCAAAATTTGGGGTGAAGAAGACGAGCCTAGTGGGCTGGGTGGGTGCTCAGTCTCTGTTCTGGCCTATTTTGGCACAGATAGCTCACCTGCGCCCTCACCACAAGTCCACTAGAGCTCCTTTTACCCCCAGAGCCCCACCAGCATACTTCTATTATGTTGCCAGTTGATATTGGATGTTGAAATCCAGGTTTGGAGGGGGTCGGCTATTGACCCATTTTGGCAATTTTTCCAAGGGCAAATGCACATCTCACCAACTGCTGGGTCTTGCCACTCCAATTGTGTTGTAATGATGTTTGTTGATCACATGAGCACCAAAACACCAAAAATCATGAAATTTGGTGCAGAGGGTGATCTGGTATGGATACTTGGCTGTGAAAAGTAGGGTTCTCGCTACGGTGCATTAGGCACGGTCTCCATGATGGGGACCTTTCAAGCTCAAGTGCTGTGGGCAGCTTGCAAGCAGGGCTACCATCTAACGCTAAGCTGGAGAGGTACCCGTCACAGAGACCATGCCCCGGGAGCATGCCAAAACCATTCCCATTCTGGGCCTCAGTCACCCCCCTCTGCAATTGTTCTATATCGCAGCCACAACCTGATGTGGCTCAGGCATTGCAAGGCGCACTATACACTCATCGTATTTTTTTGTAACACATCATTCCTTGTTTCTCTGCTAGAAGCTTTGGTATAATGGTTCAAGGCTCAGAGTTTGAAACAGATGTATATTTGAGTAACGCAATTTCCATATCTCAAACATGATATACGGGTGTGTGCCACCGTGTGGCATGGATAAGTAAAACATAAGCAGGTGCGGGGAGAGAATGTGTTAAAAGAATGACAGCCATGCTTCTAAGCGTAGTCAGGGCTATGTCATTCCTCCCCTTGCACCCTCTTATTCTCTGGATACTTAAACCATACACCTAGTTATACATAAGGCATGGAATCATTTCAGTTTCATCCAACTTTTCCTCAGGCCACAAAGTTGCCTCATCTTGCACAATTTATGGTGCACACACAAAGTTCACACTGATAAATGACCTGCTGTGGTTTACAGGTAGGGACTCTCGGCAGTGGATTTTCTGACAACACGACCGCTGATGTTATCTACACCAACTCTCATTCCCAGCCGGACAACTCGAAGGCAAACAAGTAGGCTGAAGCTTGCGTCTGCTGAGGTCACTCATTTACCTAGAGCTATGTTCTGCACTCATGTCACATATCTGATGTAACCCAAATTGATGTGTAACCTGACAGGTGCTCTTTAAGTGCCTGCGCCAATTGACAGACACTGAAATGCTTTCCCTGCTCACATGAAGTTTGTTGTCCTCATCAAGATGGGGACACTGCATCGAGTGCTTTTTGTGGAGCAGGCTACCAGCTTTTCTGGAAAATGAACTTGATCTACCCGTATAAACCCTGTGCATATTGTGCTAGCGCTGCTGTGTATTAAATGCTGATGCTGTTGCAGGTTGCAATTCTTCTGGGAGGCATTCCCCGCGGGGTCTGGGGCCACTGATAGAACAACTTACATGTTTGCCTACTTGGACGCTGAGCCCTGGCGGCCATCTATGGTTGACATCTTTGAAGAGTACTGTGAGTGTGACCATAAAGCAGGGCAGACACAGCAATATTTCCGCAGCTGCACATGCTCACTATCGGCTTCCTCGCGGGAGACAGGTCATTACTTACCTCCATTAAAGCGCACGTCCTTGAGGCCTGCAAACACACATGTAAAGTGACTTATCCCCAGCGCACCTGCTCTCTGTTTACCATCTGCAGCTTGTAGACGCTGGTGCTTCTGTTCCACCTCCATCCTAGACATATGGTACTGCTCTGGATTCCCCCTCAGGACCTATGATGCTTTCCACGCACACGGCAACAAATCATGTGTGTGTCCAGGGCCCAGGATGGCAGAGTACCAGGGTGTCAAGCTTGAAGACATTGACTTCAAGCGTGCACTCTTTGGCTTCTTCCCCACTTACCGTGAGAGTCCCTTGCAGCCAAGGTTTGATCGGGTCATCCAGATTGGAGATGCCAGCGGGATCCAGGTGCGTTATCGGGTCACCCAGATTGGAGAGGTGTTGATCGGGTCATCCAGATTGGAGATGCCAGCGGGATCCAGGTGCGTGGCCTGGAGCGCAGCCCAGGTCACTGCCTTGTCGCACTTTTGTGCTGCCTTTATACAGGAGACACTCAAAGGAGGTGTCTGTTTTGGTGGCTTGGGGGGCATATTCATTCTCAAGCCATCCTTACCCAACTCCCTTCTGCACAGCACATGCCACTGTGCAGGCGTACTTCTGATGCTGATTTAGTCTGATAGTCTGACCGGTCATGCCACCCACTGTGGCAGGTTGAGCTCCTGATTCGTGCCCATGTGACTTCTGTCCTCCTGCCATGTGTCACCTGCCCTGCCATGTGTCACCTGCCCTGCCATATGTCACCTGCCCTGCCATATGTCACCTGCCCTGCCTCCAGCAGTCCCCTCCGTCCTGTGACCTTAAGCCTCCTTGTGCTAACCCCCTTGCCTCCTCGCAGTCCCCTCTGTCCTTTGGGGGCTTTGGCGCAATGACCCGCCACTTGCGCCGGCTAGACAGGGCTCTGCATGAGGCGCTGGACGCCGATGCGCTTGACAAAAACTCCTTGGGTCTCATCCATGCGTGAGTAGACCCAAACATTGCCCTGGGTGCTGCCTGTTCACGAATTGATTGTGTGTGTGGCTATGAAAGTGAGGCAATGAGCGGGTGCTCAGCAATACACTTGATGATAAGTGTTTGCCAAGGATGGATAGCGTGTGGATTTGTGTCATCCCCAGTCTGCCGGTCTGAAGTCTCCCTAGCTGCGCAGTACAAACCCCTGCTCTTTTTCTTAGTGAGGCATGTCCGTCAATTTTCAAGAGGAATCCACGCTTGTGCAACCTTTGACAAGCATGGATGGGCAATTTGTTTATTTAACCTTGCAACCTACTCCAAAACATGTGTTCTCACTGCAGGTACAATCCTGGACTGAGCAGCTCGTGGATGATGCAGAAAGCCATGAGCCTGCGCCCAGGGTTTTCTCCCTCTCCAGACCTTATCAACCGCATGCTGGTGTGTGTATGTGTGTCTGCGTGTGAGCATGTGTGCACAAGTGTGCTATGTTTGAAGGTTGATATGGTACGTGAAATGGAAGTCAAGCAGGAAGCCAATCATGACTGGTGGACCAGTTATCAGTTTTCATACTTTACATGATGTTCACTTTTGTGCATAATCTGGCATGATTGTTTTTGCTGCTATGATCAATTCCCCTGATTCCGCAATGTCACTATTGGTCGTGCTTCCTTGACATATTAGGCATATTGTTTGCTGTCTAATCGTTTGCAACACCTGTGCTTGTGAAAAAAGCAAACTTTAAGACTTCTGCATATCTATCTTGAAGCTGTCCTTTCTTGTGCTGGTTTCAGGGTGGCAACTTTGCAGCTATGGAAGAGATGGGAGATCCGGTCATGAAACCCTTCTTACAAGTGAGTTTCTCCACACAGTTGATGTGATAGGTGTGCATCATACATTGCCAAGCAGGAGTCAAAAGTGAGGGCTCCAATGATTTGTAAGACAGGAAACTAAATCTCAAAGTAAGAAGGCTGTTGATGCAAGCTACGCTTGGGGCCTTGAAGAAGTGAGGCGAATATTTGGCACCTATGTAAGAAGTGTGCATGTGAGTGTTGATTTGTGCCAACATGCCTGTCGCATGCTTCATCAGTTCTCCCATTAGAGGTCAATGGTGCATCCCATCAGGTGCAGCTGATGTGTGGTGGCTCACCATCTGTCAGCCTCTTAAGCTGCTTACATTTTTTTGTTTCTTCCTTGAATCTTGGAAAGTCATTCCGTCGCTGCAGGACGTCATGCAGTTTGGCCCACTTGTGAGCACAATCGGCAAGCAGATGGTGAATGACCCTGCGTTTGTGCCGCCTCTGCTGATGCATGTGGGGCCAGGTGCGCTGTCCTACCAGCTTCATTTGCTTGCCAAACTGAACATCCAGCAGCTACTTTTCCTTGCTTTGTCTGCCTCACAAAGAATGTTAGAATGCGCAAGCTACCATTTGATCTGCCTCCACATCCTGCATCCCTCTACCTGCTATTACAATAGTTTAGCGCTCCTGCTATCCATCAGCTTTTCATCTATTCTTGCTGCACATAATTCTGGCTGGCACACCTCTGTGCAATACGTACTTCAAGAAGCCTTAGAAACTTTTTTAGATGTTTCCGTAGCACCCCTTGCACACAGAAGATACATTCAGTTTGTCGTGAGCCTTGTATTGAATAAAGTAATTCCTGTGGCCCTTCAACCTCGATGAGTGCAGGTAGTAGGAGGCATCCTTTTGGCTATGTGTCCACCAGGTGTCCTTGCACAAATCTGATCTTCCCCAGCCAGGCTTCGCTGCAAAGGAGCTCATCTCAAACATCCCAATAGGCTGAAGAGCATGCAACTCATGTTGGACGTGCCGTACCTGCCTCTCTTGGTTGCCTCCAGGCCCACTGCTGGATTGGTTAGTCCATGTCTTTGGCCTGGGCACGTACACAGCCCTCCATGCCCTTAGCACACCTCTCAGGTAAGACCTTCAGCATCCCCGTTTGCCTGAGCTGATGCTTGTGGAGCGCGTTTTATTCAAACAGAAATTTGAAGCGCACTACCTTGGTCCTTTTGCACTTGACTGCTTGTTCACTTGCTGCTGGCTTTCAGCTCCACAGTCAGCTGTCGGCTCCACAGGTAGTATTTCTTCAAGTGTGTGTAAGGCCAGCTGTTGTGCGTTATGTTTGCTCCTGCAAAGCCTGCGCTCAGACTTTTTGTCCATCAGCTGTGTTTGTCTCCTGAGCATGCTGCTACTGGATTTTTTAGCTACGCTTGACAGCCGTGCATTCTTCGCAAACCGCTGCAGGTCTTCTTCTGAGCTCAGGAGCCTTGTGGCTGCGCTTATGGCAGCAGGCAGCAGCAGCCCAATAGGCGCAGTCCTCAATGGTGGCAGTGTACCAAATGTGCAGGGCCTTGTTGCAGCAGGCACTGCTGGCGGTGTGTTGGAGGGAGGGCAGGACCGCTCAGCTGATGAGAAGCTCACGCCCCGCCAGCTGTATGTACTGAATCGAGTGCTTGAGGCACTGGAGTACGGCTCTGGCCAGGATTACAAGCTGTAATGCGTGGCCAAGAGGACCTATCTTTGTGCACAGACTATTGCGCAGTCTGAGAGTGTCCATTCTTGCAACTTCCATTTTGCTGCTAACATGGATGAGCAGCCAGGTGGTCAAGGGATAGCCAGGCACTTACGCCTTGCTGTATTCAATCATTGAAATTTATCACTTTGCTTTTGGCCTGGCTTTGCTTTAAGCTCAGGCTCAAGATATGCTTTTTATCTGTTTATTAAAGCTTTCTTTCTTTGCCTCATGCCCTGGGTGGCAGCAGATCCTTGTGAATCATGACGTTGAGCTTGCCTTCCCCTCAACCCCTCCAAGGATTTCCCCCTCAGTGTGTTTGTGATCGTGTGTTTGTGTGTGTGTGTCCTTGGTTTGTCAGGTGAAAACAACGTCATATAGAAACAGTTTTCCGGGCATGCCATACAACTTTTGGTAAAAGTTGGTAAGAAGGTTGCTTTATCAACATGACAGAGCAATCTCATAGAGCCCTTCACAGCACTGATTATATTATACCCAATGCTCCTCTCCCACGATCGTTTGGCTGCCATGCCGTTTGCCCCTTCAGAGCCAAGCTTCTGCTACTTGTTGTCACGCCATGTTGTGTCGTTGCCAAGTTAGTGTTTGAGACTGTGTGCTTGAGATCAGGAAGTTGTTGATTGGAGATATTTTCCTGACCCCAGAGTATGATGATATGTAAAAAAAGCTTCTGCTCCTCCAGACTAGAGCAAGGCTTGAATTCTAGCACCTTGCTAGTAGCTGTCCACTTATTGTTATCTCGACATGGATTCCCCAAACCAAAAGCAATTCAGTTTTTGTTCAGCCAGAAATACAACTAACAACTAACCAGCTTGACTCAAGTCGGAGTGTAAAATCGCTGACAATCAATGATCATGAGAGGTCTTTCCAACCACAAACTCCGAGTCACATGGAAGCTCTTTCAAATTTGTAAATTCCCAGATAGATCCTGTATTCTCTAGTAAGCTAAGAGTATGGAAGGTTTTTGGGGTCCATTTACCCAGGTGATATCTGTAAACAAATGTGTGTTTAAAGATTGTCCAAGATTTGTCAAGCTTGACAAGGTTTACAAGGTTTACAAGGATAAGGCCTTCAGTCAAGAATTGCGACTGCTAGCCTGCTCATAAAAAACGATTAATTCATGAAGAAAAAAAGGAAGTTATGGTTGTTCTAGTTTAAAAAAGCGGACACATCATGAGATCCTGCCTGTGAGAACAAGGGAGCATACTAGCTGCGGAGAGAGACCACCTGGGGATGTGTGCAATGAAATAGGACATGTTGTTCATCCTGGACATTATCATCAGCCTCGCAAAGGTCGCAATTTAGGGGAGACCCGTGATTCCAAGTAGCTGTCTCATAGCGAAGAGTGTGAACACGAAG
>LKMJ01003990.1_pt1 | contig 13829 bp, 13 predicted proteins | sample 643391 | NCBI WGS metagenome assembly LKMJ01 (sample SAMN04112250, study PRJNA286221) | soda lake metagenome | biome: soda lake; feature: Kulunda Steppe; material: water; isolation source: sample PL-Br10 brine of Picturesque Lake | place: Russia: Kulunda steppe | collected 2010-07
AGAATTTTAGCTCAACAAGGTGGATATCCCTGTCTTTGGCTGGTATTCCTCTTGGATCAAGATGGATGGTTCTTCTGGGGTTAACCTGCTCGCGCTTAAAGACGCTTTTTCCTGTGGGCGCGCGGGGGTTGAGAGGGATGCAGAGGCGTGTTGGGGATGCACTGCCAGCCTGCGACCCGTGAGGCAAATGGGTTCCAGATGCCTGACATGGAGTGCCTTCAGGCCCTGGTTTGTGCCTGTATCAAGAGGATGGACCCAAAAGCTTCCCCTGGGTCTGACTGTGTGTTGGCTATTTTTGCAATATGCACATAAACAGCATGTTCTAAACATGTTGTGCAGGATGCATGCTTTGCTCTGGCTGGCAAAATCATACGCTATTCCTGCTGGAATGTATACGTGCAAGGTGTGGGGAACAAGTGAAAAGTTTGAATGTCCATCGCAGACCGCTCAAAATTGTTTTAAGGGTTTTAAGGGTCTGAAAGCAGCGGGAAGGGGCAGCTCGCACGGTGGGCATGCGCCACAGCGCTTTTTAAGATCTTTTAGAGTACAAGCCTTTACTGGCCAGTGTTGAGTGAGTGTGGCCAAGAAACCCTTCAAATTTACTGGTTTCAAGTGTCCGCGCGTTTTTAAATTCCATGGTGGCTAGTAAAAACGCCCTGTTGGAGCATGTTCTGCACATTGACATTGCACTGGGTGCTGGGCGCAAGAAATGCTTGACTGCAAAATTTGCAGAGGGGTGCCAGAGGCTTCAACTGGATCAAATTTTGAGTAGCAGGTTAAACAGACGGTCGGTATGTCAAATTCACTTCTGCTCTTTTCCTAGATGTGTTTGTAGCTGAGGTGCGTGACAGACAATAGGGCGTTCGGGGGAATTTGGATGGATGGTGATGGTTCTGGCTTCCAAAGGCGCAAACTAGCCACCTACAAATCCTGGATGGCACTCACCTTCAGAGAACCAAATCTTAGACACACAATTTGACTTCTGTCCTACATGGAACACTTGTTGACCCTTTACATTCTATGACACCTCCTGTTAGCGGCATAACAGAAGAAGGAGAAGAAGTTGTTTGTTGCCTTCACAGACCTCACTGCTGCGTAAGACAATGAGCAAAGGGAAAAGCTATGGACAAATCTTCATGAAATACACACTCCACAATACTTGCTTACAGCTATGAGAGCTATGTATGAGGGAAGTGTCTACATTCTCATTTATAAAGACAAGGAATCAGATGCAGTGGCAGCCACCAAAGGGCTGAAATAAGGGTGATCCTGAGCCCACTTCTCTGATCGCTGCGTACCAATGGCTTGGGCAGGTTACTAAACACACCAGAGCGCAGAAATTTAACATCCTTGGAGGTAAGTGTCACATACTGAATTCGCCAACGATATAGCACTAGTAGCGAATGCTGCCCAACACCTACAGTTCCAGCTAGACAGATTCTATGACTACACCTTAATCAAGGGATTGATGCTAGTGCAGACGGGTGCAGACAATTACAAGACAAGGTTATGGCCTTCTTCTTTCCAGCAACCCAACTTCTGTCTAACAAGGTACCCCATTTAAAATACCTGGGTGTAAAGCAGTGACAGAAGGTCAAAAACCACCTTAAGACAGATGGCATGCAACTTTGCGAGCGCTTTTGCCAGAATCTGGAAAGCTGGTTCGGGGTTGGGTATAAGAAACAGAAGACATGTCACGCTCTGGATTTTCAAGTGTATGTTCCTATTGATGGAATGTATGGGTGTCAAATCTGGGCTACAAGTACACTATCCTACGAAACCGCCTAATACTCGGGAAGCTCACCTCCAAATATGATCCCTTTTGGCATTGAAACAGGTGCCAGGCAGAGCTGAATGATCCAAACTCTACCTTTTAAGCAGCAATCGATGCCTTGTCTTCCTAGATTTCTGTGCATGTGCTCAAAATTGTATCAAGTGTCTTGGTTGCAGAGTGGCAAGTGTTTGAGTCACCTTCAGCAGCCTATACCCTAGATTGATGACTTGTAAGAGGAAAACAACTGAAATTCCTATGTCTGAGCACCCAATGGACCGTTCCTCTCCATTCTTTGTTGCAATGGTATTTGTTTGTAAAAGATGTCCATCCAATCAATTTTGGTCCGAATTGGGTCAGCCAGATCAGGAGTGGCTGAAAAGCTGTCAAAAGTAGCAGGAGGGGGTCACTGAGGCCCAAAATCAGGTGTTTTTGGCATGCTCCCAGAGCACATTGCCCCTAGTTTGCACTTTCCAAGCTTCAGACAAAAGTCTAGCACTTTCCATACCTGTAGAGTGAAAAGTGCAAACTAGGGGCAACGTGCCTAAACGGCCGTGGCGCGAACCCTTCTTTTTGCACACGTCTTCACAACAGCCCACATGCTGCACCAAATGGAGTGCTTTTTAAAGATTTGGTGTTCATATAACAAACAAATATCATTTCAAAAGAAATGGAGTGAAAAGACTCAGTGGTTGGTCAGATATGCAGCCATTTCCCTCAGAAAAAAATCGCCAAAATGGGTGTCAAAATCTGTCCTTTCCAAACCCAATTCCACGATGCAACTATATTACAAAGTAAATGCTCCTGAACCATTATTGTTCAAAAATAATAATTCGTCTAGTGGGCGTGGTGGGCCCAATTTTGTGTTCTGTATGCCAAAACCAGGGGCCCCACGCCTGCCCAGGCCACTAGGATCGCCCAAATCATACCAAATTTTCAAGATGGCCGAATTTCAATATATAAACACGATCTACATCGAAAAGAGAGCATGCAAACTTCTGGAAAAGTAGGGTTCATACCACAGCCGTTTAGGCACGTTGCACCTAGTTTGCAGTTTTCAAACTCAACAGCTTTAAGTACAAAACTACATTTCAGTGCTGAGTTTAAAAACTGCAAACTAGGGGCAACATGCTCTGGGATCATGCCAAAAACACCCGATTTCGGGCCTCAGTGACCCCCCTCTGGGATCATCCTGTCATGATGACAGAAAACGAGAAACAAAATCATTTCTCCCACTCCTAGCCATCATTAACGCTCCTTTCTAGACTGCGCCTTCCCAGCCACCCTCTCATTGTTGAGATTTTCCATCAAAAGTAAAAAAGAATCCCTTATGAGCTGAGACCATGCAACTAGTGAGATTGGCATTGTCTAGATCTAGTTGAGTGTTTGATGCCCAACTTATTGTGAATTAATCCCTTTCATGTGCAGTGGTTGCAAGGGATTTTCTATCAGGTGGCCTCACATGCCTTGCACTTTTCTGTTGTTTTTTTTGGTAGCAACAAGGGCGCAGGCCTGCTCTGTGTTATGTCACTTTTGCCTGGCTCAGTGCGCCTTTGTATGGCCATCAATTTGGTCCTCTAGCAATTTTCCAGGCTCGGTGCCTAGGTTATTGCTGGGCTCCTCATTTGCGCTTCACCTTGGCAAACAAAGCACCACATTTCTGAAAGGGTACAGGCAGATTCAGCACAGGCAAAGCAGACCTTGAGCTGCGCAGGGAAATGCTGCTCGAGCTGGCCCGAGCGTGTGCAAGAGTAAGAGCATGTGCTTCTTAATTGCCTGTGCCCAGATTTGCCAGAATTGTGCACTAAACACCAGCTGTGCCTTTTTCTCTTCATAAACATAGACAATAATCTTCAAGATTATTATAATAATATGAAGTTCAACATGCAATGATTGATAATTATCTAGGTTTGGTTGCAGGCCTGGTTGGCTTCATTTAAGTTGCCCTCACTCACCAGGTACTGTTACCTTCCTCACCTACAGACCCGTTAATATTACACATCACTGTGAAGGGACTTCCCATGAAATTAGGCCGTCCCCACGAACGGCAACCCCCTTTCTTGGTCATTCTGGCTCACATAGCATGTTTTAGCTTTATCTCAGCACTCCCTGCACCATTATGGGATTTAAAAGTGTGTTGGTGGCTGATTTTTTTGCTTTTTCTGACAATTTTAAGAAGCAGGCTTGGGTTGCAGTGTGTGGCCGGGAATTGAGATGTGGAGTGCAAGAACAGGTGCCATTCTTCACACAATCCACCAATCCACAACTTCTAACATTCATACATTATTCTTTACTCCGCAATGGTGGTGTGTGCCGGGGGTCGTGAATGCAACGGACAGCGCAGTTGGAAAAGTTATGACTCATGCATCGGATGTTCCAATGTAATGTTCCTCGCAGAAAATTCCACCAAAATCCAGCCAAGCCACCGATTGGCCCCGCTCAAATTTTCCTGCATTGCAGTATGATTTGGCCGCAACTCTGGGTGCAAAAATCGGGGGTTTGCTTCAATGTTAGGCAAGCAATGCGAAGCTTTCCATCAGGGCTTGCAAAGTGCAAGGAGTGCCCCCGCCACAGCATCCCCCCTGAGCTCCCCGCGCAAAATTTGACATCATGACATCAATCAGTGATGTATGAGCAGGTCAAGTCTTGAAGCGCTGGTCATTTGGGTCAACTTAGCAATTTCACTTTCTCCTGCAAAAATGGGTGCAGAACAGCCTATCAGAGTCTGAGCCACACGCAACACCCCCCAGATGCCAAATTTTCAGCAGTTTCGATGCTTGGGACATAAAAAACATGTTTTGCATGCTCAGGGCACACAGGGAGATATGCAGACAGCATGAAAAGCTAAGTGAGCCTGTTTGGGGGGAGCCGTTCGTGGGGACGACCTCTACCCAGATACCTTAACTTGGACATGCTTCTGCAGAAGCATGTGTTGCATAATGTGGCTTGGTCAAGACGGCATGAACTACTTGCATTTCACGAGCAGCCTGAGGCTAGCAGTCCTTGCCTGAAGCCTTCAGTGAAGGCCTTTGTTTCTCGTTAACCTTGTGATCTGGCAGATAATAGAGAACACTATTACTAACACATTGGCGAAGAAAATAAAAAAGCATCAGAATATAGAATCACCACTTTACCATGACTGGATGTTAATAAGAAAACGTCCATGGCACACTCTTGTTCTCATTGCAAAACCACAGCCCACGTGTGCATCTTCCATGAATATCAGCCAAAGCACGAGGTACACCTATGTACCATAGGGCCGACAAAGTTCACTCATATGCGTGTGTATTTTGTCAAGTTGTTGAGTATACAGCGGCCAGATCACTGGGGAAAATAATTAATGAATGAAGCCCAAAGAATCCCAAAGCACCCGTTTGATACAGAGTAGCACATTTGAGGCCATATCAGAAATAAAGCTCGATGATGAGGGATGAAGGGGCACGAGCACTACAATCCAGAGCTCACACATTCTGCTGGTGTGTAGCCCAAAGAAAAAAGAGCAAGGAAGACTGAGCATTTCATCTGTGATCAATGCAAGGAATGCTCACAATTGTGCAAAAAGACGAATTATGAAGACCTCATACCCAGCACATCCCAGCAACGTGGAGACTGGACCTAGGGGTGGCAAAGGTGAACTGGCCAGGCAATTCACATGATGAAGGTCCAAGCGATAGCATCTCCAGGGTGCAGCAATCAATTTGTACTAAATTCAGCATTGATACAGTTTACCGCCTCAGAGCCCAGCAAATCAAAGCCAACAACAGTTTGCGCTCATCACGATAACTATTAATAAAGAGAACCAAGTATGCAGCATCCCTATGCATAATTACCTGCGTGCCATCTCAATGCACAGCTTAAGCATGAATTGTGAGCCATAACGTCCTGCCTGTTTACTGATTGCAACAGCACAAGGATCCACAAGAACAAACAGCGCAACGCTGTGTCATGAAGGGTTTATTACAGGAAAACTTCATCAGCTTGCACCTCTCTCCTCAACTGGGTCAGGGCAGCTGCCCCATGCAGGCGCCATGTCTACCAACCCCATCAAAGGCATTTAGGGCCAGGATCTGGCGCAGAATGGGATCCTGCAATCTTTAAGAGCCAACACAACCATCCAGGCATCTAGAGCCAGCCAACCACTGCTTGGAAAAACAGACGCACGTACCATATCTCTGCATGGGCCTGTGACGTGCAGGCATATGTTAGCCTCACAGCGCTAGACACATGCGGATCTCATACTAAGCCAGACAAGGTCAACCTTGGCCTCCCCTGGAGAAGGTGGGCCTCGTACCATATGAAGCGCATGCATTGAATGCATTTGGGCATTCCAGCACTCAGGCCTAGACACAAACGCTTAAAAAGAAACCCTAAGAAGCAGCTCAGGTCTGCTTCGGCTCAAGGCCATGCTCAGTTTGGCTCTGGACCCTAGGCTGTGTTGCCAAGCGGACCACTCTCTGGCCTTTTGGCGCGGGCGCGCTTCCAGCGGAGGTACCATCTGGTCTCTGTCCAGCTCATGTGGTTGCCCTGAGGCGCACAGGGGATCAACAAGGGGTCAGGCTTCAGGCTTTGCGTTGAGCGCCCTTCTAGCGGAGGTACCATTTGATCTCCATTTAGCACATGCAGCTGCTTTGTGGATCACAGGGGGTTGACTGGTGTTGGGTACCCTGGCCGAGCTGCAGACCCCACTACTTTGCACATATGGTCAAATTGGAAGCAGCACACCTAAGCAGCAGCCACCAGAGAACATGGTTAAATACATCAGCTGCAGCAACTATGACGCATCAGATCCAGGCACTACATCTGCTTTCCACGTTTGTCTCAAAGACTAGATAAGTGATGTCTCAAAGACTGAATGACTGATATGTACATGGCACACAAAAAGATGTACTTGGAATGGCCGACACAGCCAAAGTGCTTACCTCCATTTGTATGTTGTCCAAGTACTCAGCTATGGCTTGGTTGCCTGCATTGGAATGATATAAATGAAGGCAAGCAAGCCAGGTGACTTGCGAGTATACACGTGTAGAAGCAAAGGTCAGGGCGAAGGGAGGAGTGATGTGCATGCTTGCAGTCATCCGAACAAGTGCCTGTGGCACGACCTCAATCTGAATGGATGTTGACACTGGCGCAAGCACAGTGTACAGCTTTGCTAACGCAGTACACTTCAATCTGTAGAATGAAATGGAATGGAAAAAGGCCCACCGTGGTAAGTAACGAAAAAGATAAGAAGTTAGCAAGCTTCAATGAAGTTACTAATCAAGACCCTCACCTGCTTTGCGAGCAAAATCTGCAGGAGTGCGATTGAAGCGGTCCAAAGCATCCACGCAAGCATTTCCCTCATCGACAAGCACCTCAACCTGTTACACGCATGTGATGAGGATTGAGAAGTCAAAGCAACCTCAAATTCTGAGCGTTTATTGGGCAGCCTGGTTGAAGCAGTTGATGTGCTGTTGCAAGCAACGGGTAGCTCTTTTTGTACATGATGCACAATAAAAGTTCAGGCACTGCATGAGCAAACACACACACACACAAATATACCAATGCACAAATCCACTGCATGTGCAAACAAACGAAAAGCACAGCAAGAATAACATTACATTATAAAAGCAAGCACACAAATAAAAAATTGCATAGGATTGCCTAAGCACCTGATATCCAATGCTGCTTGGAACAACAACAAAGCTAGGTCATCCAAATAAGAAATTGATCGACATAAGCTACATTGGTTTTAAGGGAGAGGCCTACCGCAGAGAAGTTGCCTTCTGCAGCTGCAACATGAAGTGGTGTCCTGCCATCGTAATCACCCCATGTAGCCTCTACCCCAATACGCAGGAGCCACTGCAGCTGCACTAAGTCGCCTGCAACAATGGCTTCAGAGATGATGCCAGCTACTTTATCATCATCCATACCCAACCTGCATGCAGTTTGGGGTGCATGCGGTGTTTGTTCACTTGTATGCGTGAGAACGGATGCTTGGGGGGGTAAGGGCTTCATTATTTTGACCCAAGTCCAAGGCATTCTGTACCATCATAATCATACGTGCGTCCATAAGAAATGTCAGCGCAGAAGTTGGTCACAACCATGACCATCTTCACAAGCTACCCCTGTGTTGCGCACGAGCGATGCACAGCCATGAATGCCATCTGTGAGCATTGCAAGGCTCGGCATCCCTCCGGGATCCCAGTGAACATTGAAGGCTTGAAGCAAGCATGCATCACTCACTTGGCGTCATATGACTGCAGCACTTCTACAACCTCAGCGTTGCCCATCCGCACAGCTTCAAACATTGCTGTGATCCCAAAAGCATCCTGATAGGCGAACGCATGAGCATGAAGGCACATGAATTGTGCCTTGACTGCTTGAGCCATTGCCCGGTCATGATGCATCCTGGGCCATCAATGCATTATTTTGGAAAGATTTTATTTAACTTTAAACGAGTCAAAAATCCAAGCTGCGCGGAGGATCGTGGAGCTAAAGGTGCAAAGCCTGCAAGTGCTCTCCGCACGCAGCTGCTCTGCTGGCCTTGAAATAAGATGCGCGTAAATTGAGGAAATCTGATAGCACGTTCTGTAAACTGTGAACCGCACAATGCTGTTCTTATCTTGATTGCTGTTTACCCATTAAACATCAGCTTTTCCAGCTTGTTTTGTGCGCACAGCCCATGAAGCTGACTTCAAACGCCACACGCAGTGTGGGCCTAATGTGTGAGAGCGTGTCCCTCATGCACACTGCTGAAGCACAGTGCACACCTCAGGATGCAAGATTGTTGAGGCGACGAAGCAAGGACAGTAAGGTGGCAAACGCATGTCTTGGCAGCCTCTTGCCATGCCTGCACATATGCAGCTAAGGTCCAGGTTGCAGTCAGGGTCTGCTCACCATGTCATTTGGAGGCGCGCCAGCGTCAAGTAGGTACTTGACAACCGCCTGCACTGTTGCGTGTTGTAAACGGATCATTAGTTAAAAAGTTGCAATATTGATGGAACTGATTCACATCATTTTTCAGGGCTGGGGAGTGCAAAATGTTGGCTAATTTGCGCGTATATTACGGTAAATTTACGCGCATTATTAAAAACACAAGGGATAAAAAAGGGGGTAGAGGGGAAGGCAGCCAGGAAGAGGAGCCCATGTCCCCCCACCCCCTAAACAGCCCCCTAAGCACCCCCTATCCTAATTTTTTGTTGTATGGTAAGTGGTGGGACTGTGGAAATGATTGAGAGCAATGCAAACCAGAGCAAGGTGAAGTGCAAGTTCAGCAGAGGCTCTGCAGCTATGTATCCATTGGTAGTGCTTCTTGCATTAGGAAGCACATCCTGCATCATGATCCTCTTTGTGGGGTATGAAGTTTGATGAAGCAACTTTCCTGCCTGTGCTGGATGAGCTGAGGGCAGATGCAGCGAGCAAAGAGAAGGCACAGAAAGCAGCAGCAGCGCTAGCTGGATATCCTGTCCGGAGCACAGTCACAGATCCAGCACCGGCAAAGGGACAGCGGGCACCGAATAAGTGCAAGGCATATGTGGGCAAAGCCGAGTTTGATGAGGCCCTCGTGCGATGGGCGTTCCTCAGGGTCTCTCGTTTGGGGGGGTATAAAATGCGACGCATGGGCTTTTTACTATGTGCACATTTTTGGTCCTTTTCATAATGCGTGCATTTTAGGTAGAAAGCGCAGGCTATCGTTGTTGAAACCCAGGCCTCTTCATACAGGCTATCTTTGAGGGTTCAGCCTTGAGTCACTCATACCTTGATATCATAAAGCCAATCATTGTTCTACGGTTAGGTCTATGAGGAAATGATCAGTGTGGTCCCAGAACACAGGGCACAGGCACAAGGCAGGGCAATGGGAGGGACCCGTTGAGCATTGGAGGAGCGTCAGCAACAGAGCCTAACATCTTCCAGAGCAGAGGCGTGGATGAGCAGCCCATGGTACTTGAATCCTATCGCCTTTTGCCCGTGCCGCATGCCCTGATGGCCTTTGCCCGGCTGCTCACCGCGTTATTCTCATGCGATGCAACCATCAGCGCAGTCCGCCTGTGCATGCAGCCACACAAAAAATATTCCCCAACATCAGCGCCTCAGGTCAACAGGGAACAGCAGCGCACCAAAAGCAACACCATGGCTACATGGAAATAAATGAGGCGTTTCACAAACTGCAGCTTGAAAGGGGCCATGTTTTGGAAAGGAGGCTTTGCCGACGCACAGGGATCTCAAACACAGTTCATGAAGAGCAGAGTCTCCGTAAAGCCCCAGTGCTCAGCGCATCACGTCATCCCCTTGAGGTTTTAATATGATGCTTTCAACGCACGCATACCAGCACGGCTTTTTTTGCTCGAAATAAGCAAATTGAATCATGCTAAGTTGCTTGTGGATGAGAAACAGAGTTAAAGGGCCATGCTTCCTACAAATGCACACCTGCACAGCTTTGCATACTTATGTGAAAAAGCCTGCAAAGTACCTCGTACTGCAAGGGCTGTGTTCCCTGCTTCCAACACTGAGCTATTTCCATGCTCATGACATGCCAAGATGTGGCGCACATGTACAGGAGGAGGCAGCATCTCTTTCCAACGGCATCAACGGCGTTTGCATGCGTGAGGCAAAGCAACAGCTTGCCCTTTAGTCAAGCATCAGGATTGACCATGCTTGATCATAATTCACGAGGATTGCTCAATGCAAGGGGCAATGCGGCAGTGTATCCTCCAGTCATGCCATCATCAGGCTTGTGTAAGATGATGCAGCAGAGAATGAACCTCACTTGTCATAGTCCGCACTGCCAGGTGACACTCCCCAAGCCACCAGCCTGAGAGCAGACAGGAAGAGGGCGTCTCACAATCAGTCTGTGCGTGCACTCAATGGTCCATTGCATGATCACAAGGGTGGGCCAAAGTGGGTTGGGAATGGATCAGGCATCGGCAAAAGTGGGCGGGACTGGATCCTTGAAATAGCCTGTGGCATGCTGGAGCAGCTGTGGAACATGCACGCCGAAACTGAGCTTTGTCAAAGCCCTCGCAGCAAAACAAGCCGTGTGTCTTGAGCTGTGCATCACACTCTTCTGGTGGCGCTGCTGCCTCCAGAGCTGAGGGCAGACATAGGCTGGCTGGCTTGCTCAAGAGCCCAAGATTGCAGGTCACTCACTTCTTCACAGTTGAAATATCAGCTTCTGCTGCCGCCGCAATGATTGCATATATGTTTTGCTGGTCCTGTAAAGAAAACACTTAGAACAGTGTAATATGTCAAATGCCTCTACTCTGGAGCGCCCAGACATAGCAGCAGAGAGGCTGCAATATTGCAGCAACACTGCTCAAAAAGTATAAACTTGGTTGCATGCACGCTGTGTTCCGATGCTGGAATTACTCAGGAGCACAGGAATGATCTCTGTTTGCAAGGCACAACGGATGCAGCTTTGTGATCATGTCTGGTAAGCAAGTCCATCCATCCATACAGATCAGAAATAAATGCACTATGCAATTCAAGCAAGAATGGGTCGGAAAAGCTGGATCAGGTTTATGCACACAGGGTTGTGGCGCCTCACCTTTTCACGTATGTATTCAATGACAGTGTCCCGGGCCTGGCATAAGGGCACATGGGCAGAAAACAAGGTACGGTTCGTGCGTGTTTTAAACAGAGGATGGGCGCATAACAATCACAGATCGTCAAAACGGTAACCAATCGACAGGATGGATACATAATGATAATGATGGGTGTTTTGTGCACACTTTGAACAGGATGGTCACGAAAGGGCTACCATGCGTGAGGCATGGCCTGAGCACCCTCTTTCAGAACTGGATTTGCAAGGTGTGACCTTCAAGGATTAGGAAGCATGAGCTGTGCTTTCAGTTGCCGTGTGTGCAAGGCACGCGAACGCCAAAGGCAGCATGGCTTGAATGGAGAGCTTGCAGCATGTGCTCACTTTATCAAGGCAGCTGTGTGTTCATTTTTTGAGGCGGCTGAGTATGCTTGTATTTGAGGTGGCTAGGTATGCCCCTTTTGTTCAATGCACACAGGCGTGAGATTGTCAAGGGGATGAAGCATGCTGGTGAGTGCACTTAGGACCAGGCTCGTACCTTCTGCCAGAAGTCCAACATGCAGCGCTCATCTGGTGTCATCAGGCCTGTAGGCACACAGTGTTTGAGGCCAGCTGTATGTCAGACACAACAGCTTCTGCAGCATGCAGCATGCCACCTCAAGCATCTCTCCTGCTGCTGCTGCTGCTGCTGCTGCTGCATGCCAGGCAAGGCCTTTTGAAGACAATTTGCGGACGTCAAAGTTGCCCTCATGTCTCTAAAACATTTTGCTCTTGATCTTAACCAAAATCCAACCGCAAATCATAATCAAACCACGCACCAGGTCAGTCTACACAAGGCACTCCGCTGCAGCCCATACACAAAAGCAGCACTTCAGCCAACACAGGGCATTGCCACTCAAGCAAGGCACTTCCAGGCGCAGCAGCTTATGCATGCTTCTGCCTGGCAGCAAGATTCACTCCTGTATCCCTGGCTGTGCCTTAAGCACCGCATACCCCCTACAGCAGCCCCTGAGACCTTTCACCTCAATAAGAGTCACCCTGCAACAGTTTCCATCACCTCCACCCCAAAGATATAGCCAACCTACTATAGCCTCCGTCACCTTCAACCTATCACACCCTGCCTCCCTACATCAGCCCCTGCTCCCTTCCAACCCACAGTACCCCACCTCAGTGCCCTGGATCCCGCTGTCACCCATCTCAAAAACAGCTTTGTAGTATGGACAGGGCCGCACCCACGTCATCATCATGTTGCCACCCACACCGTCATCCACGTCGTCACTACGTCACCAGCCACACCGTCACCCATGCCATCACCCACGCCGTCGATCACAAAACCAGCTTTTCATCAGTATGGACCATCACCACGCCGCTTTCCCCTCCCTCCTCCCCAAAAAGAAACACCCACATACACCCAAACACACTTCCTCCCAAAGACAGCCACTCACCCTTCAGGCGCCGCAGCGGCAGCAGCACCGCGGGTGCAGAGAATGACTCAAAGCCTGCCAAGGCGTTCTGCAGGACCTCCGACTCCTCTCCGCTCAGGGGCACCTTGTCCTCCGAGCCGGTCGAGTGGCTTGGCTGGAAGCGCTGCGAGCCTGCCAGCGCCTCGTTCACACTCTCATACTGCAGTGCCAGTGCCTCAGCAATGATGAGCCGGAACTTCTGCGTGTGCACAGAAGGGTTGGTCTTAGCTAGTGGGGGCATGTGGGGCACATGGGCGTGGGTGCAGCAGGAGGGTGGCTCAGGGGGTGGCCTAGCAGCAGTAAGGTGTTGGCCTTGTAGTGAAAAAATTATAAATGGGTGCGCCAAGCACTGAGCACGTGCCCATCTGGCACAAGGCGCACCCCCACACAGCGAGCATTGGCATGGGACAACACCTGGGCACTCGAGACCACCTGGCATGGGACAACACCTGGGCACTCGAGACCACCTGGCATGGGATAACACCTGGGCACTCAGGACCATCTGGCATGGGACAACACCCTGGGCACTCGAGACCACCAGACATGGGATAACACCTGGGCACCAAGACCATCTGGGCACTCAAGGCCATCTGCACGTGTTACCACATACACTCTGAGCACTGAAGCCAGCGTCTACTGTTGCCGCATATGTTGGGGCAATGTCCGCTCCCCTGCTCTTGCACAAGACGGGCTGCAGCCTCATGGCTAACCCTTCAAGGGTAAACCCTTAACCCTATCCCTAAAACCCTTTCCTGCAAAACTCGCCCTAGCTCAGGCCACTTAGGTCACTAAAGGTCCGTTGACCTAATTCTGCCAGAGCCTCTCAAAGTGCATGCAGGGGCGCGTGCTGCGCTGCCGTTGTGCTGCATGCCTATGCGCTGCTAGAGAGGATGATGAACACTTGTTCCATCTCAAAGGCTTGCCACTCTCACTCAAAGACATGCGTGCCGCACCTCATCCACGTGCTGCTTGAGGTTGTCATACATTTGCTTGACTTGCTTGGGGTGCCTGTCAGTCTGGTGCGCAGGGTAGCAGAGGGAGCAGAGACAAAATGAAAGAGGTGCCTTCATCTCAATGC
>LKMJ01003991.1_pt1 | contig 13829 bp, 12 predicted proteins | sample 643391 | NCBI WGS metagenome assembly LKMJ01 (sample SAMN04112250, study PRJNA286221) | soda lake metagenome | biome: soda lake; feature: Kulunda Steppe; material: water; isolation source: sample PL-Br10 brine of Picturesque Lake | place: Russia: Kulunda steppe | collected 2010-07
ACGGTCGTCGAGCCGCACGAAGATACGTTCTCGCACGAAGATCTCCCTGTCGACACGACCGATCACCAAGATACCGAAGACCACACCGACGACCACGAAGACACATACGATCACCAAGATACCGAAGGGCACATCGACGACCACGACGACACGTACTACGATACAGACCACGACGACACACTCGACCACGAGGACAGCCACGAGGACACCACTGAACACGAAGACACCAGTGAAACCACTGATGGGAGTCACACTGACAGTCACGAGGACACTCACGACCACAGTGACAGTGGACACTCGGATCACTCTCACACTGACACCACGGATCACACTGACACTTCGTACCACACCGACAGTCACTTCGCTGACCACACTGACACACCGTACCACACCGACAGTCACACCGACCACGCACACAGCGACCACACTCACTTCAGCGGACACCACGACTCCCCTCACGAAGACAGTGGTCACAGCGACTATTGGCACTCGGACACCACTGACGAGAACGGGCACTCAGACTATTGGCACTCGGACACCAACGATCACGATGACAGCTGGCCTCACTCCGATAGTCACACCGACACCAGCCCGCACACAGACACCGGTCACAGTGACTACGAATCTGGTTCAACAGACCATACGGACACTCACGGTCACTCCGACTACGGTCACTCCGACACTGAGCACACCGACACTGAAGAAACCGGTCACGAGGACTCCCACGAGGACACACACGGGCACGCTGACACGACAGACCACGAAGACACGGCGTCACACTCGGACTTCAGCACTCACTCTGACACGCACGACGACACCTACGAGCACGACGACACAGCAGATCACAACGACACCTACGATCACACTGACACTGGACACTCGGACAGTTCGCACACGGACACGCAAGACCACACGGACACGTCGCAGCACACCGACAGTCACACCGACCACGCGCACACCGACACGCGAGACCACCGAGACAGTCACACCGACCACGCGCACACCGACACGCGAAATCACACTGACAGTCACACCGACCACGCGCACACCGACACGCGAAATCACACTGACAGTCACTTCAGTGACCACACGGACACGCCGTACCACACCGACAGTCACACCGACACGCGGGACCACGCTGACGATTTCACTGACAGTTGGGGTCACGCCGACAGTCACACCGACCACGCGCACAGCGACCACTCTGACCACGCTGACAGTCACAGCGATGCCTGGCACTCTCATGGAGGTAACTGGGGCGGGTCCCTTCGACACAGTGACAGCGGGCACAGTGACTCCACGCACAGCAACTTCGGGCACAGTGACTTCGGGCACAGTGACTGGCACACCGACAGCGGGCACAGTGACTGGTCGCACGACGACTTCGGGCACAGCGACTTCTGGCACTCGGACACCACTGAAACGTCGGGGCACTCGGACTTCTGGCACAGCGACAGTTCGCACGAAGACAGCGGACACTCAGACTTCTGGCACAGCGACAGTTCGCACGAAGACAGCGGACACTCAGACTTCTGGCACAGTGATACCGAGGATCACAGCGACGATTGGGACCACAGTGATGGGTTCGTGGACACGACCGATCACCTCGACACGCAAGAGCACACGGACACCGAAGATCACATTGACGACGGATCGAGCGAGACGGATCACACGGACACGTCGCCGCACACCGACTCGACAACGCACACCGACACCAGTGATCACACGGACACGTCGCCGCACACTGACTACGGAACCGACGAAACCGATCACATTGACAGCGAAGAACACGAAGACACCCACGTGGACACTGAAGAACACGACGACCTCTACGCCGAAGAGGTAGAAGAGTAACTGACAGGCCCCCCTCGCTCCGCCAGTATCACTCAACAACCCAACCGGCACACTTCTTGCAGACTTCAACTGGATAGAACAGGGCTTCTCGATTTACTGCGCGGAACGCTTGATGTCAACCACCCCGCGCACGGTGGCGCGGGGAATCCGCATCGGTTTTCTTTTGAAAACAATTCCCTGTCCTATACGGTTTACAACACGGCGGTGAGTTCAAATGAGGTACTCCTTTCTGCTTACAAAACGAAGAGCATGACGAGGAACAACGCAATGATCAACGCGATAGTGAGTGCGATAACTGCTTTCTTGTACCGTTCTTGCTTGGCTTCCAATTCTGCGGTTTCCGTCTCATGTTCCTTTTGCTGTTTGAACGATTGAAACGTACTGTTGACGTCGTTGCGAAGCGAAGTAACTTCTGACGCTGCATGCTGTTCGTAGGCCGTATCTGTCACGGCCCGTAACTCACCAATCCGGCTTGTTGAATGCTGGTTGTACGCAGTATCTAATGCGCGTTGAGCCGATTCAACCGTCCGAGTCACTAATTGTGAGTATGCCGTTGACAATCGGTTTTGTGATGTGGTGACCTGATCTATCAAGTTTTGTTTCGCCGGGACAACTACCGACCCGATTTCAGTCGGGGTCATTGCTCGGTCATCAGCAACGTCATCAACGATAGGGTGGTCATTTTCGTGGCCAATTGCCGTGACAATCGGTGTGTCCGCCGCCTCGATAGTCCGGGCAACTCCTTCGGTATTGAACGCGTGCAGATCCTGTTCACTTCCTCCTCCTCGCGTGACGACTATTACATCCACAGGACTGTACGCATCAAGGGCGGTGATTCCAGTGCAAATGTCTTGGAGTGCACCAAGCCCCTGAACGTTCGAGTGGTGAAGGTAGATGTTTACATCTGGGTGACGATCCCGAATCGCGTTGATGGCATCTTTTTCAGCGTCACTTCCTTCCGAAGTAACAATGCCTATCCCGGTTGGGAACCGCGGGAGTGGTTGTTTCCGATCGTCGTCGAATAACCCTTCTTCGGAAAGTGTTTCTCTAACTTTCTCAATTTGACGGTGGTAATGCGAATCGCCGATTAGAACGACGCCGTTGACGTACAGTGAGCAGTTCCCGCGTTTTTCGTAGTAATTGAGTTTCCCTTTTACGGCAATGCGGTCTCCTTCTTCGAACTCGGGGAGTTTCTCTCGGGTTCGAGAGAAAGCTAAACATTGGATTCCCGCATCATCATCGACCAGTTGGAAGTATCGCGTCCCATTCGCTTCGGAATCGTTCGACACATCACCGATGATGAAATCGAATTCCAGGTCGTTTCGCTGAGCCTGTTTAATGACTCGGTTGATGTCCGCGTTCAGCTCGCCTACAGTCGTAACGTTCCCAGGTAGGTCGCTAGCAGGGTCTTCTGCCGCGCCATCACTCATTACGCGGCATTATGCTGCACGGGTACTTAAAATCGAACCCGGTTCAACCGTCGAGAACTATGGTGAAGAGCTTTCCTCCTCTACGGGCAGGCCAAGTAGATCTGCAACGGTTGCCCCGTCACGGACTGTCCCGTCATGGGCGGCTTGATGGTACTCTTGATGCTGCTCGACGTACGTATCTCCTGTATTATAGTCCTGGTTCGCATAGGAGGTGCTGGCTTCGTGCAGTGCCCTCATCGACCGCGCGAAATCCCCATTTACAACGGCCGCTTCATCGCAAATATCCTTGACTTCGTTCTCGTCGATTCTAATTGCGGTTTCCGCGGCGTCTTGGAATAGTGAATGAGCGCTGTTGAACGCCTCTTCAGATTCAGCAAGCGGATCTTGCGCCCTGGTGAACGACTCCGATTCAAACAATTCTAACCCCTTCGCATAGGCTTCGTTCCCGTCGTTCATCATCCCGATCGCGTCGTTGTACGATTCAAAGATGCTTGTTCGGTCTCCGTAATCCGGGATACGGTCTTCAACATCATCAGACATGATATGCCGTGGCTCGTCGTCGTGTGTGAGTCCAAGGACGTGTCCGAATTCGTGTTTCAACACCTGTTCCATGTGATCGCCGTCAAGATCACCGCGGATCTGGATTTCGACTGTTCCTGATGGTGGGCCTTGCAGGATCGGCGCACATCCGACGATGAGAAGGTCTGAATCGTGTTCTCCACAGTCAACGATATCTTCAACGACGATGATCTCGATGTCCACTTCGTCTTCATTCGGTTGGTAGTCGAATTCAACAGATTGACCCGCGTACTGGTCAGCGTTATCTTCCCAGTAAGTGAGTGCAGCTTCAACGCGGTCGTGGAGTTCTTGAGTTGCAGTCACCTCCTGCGTGACGCCTACAGTGACCGGGTTCCCTCCCCAGTAATTTGGGGAATCCGTTTCTGTATCAGAACTCGTGTCGCTGTTGGTGTTGTCAGAATCCGTCTGGTCATCTTCGCCCGGGTCTGTATCTATCATGTTGAGGCAGCCGGCAAGCGATACGACTCCCCCTCCGAGTAACGCGAGATACGTGCGCCGCTGAACCATTGCCTGTGTCTATGAGCCACTTGCGTATAACTGATGACCAGGGTGCAACGTCCATAACGGACCTCGTAAGACCGTCTTGTACACCAGTGGTGTGCTGTGAGGAGATTACCGAGAATTCGTATGAGAGACCGTCACAATCCCTGGAAACGTTTAAGTGGGTGGCCGGTGTACCCGAAACTGCACAGATCGTGACCATGATGCGCAGCACATCTCCCCTCGCGTCCGCCGCTCGCCACTCAGTGAGCGGTGCATCCGCGATAGGGAGAGTGACTGCCCGCCGCCGATCGCCCGGTGTCCTGCCAGTCTACGCAGGGGGCGAAAGTGGCGAACCCATGTGTGAAACCATCGGCATCCAATTCCCGAAAGGCTGCAGTGATGCCGTCGATGTCGATGGATTCACTCAAACGTGGAATGGTCACGATCACCCCCACCGCGCACGGCACGCCCGATAACCTGGGACGAAACGTCCACCAAGGTTCGAGGGCAGCGCGGTGGGGAGTGGTCACGGTAACCGCGCTGTGACCACATTCTCATCGTGACTGTTCCTCCACCAGACATCGTCCCTCATCGGCATCACCGTGCACCGTAGGGTTCGTGCCCCGAGATAATCGGGTCAGGAAACCACAGCTCGACGCCAACGTCGAGTGCTCATCCACCCGCACTAGGGACGGTACGCTGCCGAACTCCCGTAGCTCAGCGGCCAAACGCGGCGGGCTTTGGACCCGTGTCATCCCCTGGTTCGAATCCAGGCGGGAGTACTCCGCACCGGCTCTCAGCGAGTCGGTGCATGCCTCTCCACGGTGCAGTGGATGAAGCAAACTGCAGTCCGTGCGCACCGTCACGGATTGCCCCTCGACGCTCGCCCGGATGGTGTAGTTCGGTCGATCATACGGTCCTGTCACGACCGTGACGCGGGTTCAAATCCCGTTCCGGGCGTCCGAGCGCTGCCCTGAACGCTGTAGTAGGGGCAGCGGGATGGCACCAAGATGGGCTTCACAGCCGCCCACGGCCGGTTCACCACAGCCGTCGTGGAGTGATCATGTCCCCAAAGCGCGGGATGAAACCCATCCGAAGGCCTGGTGCTGATCCCTGAGACACGCCGTTCACGCATCCAAGTGTGTGCGTTACAGCACGCGTTTGGAGCCGCTCAGCGGCCCGTGAACGCCGCCCGTCTCGAAGCAAGCCCATCGCCATACTGACCGGGCGAACCGTCCTGAGCGTGCGCGCTGCGCAGCAGGTCAACTACTCCGACACCATCACCGGTGTTCGGGGAGGAAAGTCCGGACATCCACGATCGCGCAAGCGGTCGTGCCGACCAACACTGGTCGGGCGTACCGTCGAAATGACGGATCGCAACTCTGGGCACCCGGCGTGAAAGCGCTGGTCACTGCATCAGGGAAGCGAATCCCGCCCTTCGAGGCGACAGAAGGTATTGTGAGAAACGACACGTCCAGTCGAGAGCGATGACGCGTGTGAGCAGGCCCGGCGAGAAATACTCTCGGTCGAATTCCGAGAGGGAAAGAAGCTGGGCTGGGTTAACCACACCGAGCTGTGACTGACTGGGACCGTTGAGACGAAAGGGTACGACGATGCAAGGTGAAAGACCGCCGAGATAGATTGTTGACGCCTCCACTGGGGTAACTCCTAGGGGGTAACAGAATCTGGATTATTCGCTGTGATCAGCGCTGCGTTCGTAACGGGGTGGCTCCGTGCCGGTCAGTATGAATTAACCCACCAGCCCAAGTAGTGTAGCTCCCGTGGGAAGTAGTAGTACTGCGCTGGACTATCATACCCTGATAGGGTGACGCGGGTTCAAATCCCGCCTTGGGCTTCACGATCAATACAGTCCCCTTGTGTAGTTTGGCCAATCACACCGCCTTCTGGGGGCGGAGACTCTGGTTCAAATCCGGAGGGGACAATTCAGATAGCGTTGAAACGTTATCTTGATGGTACAACCAAAATAGGTTGTATTCCCGAATAACAACCGTTATTGGTTGTACTCCAGGTTACGATTTGGAGGGGTTGTACGCCTGCCTGGGTGGTGTAGTGAATAACATCGCTTCCTGTCACGGAGCGGCCCCGGGTTTGAATCCCGGTCCAGGCGTTGCGAGGGCGGATGGTCCAGTCTGGTCAGGATTCCTCGTTTGGGACGAGGAAGTCGTTGGTTCAAATCCGACTCCGCCCATCGATTCTCAAACTTTCATTGGGCGCATGGTCTAGTGGTATGACGCCGCTCTTACAAAGCGGAGATCCCAGGTTCGAGTCCTGGTGTGCCCATTCCAGTAAACACTGGGAACAGTGTCGAGATTCCTTTGACGGTCTCGGCCAATCGTTAAGCGACCGAGACGGGTAGTGCAGAGTATGGCCGCCCACTACGGCGTCCGGTCCGAAATCGAGGACCGGTTCGAACTCTACCTGACTACTGACGTGGAAGGACTCCACGAGGCGTTGTTGGGAAAACAACCGTCCGAAGCCATCTATCCGCCGGGAGTTGGTGTGGCGAATGTCACAACTACCCGGAACGGACTCCGTGAGGTCGAACACGACACGACAACGGTCAAGTTACACGTGATGGTTGAGCCTGGGAACGAAGACGCTGGGTTCTGCTGGCACAACGACATTGTCGAGACACTGCAGGACCTCGAAGACTGGTTCGATCGGGAATCGGTCTACGAAAATAACGAGCGAGGGCAGTGCAAAGTCCTTTCGCACGAAGTGCCGTACGACGTTACCTTCGACTCCACCACTGGAGTGACGATCGTCGTAGACTATCCGACGAACACGTTCAGTGCTGACGACACGCTATGCCGTGTCCGACTCATCTACGGAGTTCCGTGGCGAAAGACGAACGAGCAACACGTAGCAGTCACCGTTCGGAGCCACTACCTCCCTGAAACCGTCGATGAGGTCCTCGGTATAATCGAAATCGCATTTCGAGAAGATCCCGTCCAAGATATCCCGACATGCCTCCTTGACGAGGAAGAGCACAATACTGAAGCGTAGCGTGGCACAGCACACCACGTCCTTCGGAGTGGGTCCAGTTACTGTCCATTTGGTCGCGTAGTGTAGTGGTATCACGGCACCTTGACATGGTGCAGACGGAGGTTCAACTCCTTCCGTGACCATCTCCTCTCTGGTACAATCAGGCCAGCGTAGCTTAGCCCGGCCAAAGCGCCCGATTTGTAATCGGGAGTTCGAGGGTTCAACTCCCTCCGCTGGCTTGCGCCGACGGGTAACTCTGCCCATCGTGCGGGGATAGTGTAGCGGCATAACACGCTGGCCTTCCAAGCCAGAACCCGGCGTTCGACTCGCCGTCCCTGCATCAACGAACAACTCCGTGTCCGAGTTGGGGTAGCCTGGTCGATCCTTCCACCCTGTGGCGGTGGAGACCTGCGTTCGAATCGCAGGCTCGGACTTCTTGCGTGCTCGGTTGGTGTAGTGGACACCACGCCACACGGCAATCATACTGGTCTTTCGAGCCGGTGACCGGGGTTCGAATCCCCGACCGAGTGTTTTCTGCGCGGGTAGTGTAGGCTGGCTATCACGCGACCTTGCCGAGGTCGAAACGCCGGTTCAAATCCGGCCCCGCGCATCGAATCGTTGTGGCTCGGTGACAGAGTCCGGTCCAACGTGCCCGACTGCAGATCGGGTCTCCGCCGGTTCAAATCCGGCCCGAGCCTTCACGGTTCTCAGCAGCCTGCGATCGTGTTGAGGGTCCTGATGTCAACCTAAATGTCCGAACAGTTATCACTGATTCCCCATTTTGGTTGACAGCGAGTTGTCGGGGAGAGCTCACTGGGTCAGACCTATCCGGGTTCCTGGATCAACCAGGGGTTGCACCGACAACAATGAGAAATCCAAAACACGAATAGTGGAACGGGGGCAAACAAATAAAACACCACCGGCGATAGATGCGAACGTCGGTACAACAATGGTTAAACAGAAACTCAGCGAGTGGAAGCAGGATGCAATGTACAGTGTGGTCGCTGCCGGCGTCGTCGCCACGCCCCTCCTCAGTGACGTCTGCATCAGTTGGACGGGTCTTTGTGGCGTCAGCGGCATCGCTTAAACCACCCTGAACCACCTGTAACGCGGTTTTATTCTGTGTACCCTTGTTCTGGTAGTTGTGGGCCTATAGCTAAGTCTGGTACAGCGTTCGGCTCATAACCGAGAGAACCCCCAGTTCGAGTCTGGGTAGGCCCATCAACCAGATAAGGGGTGCTTGGTGTAGCCTGGAGAACACGTCTGGCTTCTAACCAGGAGATCCCACCGGTTCAAATCCGGTAGCACCCGCTCATGTGATTACTAAGTAATCACTGTAGACCCACGACTAATTTCGAGTGCCCGTAGCTCAGTGGAAGAGCGTCTCCTTTGCAAGGAGACGGCCGTCGGTTCGAACCCGACCGGGTACACTTTCCAGCCTGGAATCCGGTAGGACCATACCGTTAAAACGACCCATCGGATACATCACTCCATGCTGGGAACCGTCAGTGTCAGTTACAACGATTTGGAGAACGGCGAAAGTCTCATCGAATCCTTCAGCGACGTCGAATCCGTCTCGGTCGTCGGAAACATCGAAGGACCTGGGAACACGATCATCATTAACCACAAAGACGACCGTCCAAACACCGTCCGTGACGTCGTTGTCTTCCAAGGAATCGAGTAACGACCTCCCAGTTCTCCCTCCCGATCAACGCGTGCCCATAGTTCAGTCAGATAGAACGCTCCTTTCGCACAGGAGAGGCCGTCGGTTTAAATCCGACTGGGTACACTCCGATGCTTCCTGACCATCCCAGTGCCGACGAGGTACCGGACTGGGTAGACGAAGTGAATGGAGCTGTGAAAACAAACGGAAAGTTGCATATTTGGAGCAACGACCCAGATCTCGCTGGCGGCGTCATCGTATCGGACCACTATGTTCGACCTGAATACGATGGTGTAACCCGGCAATCATCACAGCACACCAACTGACAACAAGGACGCCTAGCTCAGTCAGGCCAGAGCAGCGCACTCCAGATGCGCGTTGCCGGGGGTTCAAATCCTTCGGCGTCCATCAGCGACCAAACCGTTCCCTACCGGCTAACGGGCCGTGGAAACGGGCAATCGCAGCGTGTCCGGGTTAGGGTAGCCTGGTCCATCCTTCGGCCCTGTGACGGCCGAGACGACGAGTTCAAATCTCGCACCCGGACCTCCAGTCGCAGCGGCAAAGAATCACGGAGATTCATACCGATCTACGACGAACCTCACACAATGGTTCAACTTGATGGAGCAACAGACACCCGCCTCACGTACACCAGCGGGTCACGTGGTCGGTATATCACACTCGGTGTGGATAACCGTGAGATGGAAACAACGTACGAGGACCGAAGCATCACCTTCGCGTTCGACACGCCAGATGGTGTTGAGGTTCACGACGTTACAAGTTGTTTCCAGACCGACAACGGCACGTGGGAACTCCTCACTGAGATCTCTGCAGACAGTCGGATCTTAGTCGATTTCGCAGTCCGACGCGACGGCGATCGTGACGAAATCCGAACTCAAGAAGTCACTGTAAAGATCTTGCACGACAACACAATTCTTGATACCGCGACGTTCACCGTCCACGGGTAACGAACCGGCTTAACCCGGTACTGGTGGTGTGCTATGCTCCCTTAGTGTAGTCCGGCCAAGCACGGCGGCCTTTCGAGCCGCAGCCCAGGGTTCAAATCCCTGAGGGAGCATCGAACTCGAATTCTTGTGCTGCTGTAGTGTAGCCAGGCCAATCACGGCGGCTTCTCAGGCCGCAAACGTCGGTTCAAATCCGGCCAGCAGCATCAGGGGTGTAGACTTACAAATGGCTGTCAACGCCAACCTCAACGAAACAACCACCACGACCCTCACAGACCAGCTTACCGAAACAATCAATGTGACTGTTCGAGTCCCAAACGGTGCATCCGGAACCCTGTTCGAGGCCGCATCCGATCGCCTTGCACGTATCGCACCGATCACGACCGTTACGATCACCGACACTGGAGGCATCGCGCCACGGAACGGCGCTACTCACGTCACTGTCACCGCTGACATCACCGCCGATGTCACTTCCCGCGAGGAACTCATCGAGATCCTCGCCAATACGGTCGGTGTCGAAGCCATCGAATCGCCTGCGGTCACTTGACACCAATTTCTTGGCGAGTTAGCTCAGCCTGGGAGAGCACCCGATTGAAGATCGGGTCGTCCTCGGTTCAAATCCGAGACTCGCCACTCAACCGTTGCATCCCACTGCAACGTGCAGTATAGACACCAGGCCTGTGTAACTCAGTCTGGCCAGAGTGCATCCATGGTAAGGATGATGACCGGGGTTCGAATCCCTGCACAGGCTTCCCGGAAACGGGTTTTCAAACTTTCATCGATGGCGCGTAGTTCAGCTTGGTTAGAGCACCACTCTGATATGGTGGGAGTCGTTGGTTCAAATCCGACCGCGCCAATCCGAGGGCGTATAGGGTAGTTGGACTATCCTCCGGGGCTTCGAACTCCGGGACCGCGGTTCGAATCCGCGTACGCTCGCTCAGGTGGAAGAATTGGGTGAATCACTTTCCGTGAAGAGCTCGTCGAACGGTTTCTCGACGAGCACGGCTTCCGCTGGGTCTTGGTCCAGATCAATCGACTCAACACGTGTCCGAACGGTTGTTGCATGAGACCCGATTCCAGTGCATATTTCAACGCGTTGTGTTGCACCCGCCTCTAACCCCTCGACAACCTCACCGTGAATGGTGAACTGAACACCGTCGTTGGTGTTTTCGATCACGTACCGGGTTAGGTGAACCGTCTCGTCATCAGTCGGTAAGCGTAGCAGCCGGTCAAACAGTTCCATACCGTCGTATATGACTGAGATGTCAATAGGGGTTAGGAGGATAGGTACGCTTAAACTCAGCACAAGAGACCACGTTGAGTGTTCATCATTGAAGGCGCATGTGCCCGTAGTTCAGTCTGATAGAACATCCCGTTGGCAGCGGGAAGGCCCCGGGTTTGAATCCCGGCGGGTACACTCACACCTCGACCAGCCCTGATAGTTCAGCCAGGACAGAACGCTCCCTTGCGAAGGGAGAGGCCGCAGGTTCGAACCCTGCTCAGGGCATCACCGACTGGAAGGCAGCACAATCGCATACCCTCTGGTCGGACAGCGCACCCCGGTGCCAGAGAACGCGTTACTTCATCCACCACAACAGGGTGTCCAACCACCGCGATCTCAACTCTCACCGGTAAGGTGCATTCATACTCGTTGGACTCACGTACGAAAAGGCTCCGGTGCCAGAGACAGGGTTCCTTCATCCCACTGTAGATGGGAAGGTCTGGGTTCAAATCCCAGTGAGCGTCCGAGAGGGCGTTCATGGTGTAATCTGGCAGCACATCAACACAACCCCCTGTCTCAACTCTCACCGGCACGGCCACACTCATACGGTACTCCGACGACCCGCAGTCACGTTGTGCCCCGGTGCCAGAGCGAGGGTTCCTTCAGCATCAGGAGCTGGCGACCCGCGTTCAAATCGCGGCCTCCCTATCACACATCGCAGGGAGGTAGTGTAGCCTGGTATCATGCTAATCCACACCCTCGCTCAACTCTCACCGGTAAGGCACTCACTCATACTCCCCGATCCACGGGGTCGAATTGGTTCCGAGCACACCACCGTGGTGGCGGTGCTCGCGCATTGCTTTGGTTCAGGATCACTCCGGTGCCAGGTTAAGGGTTTCTTCAGGTTCAACTCCTGGCGGGGCACCTTACGCCGCCCCGGTAGTTAGTACAGTTCCCTTGACCATCTCTCACCGGCACGGTGATATCCATGCCACCAACATTCAACACTACAAAGAGTACAGACGAGTCGGATCGTACGCGAAACAAGGCCGGTGGGGTAGCGTACACTCCAGCGACGCCTGAGCGACAGCTCTACGAAGTTGTTGTGAACAACATGCTGGAGCGGACGTACTACCGTGACGACGCTGAGAGCGTCAAAGCGGTCCAGCGTGCGTTCGACGCCTGCGCTGACGAGGACCCAGAGTTCGTCTTAGAACTCGCAGCCCACGCCCGGAACGACATGGGGAACCGCGACGTCGCGGTGCTCCTGTACGTCCTCGCAGCCAACGACGATCGGTTCACACCGGAAGACCCGGGCGAAGCCATAGGTGTCCGTGAGTACGGTCCACGGATTCTCCGGCGTATGGACGAGCCAATGACGGCGCTCGCCATGCACGACGCGGTTTTCGGTGGCACTGCCCCGAAGGCGTTGAAGAAGGGTATCGCCGACGCGGTGAATGTGATGCTCGAACCGGACTACGAGCGTGGTGCGTACCGCCTCGGCAAGTACACGTTATCCCGTCGAGACGTGACGCTGTACAACGCGGTGAACCGGGCACACGTTCGCCGGTACGCCGGTATCGAGGACAACACGTACAAGGGCGAGCTCATGACGCACCTGATGGAAGGCGAGTTGCCGGAGCACGATGCTTCCCCGCTCGATACACCAGGAACGTGGGAGAACATCATCTCCGCAGAAGGTAACAACGCTGCCGCCTGGCGGAAAGCGCTCGCCGGCGATCACGATGGTGTCTCAAGGGGCATGGGGATCATGGCCCGTGTCCGGAACATCCGCAACATGCTCGAAGCAGGTCTAACGGGCGAAGAAATCTTCGGAAGCGACGAGATTGAGCGAGTGAAGAACTCACGGATGTTCCCGTTCCGGTTGTTCCAAGCGTACCGCGCGTACCAGGACGCTGGACTGTACGATCAGCACGTCGAGGCGTTCCTTGAGGACGCTATCCACGCGACGGTTGAGAACGTCCCAGACACCTGGGAGAATACGTTCGTTGCGATTGACCTCTCTGGGTCGATGCAGTCGAACTACGTATCGAAGAATTCCACGATGACCTGTGCGGACATCGCCACGTTCTTCGGTGCCGTGATGATGAACAAGGGAGCTGACGCCGCCGCCTTCGGGAACGACCTCTCAGTCGTCAGAGCCCATCATCAAACACCGGCGTTGGAACTCATGTCGAAGATTGAGTCGCTGCAGACGCGAGGTATGGCGCGCGGAACCAACGCGTGGTTAGTGATGCGGTACCTGAACGAACTCGACCGGGACTACGACCGCGTCGTGTTCCTCACGGACATGCAGGCCTGGGATAACCGGATGTTCAGTGACGTCTCTGTCAGAGAATGGGTTGACGAGTACCGCGACTCCCCTGAGGATGTCGCCGTGTACATGTTGAACCTGAACTCGTACGGAGACTTGCTCACGCCTGAAGGATACCCAGGGGTGTACGGCATCTCTGGCTGGAACGACACGATCGTCGAGTTCGTAGAGAACGCTGAGGACGCGAACGCGATTATTGACGAGATCCGCTCGTAAATCGCTTGGGCGGCCGTGTCTGACAAGGCTTTACGAGGCTGAGGCGGGTATTCGAAGATAGAAACCGCAGTGACGTCTC
>LKMJ01003992.1_pt1 | contig 13827 bp, 18 predicted proteins | sample 643391 | NCBI WGS metagenome assembly LKMJ01 (sample SAMN04112250, study PRJNA286221) | soda lake metagenome | biome: soda lake; feature: Kulunda Steppe; material: water; isolation source: sample PL-Br10 brine of Picturesque Lake | place: Russia: Kulunda steppe | collected 2010-07
AAGGAATGTCATGAAATTTAGAACGGGTACTCTTTACACTCAGAAAATGGCCCACCTCTACGGCAGAGCCACTAATTCATCTTGTCTGTTGTGTCATCAGCCAGACAGCCAAATCCATATGCTTTCTAGCTGTCAGAATGCTTCAATTCAAAACATGGTGACTGAAAAGACATTACATTGCTTCCAGGCTCATCATCAAAACCTTGATCAAAGGTGATTTTGTAGGAAACATTACCTTCACAGGTATTGGAAGTGAAACACGGATGGCTCAACAAAGCCTGGTCTTGCCGGCACATGCATGTGTGGCCAACAGGACCTTAACCCAATGGCTTCTACTTTCAGCACACGAACTTCGATCCTGCTCTAGACCAGATGCTATTTGCATACTGCCAGTTGGAGCGAAAATTGGACATCAAAGAGACATTCTGGCTGTACACCCTTCGCGCTGGGATGTACACCTAATTGAAGTAAGATATTGTGATGATACACGACCAGAGCAACAACTAGCAAGAGCAACTGAAAAGCACATTGAATTGAAACACGGCCTTGCAATTGCACAGCAATGCCACAAAGAAAGCCTACATACCATCCCGATTGGAGTGATGGAAACCATCAATAAATGTCATACTGAACTACCCCTCATTAAGCTTGGCCTAGACCGGTGGAGTAAGAAAACTTACTCTCGATCTAAACACTCATTCTATTCAATACGCAACAAAGATCATAAATTCAAGTAGGAGGTTGAAGAACATCAAGCAAGGAAAGAACACATGGCTCTTTTCAGAACCCTCCCGACCCCCACTTATGACCTTCTTCCTAGTTTGATGGTGGAGGATTGCCTGGTGCTTGCACCAGCTGTAAACTTTCTTAATTCACGCAAACAGGGGTTACCTTGTTGGTGTAGTCTTTCTTTCTTTCTTTCCTAAGCAGAAAATTCTGAGCATTAAGTAAATAGGGAACAGATATTTCTGTCTGAGATATGTAACGTCAGACTAGTGCAGTGCCAGATCTCCGCTGCGTTGTAACCAAGAGGCTGGCTGAGTGAGCTGGTGAAGTATTTGAACCTGTCGTCAGTTCAATGATTGTTGTATTTGAGCAAATATGGTATGTGGACTGGCAACAGTGTAAACCAGGTAGACAACAGGTTGTTATGGCCATACCATGTTTCTGATTTTTTGCAGCGGTCTCTCAGAATGCCATGCTCAGTGATACAGGGCACAAAAACAAGTTTTTGCAGCGGAAAAGAGCATGCTTTCCTTTTTGCACAGCAGCACCACCAGAACCTGTTGCGCCACTCTCTTAGCAACGATGAAGCAATGCCTCCCATCGAATGGCTTAAGACTTGACTCAGGTTTGGAACTTTCTCAGGTGTCAGGGCAGCAGTTGCAGATACAGGGACACAACCTATTCAACTTGAAGGTGCGTCATACGTGAGTGTGGTCTAGAGCCTCCGCACTTCCAGGCAGCAGTGCGGCTGTACAATGCTTCACTGCAAGGAAGATTTTACAAGCTGACGTGCAACTGAGCTCAGGGTGCAATTATTGCTGGCCATCCCACGTCCAATCTGCTATGGATGGTTGTATGCAGATGATTTGGGCTATAACTGCAAATGAGCCAGGTCAACTGCAGATGATGCTGGATAGACTGAACGCCTCCGCTCTAAGGAAGGGACTGATTGTGAACACATCAAAATCAGAGGTGGTGCACTTTAACTCTCGACGCACAAGGGCACCTGTGTTCGCGCTAGGAGGGTTGCAGCTTGCCAACAAATATTCTTTTAAATACCTGGGCATGATCTTCACCAAGACGCACAACATGGCTGCTGCAGCTGAGCATATGCTTACGCCTTTCATGGCTGGTTGTCGTAGAATCAGGCAGTTTGCATCTGAGGAACGGTTAACAGATAGACCACACAGCATGCTTTGGTTGGCTAAAGGATATGCACTTCCAGCAAGAATGTATGCAAGTCAAATATGGGGCACTAGGTACATGAAGCAAGGAGCTGAGATGGACTGCCTTCTGCAAACAGTTCACATGTGCTTGCTTAAATGTATCTTAGGTGTGAAGCGCACCACTCCCAACTGGTCTGTGTTACGTGAGTGTGGCCAAGAGCCCTTGCAATTATATTGGTTCCGAGCGGCTGTGAGATTTTATAATGCTCTGCTATGCAGTAATAGTAGCACTCTTGCCAAAGTCTTCAAGGCTGGTATTGCGATGAGCACTATCAACAAGACGTGTTTAAGTTCTGATTTCTTGGATGCTTTGCATGGTCTGGAAAGGAGCGGTGATTTCCAACATCGCGTGAAACATTCTAAACGATCCCACAGTCAAAATTTGTTATTTATGTGAGAAAGAGGTTGAGGAGTATCTGGAACCAGGCAAACCAGCTAGGCAATGAAGATCAGATGGACAAGGCAGCAAAATATCATAATAAGGTTGCTTTCCCTCTTAGGTCGGTGACTGTTGATGGACCGCCTTTTACTGTACCTAGGTATCTGCATCTGGACTTGGGCAAGCAAACACAGCATAACGTGGCACGTTTCAGGTTATAATCCCATGCGCTGCGTGTTGAGACAAGAAGCTGGGAACATCATGGTGGTACCTGTGATAAGTGTAGCTTGCAGGCAATTTAAGCTGAAACACGCTCTTTTCAGGGGTGACCTTACCGCAATTTTGCCCACTCGTGGCACTTTGTTCTCTTTGTCATACATGTAATAAATGCTTCTTGACTGAAGATTATTCTGTTCCTACTTGAACTATCTGCTTTCTATTAGCAGGATAGTAATCTATTACATACTCATTGACTGAGGACCTTTTGCTAACCTTGAAAGGTGCATACTTATCAGAAAGAAGTAAAGAAGGCACACAAATAAGATATTAAGTTCGAGGAAACCTGTTTGGAAAGATGTGCAACAAAGCTAGAGATACTGGATGTTGGCAAGATTGACAATGACAAGATTGACAATGACTTCGTTACTAGTGCTAACCAAAGCAGACTCAAGAGATTGCAAGCAGGAGATGGCAGCCAACATCCAGTTTGCATTGCGAGCACAGGCTATAAGGTCCAATGATATGTACGGCCTTAATGCAAATCTGCAGTGTTTGCTGCAAATTAAGGTTACACGCTGTCTAGCACAAATACATGCTTTAAGCCACTTAAAATAAGTTTTGGCACGTGACAGTGCGCTAGAGGGCTACCATGCACTACACCAAGGTATGTGTCCCCTTTGCGGAGGTTGTGTAATAGTACATGATGTTGGATCATTGATATGCAAACCAAAAGTTTCCTTTTCTCAATGCCCCAAAGCTCAGCAGCACAAGAGGAGAGAGATACTTGCTGTACCCAGCCACTTCAGACAGCAGTGGGAACCTGCTCCTGCTCGTTAGCGGCAGGCAGCTTTGGTGAAGGGGGTGGGGCAGAACTTCCATGCACCTGAAGACACAATGAAACAATTTTGGCATGTTGACACATCCCCGAGCATGTTGGGACCACTGGCGTGCGCATGGTAGTGGGGTGTGCACGGCATGAACACTGCAGGAAAGGGAGCATATGCATCAGTGTATAAGGAGCCGCCTGCATTGTAAAAGCAGCAGTTTGGATTTGCGAGCTGCGTCAAGCGCATGGATCCGACCAAGGTAGCGCGTGCCAAAGCAACTGTGTACATTATGATAAGTTATGGCCATGTTCCACCACAAGGGGACGACATGACTTACCTGAGGTCCTGGAGTGAAGTTATTGTACAAAAAGTCGCGCGCAGCCTCCACCTCAGCCCTGCGATATGCGGCGCACGCAATCCCATCGCCTTCAGTGAAGCCTGTGTGCAGTCTGTGCGCAGGTTTGCCAGAGATCTGCAACCGGCATTTGATAAATGCGGAACACACAGCATTTAAGGCGCCACCCACCAGAGACACAGACGCTGTCACCTTTCCTACACTCCCCTCATCTTCTACATGTGTTGTGCACCCGGCGGCTGTGCCGTGGCCAGTGAGGTGCGCTCGCGCACCTGCGCTTGTTCTCGTCCCAGCCATGCACGTCGGCCATAATTTCTGCAATGCGTGGCAGGGCGGCGTCGCACGAGCGCACATCCAGGAAGGCCATCCGGGATCGGCGGGCAATGAAGTCCTCCACGGTCATGCAGTACTCAGCCTGCAAGGTCCGGCAGATACAAAGTGAGTTGCAGCAGCAGTCAGGCATGCGCCTTTCTGCAGCAGGGCACCCCATCATTGTCAGGTGCAGGTGTCAGAGGACGCCAGGCGCATGCAGGCGCACCTCAGCCATATGCTGCTGCTAGCGCAGGCAAGCTTATGACAGACACATGAGCTTAAAAAAGGGGCAGGTACATACATGCTGTGCATCATTGGCGGGTGCACCCTAGGTGCATGCGCCCAGGCCAGATCAGCCTGAAACGGGCGCGCCGGACCGAGCAGGTGCAGAGAAAATGGCAGTGCGGCAAGAATGCGGAGCGGCAAAACTGCGACTCCACAGCCTTTTGCTTTGTGTGCCCCACACCACATGTCCTCTTTCCTCTGTGCCTCATCACTGCCCTTTTGGCCTGGCCTGCACAGCCCTCCAAGGACATGTTGCTCAGGGCCCCTGCTGAAGCAGAATGTGGCATGCGGCACTGCCGCAGCACGCCACTGATGGCTGCCGCAGCACACCTAGGCAATGCTCTAGCTGGAGAGCTGTGCCACAGCCCACATGAAGTTGGCCGCCGTGGCTAAAAGGAAGAATAGTTGGTTGCTGCAAATGTACGGCCAGACGGTTATGCCGTCACTTGATGATGGCTGTGGCTACCAGGCCACGTGAAGGGCGGGCTCGCACCCACCTGTGGTCACATCGCTGACCAACAAGCCAATGAATCTCCTCCCCTATCAAAGCACCGCTGCGCAGCCGCAACTCCAGCCACTGGATGAATGGGCGGCGAGCCGGTGACATGCCGAAAGACAACCAAAAGCCTGCACCATGACCTCTGCCTCCTGCACGGCACGCACCTGTGCTGTGTACATAACCTCCGCCTCCAGCACGGGATGCACGGGTACCAGGCGCTTGCCCAGCTGGTGCTCATTGGCCAAGTGCAGGACGCGCATGTAGTTGTCCCCATAGCATGCGGATAGGTGCGCCGCTATCTCGGTGTCCTGCGCACGCAGGCAGGGGCAAAGTGCTGTGCTCAGGAACTCAGGAGACACCGACGCAGCTGCAAGGTGCATGGGCATGGAAGCCGATCAATGGAGTCTAGCTGGCTGCATGCACTAAGCTTTGCTGCGTTGACTTAATGGCCACGGGAATGTGTGAATATGGCCACAGGAATGCATGCAACCGGCCACAGAAATGTGTGAAACTTGCTGTAGGAACTTGCGTGAAGAGCTCAAGAGCTGCGGAGTGTTGCATTGGAATGCATTGGAAGGAATTGGCATGGGTGCAAAGGGCAGTGGAGTGCAAAAGGCAGTGGACTGCAGAGGGCTGTGGTCCACAGAGAGCTATTGATGCAAAGGGAAATGTGGTCAAGACATCTCCCTCAACAGAGCCACATGCAGGAGCCACACCTTGCACTCACACACACGCACACAGGACCCTACCAAGCCCAGACCGCTTACACAAATTCTGAAGACACACACACACACACACACACACACACACACAGAAGCTGCACCTTGCGCGTGCACGCACGCACGCACACACGCACACATACACACACAGGAACCCACCATCTCCACTTCTGAGTCACGGATCTCGGGCTTGTTGTCGGTGGGCAGGTTGCGCATGGGGACCTGGTAGTCTTGAGAGATCTGCAGACACGCACAGCGTACGCGCTCACTCAGGGCAGGCGAGTGATGTAGCTTGGCGCTCTGTTTGCAAAGAAGCACCCCAAACCTGGGTTGCATCATCAGATCCATATGGAGCCATGGAGCAGCAGCTACCTCTGCAAGACCGCTGCACCAAGAGAGACTTTTGCTGATGTCCATTAAGTGGATATGCTTCAAAGCACCCACCAGCCAAACCTCGTCTGCCCCTGTCCCTAAAACCAAGAGACTCACGTTGGCCTTCATCTGGTAGCTGTAGTTCTTAGCCCCCAGCAGCTTCAGGTCCTTGGTCTGGCAGGGCAACACATGAGACGGCAAGCGCCCAGTTGCAACAGCTGCATCAATGGCCTGGAAGGAGGAGGGAGCACGCAGTCCACATATTTCAAGGCTGGGCGTGAGCCAACTTCTGCCATGACAAAGAAAAGGGGTGTGCGGACCCAGCTGTTCCTGCAGCTAGGCCTGCTGTTGTAAAGTGAGAGTAGCCATCATGAAGAAAGGCTGTGTGTGCTATTGAACACTAAGCAGCATTCCTTTCTGGCGCCCACAGCGGGGCAATTGCGCTGCAGCGCTGTCCCCAGCCTGACAAGCAGACCTTGGGCAGAGAGTGGACACAGCCTCAGGCAAGCAGGGGTGCTCCTTTTGCTGTGCTCCTTTTGCTGTGCTTAGTGATCCTGGCACAGAGGAATGCCACTGTTCTGAACACTCCAGCCTACTGGCACACCAAGTTGGCGCAATCAGATCCACACACAACCATGGTCATGCTACAATTCTATTTGGTGTGCGTCATATTCTCGGCATGACATTACCTTGAAGCCTACACTGGCAAGACAAGTTGGATGAACTGGCAGCTGACCAGTGGCACCCACCTGTGACGACTGGCAGCAGCCCCAGCAGACAGCAACTGACCAGTGGCACCCACCTGTGACGACTGGCAGCAGCCCCAGCAGCGGCAACTGACCAGTGGCACCCACCTGTGACGACTGGCAGCAGCCCCAGCAGACGGCAACTGACCAGTGGCACCCACCTGTGACGACTGACAGTAGCCCCAGCAGACGGCAACTGACCGGTGGCACCCACCTGTGACGACTGGCAGCAGCCCCAGCAGACAGCAACTGACCAGTGGCACCCACCTGTGACGACTGACAGTAGCCCCAGCAGACGGCAACTGAACAGTGGCACCCACCTGTGACGACTGACAGCAGCCCCATCAGACAGCAACTGACCAGTGGCACCCGCCTGCAGCAACCAGGAACATCCACCAGTGGCAACCGACCAGTGGCACCCACCTGCTCTGCCATGCTGCGGTACGTGGTCCACTTGCCTCCTGTGACGTTCAGCATGCCGTCATCATCCATAAAGATCACTGCATGCGCATACAGGCGCAGGATCCATGAAGATCTCAGTGCATCTATGAAGACCACGGCGTGAACGGAAACAAGAAGATGCATAGGTCTAGCAGAATGTCGGAAAATAGCAAGCAGCACTCCAGAAGTGTCCGCTGCATTGTTTGTGGTGCCCTGCTTTTAATCCGGGTCCCTGCTTCCATGCAGCGCTTTAAGCTTAACCCAGATGGCAGGAGTGTCACAACTCTTTGTGCATACCCGCTGAGTACATACCCAGATGGCAGGAGTGTCACAACGTTTCGTGCATACACGCTAGTCCTAGCGCTTTGGCTTTGGCTAGACGGGCGATGCAATGGGTCTAGACGGGCAATGCAATGGGTCTGTCCATAGGAGTAGAGCACACAACCTCGCACGAGCCGCACACCATGCGAGCACATGGGCAAGCCAGACACCACAACGGTGTTTTGCAAGCATCATGCAACGTGCGAGAACATCAATTCAGGTCGCAGAGGCACTGTCATACAAGCAACACCAGGATGGCATCGGTAGACAACACCGTGAACAACAACGGACACAAGACCGTCCTGGGCTCACTGTGATCATGCATCCAGTGCCATTTGAAGGCTCACTTTAATAGGTGCCACACAATACTGGTTTTGAGGCTCACCGTGATCACGCACTACATTTTGCGTGCTGCCGCCCTTGCCAGTGTTGGGCAGCGGTCGGATGCCGCACCATGCAGACAGCACATCTTGGGGACTGGCACGCACATCCAGGTAGTCACTGCAGGCAAACACACAGGAGCCAGGAGGCGCTTATAACCCACACACGCTATCACATGAGTGATGCAAGAGCATGCTCGCAGGTGACATCGTATGGAAGCAAGTGACATATGTTAGTGACCAAGTTTCAGCAAAGAGGTAGGCTTAGGCTCAAGACACAAACTTGAATGCCAATAATTTGCATGGCCTCAACATAATGGTGCACAATTTGTGTGTTCACCCACCTGAGTGTGTTCAAGATAAAATTGATGTCTTCTTGACTGGAGCGGGGCCGAGAAGTGATCTGCGTGTAGTAGGGGTCCAGGATTACCAGTGTTGAAGAGTATTGTCCCAGGAATAGTACGCATCCTTCTGTGTGGTTTGCAAATGGAACAATCAGGACTACTGATCAAGAGACTACTTATTACAAGTGTGATCAGTCTTGAGCATGGTCTGACGCAACAAGCAGCCCTGCTGCTCCTCAGTCAGTGTCAACCGCTCGGTTGGAACGCCAGGACATGTAGCAGCCGCAAGCACTTGCTATCATCCATGTTGGGTGCTTGCACATTTTTTTTACTTTATGAGCAGGTTGACATGCGATGCTCGACTACACACTCTCAGCCTCACACTTCCCCTAGAGCTGCACCCTTGTATGAGGGGAAAGGTAGCCTCCTACCTGGATTGGGTTGTCTGTGGTCCCTGCAATGATGTGGTGCTGGAAGGGCAGCATGAAGACCACGCGCCCGTCCTTGGTCTTGGGGATGATCATCCCATTCTTAGAGGATCCATAGAAGTCAGGGAGCGTGATGTGTGTGCCAGAGGATCCCTGCACCGCCGGCTTTGCACTGGACAAGCACGCAGCAGTGGAGGAAAGCAGCAACTGCCATTATCAAGGCAAGCACCAACTGCCATTATGGACCTGATCCAGTTCTCTTACTGTGTTGCATTCCTGTTTTGCACATCACAGATGCTAGCCCCTGACCCTGACTCCAGAGCCTTCTAAGTTGGTGGTTAGCCTGGGGTTGCTAGCCTGTGCCTAGTGAGCAGCAGGTCATGTTGTGCAGAACCTTTGGGACGTAGCTTTGCTGGTTGGGTAGGTGCAGAGCATTTTTTGCAACCTTGATGGTACAAGCACTCACTTGGGATTGGATCTGCGGCGCACATCATCTGCAAAAGCTCCAGTGGCATTGATGACAACCTTGGCATACACATCCATCTCTCTTCCATGAATGCGGTCGCGGCAGCGTGCTCCAATCACCTTGCCGTTCTGGTCCTGCATTCAAAACAGGATCAGCGCATACTATCCACTCTCACACAGAGCGGTTGTCCAGACACAGCAAGACACGATCCCCTAATGCAGAAACCCAATGCTCAGAAGAGAGAGAGAAGGGCGAGGTCATGTGGGGATATTAAAAGACTCACGCCTTGATCGGGCCCTTGCACTCTGAGGCTCACACCTTGATCAGGCCCTTGCACTCAGTGTAATTGGAAACAGCAGCCCCAGCGGCTGCTGCCGACGTGGCCAACGTCACATTGAGTCGGGCATCATTGAACTGGCCGTCATAGTACAGGATCTGCAGAGGGAAAGGGCAGAACACACGTTCAGATACGTCAAACAACAGTGTCTGCGGGGCCAGGCCAAGTGCACACATCGGTTCGCTCAAGCAGCTACAGGTAGCCCTGGCACCAACAGCAACAGCAACGCAAGGACTTTCCCAAAGGCAAGGATGTGGTGCTTGTTCAAAGGAAGCAACATGCTACATGCTGCTGTTGTGTGGAACCTGAGCAGTGATGTGGCTTGCAGCAGAGTCCCCGAGTCTGCACGACACCGAGCACTCAGTAGGCGCTGTCTGAGTGTGCGCGCGCGCATGTGTGTGTGTCACTCACCGAGCCCTTCAAACTCCTCCCATCCTCACTATACTTGGACATGGTGGGCAGCCTGGACAGAGACTCCAGGATATTCAAGTACTTGGAGGGCACAAGCGTGGATCCACCGGCTAGGATGTCATAGAACTGCACAATTAGTCCAGACGCAGCATGAGGACACACAATTCAGCATGGCAGCGTTACCTCTCATGTGAGCATTCTTATATGCACTTGAGAGACCCTTGGACACATTCAAGGCCAATAGAGGCAGCTTGAGTGCTAGGGGCTGCAAGAGCAGCAGGTCCATTGGCTGTGTTACTGAGGGAATATGTATCGAAAGACCAGGCTGACAAGTTCACAGCGCGAATGCACTTCATCCTGGATTTTCAACTCTATAGAGACGTGGCTGGTCAGCCCCTAGGTGCTAAGCATACCTGCCTCCCCATGCGCCAAGCAGTGTGCTGGGCATGCTCTCACCTTGAGGCCAGCTCCATAATAGAGCACCTCCCACCAGCTGTAGCACGGCTGCAAGGACACCCAAAGACAAGGGTATTTGAGAGTACACTCTCAACACAATTTTGTTCAGCAGGGGGGGGGGATTGCAGGCAGGATCTGTGAAAAGATTAGAGGGCGTGCTCATGGCAAGTTTCTGGTATTGGGCCTGCCAAACAGAAAGCACATGCAGCGCACACGCAAGCTGTTTGCCTAGCGCAGCACATGCGTGCAGCCTAAAATGGTGTTCCAGACGCCAAAGGTAAGCACCGAGTGCAAAACTCACGGTGAGGATGGGAAGCGGACGCGCAAGGTGGGCTGCATTGGCAAGAAGCCTGTCTCTCTCATGCAGGGCCTCGTACACAAGCTTCAGCTGGTCCAGGTCCAGCTGCAGCACAGCCTGCAAGCGGCATTTGTCCCCAGGCTTAATGCTGTGTACTATGGAAGGGTTTTAACCATAAACATGAAACGATGACAATCCTGAGGACACCTCCTAGGAAGTAGATGCAACACACGGCTTGGCGACATTAGCTGCTGGGCTTACTGACTTGAGCCACATCCCAGCACTCCCTACCTGCCTCAGAGTCAAGACCAAACAACTCAGCATGTCAATCGAAAGGACAGGTTATCATCGAAGACATAGAACACGCTTTGTCTGGCAGGACTAGCGCATGAGCAGCCCACTGCCTTAATAGTTGGACATCGTAAGAGTGTGTGTGCCCTGACCTAAAAAGCCAACAGACTACCAGACATGCCCAAATCACGAATGTTGACTGCTAATTGGGTGCATTCAGGCACCTCTTCCCCCTGTCATATAGACAAGAGCCAGTGCATTTGATGCTTATTCACCTTTTCAAGGTATCGTACGCCACCGTGCACAAGCTTGGTGGACTTGGAGGACGTCCCAGAGGCAAAGTCCTCTCGCTCAACCATGGCGGTGCGCAGGTTCCTGCAGGTGCAATTGGAGACAGGAGTCTGGCTGCATTACCTGCCAGCCTGACATAATAGGTCGCTTGTTCCCTCTGTGGTGCACCCAAAGCGGCACCCCGGCGACATCCCGCAGGGGGCCCCTCGGGCCTTTGCACACTCTGGATGATCATGGGATGGAGCAGGAAGTAAGCCCTGCACTTGTGTGTTTGTAAGCAGCAGCAAGCTGTGCTTTGCCTGCCTGCGCGTCAGAGCACGCACAAGATGCACCGCATGCATTGGACTGCACGCGCGGCAATCATCGCTCCGCCAGGCTGGAATGGTTCCACCGGCACCCACCTTGTCTGAGCATCCACAGCACAACCCGCTCCTGAGGCCCCTCCACCAATGATCAGCACATCAAAGGGGTCTTCAGGTGAGTTCCCAGCAAGGCGATCCAGCTGCTGTGCGCGCGAGGGAACGCGGTCCATCGTGAGGTCCATGGATGGGGACGCACTGGCGCTTGCAGTAACCCTGAATGCCCAAGATCAAAATGGGAAAAATAGGCCTGTCTGCACCAGAGCTGCGTGCCAGAGTGGGCACCAGGTTAGAGCAATAGATGGAGACGAGCTGGCTCTGCACGCATCCTTGAATCGATCTGGCAGCCACTGGACCTGCTCACGAACATAACCCGATGCGTGTCTCTCAGGCTGCGATGGAATTCACATAAAGTTTATCCTAGGAGCTCAGCAAATCTGAAAGGCTCGACACCAAAATCTGGAATCCGTGAACTCATGCAGCAGTTCACAGCACGCGTTGAAATGCAGGGTAGGAAGCGGAATTTCTCTGTTGAGTTTAGTGCATGAACATGTACTCAGAAACCATTAAAACCCCTTCATTACTGCTTGCACGCATTGCTTGGCCCCTCACAAGCATGCCATCCATCTGGACCGTTCATCTCTTCTTCCCCTCCTGCTGACACCTCCGGCTGGTATTGTGATCAGCAAGACGTGGCTCGACGTAGTAAAAGCTACCATGAAACTTGCCTCTGAAGTGAGGGTTTGAGAGCAGGAGATGAAGGCCTGAGGGTGGGGAGCTTGCCCTGACGCAGCGAGGTCGACAGGCGTCCGCGCAGAGGTCTGCTTGCACTTCCGGGCGTGCTCCGTGGTACTCCTTTCGCACAAGGGACACATAATTTTGCGCTGTGTTCGAGTCTGGGATGGGATCCCAAGCGCCCCGGCGCGTTGAGAAGCATTGCTAGCCTTGGCTTGCTGTAAGTATGAGTCTAAAGCACAGTTATCATTACAATTTGTAATAACAAGAATTAATTGTGGAGATGAGTTTTAAAAATGCCAGCTCGGAGCTTCCACGCGGTTTCGTGACGTTCGCAGTGCGATTCACGTTGAACTTGCGCGTGACGCAAGCCCCTGCAAGAGTTTGATAGAGACAGGTACTTTTAATGTAGCAGAATGCTGCCCATCCTTGCGGACTGCCTCCTTTGCAGCAAGCTGTGTGGCAGGTCTTGCAGCTACAAGTGTGCATGCAAGTTCAACAGCCTAAATACTTCTGTAATTCATAGCTCAGCAGGCTCAATAATCCATACACTGATCAGCTGTGACCGGTCATAATCTAAGGCTAAAAAACTGATTCCCCCATGAACTAGCACTAGAGGCAAAGGATGGGAAAGCCGCACAGCAGCATTATGCTTGGAGTGAATACAGGCATGATAATTGTCATGAATGACAAACGGAAGGTATACAGATTCAAACTTGCATTATGTTGTGCAGGCCGTATGCTCGGCACAAGGGTTTTTTTGGAACTTTTGGAATCATTGGGTCAGATTTGGAGGGGACAGGATGTCCAAGCTACATGGCTTGCATACCTGTGAGCAAGATCTATGATTGACAAGCACTTTTAGCACATGCATGCAGATCTAGATGCTTCAAAGCGTGGCATGGATAATCCACCCTTATCCCATGTGCACCCCGATTGCAGATTTCAACGTCCTCCATCTTCCTTGCTCATGTTAGCTCCCACGATAGGTGTGTGACACTTTCTCAGGTATTGTACTGTTTAAAGAAACAATGGTAAGGAATTTCTAACGCTGTTCTTGGTACCTTCGGAGGAAATTTGATGTGCAAGTGCTCAACACACTTCCTGCCTTGCTTGCAATTCAGCAGCTGGTGCACAATTCCGTTCAGCATTCTATTATTGTTTGGCTGACAATTCACCAAGTACATGGAATTGAGTACGAAACACCCTCATGCAGGCACCATGGATGAAAAGACAAACTACCATGGGTTAAAATTGTGACTCAATCAGGGCTACGTACATGCAATGTCTATCATATATGATCTAAGCAAGACTGCAATGCTCACGAAATTCATTTGGACACTTCGCCAAGTTGGGATGTTTGATAAAAGGTCTGAATTCAGGGCCTAAGCAAGAGGAGGAGATGAATCCTGCCTGCTGCTTGCATGGGAGTTCGAAAAGCAGGAGGAACAAAGCCCACAAACGATGAAGGTTCATCTTGCCCCATTCATAATAAGCAGACTTGGCTTAAAGCAGATGTTCTGTATGTAACAAGAATGCTCCGTCACACATGCATGCATGCATGTGTGTGTGTGTGTGTGTGTGTGTGTGTGTGTGCGCGCGCG
>LKMJ01003993.1_pt1 | contig 13826 bp, 12 predicted proteins | sample 643391 | NCBI WGS metagenome assembly LKMJ01 (sample SAMN04112250, study PRJNA286221) | soda lake metagenome | biome: soda lake; feature: Kulunda Steppe; material: water; isolation source: sample PL-Br10 brine of Picturesque Lake | place: Russia: Kulunda steppe | collected 2010-07
AGTCCGACCGCCCGGTCGCCATGATGACGTCGTCGTCGCGGGCGGCCTTGGCGTCCTCATAGGTGATTTCGGGGTCGGGATTCGCCATCGCAAAAATAATCGGATTATCGTTCATTGACCGGACCATCTCGGGGGAGACGATCCCACCGACCGACAAGCCGACGAAGACATCCGAACCATCCATTGCATCGGCGAGATCGCCCGGCGGCACGTCGCGAGCGAACTCGCGTTTGTACCTGTTGAGTTCGCCGGCATCGGCGCGATCGGTGGTGATAATTCCCGCGGAGTCACACATCGTGATGTTGGCTTTTGTTGCTCCGAGCGAGACGTAAAATCGGGCGGTCGCGATCGCCGAGGCTCCCGCACCCGAAAAGACGATATTCAGCTCCGAAAGCTCCTTGTCGGCGATGTCGACGGCGTTGAGCAGGGCGGCACCCGAGATGATGGCCGTGCCGTGTTGGTCGTCGTGGAATACCGGTATGTCCATCCGCTCGCCGAGGCGGCGCTCGATTTCGAAGCATTCGGGCGCTTTGATGTCCTCGAGGTTGATGCCGCCAAAGGTTGGCTCCATGGCGGCGACTGTCTCGATAATCGCGTCTGCGGAATCGAGATCGAGTTCGATATCGAACACATCGATATCGGCAAACCGCTTGAACAACACGCCTTTGCCCTCCATAACAGGTTTCGAGGCCTGTGCCCCGATCGATCCAAGTCCAAGAACAGCCGAGCCGTTCGAAACGACACCGACGAGATTGCCTTTGGCCGTATACTCGAACGCGGTTTCCTCGTCGTCAGCAATGTCTAAGCAGGGTGCGGCAACACCCGGCGAGTACGCGAGACTGAGATCGCGCTGCGTGTTGGTCGGTTTGGTGGTCGCAATCTCTATTTTTCCCGGTGGGGCGACGCGGTGGTACTCACGGGCGTCATCATCTAAGCTCATACTAGCCGCTCTTTCGGACAGGTCAAAAAACTATGTATCCGCGTGGTGAGACTCCCGTTGGATACGTGTCCGTACTCGCCGTCGGCGACTCGTCGCAGTCGGATCGGACACGAAAACCGGGATCGCTTCTCAGTTGTTAGTCATCGGCTGGCTGCGTACTCACGTGTTGTGTCGGTCGCGGAAGCAGGCGGTTCGCCGTTATGCCGAGTCGTTCATTCGTCAGTTGGATACTCGCTTCAGCAGTGGTCCGGCCGTCGATTGCGCGGATCGCATCGATGTTTTCGGGCACCACATTCGCTTCCTGGTGGATCGACTGAAACAACGAGACGTCGTTGCCGGCAGTCGAGACCGACTCCATCCAGAGGCAGTTCTCCCAGAGATCACCGCGTGGGCGACCAGCGTCGGCGGCATACTCTTTGAGATGGGCAGTTCCTTCGATTTTCATCGACTCAGGCACCATGAACAGCCGTGGCTGGCTCGATAGCAAGTCACACACCGACTCGGTCGTCGGTGTCTCGGCGAGCGTGAGGTTTACACTGTGGAGGTGCATGAGCGTCGCAGGCACTTTCACCCCAACGGTGCTGATATCGAGTTCCGGAAGGATTGTCTGTACATCGGGGCCGTGGTGCGACGGGACGGTGATCGGATCCGGAAGAATGTCATTGATCGGGCCACGATCAAGCTGTCCGGGGTCTCCACCACGTCGAATGAGTGTCACGTGAGCCTTCTCCACGCCGTATGCCTGCGCAAGCGGAGCCAAGAGCCGCGACAGCCCGGTTGTGTTGCAGGAGACGACGCGGACCAAGTCGGCACCAACGGCGTCGGCATAGTTCGTTTGCGCGACGAAACTCGTCTCAACGGCCGACGCAGCCTCGCCGCCTTGGAGAATGGCCGGCGTCTCGTGGGCCGCATAGAGGGCGGCGTTGTCCGCACCGACCCCAGCGGGTGTTGCGTCGACGATCACATCACTCTCGATGACGAGGTCGTCGATTTCGCCGTGGAGATCGATTCCCACGTCAGTAAACCGGCTTGACCGTTCGGGAATCGCCGCATAGAGCCGGTAGCCCTTCCGAACGGCTGCTTCTGCCTCGTAGTTGGGACGGGTTTTTGCGACGCCGACAAGTTTCATGTCGGGCTGGAGACGGACTGCATCGGCCACACGTTTCCCGATGGTACCGTATCCATTGACACCCACATGTATCATAGATAAATATCCCATAAGCAAGGACATAATATTTCCGGTCTAAACAAGTAGAAATTAACTCCGCTGCGAGTAACGTATTGTATCCTCGAAACAGTCTTTCATACGCACCTGACTGTCTTATTCGAGAACAGCCCAATCACCGTGAGTGCCAGTATTGCCGGGACAATGATATTTGCCGGCATTGTGACGACACGGACGAGGTACTTAGAGATCGCCACTGCTGTGTACGATCAATAATCGATCGCCTACGGATCTGCTCGTGCGTAAGGAACCGGAATTAGTTGCGGTTGTTGTGGGGTGCCTCTGGATTAAGTTTTAGGCGGCTATCGGACACTGTCGACTTGTAGTTCGTACCCGGACTCTAATCAACAAATCGCGTTGTTATAAACACCACTGGTACACAAACATTAGTAGCAATTTGAGAATCAGTATACACAAGCGGCGTGTTTATGACGAGTACGCCGCGCGAGATCCGTTCTCTACCTTCTGAAATCGAAGTGATCGTCAAGGTGAGTGAAAATCGAATTACATCGCTCTTGACGCGTACGGACGAGACCACAAATGGTCGGCAGCAGCGCCCGGCAGGACGCGATCCAATCGGAGCAGTTACAATCGCGACTCTGCGTCCGAACCGTTTAACAGATACCTTTTTGAATGTTCCCGAAATGTATAATCTACATAATGAGTTCGAATTCAGACAGAGTTTCGTATCCTAGTCTCAATGGTAAGACGGCGATCGTGACAGGTGCAAGCAAAAATCTCGGCCGGAGCATTGCAGTCGCACTTGGGGAAGTGGGAATGAACGTAGGAATCTCGGCTCGAACCGATGTCGACGGCTGTGAGCGAACTGTGCAAGCCGTCGAGGAGGCCGGTGGGCAGGCAATGTACGTGCTTGGCGACCTTGGCGATCCCGACGACATCGAAACAATCGTCGACAGCGTGCGCGAGGAATTCGGCCCGATCGATGCCCTCGTAAACAACGCCGCAATCCGGCCGAAACGGAACTTCGAGGACATCACACTCGATGATTGGCAGACCGTAATCGACGTTAATCTCCGATCAGCGTTTCTCACTGCCCAGCATGTCGTGGGAGATATGCGCGAATCCGGCTCCGGGGCGATCGTAAACGTTCTCGGCCAGATGGCGCTACAGGGTCGGCGAAACAAAGCGCACGTCTCAGCAACAAAAAGTGGCCTCATCGGGCTGACGATGACCGAAGCGGCCGAACTTGGTCCCGACGGTATCCGGGCGAACGGCGTTGTTCCAGGTCGGAAAATAAAGACTGAGCGCGACGAAGACAAGCGAGAAGAGCTGCTCGGGACGTTCAGAAAGATCGAACAGGCGACGCCGATGCGTCGACGTGGCGAGCCGGCTGAGATTGCGCGCGCGATTCGCTTTCTCATCTCCGAGGATGCCTCGTACATCAACGGTCAAGTCATCAACGTCGACGGTGGGCTCAACCCCGTGATCGACATCGAAAATATCGGCTCCGAATAAGAGTCTCAACCGCTCACACATGATGGTGACCCGAATAGCGGGTCGATGAGCAACTGCAATAGATATTCAACGATTTTTCGGTAGGAACTTATATTACATACTAACGGATGTACTATCACATGGCAACGACAGCCGACTTTGCTGATTTCATTCAGTCGTTGGAGTACAGTGACCTCTCCAAGGAGGTCAGAGAGGAGATCAAAAAACGAATTCTCGATTCAGTGGGAATTGCACTGGGATCAATCGGTGACAAACCTGTTGAGATCGTCCGCGAGACGGTCACAGAACTCGATCCCAATGGCGGCGCATGTGACATCTGGGGCTCCGATCAGACGGCATCGCCGCCGGAGGCGACCATGATGAATACGGCGCTCACCCGATATCTCGACTACATGGATTCGATCCTACTGCCCGGAGAGACGCCGCACCCGAGCGATAACGTGGGTGCAGCGGTCGCGACAGGACAGTTAACCGACGCGTCGGGAAAAGAACTTATCACGGGCGTCGGCCTCGCCTACGAAGTTCAAGGCGAACTCGCGGCGAAAGCACCCGGACGAGACATTGGCTGGGACCACATCCACGTCATTTTCAGCTCGACTGCGTCGGCCTGTAAAATGCTCAATCTGGACTACGAACAGTCGCAAAACGCGATGGGGATCGCATCGGCCTCGTACAATCCGCTGCGCGTTATCCGGACCGGCGAGATTTCGATGTGGAAGGGAATCGCCTCGGCTAACCTAGCGCGTAACGGCGTATACACGGCTATGCTCGCACGCAATGGGATGGAAGGCCCACTCGACGCGATTGACGGACAAAAGGGCTGGACGCAGATCGTCCAGAGCGGACAGGAGTTCGAACTCGAATTCACGTCCGCAGAACGCGTTCTACAGGTCATGACGAAAAAGTACATGGCAGGAACACATGCGCAAGCGGCAATCGAGGGCGTCGAGGAACTCGTCACCGAGAACGACATCGATCCCCACAAAATTGAACGGATCAATTTCGAGACCTACGAGAGCGCCAAGCACGTGATGGGCGGAGGCGAGGGCGACCGCCACGCCCCCGAAAACCGCGAACAGGCTGACCATAGCATTCCGTATACGGTGGCTGTCAACGCTATCGACGGACAGATCCTCAAGCCACAGTACACCTTAGAGCGGATCAAAAGTGACGACGTCCGTCGACTGCTGCGCACCGTCGAGGTCGAGGAGAACGCCGACCTCACCCAACGGTTCAACGCCCACGGCGAGCAGGCCTATAACATCACAATCGAGACTGCCGACGGTGAGGAATACTACGCGGAGAAACGTGATTATGAGGGTCACCCACACAACCGCATGAGCTGGGAGCAACACGAAAAGAAATTCCACGGCATCGTCGACGTCTACAGCGAAGCGCACCGGAACGAGATCATCGACGTGATACAAAACTTGGAGTCACATGATGTGTCCGACCTCACCGATCTTCTGAATTAAGTCAGTTCGAGGACCCGGATAGAGATTTCAATGAAAATTTATTTTTATTATCTATTATTAAATTCAATAGATATTTGTAGTTGGTGGAATATCACCTGTATGTATGCACTACGGTAGAATCCTTCGAGAACACCTTGAGCAGGATGAGATTCTCGTCACACCCGATGTACACGACGCACTCAGTGCGAAGGTTGTCGAATCGACTGGCCTTTACAATGCGGTAAAACTGACCGGTTCGGGGTCTTCAATCTCACGCGCTGGCATCCCTGACGCCGGATTAATGACCATGACCGAGATGGTCGACCACGCAAAAAACGTCCAAGACGCAGTCGACATCCCTGTAATCGCGGATGCGGACAACGGGTACGGCAACGCGATCAACGTCGTCCGGGCAGTTCGAGAGTACATCAAAGCCGGCGTCGCTGGCTGTCACATCGAAGACCAGACGTTCCCGAAACGGAACGGCGATGTAGGTGGTGTCCAGGTTATCTCGCTCGAAGAGGCTCGCGGGAAGATTCGAGCGGCGGTCGACGTGCGAGACGAACGCGACGAGGATTTCGTCATCATCGCTCGAACTGATGTTCGGCGGACTGCGAATGGGACGATCGATGAGGCAATCAAGCGGGCGAACGCGTTTGCCGACGAAGGCGCAGACGTGGTGTTCCTCAAAGTCCCCGAGGATCGGGCCGAGGCAAAACGAGTCGGCGACGAAGTCGACTCGAAGCTTATGTATCCATGTTCAGGCACGGCAATGCGGCTCAATCCCGAAGAACTCGAAGAACTCGGCTGGGATATCGCCTTCTATGGCCGTCTGGTCATGCACGCAACCGTCCTCGGGATGCAGGACGTGCTCGAACGGTTCGCCGAAGACGGCGTTGAAGCACTCAAAGCAGACGAGGAAGTGTTCAACGAGCAGTACGGCAGCGTCCATCACCTCGCTGGGATGCCGGAGATGGCCGCCATCGAGAAAAAATACCTTCCCGATGAGGAACTCGACAAGTACGAAAACGCCACGGGCCACGACATCACGAACGAGTAGCAGACATTGGCTCCGCCGATCACGCTGTTTGCTCGTCCGCCGACATCGTCGACGACCCGACGAGCAGTACCGTGAGGCAGACGAACGAAAAGACCGACATGAAGAGTAGGCCACCGAAGGCATACGTGAAATTCGCCACGTCACTGACATAGCCTACGAAAATCGGTGCGATTGCACCTACACTCGTTTTTATCATCCGTAAGAAGCCGAACAGGCCGGCCTCAATGTCAGCGGGCATCAGTTCGACGAAGTATGCATCGCGGACCGGACGAAAGCCGTGTAAGCCGATACCAAGCATGATCGTAGCGACGATTAATATGACAAAGCCGTCGAACACGAGCAAGATCGTTAGGGCGGCGATGACAATCACCACGAGCACGAGCGAGAGCGGGACGCGGCCAACGCGGTCGCTCAGGTCACCAGTGACGATTTGTCCGAAGCTGGTGACGAACACGAGGCTGTAGACGACCCCAGCGAGGGTTGCCGACAGGTTGCCTTCAGTCAGCAAGAAAAGCGGGAGGAACGAGGAGACGCCATTCCACGTGAACGTAAAACCGATCGTCGCGAGAACGAAGATGACAAGCCGCGTGTTGCGCATCGCACCAACATATTGCTGTATCATCGACTGTGACGGTTCGGTGGCTGCCTCGGCATCCGACGACTCAAATCGCTCGTCGACCGATTCAACCGGTTCGTCGCCGGCAGCGTACTCGCTCGGTTGGGCTGTCATCTTCTGCCTGACGCGCCTGTAGAACAACCAAGAGAGAACGAGACAGACCGTCGCACTGAGGACAAAAATAGTCTGCCACGGAAGGATCAGCGCGAAGAGCGCGATTACGACCAGCGGCGCGACGGCCCCGCCGAGCTGACCGATCGTCTCGAACAGACCGAGTGCGAATCCGGTCTGCGTTTTATACTGGTTCGAAAGGAGCGGCACGGCAATTGTCTTGTGTGCACCCGACATGGCTCCAATAACACCCGCAGCAACGGTGATCAACACGAACGTCGGCGATATAACCACGAGAAGCGCCCCTATCGAAAGTCCGACCATACTGATCGTGATCACCTCGATCTTCCCGTAGCTGTCCGATAGCACACCCGTGGGGAACTGCGAGATCGAATAACAGAGCATCAGCACCGAAAATAGCAGCCCCGTAGCCGTATTCGAGACGCCAAACTCCGTCTGAAACGTATCGAACAGCGGCGGGAATGAGAACCTGAAAAACTGGATCATAAACCAGAGTAAGGAAGCGAGGATGACGATATCGTAGAAACGCATCCTGTCTCTGGTGCGGTCGATGGTCGCGTAAACGGACGAGATCATTTAGCAACCCTTCGTGAGACAAACGAATCAATGGCTGTCAAAGCGTAACGCGGACGGTGGGTTCGGAGATGTGGTGTCATGGTATAATTTGTGAAGTGACAGTAGCTATTGACTTCCACAATTGAACACCGGTATTGAGATACCATATGAGACGGCATCTTGGGTTAAATTCCGAGGATACCGGTCGGGGCTCGAATACCCAAGAGCGTAACGAATAGGATGTAGATGATACCGACCGTGACGACCATCCAGATGATTGTTCGGAGATAACTATCGTCAGTCAGTGTTCTCGCAACGGCGAAGAACACCAGAAATGAGGAAATCAAGAAGCCGAGAATCTCAATCAGGAAGACGTACACTGTGAGCAGAGCCAAGATGGCGAGTCCCAATTTATGTTTGATTACTGCATTGCGGACCGACTCGGTAAGCGAGGGCGTGTCGGGATCGTCACTGTATTCGGCGCGTAAATCACGAATCTCTCTGCCGACAGTGATCGACAGGACGCTCAGAAGCACCGCGATAGCAAAATACGGATACGCGAGGTGGTGCTGTTCGATCGAGCCCCACGTGTTTTCGATGTAGAGAAGCGCCAATATCACTATTGCGGCCGGAAGCACGAGCGCGTGCAATAGTCGGTAAAGGAACGCCTGTTCGGGGCCATCCGAGACTGCAGAAGATACGTCGTCATCGTGCTCACTGGTCACGGTATCTGTTGCCATACCCATACCACGTAAGCGAAACAGTATAAATCCCTCGCTGAGCAGTTGCCAATCGGTTGCGATGTTTCCCGTTGTGACCGAGAGAGTGTACATCAATACTGCACGAAAGAACGAGCTAGCGTTGTACGTACATAATGATTGAGACTGATTGGTCGCAGCCCGAATTCAAACCGGTCAGCTGAGCACGCGGTACGACAATCAAAAAACAAAAAAGATAGAGAAAGACAACCCTATCGCACCACTGGCGATTTTACACGACGAGGTCAGGATACTGCTGATAAACGTCCGACATTTCCTGGTTAGCCGCCCGTGTTTCCTCTGGATCAAGGTACATGATCATCCCACTCTCGTCCGTATCGCCTCCCGCAAGATCGTCGAGATACGACTGGTTTTGAATCGCGTTCGCAAAGGCATCGACCAGCACTTGGTAGCGGTCGGGATACTCATCGGCCGCTGCCTGACTCGTACACCAGAATCGACGAACCTCGGCCGCCCCATTGGGAATCTCCTCGCTCATAATGTCATTGTAGGTAGGTACGCCCTCGCCGGTGATGTTCTCCCAAATATTCTCCTCGGCGTGGACACAGAGGTACTGCGAATCCTCGGCGATGCCGATACCGGTGAAAATATTCGTATGAGTTGCGTCGACCTCACCCTGCAAGAGGGCCGTTCGCGCCTCGCTACCGCCCTCGTAGGGGACGATATTAAATTCGACGCCCTCGTTGAGCTTCATTAGCTCCAAGGTGAGCACGTTCCGGCCCGTCGGGTTCGAGGTTGACACATTGAGTTCGCCCGGATTGTCCTCAGCGTAATCAATGAACTCGGCGACGTCGCTAAAGCGATCGTCACCATCCTGAGCCATGAAACAGCCGGATTCGCCGATCTGGTTGCCGATCATTGCTAGATCTTCTTGGACGTCGTACTCGGTATTGTCGTCGAGCATGTTCGCCATCTGGGTCGTGGCGTTCGTCGACATAAGCTCGTAGGAGTCAGCCCGTTCGATGAGTGAGACGGTCCCGATTCGGTGGGACGCACCCGCACGATAATCGAAGCTCAACGAGGCGTCAAGCTCGTCTTCGAAGTACGGTGCGAGCTGTCGGGTTGCCGTGTCTTGTCCGCCACCTTCACCGGTCGGGATTATCATCGTCGGAGAACTCGATGGAAAATCGTCGCCCGATCCACCGTTTCCGTTGTCGCCTCCGAGACAGCCAGCGAGTCCACCCATGAGGCTGATCGATCCAGCGATCCCGGTTTTAGTAATAAAACTACGTCTAGTATCGTGACTGTTTGAAGCCATACAAATACAAATAACCCTATCTATCATAAATGTTCTGGTAATATCGGGACAGGTCGTGGCGTTTGAACGACACACTTGTCGACCACGTATGGTTCAAACCAGATAATCAAGAACGGTCCGCACGGCGGAAACCGGCGAAAATCAGTGGTTGAAGAGTGATAGACGAACAATACGGGTGCGGTTGACCACAGCCGAAGTTTCCTATCCGCCTGTACAGGAACCTTGCTTGCAACACGGTTACGGCTACAGGTCGTACAATTACAAAAACGAGACAAAACCATTCATGCTAACTAGATTGGATAAAAAAATTCTCCGGTATATTTATGAATGATAGAGTATTCTCATTTTCTATAATGGTAGTCGAATCAATCGTGGAGGCCAGCCAATTAGTCTTTACGCCGACAAACATCTTGATGATCTTTCTCGGAATCATGCTCGGGACTGTCGTCGGTTCGATTCCAGGCTTTACCGGATCGAATGCTGTCGCTATTGCACTTCCGTTCACCCTCGTGTTAGAGCCTGTGAATGCACTGGTCTTTATGATTTGTGTGTACGGCGGGGCACAGTATGGGAGTGCAATTCCAGCGATTTTGATGAACACACCGGGGACAGCCGGTGCAGCGGCAACCTGTCTCGACGGCTACCCGATGGCGAAACAGGGGAAAGCCGATCTAGCTCTCGGAATCTCCATTATGGGGAGCGTCATCGGTGGGCTTGCCGCCGGGACAATCGTTTTTCTTATGCTACCGACGATTGGTCAGTTCGCGTTCCAGTTTGCCAATCCGGAAATCTTCCTTGTTACTCTCTTGGCGATGGTTATGATCGCCGTGGCGATCGGAGATGACCTCGCAAGGGGGCTCGTCGCCGTGATGCTGGGGATTCTGATCGCTGCGATGCCCCTTGACCCACTAACGGGACAGAGTCGACTTGACTTCGGTTTCTACGAACTCTACGACGCAGTTCCGTTCATACCGATTGTGATCGGACTTTTTGCCATCGCTGAGCTGTACTACCTCACGCGACAAGACAAGATCAGTACGGCCGATGTTGAAATCGGCTCATATGCGAAGGTTATTGAGGGATTCAAGTACGTTTTGGTACGGCCGTTTCAGGTCGTTCGAGCAACGTTCTTGGGACTGGTCCTTGGCTCGCTTCCTGGTGCAGGTGCGAGCTTCGCAAATTTTGTCGCCTGGATCGTTGCAAAAAACGGTTCGGACGATCCCGACTCCTTCGCGGAGGGAAACCCCGACGGCGTGCTCGCCGCCGAAACCTCGAACAACGCTGTCTCGGGTGGCGCGCTTGTTCCGACGCTGTCACTCGGTATTCCCGGAAACAGCACAACTGCCGTGATGCTCGCCGCTCTCTACTTGCAGGGCATCCAACCAGGACCAAACCTGCTGCGAAACTTCGCAGTCGAGATTGACGCGCTGTTGCTCTCGTTGATCTTAGGACAGTTCGTGCTGCTTGTCTTCGCGTTCATCGCCTCAAAGTACATTGTTCAGGTCGTGACGACACCAACCCAGTATCTCATTCCTGGCATTATGGTCATCACAGCCATGGGCGCTTTCGCCATGCGGGGCCTGGTATTCGATATCTATCTTATGGTGCTGTTCGGCTTCATCGCGATCATGATGATCGAACACGGCTACCCGGTCGTTCCCGTGCTTATCGGTGTCATAATCGGCCCGATCGCCGAAAACGCCTTCCGACGCAGTATGGCGCTCAGTGGAAACGATCCCGCCATCCTATTCGGCTCACGAATTACGCAGGTCCTCTGGGTGCTCATTGTGTTTACAATTCTCTGGCAGCCCATTAAGTGGCACCTTAAATCGAATACCAACCTTGGAAAACGACTACCGTTCTAACTGACTTCGGTACGACGCGTATTTTTTGAACCGCTTGATCCCCGTTACCACGAAGACGGCAGCGACGGCAGTCAAGAGCAGTCCGTGGACAATATCAAAGCCGTAAAAGAAAGCCGAACCTATAGCAGTAAAAACGACGGCCACAGCTGAGACGACATCGATGATCCACCGTCTTTGGAGCTGTCTGAGACAGCGCTCACACACCAACGACACCCCACTTGCACCGCACTCCACACAGTCAGTATTCGTGGACATATGAGGCCGATTTGAGGGCAGAAGTGATAAGCATTCGCTGCGTCACGAGCGACAGAAACGGCTCCGGCAAAAGCTAAAAAAATCAAGTCGGCTGATGACTAGTCGACGCGAGATTCTTCGAAGATGTCCTCGTCGATTGTGACACCGAGACCAGGACCCTCCGGTGGGTCGATCGTTCCGCCGTCTTCGACGTGAATTGCGTCGCGGTTCTCGATGTACGGCCCCGAGATGTAGGTACCTGGATCTTCGAGATCGTCGTCGAGAACGGCAAACTCGATCAGTCTGCACTGTCGGCTCGCGGCGGCAACGTGCAGGCTGGCGGCGTAGTTGATCGCCGGACCAAGCGCATGCGGAACCATTTCTTTGTCGAAGGCTTCGACGAGTCCTGCGACGCGCATCGCACCCGTAATCCCGCCGACGTAGTCGACCGACGGCTGGTAGATATCCAACGATTTGGCTTTGAGGTGGTCGAGCGCCGGGTAGTGTGGCGTATGGGTCTGGTAGCCCGAAATCGGGACGGTAAACTTGCGGTTGAGTTCGGCCTGTCCCTCAAGGTCGGTGTGGGAAATCGGCTCTTCGAACCACTCGACCTCGTACTCGCTAGCTGTTTTGGCGACTTTCGCCGCGTCGTTGTAGCTGTAGGAGGTGTTGGCGTCGATGGCCAGCCCGAAGTCATCAGGAATGTTGTCCATGATGGTCTTGATACGGTGTCGATCCTCCTTGATGCCGTAGCCAGCACCGATTTTCATCGCCTGAAATCCCTTGTCGGAAAGCCAGCTAGCATAGTCGATGAGTTCCTCGGCGGTCTTGTCGACGGGGAACGTCGCATAGGCTTTGACCTCGTTTGTCTGTCCACCGAGCAGCTGGTAGACCGGTTTTCCGACCTCTTTGCCTTTGATATCCCAGAGCGCCTCGTCGATCGCCGAGAGCGCACCATAGGCTCCCGCGCGCTTGACGTGCAAGTAGAGTTCGTGCCAGATTGCCTTGACGTCCTCTGGATCCTTGCCGATGATATGCCGCGACATCGCGTCGATGCTTTTGGCAAGGAACATGTTGTTTTCTTTCGAGCGGTAGAAGGATTCACCCAGTCCGGTGATTCCTTCGTCCGTGTGGACACGGACGACGACAGAGCTGATGTCCAGCTCGCGGTCGCCAACCTGTGCGGGCAACGAGGCAGCGTCGACAGCGCTACCCAGTACTGCTGTTTCTACGTCGATGATTTCCATCCGTACTCCACTCGCTTTTGCCAATGATAAAATAATTATCGATTGTGAAGATTGGTCGTTGGTTGTCGTGTTTCTCAGACGATCAGTTGGGCTGGCCCGCGAGCGCCGTACGTTTCCTTGTTGGCGGTAATATCGATGATTTCGGCAAACGATTCGAGCCCAGCCCGCTCGTGGGTGATGTACTCCGCAATCGAGACGCGGCCGCTGGCGACGAGTTCGGCCGCGAAATCGCCCATATCGCGTCCCGGTCCAGTCGGTGCGATTCCGGTCACCGGGTTCTGCCACGTCACCGATTTTTTGCGAACTGCCCGCGCCGAGACAGTCAGCTCACCGATGATGTAGCCGACCTGAACCACGGTGCCACCGGCTTTGACCGCGCCCATCGCTTGGGCGATTGGATCGGTTCCCCTCGGTCGCATGGGACTGATCGCCACCGACAGCCTCGAAAACGACATCCGCGCCGACACCACCGGTCCGGGCCATAATTTCGTCGACTGGATCGTCGACTGTCGCATTGATCGGATCGAGACCGCGGTCGGCCGCGATATCGAGTTTTTCGGGGTCGATATCGACGACGAGCACCTAGTGGGCCCCCTCCGCGAGCGCAAGTTGGGCACACTGATAGCGCATAACGCCGGTTCCGATCACCGCGACGATGTCGCCGGACTGAATCCCGCTGTCGCGAACACAGAGCACCGAACTCGCAAGCGGCTGAAGCGCGGCGACCTCCGCATCCGAAAGGGAGTCAGGCACCCGACGCAAGGCCTTGGCGGGTAAGGCAGTGTACTCGGCGAGCGCGCCGGGGTGTCGTAGCCGATGTAGGTTTTCGACGGACAGTAGCGGTTGAATCCCGACGCACAGTACGAACACTCCCCGCAGGGGATTTTCCCCGGTGCGTAGACGCGGTCGCCGACCGCGAGGTGGTCGACGCTTGCTCCGCGTTCGACGACCGTGCCACAGAACTCGTGGCCGAACAGCCGTGCGG
>LKMJ01003996.1_pt1 | contig 13822 bp, 16 predicted proteins | sample 643391 | NCBI WGS metagenome assembly LKMJ01 (sample SAMN04112250, study PRJNA286221) | soda lake metagenome | biome: soda lake; feature: Kulunda Steppe; material: water; isolation source: sample PL-Br10 brine of Picturesque Lake | place: Russia: Kulunda steppe | collected 2010-07
AGGTAGCGATAGCCGGCGGCCAAAGACTGGGGCCGGCCCCGGAACCAGATCAGAAAGACCGAGGCAAAGGCCATGATTTCCCAGAAGAGGAAAAGCACCAGTAAATCACCGGCAAAGATTACCCCCAGGGAGCCGGCCACGTAAAACCAGGCGGCCATGTGCTGGTAAGGGTCCCGGACATGCAGGCCGTAAAGGGTGCCGAAGATGCACATCAGGGCCATGATATAGGCAAAGATCAGGCTCAACGAGTCTACCCGGCCGAAGACCAGCTGCCAGTCGGCAAAGGGGATGATCCCATGGACCCCGGGAGTCATGCTCAGCACCGCCCCAAAGGACAGAAGCGGCACCAGCAACAGGAAGGGCACCCGCAGGGCCCCCCGAAAGAAGGGCACGGCGCAGGCGCCGATGATCAGTATCAGGGCCGGATGCAGCCAGAAGTCATTTATCATAGGAGCAACCATTTTCCGTATGGAGTAAACGATCGGCCACGCCGCAGGTGACGGCAGACAGCGCGGCGACGCGCCGCCCGCTTGCCCGGGCCGGGCTGATGGTCGCGGAATGTGTTACGGAGGCTCGTTTACTTGTCATAGTAGTCCTCGTCGGCCTGCAAACCCACCTGACCAATGGTTTTGGCCACCACGATAAGCAGCGACGCCGCCGCCAGGCCGAAAATGGACCAGAAACCGGGGAACCTCTCCGCCGCCGTGTATGCCGGACCCTTGTCCAGCAGGAAAATGTCCCAGAGCAGCAGCAGTATCAGCACGCCCAGGCCCAACCGGGCCAGCAGGGGCAGGCGCTCACGCATTTTATTGACAAATTTCACAATCATGGCAGACCTCACAGCAATCCCGCAGTTACCATTTTCACAAACTGCAGCATAAAGTCAGGATAAATTCCGATAATCACCGAAATGGTGGCGGCAATCACAATCGGGATCACCATGCTCAGGGGCGCTTCCTTGATTCCGGCGGGTAGGGTCTGGCCTGCCGGCGGTTTGCCAAAGAAGGCCTTGTAGGTGATGGGAGCAAAATAACCCACATTGAGCAGGGTGGAGGCCAGCAGCACCAGGATGATACCCAACTGAGCGGCGTCCAGCGAGCCGATGAGCAGGTACCATTTGGTTACGAAGCCGCCCACCGGCGGGGCCCCGATCATGGACAGGGAGGCGACGGCAAAGGCCCCGAAGGTAAAGGGCATCACCCGGCCCAGGCCCCCCATCTCGGATATATTTTTCTTATGGGCCGCCACATAGATGGCGCCGGCGCAGAAAAAGAGGGTGATCTTGGCAAAGGCGTGGTTGGTGATATGGATCAGGCCGCCCTCCACCGCCGCCGGGGTAAGCAACGCCACCCCCAGGATGATGTAGCTGAGCTGGCTCACTGTGGAGTAGGCCAGCCGCGCCTTGAGGTTGTCCTTGGTCAGGGCGATGATCGAGGCCGCCAGGATAGTGAAGGAGACGAAGTAGGCGGTCATGATCCCCAGGTTGAGATCATCCATGATGTCAACCCCGAAGACATAGAGCATCACCCGGGTGGTGCAGAAGACCCCGACCTTGACCACCGCCACCGCATGGAGCAGCGCGGAAACCGGAGTGGGTGCCACCATGGCCCCGGGGAGCCAGCCGTGCACCGGTATCACCCCGTTTTTGGCAAAACCCAGGATGCAGAAGATGTAAAGCACCGTCACCAGGGCGGTGTTGGCCCCTTCGGGCAGAATACCGGTACTGACGTTGTCGGCAAACTCCAGGGTGCCGGTGAGCAGATAGATCAGGATCATGGCCGGCAGCACCAGACCCTTGGCGGTGGTGGTCAGGTAAATGATGTACTTCTTGGCCCCTTCGTAACTCTCCCGATCCTGGTGATGGGCGACCAGGGGATAGGTACCGATGCTGACGATCTCGTAGAAGAGATAGAGGGTGAACAGGTTGTCGGAAAAGGCCACCCCCATGGCCCCGAACAGGGACAGGGCGAAACAGGCGTTGAAACGGGTCTGGGCGTGTTCATGAAGCCCCCGCATGTACCCGGCGGAGTAGGAAACCGCCAGGATCCAGAGAAAGGAGGCGGCCAGGGCGAAAATCAGCGAAAAGGCGTCCACCCGCAGGGTCACCGAGACCCCGGGCAGGATCTGAAAAATCGGGTAAACCAGGGTCTGGCCCGCCAGGATCACCGGCGCCATGGAAGCGATGATGGCAAACATCACCACGGCCGCCACCATAGACCAGGACTCCCGGATATTGGGGTTGCGGCCGGAAAGCATCACCAGGATGGCGCCGATCAGGGCGACCAGCAGGGCCAGCAATGGTTTTGACGAAACAATTGGTTCCATAATCAGGCAATCCTTGGGTTACCCCGCCAGTTCCACCGTCTTTTCGGGGTCGATCGACTTATAATTGCGGTAAACCGTGATGATGATACTCAATATAATGGCCGCCTCGGCCGCCGCCAGCCCCATGATGAAGAGGGCAAACATCTGCCCCACCACCGGATCGGGCGCCAGAAATCGATTGAAGGCCATGAAGTTCACCGAAGCGGCACAGAGCACCAATTCGGCGGAAATCAAAATGCCGATCAGGCTGTGGCTTTTGAGCATCCCATAAATCCCGAAGCCAAACAGCACCGCGGCGATCAAAAGGTAAGTCTCAAGGCTGTTGTAAATAACCGGTATTTCCATTTTCTCTCCACCAGCTCCAAAAACTGTGCTACTACTTCAACAACTCCCCAATACCGCCAAAATCATTCCCAAAGGTAAAACGTTCGCCGGTGCCGCAGGTTACGGCAAGCGGGACGGCGAAGCGTACATCAGTACGTGAGCCGCCCCGAATCACCCAAAATGCAGTGCCGGCGGCCCGAGGGGCCAAAACCATTCCCGCCAGTAAAACGTTCGCCGGTGCCGCAGGTTGCGGCAAGCGGGACGGCGAAGCGTACATCAGTACGTGAGCCGGCCCGATTGCCGCAAGATGCGGTGCCGGCGAACGTTTTACGGTTAACGCCGGCCCCGGCGGGCCAATACCAGCGAACCAATAATAGCCACCAGCAGGATCAGGGAGATCAACTCAAAGCTGACCAGAAAAGTGGTCATCATCCCCCGGCCCACATCCTCCAGGGCACCGCTGTTAACCCGGGCCGCCGCCTCGGGCCAGGTGGTCCGAAAAGCCAGGGCGGCCAGGCCCCAAGTGAGCAGGGCCGCGGCCCCGAAAGCCCCGAGCCCGGCCAGGGGATGCTTCTGTTCCAACCTTTTGATGCCGTGCGGTTCGGCCAGCATCACCGCGAAGACGATGGCAATACATACCGCCCCGGCGTAAATCAGCAGCTGCATCATGGCCAGAAACGGGCTGCCCAGGAAGTAATAGACCCCGGCGACCCCCACCAGGCACAGGGCCAGCCCGCAAACCGCCCGAATCAGGTTGACGGCGTTGGTGGCGACCAGGGCCCCGAGGATGATCAGCAGGATAAAGCCGAAGAAAACCACCCCGGCCAATCCTTCTACGGAAAATAATGGAGTCATCGCCTCCGTTCCTCGCAACGTTTTAGCAGATCATAGACAAAGTCCCCGGCGCTGTAACCGGCCAGGTTGTATTCCTTGGAAAATTCCAGGGCATCGGTGGGGCAGCTCTCCACACAGATCCCGCAGAGACTGCAGGTGGTGAAGTCCAGGCGGTAGAAGGTAAGCACCTTTTTCTTGGCTCCCTCCGGTTTTTCACCTTTGATGGTAATACAGCCCGTTGGGCAGTTGCGCTGGCACATCCCGCAGGCAATGCACTTGTTGTTGCCCTCTTCATCCCGAACCAGATCGATATGACCCCGGTAGCGGGGAGGCATCTTGGGGGCCGTGCGTGGATATCTCTCGGTCACCACCGGCTGGATCATCTGCTTGAAGGTAATTCCCAGCCCCACCAGCAGGCTTTTGCCGCCGTCAAATATTTCCTTGAAGTATCCGCTCATCTAAAACACCTTCAGCATGGCCGCGGTAACCAGCAACACCGCCAGCGAAAACGGCACCATCACCTTCCAGGACAGATTAAGCAGGCCGTAAAGGGTGGTCCGGGGGTAGGTCCAGCGAATCCACATCACCACAAAGATCAGCAGATAGGTTTTGATCATCATCCAGTGCACCCCGGGCATCCAGCCCAAGGGACACTGCCAGCCGCCAAGGAAAAGGATACTGGCCAGGGCGCAGCCAACGAAAACATGACCGTACTCGCCCAGGAAGAACAGGCCGAAGCCCATGCCGCCGTATTCGGTGTGAAAACCGGCCACCAGCTCGCTTTCCGCCTCCCCGAGGTCAAAAGGCGCCCGGTTGGTCTCGGCCAAAGAGCAGATAAAAAAGATCACAAAGGCCACCGGCAGCAGAATACTGCCATTCCAGGGGAAAATGTACCACTGCAGCAAATTGCCCTGCTGGCCGACAATTTCGTTAAGATTCATGGAGCCGACGATCATCACCATGGTCACCACGGTGATCAGCATCGGCACTTCATAGGCCACGTTCTGGGAAACCGCCCGGGTGGCGGAAATCACCGAATACTTGTTGTTGGAGCCCCAACCGCCGATGAGCAGGGCCAGCACGTTGACCGAGGCAATGGCAAAAATCAGCAGCAGACCGATGTTGATCTCCCGGGCCACCAGGCCCGGACCGAAGGGGATCACCACGAACACCATCACCGCGGTGATCATGGTCAGAGCCGGCGCCACCCGGTAGAGAATGGGATCGGCCTTGGCCGGCACCACCAGCTGCTTGGACATCAATTTGATGCCGTCGGCCAGGGACTGCAGAATCCCGAAGGGACCGACTTCCTTGGGGCCGATCCGCCTTTGGATATGGCCGGCAACCTTCCTCTCCATCCAGACCAGGAAGGCGGCATTAAGGCCGACAAAGGCCATGATGCCGCCAACGTAGGCCATAACCCGGAATATTTCTGGAAGTTCAGCCATCTGTTAAGAGCTCCTATCGATCGATATCCGGAATTACCAAGTCCAGGCTGCCAAACATAGCCACCGCGTCGGCCAGCAGCATGCCGCGGGCCGCCTCGCCAAAGAGACTGACATTGCTGAAACAGGGGGAGCGCAGCTTGAGGCGGTAGGGGGTGTTGGTGCCGTCGCTGACCAGGCGGACGCCGAAGGATCCCCGGGCCGCCTCCACGGCAAAGTAATAATCACCCTTGGGGGGCTTGATGATCTTGGGCACCTTTTCCGCCATCACCGGGCCGTCGGGCAATTTGTCCAAGCCCTGTTCAATGATCCGCAGGCTCTGTTCAATTTCGTCCATGCGCACCAGGTAACGGGCCATGGAATCCCCCTGCTCGTAGACGGGAATATCAAAATCCAGCTCGGGATACACTGAATATGGTTCATGCCTGCGCACATCATAAGGAATGCCCGACCCCCGGGCCACCGGCCCGGTGGCCCCGTACTTGCGGCACATCTCGCCGGTGATCGGGCCGATCCCCTCCAGGCGCTGGCGGAAGATGATGTTTTTGCTGATCAGGTCATGGTACATCGGCAATCTGTCGCGCATTCGCTTGACAATAGCCCGGGCGCCGGCCTCGAAATCGTCGTCGACATCGTTGTACAGGCCGCCGAAGCGGAAATAGCAGTAGGTCAGCCGGGAGCCGGTCACCCGTTCCAGCAGGTCCAGGATCTGCTCACGATCATCCATGGCGTAAAGCAGGGGAGTGAAACCGCCCAAGTCGAGGACAAAGGCACCTACCCACAGCAGGTGACTGCTGATCCGGTTGAGTTCGACGGTGATCACCCGCAGATATTCGGCCCGCTCGGGCACGGTGATACCGGCGGCTCGTTCCACCGCCGACACATAACCGTGGTTGTAGGACAGGGCGGAAAGATAATCAAGCCGTCCGGTGTTGGGCATGAACTGCAGATAGGTGCGGTTCTCGCCCATCTTCTCATGCATCCGGTGGATATAGCCCAGAACCGGTTCGGCCTCGACGATATACTCACCGTCCATCCGCAGCTTTACCCGCAGGGCACCATGGGTGGCCGGATGCTGCGGCCCCATGTTGAGGACGAAGGTCTCGTATGATGGATCGGCGGCCCACTCGCTCATGGCTTATAATCCTTGCGCAGGGGATGAAAATCAGCGTCTTCCGGCAGCAGCAGCGGGGAGAGATCGGGGTGGCCGGTGAAAATCAAGCCGAAGAAATCATGGGCCTCCCTCTCGTGCCAGTCGGCGCCAGGGTAAACGGTGGAAATGGTCGGCAGTTCCGGGTTGCCGCGGGGCACCCGGGTGCGAACGGTGACCCGGCAGAGTTGCTGGAAGTGGTTGAAATCGTAAACCACCTCGAAGCTGTCCTCCACCGGCTCCTGCCCTTGCCCGGCGGCTTCGGCTTCGTCGGCGGGCTCGGACGGCGAGGCGGCCCCCTCTTCTCCCCCACCCTGCTCGGCGGCTTCAGCGGCGGCCGCCTCCGCCGCTTTTTGGGCCGCAGCGGCTTTTTTGGCCGCTTCCTTGGCCAGGGCCTCCTGTTCGCCCAGCCAGTCCACACCGGTGACGGCCTCGATGAAAAAACCTTCGGTGTCGAGTACTGCCGCCGCCCTGACCACCTCTTCGGGGGTTACCGTCACGTTGAGATGGAACCCCCGGGTGGCATGGTCGCTGACCGCCACCTGAGCGCTTCCCATGGCGCCCAGGGCTTTTTCCACGGCGTTTGCTTTCATGACGCGGCCTCCGGGTCAACCCGCGGAAAGCGGCGACTGCCGGTGAGTTGTTCCTCCAGCTTGAGCAGTCCTTCAATGAGGGCTTCGGGCCGGGGCGGGCAGCCGGGGATATAAACATCCACCGGGATAATCCGGTCCGCCCCCTCGACGATCCCGTACTGGCCGTCAAAGACGAAAGGTCCACCGGAGATGGCGCAGTTGCCCATGGCAATTACCCACTTGGGATGAGGCATCTGTTCATACAGGGTCTCGATGGCCGGGGCCATTTTCCGGCTGATGGTTCCGGCCACGATCATTACGTCCGATTGCTTGGGGGCGGGACGAAACACCCCGGCCCCGAAACGGTCGAGATCAAAGCGCGAGGCCCCTGCGGCCATCATCTCGATGGCACAGCAGGCCAGGCCGAAGGTCAGCGGCCACAGGGAATTGGCCCGTCCCAGGTTCAGCAACTTGTCCAGCACGGCGAACTGGACCACCGGCGGATGATCGTCCTGTCGCAGCTGCTTGAGATCTTTCGGTAAGTTCGTCATACTCTCCGTTCCCACTGAAAAACTCCCTTTTTCCAGGCATAGACCACGGCAAGCGCCAGGGTGTCGACGAAAAGGAATACGACCACAAAGTCAAGCAGGGCGGAACCCAGTATGACCTCCTGGGCGTAAACAAGAGCCACCGGCAGCAGAAAAAGGATGTCGACGGCAAAGGCGAGAAAAATCAAAGCATAGAGGTAGTAGACGACACCGAAGCGGACCCAGGCTTCGCCGATGGGTTGCATGCCGCACTCGTAAATGGAATCGGTCTGGATCTGGCGGGTGCGGGGGGCGAGCAGCATGGAGATGATGATGGGCCCCAGGGCAAAACCCACCCCGCCGAGGAAGAACGCCACCACGTATAAGAGATCAATCAGGTATTCCTGTTCCACTCTTCCTCTCCTTAAATCCCCAGTACACTTCGCCGAACCCCTCCGGAAAGCAGAATCTGAATATGCTCTTTAGCCGGGACAAAAACCGAGGTCAAGAAAAAAATGAATAGATATTCATAAAAAACACTCAACTCTTCGCGGCAGTCTTTTGGTTTCGGTGATTATCGTCACAGCCCGGGAAAAAAAGCAAGAATAATTTGCCGGCAAACCGAGGCCCGTCAGGCCCAAAAGCGCGCGGCAGAACACCACCTCCCCGGCAGACTGTGGTTTTTTGCAAAAACCTTTGAATAAGCCAATGATGTGTTGGGCGGGAGCGGCAGCGCAGAAAAAGACCTGGCGAGGATGGTACCGGGCAAGAATGGTACTGGAAGAATGGTACTACAGAGGAAAAACCCTTCGCGGAGCCAGGGATAAACTGTCAGGATGGCGCCGGAGAAGTTTGCCCAAGTCGGTCAAGGAGGCGCTGGTGAATGTTGTCAAAACCACCGTTGGACAGAATTGCCACCACGTCTCCGGGCCGGACGCTGACCATAAGATCCTCGATGATCTCCTGAACCTCGACAAAAACCCGGGCGTCACCGCCGGCGGCCACCAGGTCGGCGGCCAGGCGGGCCACCGAGAAACGCTGCTCGGCGGCGATGGCCTCCAGCCCCTCGGGTTCGCGAATCAGCACCCGGTCGGCGGGATCAAACACCGGCACGTAGGCCTCCTGAAACACCCGCCGGCGACTGGAGTTGGTGCGGGGTTCGAAAACCGCCACCAGGCGCCGGTCGGGATAGGCCGCCCGCAAAGCGGCCAGGGTTTCCCGCACCGCCGTGGGATGATGGGCAAAATCATCGATCACCGTCACTCCGGCCACCACCCCGCGCACCTCCTGGCGTCGCCGCACCCCGGCAAAGGCGGCCAGGCCGGCGGCTATTGTCGCCGGCGGCACCGCGAGATAATCGAGCACGGCAATCACCGCCAGGGCGTTGAGGGCGTTATGCCGCCCCGGCATCCGGCTGGCAAATTTCCCGTAATACTCGCCGCCCCGCTCCACGACGAAACCGGTGCCCCCGGGGCTGACCGCCAGATCCCGGAGCCGCCAGCAAGCCTCCTCACCCTGTCCGTAACCCAGGACCGGACAGGGGGCGGCGGCCACCAGCTCCCGGACCACGGGGTCGTCGGTGCAGGCCACCAGACGGCCGGTGGCGGGCATCATGGCCACCAGCCGGGCAAAGGCCGCCTTGACCGCGTCCAGATCGGCATAAATATCGGCATGATCAAACTCAACCCCGGTGAGGATGCAGATTTCCGGGCAATAGTGGAGAAACTTGGGACCCTTGTCAAAAAAGGCGGTATCGTACTCATCGCCTTCGCTGACAAAAAAAGGGGCGCTTCCGGCCCGAGAACTGCGTCCAAAGGCATGCACAACGCCGCCGATCATGAAGCCGGGGTCCAGCCCGGCATGATCCAGCATGGTGGCCAGCAAGGAGGAGGTGGTGGTCTTGCCGTGAGTTCCAGTCACCACCAGGGAACGGCGGGAGCCCAGAAAATAATGGCGAAGCGCTTGGGGAAAGGAGAGATAGGGCAGACCCCGCTCGGCCAGCCCCCTGACTTCGGGGTTGTCGGCCCGGATCACGTTGCCGACGATTACCAGATCGGGGCCGGCCTCAAGGTTCTGGGGGCCATAGCCCTCCATCACCGGAATTCCCAGGCCGGCCAGGTAATCGCTCATGGGGGGGTAAACCCGCTGGTCGGAACCGCTGACCTTGAATCCAGACTCCTGAAGCATTCCGGCCAGTGCCGCCATACCGGTACCACCGATCCCCATCAGATGGACACGTTTAACGTCGGCCGGGGGGCGATTAAGGGCCGGGTCCAGGGGGCCGGATAACGGAAAGGGCAGCGAGGACATACGGGGCAAAAGGCCTCAGGAGCGCACGGTATCGCGCACCGTACCATAAACATCACGAAAGGTTTCATTGAAGTTGGCAGGTGATAGTCTGCCAACTTCAATGAACTTGACCACGATCTCTTTGGACACCTTGAGCACGGTCTCGTCGCTCACCGGGCGGCCGGATACGGAGCTTGCGGATGAGCCGGGCCGGCCGGCGGCTTCACTGGTATTGGCACTCATAGCGTAATTTATAACCCATTCACAAGGGGTTGTCCTGTAAGCGATCACGGGGTGCCGCAGGCCTCGAACAAAAATCGGGTTTCAGTAAGACCAGGATCAAGGAACCGAGGTTCCAGGGAGTGAATCGCCAAGGGGGGAAGGTGCTGCCAAACACTTACAAAAAAAGAAAGCCTCTGCCGTCGAGAAGAAGGCCAATTCAACAGACAGCGGCAGAGGCTCCTGGACTCGAGAAAAACCGGCCAGGCCCTCCTCGACGGAACCAGCTTGTAACCAGCGATAAAATAAAGAAGTGGTGGAGCTAAGCGGGATCGAACCGCTGACCTCTTGAATGCCATTCAAGCGCTCTCCCAGCTGAGCTATAGCCCCACATAAAAATAACAGAATAAATCGATCAGCACCCAGCGCGGGTCGGCCGGCAAGGCCAAGGCAGCTGCGGCGTGAAACAGCACCCGTTTACCATGAGCCGGCAAACTCTGTCAAGTCTTTTCCCGGACCCGATGCCCCGGCCACCGCCGGCAACCCGCCCGGCAGCCGGTGTAATTATCTTGGTCACGCCGGATTAATGGTTGCCAGGTCGGCAAGACTTTGCTAATGTCATTGCGTTTAATTTTGCTCGCGATTCCGCTACTTCACCAGCGGCCCCCCGGACAATTCATCTATTCTTACAAATATTCCATGAGGATCACCAATGTTCCTTGACTCCCTTTTCGGTTTTCTTTCCAACGACCTCGCAATCGACCTGGGGACCGCCAACACCCTGGTATTCGTCAAAGGCAAAGGTATCGTCCTGCGCGAACCTTCGGTAGTGGCGGTTCGCCGGGATGCCCGTTCCGGTAAAGTTATGGCGGTGGGCAAAGAGGCCAAGATGATGCTGGGCCGGACCCCCGGCAACATTAATGCCATTCGGCCCATCAAGGACGGGGTCATCGCCGATTTTGAAGTAACCGAGGCGATGCTGCGCTACTTTATCAACAAAGTCCATAACCGTCGCACCCTGGTCCATCCCCGGATCATCATCAGCGTGCCCTCGGGGATCACCCAAGTGGAAAAACGGGCGGTCAAGGAATCGGCTGAATCCGCCGGCGCCCGCGAAGTATACCTTATCGAGGAACCGATGGCCGCCGCCATCGGGGCCGGCCTGCCCATCACCGAACCCACTGCCAACATGGTGGTTGATATCGGCGGCGGCACCACCGAGGTGGCGGTCATCTCGCTGGCCGGCGTGGTTTACGCCAGTTCGGTCCGGGTGGGCGGCGACAAGATGGACGAATCAATCATGCACTACATCAAACGCCGGCATAACCTGGCCATCGGCGAACACACCTCCGAGGTGATCAAGACCACCATCGCCGACGTCATGCCCGAAGAACCCTATGAAAGCATGGAGATCAAGGGCCGGGATCTGGTGTCCGGGGTACCCAAAACCCTGGTTATCACTTCCGAGGAGATCCGGCAGGCTCTCACCGAACAGGTGGACGCCATCATCGAGGCGGTGAAGATGGCCCTGGAGCTGACCCCGCCGGAACTGGCCGCCGACATTGTCGACCAGGGGGTGGTCCTGACCGGTGGCGGCGCCCTGTTGCGTAATCTGGACAAACGTTTGCGCGAAGAATCCGGAGTACCGGTAATCATCGCCGAAGATCCGCTCTCTTCCGTGGTAATGGGCTCCGGCAAGGCCCTTGAGAATATCGATGTACTGAAAGACGTCCTGACCAACTGAGTCCGGATTGATGCCCACCCCGGCGCACGGGTAAATGTACCCTATGAAAAAACGAGGTAATCGCGCCCGTCAGACCCGTAAGCTGCTGCTTTTTGGCGTTGCCGCCGCCCTGCTTTTCGTCATGGTCTTGTCTTCACTGGGCCGCAGTGAATTCAATGTCGCCCATAAAATCGGCCTGGAGGTGGTCGGTGCGGCTCAGGCGGTCAGCACCGGAGTCAGCGGCTATATCGGCGGCGTCTGGTCAAATTACCGGGAGCTGATCAACGTCCGGGAAGAAAACCGGCGGCTCCGCGAGGAGCTGCGCCAGCACAAAGCCGCCACCACTCAGTACCGGGAGGCGGTGGCCACCAACGTTCGCCTGAAAAAGCTCCTGGATCTGCGGGAAGACCTTCCGGATCCCACTCTTGCCGCCCGGGTCATCGGCCGGGACTCTTCTCTGTGGTTTCAAACCATTACCATCGACCAGGGCAGCAGCGCCGGCGTTGAGAATGGCATGCCGGTGGTGACAGTCGAAGGCATCGTCGGCCAGGTGATCAACACCTCCCCCAATTACGCCAAGGTGCTGCTGGCCAACGACCCCAACAGCGCCATTGACGCCATTGTGCAGAAAAACCGGAGTCAGGGTATAATCAAGGGCGATGGCAGCGAATTTGTTCTTCATTACGTCCTGCGCACCGTCAATGTGGAAAAGGGCGACCATATCATCACCTCCGGTCTTGACGGGATTTTTCCCAAGGGCCTGCCGGTGGGCCAGGTCTCGGAAGTGGTCCGGGCCCGCCGGGGGATGTTTCAGACCATCCATGTTAAACCGGCCGCCGATTTCTCCCGGCTGGAATACCTGGTCATAATCATGAACAAATCATCGCTGGCGGAATAAATTAATTCATGAGCCCTGTGTTTTTCGGCCTTGGCATACTGCTGCTGGTTATGCAGACCACCGTATTCCATCTGCTGCCTTCCTGGCTGGGGCGCCCGGACCTGCTCTTTTTACTGGTGATTTTCATCGTACTGTACTTCGAGGTCGGCCCCGGCCTGATCCTGACCCTGCTGCTTGGCATGCTGGTGGATATTTTTTCCGGCATCCACCTGGGAGTTCACGCCCTGGCCTATTTCCTGCTCTTTGTGATTATCCGTATCATGGCCCGCAACCTTGCGATTCATGACAGTGTCCACCAGGTTCCTCTGGTGGTTATCAGCTTCCTGGCCACCACCAGTTTTATCCATCTGCTGGCCTCGCTGCTGGCCCCGGAGAACCCGGCACTCTGGGACTGGCCTTTGCTGCTGCAAAATGTTATTATACTCGGCATAATTTGCCTGCCTTTTTTTCACCTGTGCCGCCGCCTGATGAACAGACTGCGGGATCGACCGCGTTTTTTATTATCTTCCCTCCGGCCCCGGCCCCGGCCCCACAATCGTTTCAAGGTCTGACCGAATAATCATGTTAAGACCCCTGGGCAACATTAACAAAATGGATCCGGCTGAGCTGACCGTGCTCAAGAAACGGATCGATGCCGCCACCGCCATCATGCTCCTGATTGTGGGTATTCTGGTGCTCCGTCTCTGGCATCTGCAGATTCAGCAGGGCAGCGAATACCAGCAGCGTTCGGAGAGCAACCGGATCCGGGTTCAACAACTGGCCGCCCCCCGGGGAAACCTGCTGGACCGCCACGGAGAGACCCTGGTCACCAACCGGCCCCGCTTCAATGTAATCTGGATCCGCGACGACACCCCCCATGCCAGTGAAGTGGTCCGGCAACTGGCCTCCATTATTGACCTGGATACCACCCAGATCCTCGACCGAATCCGGGCCGGGGCCAACCAGCCGCGCTATATTCCCACTCGCATAAAGGAGGATATCGACTGGCCGACCCTGGTCACCATTGAGAACAACAGCTTCAACCTGCCCGGGGTCCAGATCGAAGTTCAACCTCACCGAGATTACCGTTACCATAATATGGCCTCCCACCTGGTGGGCTATCTCGGCGAAATCAGCCGCCAGGAACTGGAACAGCACCGGGGCGGGGATTATCGCCAGGGTGATTACATCGGCAAGATGGGCCTGGAAAAATTGTTTGACACCTACCTGCGGGGCGAAAAGGGGCGTAAGTATGTGGAGGTGGATGTCCACGGCTTTGCCCAGAAGCAACTTCAGATGCAGGAGCCGCTGCCCGGCAACGACCTCCAGTTGACCCTGGACCTGGAGATGCAAAGGGCCGCGGAAGCGGGCCTGAAGGACCGGGCCGGGGCGGTGGTGGCCATGGAAGTCGATACCGGCCGGTTGCTGACCCTGGCCAGCGCCCCCACGTTGCCCCTGGATGCCTTTTCCGGCGGAATTTCCCGCTCGGTCTGGCAGGAGTTGCTGGACGACCGGCGGGCACCGCTGGTCAACAAGC
>LKMJ01003997.1_pt1 | contig 13822 bp, 19 predicted proteins | sample 643391 | NCBI WGS metagenome assembly LKMJ01 (sample SAMN04112250, study PRJNA286221) | soda lake metagenome | biome: soda lake; feature: Kulunda Steppe; material: water; isolation source: sample PL-Br10 brine of Picturesque Lake | place: Russia: Kulunda steppe | collected 2010-07
CGAGAGTGATGGTGACGGTCTCGGATTGTATTTTGCCTCGCTGATCATCGAGCGATACGACGGGGATATCAGTCTCGATTGTACTGGATCCCGGACAACGTTCGTTATTACACTACCGAAAAAATCGCGGCAAGTGCCCGAAAATACCGGGACAGCTCTGTCTTAGTCGTCAGCGCTCGACTGGCCGCCAATGACTGGGCGGCTCACCTCTCTGTCGGTTTTCTCGCCGTCGACATCATATGGGTACTTGCCGGTGACACAACCCAGACAAAGATCATCGTGATCGCTTCCGAGTGCGTCGGTGATCGCCTCAATCGAGAGGTATGCGAGGCTGTCTGCGCCGATGACTTCACAGATCTCGTCGGTCGTCCGGTCGGCTGCAATCAACTCATCGCGGCTTGCCATGTCGATACCGAGATAACACGGCGCAACGATCTCCGGCGACCCGATCCGGACGTGGATTTCTTCGGCACCGGCATCGCGCAGCAACTCGACAAGCTGTGAGGATGTCGTCCCGCGAACGATCGAGTCGTCGATAAGCGTCACCGACCGTCCTTCGATTGTCGATTTGATCGGGTTGAGTTTCAGCCGCACAGCTCGCTCGCGCTCGTCTTGGGTGGGCATGATGAACGTCCGCCCGACGTAGCGGTTTTTCATCAGTCCTTCAGCAAACTCCGTGCGCGCACCATCCTCGGCTGCAGCTTCTGCATATCCCGAAGCAAACGAGCGCCCGGAGTCCGGTACCGGCATCACAACATCGGTCTCGATACCGGATTCTTCCCAGAGCTTGCGACCGAGGTCACGTCTGACATCGTAGACGAGATCTTCGTCGATAACCGAGTCCGGTCGCGCAAAATACACGTGCTCGAAAAAGCAGTGTGCGTTCTGGTCAGCGTCTGTAAGTTGGTAACTATCGTACCCACTACCGTCGGGTCGCAGCACGACTAACTCGCCGGGACGGACATCCCGAATCAACTCACCGTCGAGTGTGTCAATCGCTGCAGACTCGGAGGCGAGCACGTAGCCATCGTCGAGCTCTCCGATACAGAGTGGTCGATTACCTTGTGGGTCGCGCACGCCTAACACCGTTTCATCGTGCATGATCGTAAGCGAGTACGATCCGTGGATGCGCCCCATCGTCGATTTGACTGCTCTGACGAGGTCCTCTTCGAGGAGGTTTCGCGCGAGGTCGTGTGCGATCACCTCAGTGTCCCCAGAGGAGGTAAAGGCGTGCCCGAGTTTTGCGAGTTCTTCACGGAGTTCCTCGGTATTGACGAGATTGCCGTTGTGGGCAAGCCCGAGCGATCCGCTTTTGAACGATACTGAAAACGGCTGTGCACAACATGCGTTAACACTCCCGGCAGTTGGATACCGGACGTGCCCGATGCCATTCGAACCGTTTAACGTGTCGAGGTCGTCTGGTTCGAAGACGTCTCCGACCAGACCCATCTCGACGTGTTCGTGTTGTTGGAAACCGTCGTGTGTGACAATCCCGGCGGACTCTTGGCCGCGGTGCTGTAAGGCGTAAAGTGAATAATAAAGCGGCCGCGCGGCCTCCCGGCCCGCAAGCGAGATGCCAACGACGCCGCACTTTTCGTGCATTTTATTCGCCAGCTTTGCTTTGCCAGGCGTAGTCACGGCGCTTTGCCGATTTTCCGAAGCCACACGACGAGCAAACCTTCTTTTTGACGTGGTAAGATTTCTCACCGCAACGGCGACACTTCACGTGTGTCGTCGTGTTCTTCTTTCCCTGGCTTGACGTTCCAGTGGTCATGGACGTATAGAGACGACGTTATCCCCGCGTATAATCGTTGTGTCTTCGTCCTGCTCGACGACGAGGTTCATATGCTGGTCGTAACCCGCCAGTTCGCCTTCGTAAATCTCGCCGTCTTTGAGCCGGACTGTGACGCTTTCGCCTACTGAAGATTCTAATACGTCGAGCGGCCGGTTCCCGTTTTCGCTCATACTCGTATCCGGTGGCGAGGGGCGCTTAAACGTACCGGCTTGGGTATCCCTCGGCATGATTACGTATTTTTCCATTTGACACCATGTATATCTATTTATTCTGTTGATACATTCACTTTCCCTCGCGCGCGCCCACTATTCGAAGATTCCACTCTCCGATTCGAGCCGTTCGATCTCGCGCGCGATCTCGCTTGCCTCAGCTGGATCGAGTGCAACCTCGACTTCGTTTCCGCTGTTGTCTTCACAGCTGACTTTCACGCGCTGGTCGCCGAACCCACGCACGTCGACTGATTCGACGTCATACAGCTTCGCCGTTGCAGTTTTGTTGGAGGCACCGACGTGTTTGATCGCACCGTCTTTTAGTTCGAACAGAAACTCATCGAGGTCGAGTGTGAACATATCAGCTCCTATGGATGGCCAAATAAAAAGTCTCGTTCAAACGCTGCCGTCGAACAGACACTTCGACGGGCTTTTTATGCCCGCTTTACTGGATACCAGTATGGCCGAATTTACCGTTGCGGTTTCCGACCCGGAAACGGGGATGACATACCAGGTAGATGTCTCGGATCAGGATGCGAATCGTTTCATTGGCAAAGAAATCGGTGACGAGGTCGACGGCGGTGCCGTTGGACTTGATGGCTACACGCTCGAAGTGACCGGCGGCTCGGACAATGCAGGCCGACCGATGCGCGGCGATGTCCGCGGCCCGAATTTGAAAGCAATCTTGCTCGAAGGTGGTGTGGGATACAAGCCATCGAAAGATGGCCAGCGCAAGCGCGTGACCGTCCGCGGCCGCGAGATTAGTGATTCAACCCGCCAGATCAACGCACGGATTAGCGAACACGGCGGCGGCTCCGTCGACGAACTGCTCGGTGCCGACGAGGAGTAAGCTGTGACTGATGCGATCCCGTCTGATCACTCGGCTGTCGACTCCCACCGTGTCGAGTTGACAAGTGTCGGTCGGACTGGTCGCCCCCAGCTGGTGCTTCCGTCGGCGGTAACCTGCGAGGTTGGCGATATCGTCCAGCTTTCTGTTGGTAGTACTCGTCTGTACGCGCAGGTCGTCTCGACACTTGCCGAGGACCCAGCGATCCGTGGTGCATACCAGAACCGTCGTCTCGCCCGCGAGGCGGCTGGCGACAATCTGCTCGTCGAGTGGCTCGATGAGCACGGCTTCGGGCCGGGTACCACACTCGTTTTCGACGTGATCACCGAGGGGTACGCATACGGGCTGCGCGAACCTGGCAACCGTGTCGTCTACGAGGCGACGGACCCACCGAACACCTCGCTTACTGATATCGCAGAATCACTCGGCGAAAAGGGCTGATTGTCCGTCACACTTTTGCACCCCCGTGTCGTTCATCCAGACATCCGCGCTTTCGCTCGGCGCACAGTCAGACATATGTCGGAATCAGTCATTGCCGATTTCGTTGCGCAGTTCAATTCTAGCGTTTCGACCCGGGGTGAACCAACTCAGGGTCGGGTTCTGTTGAGCGATAAGCGACTTGTTCTCGTAGTCAACAACAACGACCGGCTAACGATTCCACTATCGTCTGTTTTCGATATTGCAATCGGACACGTCCCCGACGAACTCGAGGGTTTTTTCCACTCGACGGTCACGGTTGCGTTCAAACTCAAAAACAGACGGCACAAGGCTGTCATCGAAGCCGAAGACGATAAAATCCAGAAGTTCTCGACAGTTTTGTTCAAGGTTATCCTCAATGGGACCGAAGTGACGGTCAAACATCCGGCGCGTGTTGGTGGCCGTGTGACCGGCGAGTCTTTCGTTCCTGCGCGGTTGTTCTTGGAGCGTGAGTCAGTTCAATTCAAAAGTAAACGAAAGACTGTCGAAATCAAGCTTCCGACGATCACACAGTTTACCCGCTCTTCGCGTGAAGTCGCAGGCAAGGCTCGTCCGTCACTCGAATTCCAGCACATGCCTGGTGGTGAGGCAACAGTGACGATGGCTGCGATGAAATCGAAACGGAAGATGTCGCTTCTTGGTCGGTATCTGCGCCTCGAGTACACTGACCTCATCAACGAACTCAAGGATATCAAGATTTCGAGCGACGAAAAAGAGATTCTCACCGCAATTTACTCCGGTGCCGGACAGGAAGGCATCTCACTGTCACAGATTGTCGATATTGATCCATCGAAGGTGACGATAGTCCTCAACCGACTCGAAGAGAAAGAACTCGTCGTCGATTCGGCAAGTGGAACAAAACTGACGCCGAAAGGACAGATCGTCGTCAACCGCTATCTCGAAGACGTAAACGTCTAGTCACTCTTCGCCCATCGCTTCGCTTGCGACGTTGCGGCCACGGGCTTTGAGTTCGACTTCCCGCCGTTCCCGTTCGAGTTCTAAAATTCCCTGTTCGATCAACTGGTCGTAGATTTTTTCGACTGTGTCGACATCCATGCCGACGAACTGTGGGATTTGAAACGGCGAGACGCCGGAATAAAGCGCCATCAACACTTCCTGTTCTTCTTTGGAGAGTTCGATCTCATCGGGGTTTTTCGCCTCACTCGATCCGAGCAGCCCAGCAAGAATGCTGACTTTCTGGTGGTCTCCCGAGATGTGTGTCTCGACGGCAGTGTTTCCGACTGTGTGTTCGACTTCGATATAGAGCCGTTCTTTGTTCATTATCTCTCCTTTTTGACGCTCGACCGAGCCGACATCGTCAGTTTCTACCTCGATGAACTGGCCGTTTGCGAGCGCGAGACCAACCATATCCTCATCGACTGCCATTCGACCTTTCTGCCACTCTGCACCCTGAATGACACCACCTTTGACAGCGGGGTGTTTGACAATAACGATCTCCTGGTCGAGTACCGCATTGTATAATTCGTGTTCGAACTCTTTGTGTTCATTTGGTGCAACGAGTGTGACATCGTTTCCAACCTGCAAGGAAAGATAGCTCGATACATTTGCAAATGGCTGGCTTGCGTCATCGCGCGTCTTTATCGTTGAGACTTTCGAGAGCGGAATCGTCCGCTTGCCCTGATTGCTGGCGAGGACAATCCGCTTATTGGAAAGGAGTATCCGGCCGGGGATCCACTCCACGTCGGGGACTTTCTTGCCGTCTTTGACGACCTGTGTGAATTTTCCCCGTTGATCTGCAAGTGTGCTTTCGCCTTCACTCATCTCTCTTTTCAGTTACGAATGGTTGGTTTTGCGGTTGTATTAATCATTGGGACTGTGCTTACGGTTGTGCCTGGCCTCCGAGTTTTGACAGTGCAGAGAACGCTCGTTGTCGGACCTCCTCGCTTTTGGTCTCATCCAACAGTAGTTCGATATCTTCGGCTGTATCCGCGTCACCGATTTTTCCGAGTGTAAAGACTGCCTGTGCCCGCGCTGTTGTATCCTGATTATCGTCACGGGCGAGTTTCAGGAGTTGCTTTTCCGTGTAGGTGGCGCCGACTTCTGCGAGACTCGTCGCAGCGAACTGCTTGGTCATCGTATCCCCGTCTTTGAGTGTCTCGACGAGCGCGTCGATTGCACCCCGGTTTGTCTCACCTTCCATAATCCGGCCGAGCAACCAGGCTGTGTTTCGTTTCTGTGTTGCTTTCGTTCCTGCGTCGAGAATTTCAACCAGTGGATCGACGACCGAGTTGTCTTCGCGCTCTTCGTCGTCGTCTTCTTCTTCCGTGCTTTCTTTGATTTCTGAGAGTTCTTCGACGACTGTTTCACGGATCTGATGGCTTTTCTCGGTCGGAACGTTCGAAAGCAACTCGATGAGCGAGAAGACTGCAGTCCGGCGGACTGCCGAAGACTCGTCTGCCAGTGCTGTAGCCAGATATTCGACTGGCTTGTCGTTTCGAAACTTCCCAAAGCCACGGAGTGCAATCCGTCGAACCTGTTCGTTGTTGTCGTCGTACAACTGCAACAGTGCCTGCAGTGCCTGCCGGTTGCCGATCCGCCCGAGGGCCTCGGCTGCCTCGCGTCGGACCTCTGCTTTGGGGTCTGTCAGTAATCCGGTAAGCGCATTGGTCGCACGCGCATCACCGATATTCCGACACGCACGTGCGGCACGCGCGCGCACCCGTGGATCTGGATCCTCGAAGCGCTCGACGAGTGCAGGTATCGCATCAGGAACCTCGAGTTCGCCCAGTGCATTCGCTGCAGCCATCCGCAGTTCCGGGATATCTGACTCGAGTGCACGCACGAACGCTTTCGCTTTTGCCCAGTCGGCCGCGTCTGCTTCCAAGCTCAGGTCGGCCATGCTGGTGATGAGCCGTTCGAGCCCATCCTGGCCGAGTTCATCGAGCGCGTCGATTGCCGCCGCGACGACGACGTCGGATTCGTCTTCCTGGGCGGACCGGACCAGCGCCGTGATGATATCACCACGGTCGTCGTGGTCTTCCATTCGCCCGAGTATCTCGGCTGCTCGCTTGCGCACTTCCGCACTCCCGGCATTATGCAGTGCGCGAATGATCTCCTGTGCGTTTCCGTCCCGCTCGTGCTGAAATAGTGACATTAGGCGCGTCTGTATATTCGTTGTTGTTTGTACACCGGTTCGAAATCATCCCGACACTCCGTCGGAAGCGTTTCAGTCATTCCGATCATCAGGTAGCCATGCTCGCGCAGAGAGCCACGGATCGTCTCGAAGATCGGTACCTTGTAGGAGGAATCAATGTAGATAAGAAGATTCCGACAGAGGACCAGATCGAAGTTCCGTTTTGCATCGCCACGAATGAGATCGTGTTGCTCGAACGTGATCAGATCTTTGACCTTCTTTTTTACTTCGAATCGGTTTTCTTCCTGGTCGATATATTTTTTGTAATCATTGAGTGGCTCTAGCTCTTCTGCGATATTGCTCGTCTGGGAGGTCTCATACACGCCCGCACGCGCGACTTCCAGAATGTCCGGGTTGATATCCGTAGCGGTGATCTCGATTCGGCGGTCATTGATCTCCCGGTCATCGAGAGCGAGCATCGCAATCGAGTACGGCTCTCGTCCGTCCGCACAGGGAGCACTCCACACTTTGACTTTCCGGTTTTCGGCCGTCAGCTCCCGGAGTACTTCGCGCAGTTTCTCCCACGCTTCGGGGTTTCTGAAAAAGCCCGTGACGTTGATCGACAGTGAATCGAGCAGCGCCTCTTGCTCTTCGGGCTTATCTTCAAGCAGCCGCTGGTAGGTTCTGTACCCGTCAGTATCTGTCCGGCGCATGCGCGCGGTGATTCGTCGGTCGAGATACGCGTCGTTGTAAAAGCCGGACTCGAAATCGAGTTCGCGCTCGATGTACTCGAGCAACTCGTTGAACTGGCGTTCTTCTGTACGGCTCATAGCGTCACCACATCGAGGATATGCACGATATTTCCATCCCCAAGCACTGCCGTTCCCGAAAGACCCTGTGTTCCGCTCAAAATTCCTTCGAGTGGCTTGACGACGACCTCTTCCTGGGCGTTGACTGCATCACAGCGCAACGCGATCTGTCGTTCGGATTCGCGAATACGAACGAGCATGTTCCCCGTTTCGCTCGTTCCGCCGTCGGTTGCTGTTTCGCGTCCGGGGACGTTGAACGTCTTGCCGAGATCGACGATCGGATAGATCTCGCCGTTGTGTTTGATCACGTCTCGGCCGTTTACCTGTTTCATTTCGTCGGTGCGAGTGATCTCGTCGACGTTTTTGATCGGCACGCCGTATTCTTCCTCGCCAACCTGGACGAAAAGCACTTTGACGATTGCCATCGTCACAGGCAAGCGAAGCGATACCGTCGTCCCTTCGCCGGGTGTACTGTCGACATCGACCGACCCATCGAGTTGCGTGACGGTATCGTGAACGACATCCATCCCGACACCACGACCACTGGTATCGGTGACTTCCTCTGCTGTTGAAAAGCCAGGATGGAAGACCAGATCGTAAATCGCCGAGTTGTCCATCGTCTCTAATTCTTCGGGTGAGCGGACATCTTTCTCGATTGCTTTCCGTTTGATCTGCTCGACATCCAGTCCGGCCCCGTCGTCTTCGACCTGAATCACAACGTGATCGCGCTCACGCGAGGCACGAAGCGTTACCTGCCCCTGCCGTGGTTTTCCTTTTTCGACACGCTCTTCGGGTGATTCGACTCCATGATCGAGTGAGTTTCGGATAATGTGCATCAACGGGTCGGAGATTTCGGTCAAAATTGTCCGGTCGAGTTCGATCTCTTCGCCCTCGATGTCGAAGTTGACCTCTTTGCCGAGTTCGCGTGAGAGATCCCTGACCATCCGCGGGAATTTGCCGACGACTTTCTTCAGCGGGATCAACCGCATATCCATCACCGTATTCTGCAGATTTGCGGTGATCTTATCGAGTTCGTTCAGCGTCTCCTCCGCCGAGTCCATGTTCTCGTCTTCGACAGCTCGTCGGAGTTTAATCCGAGAGGTCACGAGCTGTTCGACTAGTCCGTGCAGATCATCGAGTTGGTCGACATCGACACGGACGGATTTGATCTCATCAACCGAGTGATCGTCTTCTCTGCTTGCAGCGGATGTGCTGCTTTCTGGCTCGTCGCTTGCAAGTACGTCGTCTGTAACGTCTTCGACGGCCGTTTCTTCGACCTCGCCGACTGCGTCGAGTTCGGCGTCGACCCGGCCGAGATCACCCGCATCGAGAAAGAGCCCGAATGTCTCCTCGTAGTTGCCGTCTTCGATATCTGCCCGGTCAGGCGTTGCCGCCAGGATATCGAACACTTCCTCGACGGACTCCATCGCAAACATTGCATCGACACCGGGCATATCAGTGTCTTCGAGCGTGACTTCGACGTAGGCAATCTGGTCGTCGACATCGTCTTCGTCGATCTCGACACCCGAGAAATCGTTCGTATCGATTCCGCCACTGGAACTTGAACTACTGCTGGTGTTTTGTCCTGCCGACCCGCCGCTTGAACTACCTGCTGCTTCGACACCGCTTTCGAGCACTTCGCGTAGCTGGTCGACGGTTCCGCTCGTATCCAGTGTCGATTCCCCGTGTTCTTCGATTTCGTTGACGATCGCTTCGATCCCGTCGACACCCTCGAAAATGAGGTCCATCACGTCCGGCGTCACGTCCATATTGTCGTCGCGCATCTCGTCGAGCAGATCTTCCATCGCGTGTGCGAGATTCGCCGCATCCTCGTATCCCATCGCCCCGAAATTCCCTTTCAGCGTGTGTGCAGTCCGGAAGATCTGGTCCATCGCCTCCCGGTTTTTCGGGTCCGATTCGAGTTCGAGCAACGAATTATTTAGCTTCGTTATCTCCTCTTCACTTTCGCGGATGAATGCATCCAGATACTGATCGTCCATTATTTGTTCACCTCGTATCCCGATTGGTTAGTGCTTTCCCTCATCTTTCACTGTCTCGATAATTCCGTCCGGGATATCGTCGATTGGCAGCACGTCATCGACATATCCCGTTTCGATTGCCCGTTTTGGCATTCCAAACACCGCAGATGTCTGTTCGTCCTGTGCGAGTGTCGAGCCGCCGACTGCTTTGACCGACTGGATACCGGCAGCCCCATCTTCACCCATCCCCGTCAGGATGACGCCAGTCATGGGGTCGTCGATCACTTCAGCCGCACTCGACATGGTCATATCGACAGCCGGCCGAACGCTGTTTACTGGCGGATCCTCGGTGAGTTTCACGCGGAGCCGACCCTTGTGATAGTTCGAGACGACCATGTGTTTCCCACCAGGTGCAACGAGTGCTTCTCCGCCGCCGATCCGATCACCGTCTTCTGCTTCTTTCACCTCGTAAGCCGACTTGGAGTCGATCCTATCGGCGAACCGACCGGTAAATCCACCGGGCATGTGCTGAATAATCAGTATGCGAAGATCCGCCTCGATTGGGAGTTCGGACATGACCTTCTCGACTACCTTCGGCCCACCAGTCGAAGAACCAATCAAAAGCGTCGGGTTCTCGATGTAGGTCTCGCTTTTTTCAATTGAACTGGTCTGTCGTGCTTTTGGCTTGCCGTCCCCGATGTCGACCTCTGCAACCGATAACACCATCTCGACCAGTTGATCTTCGAGCCGGGACATCTCCATCGAGACTTCGCCGCCGGGTTTCGAGAAAAAATCCACTGCTCCCTTATCTAATGCCTGGAAGGTCACATCGGCATTTTTGTCCGTGTGTGCAGAGAGCATCAACACCGGCGTGGGGTGTTCTTGCATGATCTTCTCGACGGCCTCGATGCCGTTCATCTCCGGCATTTCGACATCCATCGTGACGACATCGGGTTCGTGTTCTTTGACTGCCTTGACGGCCTCGATGCCGTTTCGAGCCTGCCCGACGACCTCGATTCCGCCATCTTCGAGTATATCTGAGATGACACTCCGCATGAAGTGTGAGTCGTCCGCGACGACAGCACGTGTCATCTATCACACACCCCACCATCGACCGATTACCAACTGTGCGAGAGTCGGCTGCATTCTCGTTTCAATGTGGGGTTACTCATCAAATAAATACTCCGCTCGCGTAATCAAATGTGATAGTCCAGTGGGCAGATTTAAGTTATGCGGGCAGGTTTCTACGCATACACGAACCAGGAGACAGTCCCGGTGTCGACGAGAGGCCGGGCCGTCAGGGGAGTACTGCTAAGGGAGGTTACCGCGATGGCAAACACGAACGGACAAGTACTAGAATTCGAACTCGGAGAGGAAACGTACTGTGTAAGTATCGATTACGTGACCGAGATCGTTGACGTTGGCGACCTGACGACGGTTCCAAACTCACCGTCGTACGTCGAAGGAGTGATGGATCTCCGGGGTCGGACGACATCGATTGTCGATCCGAAAACCGTCTTCGGAATCGACAACGATCGCGACCCACATCGGATAATCGTCTACGATCCTGAAATCGTCGACAACCAGGCTGCTGCAGGCTGGCTCGTCGACGAGGTCAAACAGGTCGTACAGGTCGATTACGCCGATGTCGACCAGTCGCCAGCAGAAGACAAAGAAGCAATCAAAGGCGTGATCAAAAAAGGTGAAGGAGATTTCGTCATCTGGGTTGATCCACAAAAAGTACACTCATGATTGAACTCACAGAAACCGGCATTGAAGGGCTGGATGACATACTAAATGGGGGTATCGTCAACAACTCGACGACGCTCGTCAGCGGGAACCCTGGCGCAGGGAAGAGTATTCTCGGGTTGCAGTATATCTATAATGGCGTCGAACAGTTCGACGAGAGCGGTATTTTCCTCTCCTTTGAGGAAAACGAAAAAGATCTCCGGCAGGCAGCACATTCGATTGGTCTGGAAAACTGGCAAGACCACGTTGACAGCGGGCGAATCACGGTCTACGACAAGCAGGTTCTCCTGCGAGAAAACGATTTCAGCTCCTCACTCGAACTATTGCTCGGCGAACTCAACGACGATGATTACGAGCGGCTGGTGCTCGACTCGCTGACGATGTTCAAGCTCTTTTTCGACACCGAACGCGAACAACGCACCTACCTGCTCAAGTTCACCGACATTCTTGCGGAGAACAATCTCACGACGCTGATGACTAACGAGCAGGGGGCGATGTTTCCCGAGACGGACATCACGCTCGAAAATTTCCTGACTGACGGGAATATCTACCTGCTTCAGACGCCGACAGAATCCGGCGTCAACCGGTATGTCTGGGTGGCGAAGATGCGGAAAAAGAACATCAACACTGACATTTTCCCGATGGAGATCACAACGGGTGGGCTCACAGTTCATCAAAACGCCAGTGCCTTCTCGATGATGAGCGATGGCGAGTCACCGCTCTGACACGTGGGCGAATATCACTGGATAAAATAACAGCTTTAGCGCCCAAAAGCCGGAATATCGAAGGAATCTCAAATAATTCGTTCGTGGGATAAAAAGGGTTGTGATCTGCGGTAGTTTTATGGTTATCGTGTTTCATAATTTGATAACGGATGTCTTCAGTGGACTTGTTACAGACGCTGGGGAACAAATACAGCGCAGAGATACTCGATGCAACTGACGAGCCGCGGTCGGCCCAGGAGCTAAGCGACGAACTGGAAATACCGATCGCGACCTGCTATCGTCGCATCGACGAGTTGACCGAGTACGATCTGCTAGAATTACACGACAACATCCTGTCCGATGATCGCCGACGGATCAAAGTCTATCGGCGAAACGTCGATGCGGTCAGGATCGACTTCGGCGAGGAACTCTCGGTCGACATCGAGGAGCGCAAAGAAGTGACGAACACGCTGGATGAGGCCTGGCGGACACTCTCTGAGGGGTAATTGTTCCACCGGACGACGCGAGGGGGGAAACTCGTGGCGGGTAGTCGTGTCTCTCGTTTTTGATCGATAGATCTTCCCGAAATCAGTGGCTCGCACACTCAAATCCAATCGCCCAGCCACTCGACGCGGTCTTGAAAGCTCTGGCGGGAGGGATACTGCTTGACAATTTCGGTGACGCCATCCGCAATCTCATCTGGCTGGTGAAGATCGTCGGCGATGATAATCCCGCAGTGACCGACGCCGGGGTTGAAGTCTCTGTAATTCTTCGTGATGATGACCCGATTGTGCGCTCGTGCGTATGGAAGGATATCGTTGAAGTCGTCTGCCCCAGGCCACAGAACATCGACCACGTGCTCGACTGTGTAGTCGCTTGCCAACTCATCAACGACTTGCTTTCCCGTGTTTTCATCAACCAGAAACGACCACTCCATGACAATGTTTATCGGGGTGTGACGCCCTCTGGTCGGTTTTTCGCAATCTTCTCCCGGAGCGCTTCCTTTTCTTTTTCCATGCGCTCTGTGAGCATCTCCATCTCTTCGCGGTTGGCTTCGTAGTACTCGACGGCGGCGCGGATATCTTCGGGATCGAGTTCGAGATCTTCTGCCAGCTTTTCGTCTGTCCAGCCGCTTTCAGTGCTCTGCTGGTAGAGTTGAATAACCGAGATGCGTCTGCCAGCCACATGGGGAACGTCCATGAGCGTGGAATCGATTCGGTCGGCGTGCTTTGCCATACTTGACCGTATGCCGCTGACAGTGATAACAGTTGTTGTAGATGTGGTTCGACTCTCCAGAATGAAGGTTGTTGGATACCCGCGCTCGTGATGCACTGAATACGCACGATCTGCGGACCCACGGTTGCTATCCCATGTTGGCCCACGAAACGATCATGGGTCGCCGAAAGAAGCAGCGCAAACAACAGCAGACAACGAAGTGGTACGTCCATGCCTACCTGCATGCCGATGACTCAGCGGTTCTCCCGCTTGGCGATGATGTGCTGGCCACTCTCCAGTTCGGCGGCAAGCGCAACTACGGCTACGGTGAAGTGCAGCTGAAGGACACACAGATGGTGGATCTCGACAAACTGGATTACTCGCGGCTCGAAGGTGCGGGTACGTACCTCATCGAGTTGGTGACACCGTTTGTGCTGCAGTCTGAGTATCCAGCCACCAACGATCAGCCCGTCCCGTGGTGGTGGGCCGAGAACCGCGACGATCTCCGGTTCCGGGAAGAGAAGATACTCGAACAGCGGGAGGTATTCAGGCTCGAGGCGGTTGACCACGGACAGGTCGTGACGTATCTCGGTGATCGTCCCGTGGAGACTGCGAAAAACGGCCTCACTCGAATCGGCTCACATTCCCGATATGGCTTCGGTGAATTGCGAATGAAACCGCTGCACAACCAGTCACAGGAAGTGGACGGAAACAGGTCTGTCGACGTATGAACAGCGCGCACACTACCGATAAAGAAATCACATTTGCAACAACGATTATCAGCAACAAAACCTCGGGGGATGGGTTTAAATTACTGAACAAGAAATATAGGAGATAGTGTCGACAGTGATTGAAACGCTGTATGCAATGACAACGGTGGTGTTTATCGCAAGCGGCCTCGCCATGTCGGGAATGGGTCTTCGCGCGTACGTGCAGACATCCCG
>LKMJ01003998.1_pt1 | contig 13818 bp, 14 predicted proteins | sample 643391 | NCBI WGS metagenome assembly LKMJ01 (sample SAMN04112250, study PRJNA286221) | soda lake metagenome | biome: soda lake; feature: Kulunda Steppe; material: water; isolation source: sample PL-Br10 brine of Picturesque Lake | place: Russia: Kulunda steppe | collected 2010-07
CCATCCTCTCGTTCACCGCCGATGAGATCTGGGCGCATCTGCCCGGCGATCGCAGCCAGCCGGTGTTTACCGCGCAGTGGTACGACGGGCTCTTCCCGCTGGATGACGAGCCGCGCGAGGCCGCCTTCTGGGAGCGGGTGATGGAGGTGCGCACGGCGGTCGGCCGCGAACTGGAGCGGCTGCGCAATGAGAAGGTCATCGGCGCCAACCTGGACGCCGAGGTCGACCTTTACGTCGGCGAGGCCCTGGCCGCGGAGCTCGCCCCGCTGGGCGATGAGTTGCGCTTCGTGCTGATCACCTCGGCGGCGCGCATCCACGCCGCCGCCGATGCCCCGGCGGATGCGGCCAGCGCCACCCTGGAGGATGGCAGCGAGGTGCGCATCGCGGTGGCCGCCTCCGAGCACGAGAAGTGCCCGCGCTGCTGGCACCGCCGTCCGGAGATCGGCAGCAGCGACGAACACCCGCAGCTGTGCGGGCGCTGTGTCGAGAACGTGGCCGGTGCCGGCGAGCACCGGACCACCGCCTGAGGAAGGCAGGCATGAGCTATCGGCTCTGGCTGCTGCTCGCCGTCGCGATCGCGGCGCTGGATCAGGCCACCAAGGTGTGGGCGCAGGCCGCGCTGCGGCCTTATGAATCGGTCGAATTGCTGCCGGTGCTCAGTTTGACCCTCGGTCACAACCCCGGGGCGGCGTTCAGCCTGCTGGGCGACGCGGGGGGGTGGCAGCGCTGGCTGCTCGCCGGCGTGGCCGCCGCGGTGGGGGTCTACCTGGTCTACTGGCTGCGCCGGATCGGCGCCTCGCAGCCCTGGCTCTCCCTGGGGCTGGCGCTGATCCTGGCCGGTGCCCTGGGCAACCTGGTCGATCGCCTGTACCTGGGGTACGTGGTTGATTTCATCCACCTCCATTACGCTGGATTCCACTGGCCGATCTTCAACGTGGCCGACATCGCCATCACCGTCGGCGCCGGGCTGGTGATCGTCCTGCTCGTATTCTCGAGATCGGCCGCTGAATACTGACCGCTCAAGGCAGAACCGGAGGTTTCCGTGCCCAAGATCCACCTTGCCAACCCCCGCGGCTTCTGCGCCGGCGTGGATCGCGCCATCGCCATCGTTGACCGGGCCCTGGAGGTTTACGGATCGCCGGTCTACGTCCGCCATGAGGTCGTGCACAACCGCTTCGTGGTGGATGACCTGCGCCAGCGCGGGGCGGTCTTCGTCGAGGAGCTCGATGAGGTGCCCGATGGGGCCACCGTTATCTTCAGCGCCCATGGCGTGCCGCAGTGGGTGGCCGATGAGGCCGAGCGGCGCGGGCTGCAGGTCTTCGACGCCACCTGCCCGCTGGTGACCAAGGTGCACAAGGAGGTGCGCGGTCACGCCCGGGATGGTCGCGAGGTGGTGCTGATCGGCCACGCCGGTCACCCGGAGGTGGAGGGCACCATGGGCCAGTACCTGGCCCCGGAGGGGCAGGGTGGGATCTACCTGGTCCAGAATCAGGAGGAGGCGGCGGCGCTGCAGGTGCGCAACGCCGACGACCTGGCCTTCGTCACCCAGACCACGCTCTCGGTGGACGACGCCGCCGGCATCGTCGAGGCGTTGCAGCGCCGCTTCCCGGCCATCCAGGGGCCGCGCAAGGACGACATCTGTTACGCCACGCAGAATCGCCAGGATGCGGTGCGGACCCTGTCCGACGAGGTGGACCTGCTGCTGGTGGTCGGTTCGGTCAACAGCTCCAACTCCAACCGCCTGCGCGAGCTCGCCGTGCGCTGCGGCACCGAGGCGTACCTGATCGACGGCGCCGCCGACCTGGACCCGAGCTGGCTCGACGGTCGTCAGGCCATCGGCGTGACCGCCGGCGCGTCGGCGCCGGAGAGCACCGTGGTCGAAGTGGTGGAGCAGCTCCAGGCGTGGGGCTGCGAGGCGCCGGAGGAGCGGCCGGGCAAGGCGGAGACGGTCACCTTCGGACTGCCCAAGAACCTCGGCCAGCCGCCGGCAGCGTCATGAGCGCCGCGCCGGCGACTCCTCACGCCGCTTGAGCGGATGCAGCACCAGCAGGTTCTCCGGCTGGCGCTGGCGCACCTGCTCGGCAACCGCCCTGGGTACGACGACCACGCCGTCGTCGCTGATCACCAGACCGGCGTAGCCGTCCGCCAGCTGGCGCTGCTGCTGTCGGGTTACCCAGGCATGGCGGATCCGTTGCCCCTCAACGAAATGGTACGCCGTGTCGGCTCCCCAGCGCGGCAGTGCGTAGTGGCGGATCAGGTCGGGCAGCGGGATGTGCGCCTCGAGCGGTTGGGGGTCCCGCGCCTTGTCCGGCCGGGCTCTCCGGCGTGAGGCTGCCGGTCCGCGGCGGCAGCGGCGCTTGCCTGGCTGCTGTCCACGAGCCTCCTCCCGGCTCGCCAATCCTGCCTTAACAAGCTGTTCTTGAAGAGAATTGGACATACGCAGCATTCTGCACAGGTGCCCTGCCGACGTCGATCCCCGGCCGGGGAGCGACGGGTTATACTGACCCGGAAGCGTGTTTTTCCGGATAAGGTGAGGGGGCGATGAAGGCGCGTATTCGGGGTGCCCTGGTGCTGCTGGCCGTGGCGGCGCTGGTCGGCTGTGGTCACTCGGTGGAGCGGATCGATCGGGACGCCGAGCACGATCTCTCCGGACGGTGGAACGATCAGGACTCGCGCCTGGTGGCCGAGGAGATGATCGCCGACGCCCTGGACCGACCCTGGCTGCGGGATTTCCGCCGCGAGGAGGGTAAGCGGCCCACGGTCATCGTCGGCGACGTGCGCAATCTCAGCCACGAGCACATCAATACCCGCACTTTCGTCAACGACATTCAGCGGGAGTTGATCAACTCCGGCCAGGTGGATTTCGTTGCCGACGCCGATCAGCGCGAGCGAATCCGCGAGGAGCGCCGTGATCAGGATCTGCATGCCAGCGAGGAGACCCGCCAGGCCATGGGCGAGGAGCTCGGCGCCGACTACATGCTGCTCGGTTCGGTGAACTCCATCATCGACCAGGAGGGCCGGCGCCAGGTCCGCTACTACCAGGTCGATATGGAGCTGGTCAGCCTGGCCGACAACCGCAAGGTCTGGATTGGCAACAAGGAGATCCGCAAGCTCGTGCGCTCGGCCTCGGCGCGGCCCTGAGGAGGCGGGCGCATGAGGCGCCGGTTGCGCCGCGCCTGGCTGGTGGTGGGGGTGGCCTCTGCGCTGGCCGGCTGCACCACTTACGGTGATCGCATGGCGCCGGTGGAGGCCGCCGTGGAGGAGGGCGATCCGCGCCGGGCGGTGGAACTGCTCGACGCCGACTCCGGCGGTGCCGGTGATCGTGTGGTCGATCTGCTCAACCGTGGCGCCCTGCTGCGCATGGCCGGCGAGTTCGAGGCCAGCAATCGCGCCCTGGAAGAGGCCTACGACGCCATCGCCGAGGTCGACCCGCTGAGCGTCTCGGAGAGCGTGGGCAGCTTGATGGTGGGCGAGACCGCCTTCGCCTACGCCGGCGAGCCCCACGAGCGGGTGCTGCTCCACCTGCTCATGGCCTTCAACTACCTGGAACTGGACGATCCCGATGCCGCCCGGGTGGAGGCCCTGCGCGTGGACCTGCGCCTGCAGCGCCTGGCTGCCGAGCAGGGCCGCTCGGCCTATCGGCACGACCCCTTTGCCCGCTACCTCAGCGGCCTGATCTTCGAGCACCTGGGCGAGCCGGATCAGGCCCTGGTGGCGTACCGTCAGGCCTACCAGGCGTATCGCGAGCAGGGTGGGCGGCTGGACGTTGCCGTGCCCCGTTCGCTGCAGCTGGACCTGCTGCGCCTGGCGGACCAGCTCGGTCTCGATGACGAGCGGGACGAGTGGCAGGCGGCGTTCGGGCTGGAGTCTTGGCCGGCGCCGGAGGCGCATCGCGCTCAGGCCCATGTGGTGGTGATCACCGGCGTCGGGCTGGGCCCGCGCAAGCGGGAACAGGGGTTCGCGGTGCAGGATCGCCAGGGGCGCATCCACAGCGTGGCCCTGCCGTACTACGAGCCGCGGCGCAGGCCGCTGGGCGGGGTTCAGCTCAGCGCCGGGGAGGCCTCGGTGCCGGCGGAGCCGGTGCACGACGTGGACGCCGTTGCCCGGATCCTGCTCGAGGAGCAGCAGGGCGTGCTCGCCGCCCGCGCGCTGGGGCGGCTGCTGGTGCAGAAAGAGATGATCGATCAGGCCCGCGAGGCCAGTCCCGTGGCCGGCCTGGCCATGAACGTCTTCACCCTGGTGGCGGACCGGGCGGACACCCGAACCTGGGGCATGCTGCCGGCGCAATACTACATGGCGCGCGTCGCGCTGCCCCCTGGTGAGCACCGCCTCGAGCTGGTCTACCAGGGCCTGGGCGGCCAGCCACTGACCCGGGTCGATCTCGGCACGCTGGAGCTTGAGGCCGGTACCTACCATTTTGTCTTCGACCGCTGGGTCTCGGCCCGTGCCGGTTCCCTGACCCCGAGGGAGGCGCCGTGACCCGGATCGTCCTGACCCTGATGCTGCTTGTGCTGCTGGCCGGCTGTGCCGGTCGCGACCCGTCGCCCACCCAGGGGCCCGAGTGGGTTCGGGGGGAGGAGCCCGCTGCCTATCCCCGGGCGCAGTACCTGAGCGCGGTGGGGAGCGCCGATCAGCGCGAGCTGGCCCAGGACCGGGCGCGGGCCGAGCTGGCCCGCACCTTTGAAGTCCGCGTGGCGGCCACCACGCGGCAGGAGGATCGGCTGACCTTCGACGCCGGTGGGACGCGGCACGAGGGGATGGTGGGGCAGCAGGTGGATACGCGCACGGAGGTCACCCTGCGCGGTGTCGAGACTGGTGAGACCTGGCGGGATCCGGACTCCGGGCGCTACCACGTGCTCGTCGTCCTCGACCGCCAGCGGGCGGCCGGCGCCCTGCGCGAGGGGATGGCGGGGCTCGACGCGGCGACCAGTCGCCACCTCCAGCAGGCGGATGCCGCCGCCGATCCGCTGCAGGCGATCGCCGCCCTGGCGCGCGGGCTTGAGGCACAACGCCAGCGCAGTGAGTACCAGCAGGCCCTGCGTGTGCTCACCGGCGCCGGCATGGCGGTTCGTCACCAGCCGGCGGTGCTGGAGGCGCGGCTGGCGGCGGAGGCCGAGGCCATCCCCTTCGGCATCCGCGCACGGGGTGACCATGCCGAACGGGTGGCAAGCACACTGCAGGCGGCGGTGGCCGCCGCCGGTTTCCGGGTCGATGAGGGGGAGGGTCGGTACTGGCTGGAGGCGGAGCTTAAGCTCGAGGATCTGGGCCAGCGCGAGGGCTGGTACTGGCAGCGCGGTTCGCTCACCCTGCAGCTGGTCGAGCCCGGCGGCGAGGCCCGCGGCGAGCGGCGCTGGTCGGTGCGCGGTGCCGCCACCGACCGCGCCACCGCCCAACGCCGTGCCCTGGACCAGGTGGCCGAGCACCTTGGTGGGGATCCGCGCGCGCTGATCATCGCCCTGGCCGCGGCCCAGGACGGATAGGGCGCCGGGCTAGAAGCGGGCGCGCACCGTCGCCGCGGCGAGCAGGGAGCTCGAGCGGCTGCCACGGTACTCATCGGGGACCAGGTCGCGGTCGACGCTGCGCGCCGATGCCTCCAGGCGGAGCTCGACCCGCTCCCAGGCGTAGCCGCCGCCGCCGAGCAGATGAAAGCCGGTGCCGGTGAGGTTGTCGCCGTCTTCCCGCTCGAGACGCTCGTAGTGGAGGCCAGCGCCCATGTAGGCCCGGGGTCCGGTCTCGCGGAAGTCCCGGCCGAAGCGCACGGTCAGATCGGTGGCGCTCCAGCGTTTCGGCTCCGGGTCGGCGTAGAGGCTGCCGCTGGTGCTCAGCTGCTCGCTGTGCAGGTGGGCGATGCCCACCGAGGCGTGGTCGCTGACCGCGTACTGGATGTCGATCACCGGGCCGTGGGCGCGCAGCCGCGTGGAGTCATCGCCGAAGCGCTCGCGGACCGAGAGGTGCTGATAGCCGTAACCGGCCCCGATGCTCCAGTTGCGCTGCGGCGGCGGGGTGGTGGGCTCGGCCCGCTCGGCAAGGCGCACCGACTCCGGTTCCTCCGCTTGCTCCGGCGTCTCGTCCTCGCCCCCTGCACCGGGCAGGCCGCCCTGCCACCAGCTCGGTCGGTCCTCGGTGGGGGGTGCCGGCTCGGGGGATGGTTCGGCCTCGCCATCGAGGATGCGCATGATCCCCGGCATGAGCGATGGGCGCATCTCCATGGCGTGGCGGGCGATGGGGTCGGCCAGGCGTGGGTACGTGGACAGCAGTTCGCTGACCTCGTCGAGGAAGGCATCGTCGTCACGCAGGGCGGCCTCCTCGACGCGGGTCAGGGCGTCATCGAGGACCTCGCGCTGGTGCTCGGTGAGCAGCTGGAGATCGGCGGTGGCGCTGCCGGCGGCGGGGGTTGAGTCTGGCTCGTCGGCCACCGCGTGGAGCGCCGGCCAGAGCGTGGCAGCGAGGATCAGGAAGCCGGCACGATGCCTGCTGCCGGGCGCGCGCTGGGGCTGACGATACCGGTGCATGGGCGGCTCCTGTGTGAACATCGCCTTGGGCTGCAACCGCGAAACGACGGTTCGGGCGGCGGGCTGCGCCGCGCTGCCCCGTTCGCTCCAAGGATAGTCCGCCGAGGGCCGCTTCGCGACCCAGTCCGGGTGGGCTAATCCTCCGCCGCGGTGTCGGCCTCGGCGCGGATGCGCTCCACCGCCTGGCCGTAGCGAGGGTGTTCGGGGGCTGCCGCCTCGCTGCGCCGGGCCGCCTCCAGGGCGTCGTCCCGCCGGTCCAGACGCACCAGCGCCCAGGCCAGGTTGTGGTGGGCCGCCGGCTCCGAATCGTCCGCCTCGATGGCGCGGTGATAGGCGTCCACGGCGGCGGCGTACTCCCCCCGGGCGTAGCGGGTGTTGCCCAGGCCCAGCCAGGCGTCGGCGTGGTCGGGCCAGCGCGTCGTGGCGGCGCGGTAGCCGGCGATGGCCGGCTCCCAGCGCTCCTGGCGCTCGAGCTCAGCGACGGCGGCGACCCAGTCATCGGCGTTGGCGCTGCGGGGCAGGTGCCCGGGGCGGGGGATCACGACGGCCCAATGGTCGCCGCGTTGCCAGGTTCGCTCGAACCGGCGCAGCGAGAGGGTCTCGCGTCGCTCGGTGCCCGAGCGCAGGGTGACTGTCCCGGCGTCCAGGTCGTAGCCCACCACCACGGCGTAATGCCAGCGGGGCAGCGCCTCGAGGGCCAGGTTCTGCAGGACCAGCACCGGCTGGCCGCCAGCGACCTCGGCCAGGAGATCGGCCAGATCCGGTGCAAGGACGTAGGGGACGCGCTCGGCGCGGCGGGCGGCGGCCAGCAGCTCGTTCTGCAGCGTGCCCTGGCGCTCGGGAAGGTAGACGGCATCGATCAGCTCATCGTCGCTGGTCACCACGTCGCTGGCGACCAGGACCGTGGCCAGTGCCGCCGGGCCACAGTAGTAGGTCTCGTCCGGGAAGAAGGGCGTATCGCTCAGTTCTACGGCGCGGGGCAGCTCGGCGGTCTCCCGCGCCTCGGCGATCACCTCCGGGTGCTGCAGCGGCGGCCCGGCGCAGCCACCCAGGCCGATGGCGAGCACCGCCGCGCCGAGCGCGGCGGGCCGCCAGGCTCCCCGTTGCCGTGGGGTGTGGCGTGGAGGAATCGGTCGGGGGATCAGCGGACCAGCAGCCAGATGATGACCAGCAGGAGGATGGTGGTTGCGCCGATGGACACACCCGCGCCGGCCGGTTGCTGATCGATGCGCTCGGCCAGCTCCCGCGCCTCTTCGTCGCTGAGTGCGGCGACACGCTCTTCGGCCTGTGCCGGATCAACGCCGTAGTCGGTCAGTGCCTGCTGGACATCCTCGCGTTGCAGGGCCTCCTGGACGCGATCGCGGTCGGATGCCGCCTGGCGCTCGCTGATCACGTCGCTGGTCCCGACCACACCCGCCAGCGCGGTGGTCGGCGCCATGGCACCCAGCGAAAGGGCGAGCCCGATGAGCACGATGAGACCTTTGATGCCGGTGCGCTTCATGGACAACCTCCGTCTGCAAAAGGGGTCTGTCACGGCAGTTGCGCGACAGGTGGAGCGTCGCACGGCGACGCCTCCCATGCAACGAGGAGGGGTGGGCGGTTGGCTCCGCGTTTCGGCTCTAGTCGCGCACGCGTCGCAGGAAGTCGGCGAAGAGCTGTTTGAGCGTCGGCAGGTGGTCGTTGAGGTCGTGCTCGGCGTCGAGCAGGTGCAGGCGGGCCCGCTGGCGCTGGGCGAACGAGACCACCGCCTCGGGCGGGATCAGGGCATCGCGCCAGCCGTGGACGATCTCCTGGTGCTCCGTGGTGGGCGTAGGATAGGCCGGATAACCGGGTATGCCGATGGCCGGGGCGAGCAGGAAGAGGCCGTCCGCCTTGAGCTCATTGGCGGCATTCGCCATGACATAGCCCCCCATGCTGGACCCGACCAGCACCAGTCGACCGGCGGCCCGGGGTCGGTGCTCGAGCAGCATGGCCACCCGCTCATCCGGGTCCTCGGTGGCCGTGAAGTCGATGCTCTCGACGGCGAAACCGGCCTGCTCGGCGACAGGCAGCAGGGCGGAACTCTTGCGGCCCCAGGGACCGGTGCCCTTGCCGTGGGCGTAATAGACGCGGTGCTCAGGGTGGGTCATTGTGGGCGTATTCTGCCGGTGAGGGGGGTGGGGTTTCCACCCACCGGGCCCCTGGTGTCACCCTGGCCGGTGCGAACCGTTGACGGCTCTCGCGCTCGATGTGCCGCGGGCCCCGACCCTGCGACGGGGCAGAGTCAGGGCCCCGGGCAGGGGTTTAGATGCCGAGGCTTTGACGAACCACCTCGAGGGCGTCGTCCTCGCCGTCGCGCGTGCTCACCCCCTCAAGCCAGCGTTCCAGCAGTTCCGGACGCGATTCAATGAGCGCGCGGGCGGCTTCACGATTGCTCATCTCATCGTCCATCACGTAAGCCTCGCCCTCGTTGCGCTCTTCCACGGAGACCGTGAATTGCTCCAGGAATCGGGCCACGTTGGGGCACTGCTCGGCGTAACCGGCCGTGATGAGGGTATGCACCGTTGCCCCGCCCTGATCCGGGCCGAAGTAATCCTCGCCACCGGTCAGGTACTCCATCTCGATATTGCGGTTCATCGGGTGCGGGGCCCAGCCGAGGAAGACGACCCACTCCTCGCGGTTGGTTGCCCGGCGGACCTGCGCGAGCATGGCAGCCTCGGAGGACTCCACCAGCGACCAGTCGCTCAGGTCGTAAGCGCCATCACTGATCATTTCCTCGATGATCACGTTGCCGTCGTTCCCCGACTCAAGGCCGTAGATCTCGCTCCCGAAACGGTCGGCATGCTCGTTGAGATCGGAGAAATCCGTCACGCCCGCATCGTAGACGTACTGAGGGACGGCCAGCGTGTACTTGGCGCCCTCCAGGTTGGTGACCAGTTTCTCGGCCCTCCCCTCATCCAGGTAGGGACGGACCATGCTCTCCTGCGTCGGGAGCCAGAGGCCGAGGAACGCATCACGCTCGCCACTGGCCACCGACTCAAAGGCGATCTGCACCGACGCCGAGGTGACCTTCGTCTCGTAGCCCAGTTCCTCCAGGAGCATGGCAGCCGTATCGGTCATTAGCGACTCGCCGGTCCACTCCACGTTGGCGAAACCGACGTGATCGCAATCCGAGGCGTCGCTGCCGACAGCGCTGGCGGAAACGCCCAGTGCCGCACACGCGGATAGGGCGAGGGTTGTCTTGCGCATTGGTTGATTCCTCCTTCTGACGCGCTCCAAGGAGCGCCTCTGTAGCTGCACCTGGCGTGGCGGGCTGCCGCGCCGAGCGCTCTACTTTAATTGAACAGTCAATCAATTTCCAATAGACTCCTCCCCCGCGTGGCCGACCCCCCAGCCGGTCGGTCCCTTCGAACGCCTAGAGGAGACAGCGATGCGGAGCCCCGGTAAGGAGACCATTCGGCAGCGGCAATTCATCGAGGCCACCATCGAGACCATCCACAGCGAGGGTCTCGATCGCACCACCGTTGCGCGGGTCGCACGGCGGGCCGGCACGTCCGCGGGGCTGGTGGCCCACTACTTCGGTGACAAGGCCGGGCTGCTCCAGGGCACGTTCCGCCATCTGGCCCGCGGGCTGGAGCAGGAGCTCCGTACCCGGGTGCGGGAGGAGACGGACCCCCTAGGTCGACTCTACGCCGTTATTGACGCGAACTTTGCTGAGACGCAGGCCAGCCCGGCCGTGGTCTCCGCCTGGCTGGCCTTCTGGGGGCAGGTCAACCACCGGCCCGAGCTGGCCCGTGTCCAACGGGTGGTCACCGCGCGGCTCCACAGCAACCTGCTCTACAGCCTTCGGGAGCTGGTCCCCGAGGCGGATGCCCGACACATCACCACGGGGCTGGCGGTCCTGATCGATGGGCTGTGGCTTCGGGCGATGCTGCATACCGGCGGTATTCACATCACCGAAGCCCGCGCATACGCACGGGAGTACCTGAACACCCAGCTCGCCGCACGCGAACGGGAGATGAGCTATGCCTGAATACTCCGATTGCCTGCTCTGGATCGACGGTGCCGCCGTCGACGCCAAGGCAGGCGAGCGCTTCACGACGCATAACCCGGCCACCGGTGGGGAACTGGCCCGGGTCGCCCAGGCTCGCGCCGAAGATGTAGACCGGGCCGTGGACGCCGCGGCTGCAGCCCAGCGGGAGTGGGCGCGCTGGAGCGGCACCGCCCGGGGCCGTGTGCTATACCGGGCGGCCGAACTGCTCCGTGCCCACCGGGAGGAGTTGGCGCGCCTGGAGAGCCTCGACGGCGGTAAGCCGATCGCGGAGACGCCGGAGGCGGACGTGGATTCCGGCGCCGACTGCCTGGAGTATTTCGCCGGCCAGGCCGCGTCCCTGCAGGGCGAGTACCAGGAGGTGGACGGCGGCTTCTTCTACACCCGCCCGGAACCGCTGGGCGTCTGTGCCGGTATCGGCGCCTGGAACTATCCGCTCCAGATCGCCTGCTGGAAGGCGGCCCCGGCGCTGGCCGCCGGCAATGCGGTGGTCTTCAAGCCAGCTGAGTTGACGCCTCTCTCCGCGCAGCGCCTGGCGGAACTCTTTCAGGAGGCCGGTCTGCCCGATGGGCTCTTCAATGTCGTGCATGGCTTCGCCGACACCGGCCAGGCCCTGACCCGGCACCCGGGTATCGCGAAGGTCTCCCTGACGGGTGAGGCCGGCACCGGCAAGACCGTGATGGCGGATGCCGCAGCCACCCTGAAGGCGGTCACCATGGAACTCGGCGGCAAGTCGCCCCTGATCGTCTGGGACGACGCCGATATCGATGAGGCGGTCTCCGGGGCCCTGTTGGGCAACTTCTTCACCCAGGGGGAGATCTGCACCAACGGCACCCGCGTCTTTGTCCACGAGCGGGTGGCCGAGTCCTTCCTGGAGCGACTGGTCGAGCGCACGCGTCGGCTGCGGGTGGGCGATCCGCTCGACCCGCAGACGGATGTCGGCGCCCTGATCTCCCCCGAACACGCCCGGCAGGTCCTCGCCTACATCGACACCGGGCGCCGCGAGGGCGCAACGCTGGTTACCGGTGGCACGCGCGTTGACGTACCCGACTGCCCCGGGCAGACCTTCGTCGCACCCACGATCTTCACGGACTGTCACGACAACATGCCCATTGTCCGCGAGGAGATCTTCGGGCCGGTCCTGTCGATGCTCACCTTCCGGGACGAGGCCGAAGTCATCGACCGCGCCAACAACACCGACTACGGATTGGCGGCCGGTGTCTTTACCCGCGACCTGCAACGCGCCCACCGCGTGGCGGCCGCCCTCGAAGCCGGCGTCTGCTGGGTCAACCAGTACAACGTCACCCCGATCGAGATGCCCTTCGGCGGCATCAAGCACTCCGGTCTGGGCCGGGAAAACAGCCGCCGTGCGCTGGATCACTACACCCGAATCAAGAGCGTCTTCGTTGCGAGCACCGGCATCGACGCGCCGTACTGAGGAGATGACCATGACCGAGAATACGTTCGACTACATCATCGTTGGTTCCGGCTCCGCCGGTGCCGTCCTGGCCCATCGGCTGACCGAGGACCCGAACTGCCGGGTGCTCCTGCTCGAGGCAGGCCCGATGGATCGCAGCCTGTGGATCCACATGCCCAGCGCCTTCGCCTACCCGCTGGCCGATGACAAGTACAACTGGTACTACCACTCCGAGCCCGAGCCCTACATGAACAATCGCGCCATGTACTGCCCGCGGGGGCGCGTGATTGGTGGCTCCAGCTCGGTGAACGGCATGGCCTACGTCCGTGGCCACGCCCGCGATTACGAGCGTTGGGCCGAGGATTTCGGCCTGGAGGGGTGGCGCTACCGCCACTGCCTGCCGTACTTCCGCAAGGCCGAAGATTTTGATCAGGGCGAGAACGCCTACCACGGCTCGGGTGGGCCGCAAAAGGTTACCACCGGCGGGATGCGCAATCCGCTCTACGGCGCCTTCGTGGAAGCCGGCGTGGCCGCCGGGTATCCCCACACGGACGATATGAACGGGTACCGGCAGGAAGGCTTCGGCCCGATGTTCCGCACCACCGGGGATGGCTGGCGCTGGAGCACGGCGACCGGTTATCTGCGACCGATCCGCAAGCGCCCCAACCTCACCATCCGGACCCGCTCCCTGGTGCACCGGGTGACCTTCGACGGTGATCGGGCCTCCGGCGTTGAGGTGGAGCGCCGGGGCAAGGTCGAGACCCTGCGCGCCGAGCAGGAAGTCCTGCTCTGCGGCGGTGCGATCAACTCCCCCCAGACCCTGATGCTCTCGGGGATCGGTCCGGCGGAGCAGCTGCGCGAACACGGCATCCAGGTCCGGGCCGACCGGCCGGGTGTAGGCGCCAACCTGCAGGATCACCTGGAGGTGTACGTCCAGTACGCCTGCAAGCAGCCCATTACGCTCTACAGCGCGCTCAAGCCGTGGAATCAGGCTCTGATCGGCATCGAGTGGCTCCTGCGCCGGACCGGGCTCGGCGCCACCAACCACTTCGAGTCGGGTGGTTTCATCCGCAACGAGGCCGGCGTGGAGCACCCCAACCTGCAGTACCACTTCCTGCCCATGGCGGTGACCTACGACGGCAAGACCACCCAGAAGATTCACGGCTTCCAGGCGCACGTGGGGCCCATGCGACCGGTCAGCCGCGGCTCGGTCACTCTGCGCAGCGCCGACCCCCATGCGCCGCCGCGGATCCGCTTCAACTACATGGCCGAGGAGCGGGACCGTCAGGAGATGCGGGACGCCATCCGCCTGACCCGTGAGATCATGGCCCAGGCCCCGATGGATCCGTTCCGCGGCGAAGAGCTCGCCCCGGGGCCCAACGCGACCAGCGACGAGGCCCTCGATGCCTTCGTCCGGGAGCACGGTGAGAGCGCCTATCACCCCTCCTGCAGCTGCCGGATGGGGGCCGAGGATGACCCGGAGGCCGTGGTCGACAGCGAGGGCAGGGTGTACGGCGTCCAAGGCCTTCGCGTCGTCGATGCCTCGATCATGCCCCGCATCGTCAGCGGCAACCTCAATGCGCCAACCATCATGATGGCCGAGCGCATCGCCGACACCCTGCGCGGGCGGGATCTGCTGTGCGAGGAGCAGCCCTGGCACACGCCGGAGTCCTGGCAGAGCGCCCAGCGCGAGGGGTCTCCTGAGCGGGCGTTTGACGGTACCCAGGCGCCGCGCGCGGGTTGACCGGGAGGCGGTGGCGCCCGTCGGGCGTCACCGCCGTGCCCCTGGACTTCCCCCAGAGGCACGGACAGATCCGGGCTATGCTTTGAGCCTGGGAGGTGCACATGTCCAATCAGCG
>LKMJ01003999.1_pt1 | contig 13818 bp, 14 predicted proteins | sample 643391 | NCBI WGS metagenome assembly LKMJ01 (sample SAMN04112250, study PRJNA286221) | soda lake metagenome | biome: soda lake; feature: Kulunda Steppe; material: water; isolation source: sample PL-Br10 brine of Picturesque Lake | place: Russia: Kulunda steppe | collected 2010-07
AGCAATCAGCAGAAAGAGCACTGGACGAGTACGACGTAGAAACATCGGCCTTCTCCTATCTCGAACTCCTTCTCGCCCGAGAACGGTACGAATTTGAGTACGTTCCACTCGTGGCAAATCTGCTCGAACTCGTTCCTGTCCGAGACGAGGAAGAGCGACAAATCGTTCTGAAGGCCGTTAACTACTACAACGAGGGAATGACGGCGTTCGATGCGTTCCATGCTGCGACTGCAGAAACGCGTACGTTGAACGTGCTCTCATCAGAGAAAGACTACGAAGAACTTGAGGTAGAACGAGTCCCGCTTGAACCTGCTGATGAATGACGTACCAATATCTCTGTCGGCTGCTACCGATTTTCGCGTTGCTCGACTTTGTTCAACTCGATAAGCAACCGGAAGATAGCCTTGACGAGATTTGCGTCGACGTCAAACCGTTCGGCATTTTCCCCGGCCCGTTCCATGACGAGTTCTTCCTGTTTTTCGTCGGTCGTCGGAAGGTCTTCGCTGGCCTTTACCTGTGCAATCGTATCCGCGACGTAGGTCCGTCGTGCGATGAGTTCGACGATATCGCGGTCGATATCACGGATTTCGGTCCGTAGTTCGTCGAGAGACATTTCCTCGGGGTTGATTGCTGGCTCGCTGCTCATGTTCGGTCACCTCCGACGTGTGTGGTCATCTATCGTACACTCTCGTGGGCATGCGTTTTACCGCTTCGGTCTCTCTTTGCGACGATAGGGTCACTGCTAGTGTGTCATTGACTGTCCGCAATTACCCAGGAACCGTTCGAACGTATCAGGATTTGTGGACCGTAACATCTACTTCACCGGCAGATAGCTCGGCAGTCATCATTGTCGCTGTTCCATCGGCCGGGCCCACACCTGTAACACTCCCTGGGTTCAGTACTCGAATGCCGTCATGCCTTTCGTCTTCCACCTCGTGAGTGTGGCCAGCGATACCGACAACGGTTCCGTCCGTACCAGCCCTCGCCTGGGCCGTATCGGCAACGGCATCTAACCAGTCGTCGCGGTTGAAGACAACACCCTCTGAGCTCGATACCGCTCGCTGGACGAAATTAACCATTCCGTGTGAAACGACGAACGTCACGTCATCGACCGTGACCGACGCCACTGGCGGAAGGTCAATATTAGGTGGGTCAGCGTTTCCATAGACCGAAATGAGAGGGTCCGAGAGTTCCCGCATATCCGTGAGTGCCTCTTTTGAACCGAAATCTCCGGCGTGAATGACGTGATCAGCGGTTTCAATCCGTTCACGAAACTGTGCCGGGATTTGCTCCGCCTGACCTGGTATATGCGAATCGGAGAGGATTGCGATTACCATAGCGCTACGTTGGTTCGTTATTACAAATATGCAACGGGAGTACTCTTCTATGCTACCCTGTAGACGTTGAACACACTCAATGGCATGGGAGCAACTGCTTCGGAAACGGTACCTGTGTTTTTTACTGGAGAGAACAGGAATGCCAGAACCAGGTTCGGAAACAAACGGACGAACTCCAGCAGAGGCAGAACCCGCTCGCTGTTCCTTAAGAAACGAGAATCAAGTGAAAGTGTAGACGCAAACACGATATTTCAGCGAGCAATGCCCTCGCTGATTCGGAACCCCTCAGTTGACAGATTTCGACAGCTCCGCACCAGCTTTGAACTTCACGTCGGTTTCCGTCTCCGCAGCGTTGGCGAGATGGACGAGTGGGGCGTCCAGCGCCACCGTAGTCGCCCATGGTTGGGGGCCGGTATCATCATCCGATACGTCACCTTGTTCACCGATAACCTTGACGTTCACTGCGTTGAGTCCTTTTCGTCCCTTGTCTGTCTTGAGCGCCGCCGGCCAACCATCACCGTCGGCGTCGAGTTTGCCACAGAATGCTGCCGAGCCCCGCTGACTTCGGTCGCGGGAGAACTGGCTGACGATGCGATCATCGTAATCATCGCTCTCGATGTCCGCTGGCGTGACACTCGCAATCTCGGTCGGGCCCTCGTCGAACAGGAGCGTCGCCGAATCCTCGAAGAGGGCACCCTCATCCAACATCCACCCGCCGGCGTAAATCAGCTGCTCGTCGTGGATGCACCGTCGCATATAGAATATCCCGGGCAGGGGACACGGGCAATCTTCCGGCGTGACCGACACCGGACAGACCAGCGTCTCCGAAACCGAAGCGTTGCCTGCGGCACGATTTGAACCCCAGCAGTAGAGTGACTCATCGTCCGAGGAACGCTTCTGTCCCCAACACTGCACCTCCCTATCTTTCAGACTTGCCGCTTCGCGGAGCGTGCCGTCGGCCGCGACGAAGACGCACCTTCCGTCAATCTCTCCTTCCTCGCTAGAGCGCTGTATCTCCTTGCCAGTCTGTGGATTGCGCCCGACGCCACTGACAACAGCGCCGCCCTCGGTACTGAAGCCAGCGATACCCCGGTTTACGGTGCGGTACGTGTCGAGTTCTGCCGACAGTATAGAACCACAGGACAGGTCCTCGTGGAGTGAAACGGGACCGTCGAGCTGGAGACAACCCCCGTTGTCGTAGGTAATTCCCTGCGACCCGTACTGGTCGTGAAACGGTGCCCGTCGGCGATCCGGTTCGTGTGAGGGGGCGAAGTACGCAAGGACCCGTTCCGGCGTGAGTTGCTCGGCCAGCGAGCCACGGTCACCGGGCAGGCTGGTCTCTGGTAGACAGATCGTAAAGCGCTCCCCGATAGTCGGTTCGTCCCGGAGATAGTCGATGATATCAATGAATCTCGGTCGTCCGGGACGGCGCTCGACAAGTTCGTCGTCGAGGCGTTCGATATCTCCGAGGACAGTCTCCTCGACCTCCTGCAGGAGTCTATTTGCTTCCAACCATTCCTCCGTCTCGACGGCATCAGTTGCCTGCTCGACACCCTTCTTTCTTCCATCGGAGTGTTCTCGGATGGTCTCACAGACGCCGGTTCCACACCTGTCGAGTGCTGGTCTGAGCATCTCCGTGGTGGTGTCGATGAATCCATCGAGTGCGGCCTTTGCCTCGGCTTGCGACCGTCGGTCTACAGCTTCCAGCCCAGTTGCCACGTATCTCAACAACTCAAGTTCGGTATCGAGGATGTCCACGAGGATATCTCCCTCCTCGTCATCATCGTGGTCGTCGTCGGGACCGCCCCACCACTCGCTCCGTCGTTTGTTCGACCGGACCGAATTGTAATCGTTTGCTTTGGCACTGGTGCTGATGGACCACCCTTCAAGCTCGAACAGTCTGCCCTGATGTGTTATACTCACGGGCACCTCGCGGACCGTGGCCTCGTCACTCCGAATTATCTGGGTCTGAGACCGGTCGGGGGAACTCCTGTCGGCATCGCTGCTACTGAGGGTAGCGAAACTGTAAGATTCTGTCTCGTTTGTCCGACCTGGATAGAACGCCGCAGGTGAGGAGACTGTCGTCCCGACTATCTGCTCGCCGGCGCGGTCTACCACTTGCTCACTGGCGCGGTCTAACAATCCATCGAGGGCTGAACACCCTGCTAAACCACTGAGCACGGCAACTCCACCAGCGGCGAGAAGCCGCCGTCGCGTCCCTTCGAACTCGTGGGTGATGTCACTAGACTGACGTCTCTCGTCGTTCGATTTTCTATCCATAACAAATATTACAAAAGTTATATGAATAGATAAACATATCGTCAGTAATGAAACAGAATTATGAGATATCCAGTAGCGAGCTGGACAGAATGCTGGTGAAGTTATTACTCTCTCGCAGATATTGTCAGGTATAACAAATTATTTGACTTAGCTCGGCGTAAAATAGACATGGGAAAACTAAAGAAAGGCATCCTTGCCGCAGTAGCTCTCGTGGTTGGTGTTGTAACGCTGAAAAAATTCCGTGGGCGTAACGACGAAACTGAGGAACAACTCGAATAGACGAACATTGGTACAGGCGACAAAATCACTCTTTTCGTTCTGTGGACCGCTTCGACTGCACCTACTCGATAGTCGAAGCTCCCGCTGTCTGTGTGCTGGTGAGCATTGTGGTCCCGGGCCGTTCATCCCACTGTCTCCGTATCGATTCAAGAGTCGCTTTCTCCCCAACCGCGGTGAAACTCGGACCAGTTCCGGAGAGGGAGACACCATCCACAGCTGCCATTACTTCGACCATCGGCTGGCTGTCGAACCCGAGTGCGGCACAGAACGCCAGCCCGTTTACTGTCATCGCCCGCTCAAAGTCACCCTCCTGAGCCAGTTCTGCGACAAATTCGGCCATGGGAGCAATCTGCTTGCAGGCCTCGACATCGGCATCAGCGCTGAACGATTGTTCCGGTGGGGTCCAGACCAGAACGCTCCAGTCGCGCTCCTCGCGATGGAGCAGTTCGTCAGTCGTGTTATCCGTCACAGTCACGCCACCGAGCATGCTTGCACTGGCGTCGTCGAAGGCACCTGTGATTGTCACGCCAACGTCCCGTGCGGCCGTGACACCGATTCGTGCGGCATCCTCGCGTGAGATGCTCTCGGCCTTTCCCAGCGCCGACAGCGTCGCAAGGACGGTTGCATTTGCTGCTGCACTCGAAGATTTCAACCCGGAGGCCATCGGAACTTCGCTTTCGGTTACGACCGTTCCACCCTGCCCGTCGCCGTACTCCGCCGTGACCAGTTCGACACAGCGTTCGATGAGTCGCGTATCTGCGTCGGGGGCACCGGCAATCTCACCAGTGACGCCAGGTTGTTCAGTGAGCGTAACCGTTGCTGTTGTATATTCGGAAATAGCAAATGCCGAACCAGTGCCCGTCGCAAGTGCATTGAGCACCGTCCCCGCTGCCGGTGCCTGTGCTGTCCCTTCCATGGTCTGGTCTCTCACACGCCCGTATTTACCTGTGATGATTCGCTATTTTTTCAGTTATCGAATGGGGGGCGTCGATGTCTGAATCAGAGGGTGCCGGGATTTTCTCTCCCAGTGTTTCGTAGAAATTGTCACAGCCTAGCTACTGCGGCACAACCTCTGGTGTGAAAATTGAGATATGTATGCTTCCAGATGGCAGCACAAAATACAGAACTTGTGTTCAGCACTCGGTCACCGGTTATTTTAGCCATCAGCTGTGAACCAATTCCTCTGTAGCTGTAGTGGCTGTAAAGCTAGAAGAATCTCCAGAAGTGTTTGTTTACAATTCTTGGTGAGATTCCAAAAACCGATGGACAGTGCTTGGTTATATAAGTGGATACTACAAAAATTCCCAGATTAACCGATAGTTCCCGACACCAACGCTCCCTACTGCAAGAGATGTGTTCGCGATGTCTAGCAGGTATCCAACGAGTGAAATGAGAATATATTTATTATGCGCACAGGCCTGGATTTTCTATGGGTCGTTCATCGCTTGACGAAATCGACCGCGCTATTTTGCATGCGCTCCAGGAAGACGCACGTCACAACACAAATGCAGCGATTAGCGAGCGGGTGAGCGTCTCCGCCAGCACCGTCGGGAAGCGTATCGCCAACCTTGAAGAGCGCGGTCTCATCAAAGGCTATCAACCCAACCTCAACTACGAGGAAGCTGGGTTCCCACTGCAGGTCTTGTTCATCTGCACAGCACCCATTTCTGAGCGTGAATCGCTCATCAAGGAGACGCTCGGTATCGAAGGTGTCGCCAACGTCCGCGAGTTAATGACCGGCGAGGAAAACGTTCACATTCAGGTAATCGGTGCTTCAAACGATGATATCACGCGCATTGCTCACGTGCTCGACAGTATGGGGTATCAAGTCACTGATGAAATCTTGCTGCGCAACGAGTACAACCAACCGTCAGTCCGCTTCGACACGATTGATTTCGACGAGTGAAACCACTGGAGGCGATTCAGAATCGGTCGTGAATTCTGTCTTTTTTCCAGAAGCGACGATTATGCCAGTATCGCTCGTTTGAGGAGTTTCTTGCGATAGGATCGAAGGTTAAAATTCCACTATCTTTTTTATGAAACAATGCGTCGAGTCAAGCGGTATAAATGACCACTACAGCATCTGTAGCGATGCAGCCACGTGCGCCAAGTGAGGACATCGTGTACAGCGTTGCAGACAGCGAAGGGGTAGAACCGACGGAACTCAACCCACTGTACGATGCTATCGATCCTGACGCACTCGATAGCCTGGTGGCTGGCGCAGGTGAGCAGTCGTTGCATCTGGAGATTGAATTTACCTATCATGGCTATACCGTCACTGTCAGCGCTGATGGCAAGGTTTACCTCGACGAGGACGTGTAACTGCGTAGGTGAGTCTGTGATTTCGTGCTTCGAACTGGACTGTATTGACTGTGACTTTCAGATGACAGTCCACGGCGAGTTCCCCGCTGTGTTGGACAAGATCGAAGCCCATCAACAGAACCAGGAAGCCGCTCCAGCAGAGCACTTTGTCAATGTCCATCGTCGCTGTGAATGGGAGACCGAATGCGATCCCAGTGAAGCATGAGTTTCGGTGTAGAATCGATTCTGCAGGAGACTTCCTGTGCGCAGGTATCGCATAGTGTCAACACAATCTGAATTGACCGAGTACAACGGTATCAGTAGACCACCATTCGTGCAAGGCTGTCGCCATTTATTTTGCACGCGTGTCTTGACGAGAATTAGATAGGACGCAGTTAGAGGTTTCTATAAAACGACTCACGATTCCTCACGCGTTTCCACCGCTTCAATTGCTTGCTGACCGATTTCGACCACATCAGGCTCCAGCAACTCCGCCTGTTCCTCTAATGCTTCCGGCGAGAACCATTCCCACTCACTCGCTGGGGTTTCCCCCGGCGCGGGAGTAAGGTCCCGATTGTCAGCACGGCCGTAGAAAATGAAATCGATATGCTGGTGCCCGACACCCTCCTCGTGGACGTTGATATCTTCGAGCAGGAAATGTTGGGGCTCAGGAATTGAACGGACAGTCTCCGATTCGAGCGTTCCCTGTGGAGCCAGCAGGTCGACATCGAGGCCGATTTCCTCCCGAACTTCTCGTTTCGCAGCTTCATGAGGCAGTTCATCACGGTCGATATGACCGCCCGGCGGCAACCACATATCGAGCTTTTCGTGGTGGTGCAACGCAGTCTCCCCGTCGTGAACGACATAGACCGTTGCAACGAAATGTCGCGTCGTCTCCATGGTAGACAGGTTGGCAAGCGACCTCTTTTGTGTGTCGACATCCCGGAGACCGTGGAAGAAGGTCTATCCTCCACTGCTGGCCGACGGGCTTAATCGCCTCAGTCCCGTACCATGGTCCAATGGGAAACCGCGAGGTTCTGCAGGGGGTCGACGCCTTCACTGCCCTTGGTGAGGAGGTGCGGAGTGCGCTCTCTGCTCGTGGATTCGATTCACCGACCGAGCCACAGCGCAAAGCCCTCGGTCGGCTAACTCGCGGTGAGAACGTCGTCGTGGTTGCACCCACCGGAAGTGGGAAAACCGAGACGGCAACCCTCCCGATTTTTAATGCACTGACCGAGTCGGACCGATTCGGCATCGGGGCGCTGTATATCACGCCGCTCCGTGCGCTCAACCGCGATATGCGCGAGCGTCTCGACTGGTGGGGTGAGACGCTCGATATCCAGGTCGATGTTCGCCACGGCGATACGACCGATTATCAGCGACAGAAGCAGGCGAACGACCCACCGGACCTGCTCGTGACGACACCGGAGACGCTACAGGCGATGCTGACGGGGAAGAAACTCAGAAGGGCACTCGAAGACGTCAATCACGTCGTCATCGACGAAATTCACGAACTGGCAGTCTCGAAGCGCGGTGCACAACTCGCTACCGGCCTCGAACGACTGGAAGAGCTTTCGGGTTCGTTCCAGCGAATCGGCCTCTCGGCGACGGTCGAAGACCCTGACGAAATTGGCTCTCTGCTCACCGGCGGTCGGCCATTCGATGTGGTCGAGGTATCCGTCGGAAGCAACGTCGACATCGACGTCTGCTGTCCCGAAATTACTGAGCCAGACGAGGCACTCGCTAGCGAACTCGTGACTGACCCGGAGATTGCGAGCCATGTCCGGGCAATCGACGAACTGGTTTCGGACCACGAAGCGACCCTCATTTTCGTGAATACGCGACAGACTGCGGAGGCGCTTGGCTCTCGCCTGCGTGCCTACGGCACAGATGTCGGTATCCACCATGGCTCGCTGGCCAAGGAATCTCGCATCGACGTCGAGACAAAGTTCAAAGAGGGGGAACTCGATGCGCTACTCTGTACCTCTTCGATGGAACTCGGTATCGATGTCGGGCACGTTGACCACGTCGTCCAGTACAACAGTCCGCGACAGGTCGCTCGCCTGCTCCAGCGAATCGGTCGGGCAGGTCACCGCGAAGGTGAGTATTCCTCGGGGACAATCGTCACCAGTCACCCCGATGATATCGTCGAATCCCTCGTTATCGCCCAGCGCTCCCGTGAGGGAGCCGTCGAACCGGCGAAAATGCACCACGGGAGTCTCGACACCGTCGCCAACCAGATTGCTGGATTGGTGATGGATTTTGGCGAAATTCGAGCGATGCGGGCGTACGATATCATCACTCGCGCCTATCCGTTTCATGACCTCACGACTGACACATTCAAAGCAGTCGTCAGGGAGCTAGAGGGTAACCGCGTCATCTGGGTGGACGAGGAGAAGGATACGCTCGAAAAACGACGCGAAACCTGGCAGTATTTCTATCGAAACCTGTCGATGATTCCCGACGAGACAACGTACACCGTCGAGGATGTTGCGAGCGGGTCACGGGTCGGAACGCTCGACGAGCGCTTTGTCGTCAACTTCGCCGCTCCCGGTGAAACGTTCGTCCAGCGTGGGGAGATGTGGCGTATCACCGAAATCGACGAGGAAGAGGAGACCGTGACTGTCTCACCTATTCCGGACCCCACCGGGGAAGTCCCGTCGTGGACCGGGCAGGAAATCCCGGTTGCGAAACCCGTCGCCGAGGCTGTCGGCGAACTCCGTCGCGTCGCAGTTGAGCAGTTCGAAGCCGGTGGAGAAACAGCGGGCATTGCACGGGATATCGCACGCCGATACGCTATCGAGTATGAGACGGTCGCGACCGGCCTCGAACAGATTGCATCGACGGTCGAGGATGGACACCCAGTTGCCACGGATGAGCAACTCGTCGCCGAGGGAAATGCCGGTTCAATCGTTCTCAACGCCTGTTTCGGTCACCAAACGAACGAAACGCTTGGCCGATTGCTTTCTGCATTACTCGGCCAACAAACTGGGTCGAGTATCGGGCTGGAAGTTGACCCCTACCGAATCGAACTCGACGTTCCCGCTGGCGTGAGTCTCACTGAAGTCGTCGAGATTCTCCACGAGACTGACCCCGAACACGTCAGGAGTCTCATCGAACTGAGCCTGAAAAACGCTGATGCACTCAAATTCACCATCGCCCACGTCGCATCGACGTTCGGCGCGCTCAAACGGTGGCGAGGTTCATCGACCAGTTTCGGTCGTGGCCGACTGTTGCAAGCACTCGAAGGGACGCCTGTCTACGACGAGGCAATGCGCGAACTGCTCCACGAGGAACTAGCCGTTCCGGAGGCGAGTGCCGTTCTCGAAGCGCTTCAGTCGGGCGAGATTGAAATCGAAATTATCTCCGAACACACCGCTATCGGGACCGGCGGCCGGAGCGCCGGGCAGGAACTTCTCACCCCGGAAAATGCGGACGCGAGCGTGATTCAAACGGTCAAAGACCGGATACAAAACGACCGGGTCATCCTGTTTTGTCTGCACTGTACCGACTGGAAACAGACGACACCGGTCAAGCGGGTTCCCGACCAGCCCCAGTGCCCACGCTGTGAGTCGACCCGGATTGCAGCGTTAAATCCGTGGGACGAGGAGACAGTAGCTGCCGTCAGAGCACCTGAAAAAGACGATGAACAGCAAAAGCAGACTGAACGAGCGTATCAATCGGCAAGTCTGGTCCAGAGTCACGGCAAGCAGGCAGTGATTGCACTTGCTGCTCGCGGGGTCGGTCCGCGTAACGCCGCCAGAATTATCAACAAACTCCGCGAGGACGAGGACGAATTCTATCGGGATATCCTCTCACGCGAGCGAGAGTACGCACGGACGCGCTCGTTTTGGTAGCTCAGTATTCCAGGCTGAATGGGCGAAAAACCGTGCTTTAGCGCGCAGCAGATATTCACTGCTGTAGACAGAAGTATTCATGATTTGCATGAGAGACCGATGCACATACCGAGTGATGTGAGATGGATCAAGGAAGTAACTGGGCAGCACCTTAATTATTAATCATTTAGTATTCTTAGTGGGTCAGTCAAAATGCAACTAGAAACACAAGAGGTCCAGTGCCCAAAATGTGGTGCAGCTAATGGCGTACCAGTCCCCGATGCAGGTGTAGAGCTGAAAATTAAGGGGTATGCAACACCGTTTGAAGACCCCACGAAGATCGAATGCACTGGTGGACACGCTTTCTGGGTCTACTACTGCTAATCTGCCACCCTGTACTTATTCACAGCTTTTTCACTCAACACGCTGATTCGGAGACCATTTGAGTAGAGTGTGCACGTCACTGGGGACCACACGTATCTTGGGGACCGATAAAATACATTCCGTTGATACAAAGGATAATGTCATATGCAATCACACCACAAAATAGGATGCCTACAAGAAAAGCCGAAACATCATGGCATGGAGGGACAGACGGAAGCGGTGACTTCGAAACCGAGAGCGGAGCAGTAACGGGGACATTCCGGTTTCCGACACGGTTTGAGGACGAACCCGGAACCGACCCTGAAGAACTGATTGGAGCCGCCCACTCAGGGTGTTTTTCGATGCAGTTCACCGCATTCCTCGAACAAGACGGATACACGGCTGAGCGAATCGATACAACGGCGGATGTTCACCTTGAGCGAGCGGAGAGTGGCGGCTTCGAGATTCCTCGAATCGACCTGATGGTCTCTGCTGCGATCCCCGATATCGAGACAGAAACCTTCGACGAACTGGCACAGCGTGCGAAAGAAAACTGTCCAGTCTCGAAGGCGTTAGCCGGGCCAACTATCACACTCGACGCGTCGTTGGAGGATTGACCGCAGCGACTGGTTGTCGGCTGGGGATTTGAAAAGGTCGGAAGCCCCTGACAGCGTTGGGTTTGCTGGCCTCCCACAGCTTATAACGAAAGGCAAGGATAAGCAAGGCTGTGATTCGGTATGTCCTCGCAGTGGTCGTCCTAGCGACGATACTCTCGGTTTCGCTGGTCGCAGTGGAGTACACTGAAACAGAGCGTGCCCACTCCGAGGTCGAGACGGCTGTTCATCAGCTTGACTCAACAGCAGTTGAACTCTATGAATCTGAACCGCTCCCAGAACGCGGACAGGAACCACCACAACGGGTTGTCACTCTTTCATTACCGTCTGACACGGTGGGTTCAACAGGTGTCGATACCTTCAGGATAGAATCCGGACTCAACGAGGCGTCGGCACAAGTTGAATACAAGATTAGTGGTGGCAACACACAAACGCAACGGCTGTCCGTGCCGGTCCTGGTTGAGTCAGGCAAAATATTGGACCTGAGCGATATTCGCGGCGAGGTTCGACTTTTATTAACCCTCATCGAACATGACGATGAACGCGTTGTGCTCGTCTCTTTGTTGTAGCCATCATCAACTGCGCTCGATACACTCTCCCTGATTTTATATAGGAACCAACGGCCAGTCCGTCGCAGGTCATGGGATGGGACTATCGCGGCCAGACTGAACCGTTTGCTGCTGTCATTGCTATCGCAGCACTGACCGTCGGACTGTCGCTGTATGCGGTGACGAGCAGTGAGGTTACCTCGGAAATTGGCTCCACCACAGACGATGAGCAAGCCGTAATGGAGGCGGTCTGGCAGTCACTGAACGACGACGGTGTGGTGCATGCGAACGAGCAGTCAGTTTCCGCTCGTGTGTCCGGGACGGTCCCGGCAACACCGGTATGTATCACGCTTTCAGCGGCCACTGCCGACGGAAAGCACACTGTTCTCGAACGGACCATCCTCGGAGAAGATGGAACGACACAGCAGACTGGGAACCACACGAACTGTGTTCAGGAAGGGGCTGACGACGCGATAGTAACGCGAGAAACACACAAAGAGACAACGGGAGCATCTCGGACGGTCCCGGTTCAACTTGCCCCTGGAGAAATCCGGCCAGGAAGGCTCCACGTCGAGGCACTCCCATGAATTTCCGAACATCTTCAGGACGGTGCCGAGCAGTCAGTACCGTTGTTGATGTCGCACTTGCACTCGTGCTCATCTCCGGGGCTGTAATGCTCGTTTCCGTGCTTCCACACGAGCAACCTGAACCAGAGTACGAACGGTCCCACGCCGTTGAGACACTCTCAGCCTCGACCGTGAATTTCACCTATGCCGTCGATTCTGGAACTACGCCGGTTGATTCCGTGCGTGATACTGAGAAGGCAACAGATGATAACGAGAATGCCTTACACGCTTTCGAGGGGTCTCTCGCTCGTGGTCTCGCGATTGCAGCTGTCAGAAACAGTACGGTCACTGAGAAATCGGCTGGGACAACACAACCAACGGACGGTCATCAATCGTTCATAGACGGGCTGGAAACCGTCCTCAAAGACACAGAGCTACTCGGCGACTCCGAGCGACAGATACACGCGGTCTGGGAACCGTTCGATGGGTCGGAGCTGTTTGGGACGGTGACTATCGGTGAGCCACCACCCGAAACTGCCGAGACGACGATCAGTCAGCTGACCGTTTCGAGTGGGTTGTCTCCCGTTTCCAGTGGTCTGACAGGGCAAGAGGAAAACGAATCCCCCACCTTCGAACAGCCTTCCCAGTCGCTCGCAACTGTAGTTGTCGAGGGGATTCTCCAGCCAGAACAGACACAGCGTCAACTCACGTCGAGCGGCGCTGAACAGAATGTTGCTATAGACCGCATTCATGCTGTGGCCGAGGCCATCGACGACGTCAAGCCGACAGATGCAACTGTCGAAGACCGACTTGCGGCGGCTGAAATAACTTCACTGGCGAACAACACCAGCGACGGAAAGCCGCTGAAAACAGTCTTTGTTGAAGCGCTTACGGACCAGTTTGTGGAGGAACTAAGAAACAAATTTTCCACCCCAGATGAAGCGCTGAAATCGATTGCCGTCGATGAAGTGACTATCGTTCTGACGGAGTGGGACCAATGAGCCGGAGTTCAATCGTATTGATTCCAGCCAGTCGTTCGGATATCCGAGGAATGGTGCCGTTCGCGGTCATTGGCATGCTCGTGTTGCTTTCGGCGGTGGCGCTCGTTGGGTCCGTTCACGTACAGCAGCCACCGGAGGTAGACACGGACAGAGCAACTGCAGTTGAACGGACGGAGATTGCGGCACAGACAGCGCTGGAAGAAGCTGTTATGGAGGCAACCACACAGGCGGCCGAGCAGCCACTAACTTCGACTGCCAATACAAGCTTTGGTCACGAATTGGAGGCACAAGCAGCAACCGAGGACGATGTCTTCCGCCAGTACGTCCGCGCCTTGATTGCCACAGAGGCCAAGGCAACGCTCCCTTCGGCCGGTCAGGAGGTAGGGGCTGTCGAAACGACACTCTCCACGCCAGCCATCGACGATGCCGACTCCTTCGGTGCGGCAATCGAACGCGTCAGTATTACGGAGAGCGATGGCGGGTTGCTTACCGTCGAGTTAGCGGATGTCGAGATACAGACTACGACTCACGGTGAGCAAATTGAGACGGAAACAAAAACACTCTCCGTGACGGTCACCTCACCGGTGTTTGAACTGCACGAGCGGACTGAAACGTTTCAGGAACAGCTTGATGCCAGTTTGTACGAATCGGGATTCTCACAGCGGTTTACAGCACAGCTGTATGCGCTCGGCT
>LKMJ01004000.1_pt1 | contig 13817 bp, 12 predicted proteins | sample 643391 | NCBI WGS metagenome assembly LKMJ01 (sample SAMN04112250, study PRJNA286221) | soda lake metagenome | biome: soda lake; feature: Kulunda Steppe; material: water; isolation source: sample PL-Br10 brine of Picturesque Lake | place: Russia: Kulunda steppe | collected 2010-07
GAAGCCGAGGAAGGGTTCGAAGCGGTCATCGGGAAGACACGCTGGGAACTTCCCGGCGGCTACGTTCCCGTCGAGAGTACCGGACCGGAGCCCGAGATGGTCAGCCACGACAAACTCTGCCTGTTGAACGCCAGCGACGAGATGGCGACCCTCGAACTCACGCTCTATTACATGAACGGCCACGAAGCAGGCCCCTATCCCCTCACAGTTAGCTCTCAGCGTGTGCGGCACGTTCGAATAAACGACCTGATCGACCCCTACGCCCCACCACTTGGCAAGGCTTACTCGATTGTCGTCGAATCGCCTGTACCAGTTGTCGTCCAGCTCACAAGACAGGACTCTCGACAAGACGAGTTGGCGACGATGTCGTCGATTGGATACGGCGAGTCCAGGAATTGAGCTACCCACCCGTAAACAGTGCTTGCTGATTTGGACGAGTCGAGAACTCGCACTCTCACCCAGCTACCTGCTTTTTTCCTCTTCGCTGTCGCCCTCGGCGGTACTGCAGGACTGGTTTACAGCGCCGCGACGTCGCTGGTCACGAAAGAGTCCGAAGAGACCGGTCGGGCAATCGGGCTGTACATCTCAGGAGAGTCGCTCGCGGGACTCAGTACACCACCCATCGCCGCCGCTGTGGGCACCCTGTTGGGCTGGCGGGCCGCGACTGCACTCGGAATTGTCTCTGCTATCCCAGTATGTCTTCTCTCGTGGCGGTTTATCCAGTCTCGACCCCCGGCACAGCCCGAGATCTCACTTACGGAGCACCAGATTTACGGGCAAATCACTTAAAAGGCGTTTTTGCCCGTATTCTATCGGTCACATATCTCGGTAGTTGTAGCGATAGCGCTCACTCCGATCGTTTAATCTGCTCGGTCAGGTACTTCCGTAGCCCGGACACGGTTTCAGCAGACACCGTCGACACGCCAAACTCACTCTGGAAGCCGTGTTCGAACTCGTCGCGTTCGAGAATTTCTATGCCACGATCAAGCTGATCCCGTAGTGCATCTTCGTCTCCGCGCCACAGATGTGGTGTGATGGTTGTAAGGGCAATCTCTTCAGCAATGGCCAGCACGTCGCGGAGGTCCGTTTCACGCGCACTGTGGAACTTCGCCGCGGCGAGCACACCACCGTCTACAACACGCGCGGTCGTCGAGCGCGTTCCTCCACTCACTTCGCGCTCGCTGCTGTGATCCGCTAGATACTCGAACGACCACTGAGCTTCTGTCTGGCGACAGCCGAGTCCGTTCACCAGAAGGTCGAACCCGATCGGTTGTTGCGGTCCCAGGTGCTTCTCGTACTGGATGACTTCAGTGTCGTACGCCCACCTCTTTGCGTGACTGTCCGTCTCTTCGAACCCATATTCGTCGAGAAACGAGACGAACTCGCCCTTCTTCTCGGATGCGACGACGATGTCGAGGTCAGTCGAGAACCGCGTGTTGAACGCAGACACGGCGTAGCCACCTACGAGCACGTACTGATGGCTGCGGTCCTCCAACTCTTCGAGAAGTTCGATGAGCGCATTCCCGCGTTCGTCGAAGCTCATGGTTCGACACGCTCCGCTTCTCGGTACGTCACGCCGAGGTCGAGGTCATCGTACATCCGGTCGAGCATCGCAAGCGCTGGCTGGAATTGTGCGAAGTGCTCCTCCATGTAATCAATTGTCTCCTCGCGTGGAATCACCGGATAACCATCGACCCACTCGACATCGAGTTCTGGTTGTGGATAGAGAACGACCTGAAGTGGGCCCGAGATGGCGTTACTGGACTGGCGCTCGAACCCAGTAGGGATGCCAAACCGCTCGAAATACGCTTCCCAGTCTGCTACGTCTTCTTCTGCAACTGCGAGAAAGAGTGGATAATCGGTTGGATCGCGAGCAATCTGATAACCACCTCGGGTCCAGACATAGACTGCATCAATGTGCGTGAACGCAAACGGCCAGTCGCCGAAGTGGGGGAGTACGTATGTTTCTTCGATAGATGGCGGGCTGATGTTGGCACTCGCGGCCACTAGTTCCAGGGCCGCAGCTCGTACACGGCCGTCGATAACCCTGAGGCCCTGGTCGTACTGAACGTATCCGGCTGCTTCGAGTTCGTTGACAGCCAATCGAACGGTTTCGTACGGCGTCTGTATCCGCTGGGCAACACGGCGAATCGAATCACCACCATCCACCGCGAGAACAACTTGGGCCGCTGTTTCGTCGATTATTTCGTACATTTGATAATTACCAATAAGTCGGGAATAGACAAGAAAATTGTGGTTCTTCGAAAGTGAACGGACAACCCTGGTCTGAGCGATACGGGCAAATTTCGTGCACCAATTAACCCCCAGTGGGTTAGAGTGCGAACAGATGAAGAATCGCTATGCGGTAATGAGTTTGTGTCACTATAAACTGTGTAACTAATGCGAACATCCCCGTCGGAACACTAGATTTACGGGCAAATCAGTAAAAAGTGAGTTTGCCTGCACGAGTTCTCCAACCTCAATAATCTCTACATTTCAACAGTATCGGAATGGACCCCCAGCTGTTGAAAGAGTCCGATGGTGTCTTCAACCATTCCCGTCTCGTTAATGCGGCCGTCGTCAATGTGGTGGATGACTACTCGTGTCACGTCTACGTGATTACCGGTCGCAGCTACACCAAACAGGGACCCTTCATGTGTACCTTGCAGCCGGTTTCGGAGGACGATTTTATCCCCTTCCGAGACGATATCCTGAATGGTGAGCCTCAAGTCGGGGAACGCCTCTCGGTAGGTGGAAACGAACTCCCAGTAGGCCTCGGGACCAACCAAGTCGCTCCGGTTGTCGAGGTACATGACTTCGCTGTCCCCGAGCACCGAGTCCAGGCGCTCTCGATTACCGTTATTCCAGAGGTCGGTGCGATAGTCATGCTCCTCCTGTTGCTCGTCACCGCTGGCGAAATCGGCAGGCGGAGTACGGTGCGGGATGAGTCGATGCAGGGCCCGGAGTCCACTGAGAGCGATCGACGTATACACTGACTCGGAACGATCTTGTCACCTTCGGCGACCACGATTGGCTCTCGTCCTCAGGCTGCCTGGATCGCCGAGTTAGACGCAGTATCGCGTCTTACGGCGGTCCGGGCGACGCTGTCGTTCGACGCATTCGCTGTGCCAGCACAATCAGGGGCAGCGAAGACCACACCTCACGACGCGGGGACGCACTCGCGCTCTACGACGAACTCGCCGGTGCGCGCACCGAGTACGCCGAGATCCGCGGCGGAGATCACTTCGTGATGCACGGCTCCCGCCGAGTCGATCTATACGACGCGGTCGATGCGTTCCAGAACCGTGTGAGCCGAACCCGATAGCGGCGTCTCGACGAGATCGGTGATCCGGTTACGGTTGGCCGCACCCGCGTTGAGTGCGACCCCTGCGAGGATTCCAGAGAGTCCGACGAGGATGAGTCCGAGCCCGGCGATCTCGTCAACAGACTCCCGGATATCCGGGGGTGCCCGGTCGTGTCGTCCCCCGTTTCCGTCCCTGCCCCAGGTTCGAGTTCGCCCCGACGACCCGGAAGAACAAGTGACCTTCATTGCTTTCGTCCGCTCGTATCTATTACTGGCAAATCTCGTGTTCGAATCGGCACGTCTGTGAATGGGAACGAAAAGGTCAGCAAAACCGAAGACATGACTAGGATAATATCACTGCAAACCCATCTCCATTTGTCCACAGCTCCGTCGGAGCACGCATTCACACGTCACGGTCAGTCTCATCCTGCCCGAGTTCGCCGGGTCCGACCCACTCGTCTACCTCAGTTTCGTGAGTATCCGTTCCAGTTTCGGCGGGTGGTGACCCATCATCGACCGTCGTTTCTCCTTCAACAGCAGAGAGATCATCAACCGTGAGGTCGTCGATATCGTCGACGTCGACCTCGAAACTGGCGAGCGAGTCGACGAGCGTCTCGGAACGGTCCCTGAGGTGGTCGGTACTGTTGATAATACTGGCAACTGAAGCGGTCTGTTCCTGGGCGGAGGCCGCGACCTGTTCTGCCTTGCCCGAGACCTCCTGGCTTATCGACTCTACCTCGTCGACACGTGAGACGACACGCTGTGTCGAGTCAGCCTGATCCTCAGTCGCCTGTGTGACTTCCTGTACACCGCGGTTCGTCTCCTCGACCCGCTCGACGATCTCTTCGAGTGCCTCCAGTGCCTCCTCGACTGTGTCGACACCCCTGGTGATCGTGTCACTCGTCGCCTCGATCTCCTCGACGGTCATGTCGGTCTGGTCCTGCACCTCCGTAATTATTCCCTCGATCTCGCCCGCTGCCTCCTGAGTCTCTTCGGCGAGCGTCTTCACTTCGTTTGCGACGACGGCGAAGCCCGACCCTGCCTCCCCCGCCCGCGCTGCCTCGATATTCGCGTTCAGCGCCAGCATGTTCGTCTGATCAGCAATCTCGGTGATCACTTCGACGATCTCGCCGATCTGTGCCATCCGCTCTTCGAGATCGGAAATCTGATCGACTGTGCCGCTCACTTCGGCCTCGATGCGTTGCATCTCGTCGATGGCCTCCTCTGCAGCCTGTCGTCCCTCCTCACCGCGATCGACTGCTTTCTCTGCGGTAGTAGCCACCTCCGATGTCGACGACGCTGCCTCCTCGATACTCGCCGAGAGGTTGCTCATCTCGCCGGAAATCTCGCCCAGGTTCTCCGTCTGTTCCATCGCCCCTTCCGAGATTTCCTGGACGCTCTCGCTGACTGCCATGCTCGCCTCTTGGATCTGGTTCGTTCCCGTATCGACTTCGTGGCTCGCGGTTTCGACTTCGGTGGCGAAGGCAGTCACCACGGCAATCGTCTGCTCTATCTGGCCGATCATCTCGTTGAACTCCTGTGCAATCTCGGCCATAGCCTCGCTTTGACTGTCGGTGTCCATCCGCTGTGTGAAATCACCCTCCGCACAGGCGCGCATGGTATCGCGATACTGGGTGGCTTTCTCCTCGAGATGGTCGTTCATTCGTTCAGCCTGCTCTTTGGCCTCTCTGGCCTCCCTCTGTGCCGATTCCGCGTCGTCACGAGCCGCCTGTGCCTCCTCGAGAGCGTCCTCTGCTTCACTGATTCTGTTACGCAACTGAACGCGCATCGTGTCGAACTCGGAGTAGAGAACGCCCAGTTCGTCTTTCCGCCGGGTCGTCAGGTCGACCTCCAGATTCCCTTCGCCCATCTCCTTTGCACGATCGACCAGGTTGTTGAGGTCACGGAGCGCCAGACGACCCCCGACGGCTGTCACCCCAACGAGGACGACAAACGTCAGGAGAATCGTGATGATGAAACTCTGTGACACGGCATCGCGTAGTGCAAACGCTTCCTCCTGTGGTGTTTGCGTCACGACGACGATCTCGTTGAACGTCGACAGCCGTTGGTAGGCGTTAATGGTGTCCCCTGCCGTCACAGTTGTCACGTTTGTCTCCAACTCCGCGGGCAACTCATCTCCGGTGTCGTTGCCGATGAGCGTGTTCCCCTGCTCGCTGACGACACTCGTCGTTGCACCCTCGACCGTCTGCTCTAGCTCCGGTCCCGCGTCCTCTGCATCGATTTCGCCAAATAACATTCCGCCAGCCAGCCGGATTCGTTCGCCGATGAGAACCGTCTGGTTGCCGTCTGTCGCTGTGTGCTGCTCTGGATGGATGATCGTATCCTCTTCCAGAACGTTCTCAGTCATGCCCATATCCTCTATGGACGATCCGACGAATTCTCCGTCAGAGCTTGCAATTATCTCACCAGTTTCATCCGCGTAGTGGAGGTGTCGAATATCGTCACTATCTGAGGCATCTCCCACAAGATCCTGGTTGATCGCTGGTGGCGTCCGTTGGAAATAGGAACTGTCGTCATAGACGTTGCTAATCTCGGTTTGTCGATTCTCAAACCAGTTGTTGTAGACGTTCTCGTGGAGGCCAGTCGTCGCTTCAACCTGCGTTTCGACCTGACCGTCGAGATCCTCACTGATACCGAAATAGAAGTACGTCGCTATGAGACCACTCACGAGGATGATAAACACCATACCGAGCATGACCTTCGCCAGGAAACTCCGCTGGACGAAATCGGGAGTTACTGCGTCTGTAATCCGTCGACTTCCGGAATCTTGTTCACGTGATTTGTCGGTCATTGTTGTGGTGTTTCTCAGTTGGCGAATTGTTTATATCCTAATACTTTCTCGACGTTCGTTTCCCCAAATATATAATACATGTCTGTTATTATTTATCGTAGCCACGTTTTTGTTAGTGACTCATCGAACGTTTTCATGTTACTACTCAGAAGCTTCATCTTGGCACACTTTTATAAGACGCGCTGTATATAATTTAGGAACATATTATATAAATTGATAATAGAATTGTTCCCAGAATTAAGTACGCTGAGAGTTATCATAATTATCAGTCCAATAATCTACAATCAAATTTATGCAACCAGATTAGAATAGACGAGAGTCCACGAAGAAATGAGTACTACTGGATTCAATTGTGTATTCAGCGTTTCTCTACCTCTCAACACGCAAACAGTACTACCTGGTGATTAGTACTATCAATTATACAAGTAAGACTGGTCGCTGCTGAACAAGGTTCAACCGTCGTCGCAACGTACAATTTGTAGGTACCGTGCGAACAACTGACTCGATTAGACCATCTTACAATGTCGAACCAACATACGGAAGCCCACGACTCCGAAAGCGGCGAGGACGAAGCTGAAAATACAATGGGAGACGTCCGTTCCCGTGCGGAGACTGTTGCAACTGACGTTACTGAACGAAGCCCAGAGGGGTCACTTCTCCTGGTAGCCGGCGGTGTGTTACTGGCAGGTGCAATCTGGTCTGAACGCCGCACACGAGCGGTCATACAGGCCTTCATTGGTGCAGGGCTTGTGGGGTTAGGTCTCCGCAAGCGCCGATCGCAAGCAGACGAGCACCAGCGCCAGAATGTAGAGTCTGTGGAGTTCAGTGAATCAGGGACTGTCGAAGAGCGGATCGACAGTCACCATGGGGACGAAAATCCGCGATCAGCCACAGAGGTCCCGGGCGAAGAGACAGAGCGCGAGGAAGGCGAGATTCAGTTTACCGAGGACCAGACTGACGAGCCTCGTTCAGAACCGACGCTCGACGACTCTACGTCCGAAGATCCACGCCTCGAAGACGACGACGAAGTAACCGAGATTGACATCTCCGAAGCGTCGATGGCTGACGAAGCGAGCGAAGCGGTCGGTCCATCACCTGAGCAAGCACAACCAGTCCAGACTGATGACACTGAACCGGAATCGTCCCCTCCCGAAGACCAACTACAACACGACGACGATGACCAGACGAGCGGTTCCGAGGCGTCGGAGGACGAGCGTTCCGGCGATGCAGACACCACAACAGGGGAGAGTTCCGACGACTCAGATACTGCGGAGGACAGAGATTCCGGCTCGGATAGCTGACAGAACCAAATCACTGTGGAAAGTGATCAAACGAGGGAGTTCGAAGACGACGAAGTGTCGAGCAGTGCCGGACGAGTCGATTGCGACAGTGACTCCCAGACCGGTTCAACCAGTAAGCCTGGCTTGATGAGGGGTCTGTGTCGCCACTGGCGATAGCGTCTTTATAACAATAGCTTCGAAGGAACGGTTTTCTCTCGTACAATGACCTCACGAGACACGTTATCGACTCCCGAAAGATCACCAGAAGGCGATGATAGTAGCTCGAACGTGTCTGCCAGTCCGCACGTGACACTGACAACACAGTCAGCGGAACAAACCGATTGTGATGCACCGGAAGTCGTGTTGAAAGCATTGGCAGACACGGACTGTCGAGCGATTCTCGCAGCGAGTGCCAGGCAATCGCTGTCGGTTTCAGACGTTATCGAGCAGTTCGATATCCCGACTGCAACCGCGTACAGAAAGGTCAACATGCTCGCCAAAGCGGGGTTGCTACACGAACACATTCAGATCTACCCGTACGGTCGAAACGAGCACGAGTACTCCTTGCGCGTCGAGGCCATCCAGGTAGAGCTCTCCGAATCCGGAATGCCAGAAGCGACAGTATCTCTCACGTGCGAACTGCACAGCCGTCCTCCGCGACAGGTCATCACGGACGGTGGAGAAATAACGGATGGCTCCGAAAACGAAGACGACGAAACCCATCTCAGCGCAGTATTCGAAAAGGTGACAGGAGCGAAAGCAGTAGTCGACGAACAGGAAACACAGAGCCAGGACCGACACGTCGGGGCCGGCGAGAACCAATCGATTTCGGAGTATCTCTCGAACGTCGTCCAAGATGATGGTCTTTCCGATAGTTTGCCGGAACGCGACGCTCAGGGAAACGATTGAGTTCCTGATTACCAGGGAGCGAGCCTTACCTGATCGTAGCTTGTGAACGGGCCGTCAGTCGTGACCTTCCACCGAGACCGGTTCGTACGGCTCCCCGATATACTCGCGGTCAGAGTCGGAGAGCGAGATGTCCACCGCCTCGACCGCTTCTTCGAGGTGTTCGATGCTCGAAACCCCGATGATTGGAGCGGTCACTGACTCGTTGTGGAGATGCCACGCAATTGTGAGCTGTGCCATTGTTACCCCGTACTCCGCTGCGAGTTCTTCTATCCGCCTGTTGATCTCCGTTCCACCACCGTCACGGTACGTCTCGTGTCTCCCAGATCGCCCGTCCGTCTCTTCGCTGCCGCGTGCTGTACGGTCGAACTCGTCGTGAGGCCGGGTCAGGTACCCACGTGCCAGTGGACTCCACGGAATAACCCCGATTCCCTCGCGATCACACAGTGGCAACATCTCGCGCTCCTCTTCCCGGTACACCGGATTGTAGTGGTTCTGCATCGAAACGAACCGTTCGAGTCCGCGCTGGTCGCTCGTGTGAAGCGCCTCGGCAAACTGGTACGCCCACATCGACGACGCGCCGAGATACCGCACCTGGTTTCGCCGGGCAGCGTCGGTCAGTGTCCGCAACGTCTCCTCGATAGGTGTGCTCTCGTCCCACCGATGAATCTGATACAGGTCGACCGTATCGATCCCTAACCTGTCCAGTGAGCGCGCGAGTTCCTGTTCGATTGCCTTGCGAGACAGTCCCTGAGCGTTCGGGTTATCGTCGTCCATCGACCCGTACACTTTTGTCGCGATGACGAACTCGTCGCGGTCGTACTCCGAGATGACCTCGCCGATTATCTCCTCGCTCTCGCCGCCACGGTAGACGTTCGCCGTATCGATGAAGTTGATTCCCAGGTCGATCGCTCGCTCCAGTATCTCCTTGCTGTCTTCCTCGTCGAGTCGCCAGCCCTCGCTCTCCCACCCAAGATTCATCGTCCCGAGACAGATCTGGCTCACACTCATTCCCGTCGAACCGAGCGTCGTGTACTCCATGTGAGGAATCAAGACCCGAGCGGACAAAGGACTCAGTCTGTCGGCAAGACTCTCACGACCACAGCAGTTGTCCCAGACCACAGCACCTATCGTCCGAAACGATGGGCCAACCCTATATGCGTCCTCCCGTAACCCCAGTACATGAACTCCCTGTCAACACTCTTGCAACAGTTGGTGAGTAAGATATGAGTAACTCGCTCGCTCGCCACCTGCTGAAGCGAGGAACTGTCTTCGTCGCCGTCGTCTTGCTCATCTATCTCTGGCGTCCGCTGTTCCATCCGGTGTTTTACGACATGTTCAACTCTCCCAGCGCGTTCATCTTCTGGTCGATAACGCTTCTCGCGGCGCTCTACCTGTGGTTTCGGCCGCCATACGACACCGACCAGTCGAGTATCACTACCCTTGTCGGCGCGTTATTCGAGGAATCAAATCAGGACGAATTCGACTCCTCCGCAGTGGTGAAACTCTCGCTATTCGGCGTGCTCGTCGTGGTCGCGCTGGTCCTCGCCGGCGTCTACGCCGTGCCAGCGAACGCGCTCGAAGAGCGGACCCTGGCCGAACAAACGATGGCGGACGGCGACGCAATCGAGACGTTCCCGTCGATGAACGAGGAGAACGCGAGAATCGCGCCGCGCCCGGTCGCTGACGTCCAGACGCGCGGCTCCGTCTCATACCGTCAGTTCCGGCTCGGAACCAGTGATATCGCTCGGATGGAAGACGGGCGATTGGCGTGGTCGTACCCGATCCAACCCGACGGGTTCCGTAACATGCTCTTCGAGAACCAGCAGGGCGTGCTCATGTCGGATATGACGCGGATGGAAGACCGTGAGATCAGTGCCTTCGACGACACCGAGTTCGCGATCGGTGAAGGAATGTTCCTCCACCGTGGCTCGGAGTGGAACCTCCGGAGTTCTGACTTCTGGGCCAAATACCACGACGATCCGGTGGAGTTCGTCCACGACGGACAACCGTACATGGCCTTCCCGAAGACCGGCCACGAATGGCACATGACACCGGTCCCTCACACCACTCCGACCTGGGAGGGTGTCGCACTCCTTCATCCTGACGGGACAATTGATCACCTCTCACCTGACGAGGCGCGGGAGAGCGATATTCTTGACGGACAGCGCCTCTATCCACTCTACAATACTGACAGAAAGATGGAGTCACTCAGGTACCGTCAGGGTATCATCAACCAGATGGACACCATCGGCTCCCACGAAGACCAGGTCGAAGTTGCCCCGCTCCCTGCCGGCGCAGGGAACGAACAGCCGTTCGTCATCGACCTCGAAGACGAGCAGATGTCCTACGTGACTGCGCTCGAACCGTACGGGGCAGATACGCGTGGCCTGGACGAAGTCTGGTTCATGGACGCCCGCACAGGGGAGCCAACGTTCTTCGAGACTGGTGACCAGACCCTCACTGGTCCGGAACGAGCGATGGGTATCGTCCGGAGCGAAGACCCACGGACAGGATGGGGTGATGATTTCGTCGTCGTCGAGCCGATACCGGTCATCGTCGACGACGAGCTCTGGTGGCACTCGAAAGTCGTCCCGACAGACAACACCGATATCTCTCGGAACGTGTTCGTCAACTCCGAAACGGACGAAGCCATCTCACTGCACTCCACTGAAGCAGTCAAGGAGTTCCTCACTGGAGAGGACCTCGACGAAATCGACGACGTCGAAGATGTCGACACCGAGCCAGCACCTGAAGACGACGAGATTGACTACTACATCGTTATCACTGACAGCGAGGGAGAAGTTATCGAGCGGATACCAGTCGAACCGGGCGAGGACCCATCGATTGCGTTCGTCCCTGCGGATGAAGCCGACGTCGAAGACGGTGAGGACGAACAGGCCGACGACGCTGGTGGCTCCTGATTTCCGCCACACCAACTGGTTGGCTTCGTCTTATCGTTTGTCTATCGCTTTTACCCAAAAGTTATGATTTTTGATGTTTTTGTTGGTTAAACAACTCACCGATCATGATTGGGTGTTACAGCCGCCGGAACACTCGAATCGTATCCCGCGCTGTGGGTTCACAGAGCAGTTGTGCGAGTCCGAGGTCGGTAAAGACCTGTTTCCAGTTGCGGTGATACAGCGGAAACTCGTCGTCGACGTAGCTCACCTCGAAGTCACCCCGGCCACGAGTCGGGCCGTTGCCCTCGTTTTCGGCGGTAATAAGCAGGTCGTCGGTGACGCGGATGACCTCCTCGAACACCCACTCGTCGTCGGGATGAATGTGCTGGAGCGTCTCGACTGAGTAGACAACATCGAACGTCCCGTCGTCGAACTCCGGGAGAATATCTTCGATTGCGCCGGTGTGGAACGTCCCAGTCTCGGCAAGTCTCGGGTACTGTTCTGCCATAACGCCGAACGACTCGTCGTTGATGTCGATACCGGCGAGAGTATCGAATCCGTTGTCCTGGAGATGTGCGAGGTGACGTCCCGACCCACAGCCCACTTCGAGCACGCGAGCATCTTCGGTGACGTAGTGAGAGAAAATGCTCGCAAGCGTTTTACTCACTTCGTTCGGGCCGAGGTTTGCGTAGTACGACGGCGAAAACTTTCCGTCTCGTTCGGCCCAGTCCTGGCGAACGTCGTCTGGATCCATACTATGTTTGGAGATATGGCTAGTTTGTACAACCCAGGCTATAAGATGTGGGATTTAGCTTATGCGGCACAGGCCGCTAAGCCCCCTTCCTCAAGTCGTGCGGGACCGTCGGTCCCACTGACCATTCGAACGGGCGCTCCGCGCCCGTAAAAAGAGAGCGAGCGAAGCGAGTGAGTAGGGAGGGGATACAGCGCCCGTCTTCTGTTTACTACCACTCCGTGGCAGGCATTCACAACACTGCCACTCGAAGAGTGAAAGCGTGAAGACATCGCTCATGGCCGTCGCTGAGTACACCGACAGGAAGGTGGGCGACGGCTACATCTGCCAACACCACCGACTAGGAGTGGGTCACTCCGAATCCACGCCTGCGGAATGTAATAGGGAGACCGACAGAGAATCATGATGCGATATCGGAAACAAGTATGCTGATTTATCGAACAAGTCGTCACTCAACTGCGGGTGTCCACCTCGAACTGACTGTTTCCCTCTCCGAGGATGGGACCCCTAGTTGGTGGGAGTTATCCGATAATCACGCCCACAGAATCTGGACGAATGACACTATTATTCGTTCTGTCAAAACTCTATCATGGATTCTTCGTGCATAGGACTCCTTCATTATCAATTGTGATAACAAAATCAATCTGAAATGTATTTTCTAATAGAAGATAGAACAGCATCACTTCACCCGATTACTTAGTCCAAAATAAGCAACTACTTTCATAGCTACACTCTACTTTACCATAAATAAATTTATATATCATGGCAACTTAAAGTTGATATGGACAATGGAAGTCACTTAACTATCTATCGGACTTGTGTTCCTATCGTAGATACTTACTATTCAAAAGACGACGACCGGCCGGTTTTAGAAGCACTCGTCACAGCAGTGGCTGAAGCTGCAGGTGTTCCACCAGTTGATGTCTCACCGATGTACGACACTATCGATCTCAATGCGATTTCCCAGCTATTCGACAAAGGTGATGAAACATCTGGCGCTAATTCTCTCCTCAGCTTCAAATTTGAGCAGTGGAACATATTCATCCGCGGCGACGGACTAATCCGTGTCTGTGATGGGAAGCAACACACTAATCCAGAACCTGTTTTCGACGGGGAACCGCCTGACAACTATCGATTGTCTCTCGATTGAAAGCTCTGCATTAACGATTTCACTGTACAAGCGATGCCTGACTTGAGTTTAGGATTGGGTCCCCTCGAACAGGACGGAGTCACACTCGGTACACGCCGCAGTCACCGAGACAAGATCGTTGCGACAGCAGGACCTGACAACTGCTTCATTAGGCACTATATCGCCCCCACATGTCGGACACGTTTCTAGGAAGGACCTGAGCGTGGCAAGCACGTGTGTGCGGTCCTGGGGAGAGAGTTCATTCCAGTCCGGAAGACGGGATTCGAGTAACTCGTTGCCCGCGAGGTCAGCGAGAAACGCCGCCTTCGATCCCCATCCTCCGACACGAGAATTGTCGACGAGAACGAACCAACCATCTTCTGTTTCATCGAAGGTAACCTCATCGGGAGAAATCGAGAGTGAGTTGGCCAATCGGTCATGTTGAATACGTTCCGTTTGTAGTTCGTCGATTCGGGACTGCCACGCGATGTGATACTGGTCGGTCAGGCGGAGGTCGTCGATATCGGGACAGTCAACGACAATACCAGCTGACTTGAGGGTGGGTTCGATATCGATCGACGTCCCGACCGTCCCGTTAGGGACTCGTGTTCCATCAGCCACGTCAGCATCGTCTGTCCCGCCAGTATGGGCAGTCCCGTGTTTGGGGTTGATAACATCGTGGATCGCGTCCGGAAGGTAGCGGACGAGCGTGGGTGTCCCAGGAACGAAATA
>LKMJ01004001.1_pt1 | contig 13817 bp, 14 predicted proteins | sample 643391 | NCBI WGS metagenome assembly LKMJ01 (sample SAMN04112250, study PRJNA286221) | soda lake metagenome | biome: soda lake; feature: Kulunda Steppe; material: water; isolation source: sample PL-Br10 brine of Picturesque Lake | place: Russia: Kulunda steppe | collected 2010-07
CCAGTGGAAAATACGCTAAGACTATATCTTTCAATTAGGTGTCGGAGACGGGTATGAAATCATTACCATCCTCCGAAAACCGTTTCCATATTTGAAAATACTGGCTCAGGTTTAATATCGGGTAGTCGAGAGTGTATGCTGACGCCCGAGCAAAACGGGTGTTCAACCCCTACAATATATGTTCGCAAACGATACCGACCGAGAGCGCGGTCAGGTGGGGATTGGCACGCTCATCGTGTTCATCGCGATGGTGCTGGTCGCCGCAATTGCAGCAGGTGTATTGATCAACACAGCCGGTTTCCTACAGACGCAGGCTGAAGCAACCGGTGAAGAGAGTACAGAACAGGTCTCGAACAACCTCGAGCTCGTGAGTACGACTGGTGTCGTCGAGAACGACGATCAAATTAGTCAGGTCAACATGACGACACAGAAGTCCGCTGGATCGGACGATATTGATCTTACTGAAGCAACGGTCCAGATTATAACCTCAGAAGGTGCCGAAACGTTGACTCATGGAGAGTCATACGACACGTTCGGAGACGTTGACTTTGCTGATGGAATTGAGTCAGGCGGATTCGGTACTGTCGAACTCAACGGTGGCGAAAATGAGGTTCTCGTAAACCAGAGTGACCGAATTGCGATCGTCTTCGAACTGGACGACAACGTGTTCGAAAACAGTGATGACAGCTACTTGGACGAAGGCGAAGAGGCTGACGTGACGATCACGCTCCAGTCTGGTTCCCAGACGACGACGGTGCTCAGTGTGCCAGATTCGCTGAACGCTGAAGACGATGGCGACGAGGTTCGCCTCTAATCTGAGGGTGTCCCAATGAGTATAACAACTACAACCGACGCCGACCGCGGGCAGGTGGGGATCGGCACGCTCATCGTGTTCATCGCGATGGTGCTGGTCGCCGCGATTGCCGCAGGCGTCTTGATCAACACGGCCGGCTTCCTGCAGACGCAAGCAGAAGCCACCGGCGAGGAGAGTACGGCACAGGTGTCTGATAATATCGAGGTCGTCTCTTCGATCGGCGAAATCAAAGATGGTGCTAACCTAGAGACAGCTGACTTCGAAGATGCGCCAGCCGAGAACGACATCGTTCGGGCAGGTATAACCGTCCAGAAAAGCGCCGGATCGGGTGATATCGATCTGAGTGATGCGACGATTCAGTACCTGTCGAACGATGCGACGACGCTGACGCACGTCGATACGGACGGCCTCGACGATGATGGACTCCCAGAAGAGCCGATTGCCGGTGACGAAGAGAGCAACGTGTTCGTCACTGGTGACGTTGGCGGCGAAAACGACAACGACGAAGTCTTAAGCGCTGACGACGACCGGATCGAGATCGCAATCTTCCTCGGCGAGTACGACGATACTGAGGCCGACTTCGTGGACAATGCCAACCTCGAGCAGCCTGACGTGCTGTCTGAAGGCGACGACGCCGAATTGACGATTTCGCTGGCACAGGGTTCGCAAAAGATCATCTCACTGAGCGCACCGGACATCATCGACGAAGACGATGATCCGGCAGTTCGACTCTAATCACCAATGACAGATACCCAACCAACAGACCGTGGCCAGGTGGGGATCGGCACGCTCATCGTGTTCATCGCGATGGTGCTGGTCGCCGCGATTGCTGCAGGCGTCCTGATCAATACGGCAGGGTTCCTGCAGACGCAGGCCGAAGCCACTGGCGAGGAGAGTACGGCACAGGTCTCGGATAATATCGAGGTCGTCTCGTCGATTGGCGAAACGTTCAATGGCCTCGACCTTGAGAACGACGATTTCGCAGACCCTGATGAACCCGAGGACAACGATATCGTCCGGGCTGGTATCACCGTCCAGAAGAGCGCTGGATCGGGTGATATCGATCTGAGCGATGCCACGATTCAGTACCTCGCAGACGACGCAACGACGCTAACCCACGTCGACGTGGATGTCGACGACGATGGGCTTCCCGATGAGGAAATCGATGGTGGCGAAGAATCCAATGTCTTCTTCACCGACGACGTTGGCGGCGAAAGCGACAACGACGACGTCCTGAGTGCTGATGACGACCGGATCGAAATCGGTATTCTCCTCGGAGAGTACGACGATGAGGAGAACGATGGTGCAGACTTCGTGGTTGACAACGAAGACAACCTCGAGCAGCCAGACGTGTTGCAGGAAGGCGACGACGCCGAGTTGACGATTTCGCTGGCCCAGGGCTCGCAAAAGATTATCACGCTGAGTGCACCGGACATCATCGACGACGACGATGATCCGGCAGTGCGGCTGTAATCGGATCTGGTAGCTACCAGCTGACCGATTTTTACTTTTTTATCGCTCGAGACTTAGAGCGCAAGTGCCGACGGTCCTGTGTGCCACCGTTTGTATAGGAGACGATTGCAGCCTGCGTATCGGCCGGCACGGGAGTTCACCGACGAGCCAGTTCGCTTCATATATCCGGAGGCTGTTCCGGACGCCTGAGTAATGACTAATTCGTTACTGGATGGCGATACCATTGGATGAACTCGATCTTTATAATTCAAAATTTTGATACACTATATTATGGGTCTTTCGTAGGTGTAGTTATCGGCTCGAAACCGGGACATACTCGAGTTACACTGTCGACGGGGATCGAGAACCTGGCAAACACGTTTTGACCAGCTATAATTGTGCTGAACTGTTCGAACGGCTCGGTTGAAAACCGTTTCCATATTTGAAAATACTGGCTTAGGTTCAATAAGGTAGGCCCATGAGAATGTACTGACACCCAGAACCCGGGTGCTCACCCCCCTACACATGTTAGCAAACGATACGAACCAGGAGCGCGGTCAGGTGGGAATCGGCACGCTCATCGTCTTCATTGCGATGGTGCTGGTCGCCGCAATTGCTGCTGGCGTCCTGATCAATACGGCAGGCTTCCTGCAAACGCAGGCCGAAGCCACCGGCGAAGAGAGTACCGAACAGGTTGCGAACAACCTCCAGATCGTGAGTTCGACCGGTGTTGTCGAGAACGGTGACGAACTCAACGAGGTCAATCTGACGACTCAGAAGTCGGCTGGCTCTGACGATATCGACCTGACTGAGGCGACAGTCCAGTTGATCTCACCATCTGGAGCTGAGACGTTGATACACGGTGAATCATACAGCACGGATGACATCGCTACCGATGGCGAACCCAGTGCTGACGACCCTGACGATGGACTCGGAGAAGGTGAGTTCGCAACCGTCGAACTCCAGGGCGGAACTGATGAGGTCCTCGTCAACCGAAGCGACCGTATCGGTATCGTCTTCAGCCTCGGTGAAAACGGTGAGAACCTCGAGACTGGCGAAGAAGTCGATCTGACGATCACACTCCAGTCCGGTTCACAGACGACGACGGTGTTGAGTGCGCCAGATTCGTTGAACGCCGAAGATAGCGGCGACGAGGTCAGACTCTAATCCCTGGTGAGTCGACAATGATGAACACTCAACACACGACCGACGACCGTGGTCAGGTAGGAATCGGCACGCTCATCGTCTTCATTGCGATGGTGCTGGTTGCTGCAATTGCCGCTGGCGTACTGATTAACACGGCTGGGTTCCTGCAGACCCAAGCCGAAGCCACCGGCGAAGAGAGTACCGAACAGGTCGCCAACAACGTCGAGGTGATTAGCACGATTGGCGATACTGGTCAAGTGTGGGAAGATGATGATGCCGTGTTCCAGGGCGGTGGTGACAGTGCAGACTTCGTGGAAGGTGATGAACCTGCGGATAACGACGTGTTCAACGTCAGAGTCACCGTTCAACAATCCGCTGGCTCGGACGCGATCGATATGTCCGAGGCGACGATCGAGTACCTCTCCAATGAGGCCGAGACGTTGACCCACGCGGATGCTGAGTTCGACGGCGGAGCAATCGATGATGGCACCGATCTCGATGGCGCTGAGTCGCCGGTTTTTCTGACGAGAAACGTCCAGGGTAGCAACGATGTCCTCGATGCGGACGATGACCGAATCGAGATCGTGATCCCGCTCGGCGAATATGAAGATAGTTCCGAGTTCATCGACGGGGATACACAAGATCTCGAGCAGCCAGACTTCCTCGAAGAGGGTGACGACGCTGAACTGGTGATTTCGACGGCGGTTGGCTCACAGCGTGTGGTAGTCGTGAGTGCGCCAGATATCATCAGCGACGACAGAGATCCGGCCGTTGCACTCTAAAGACGGAGCTAAACCACATTTATCGAGTGTTCGCTTTTTTCCAGACGCCACGTTGATAGCGGCTTCTGTGGCTGGGTGTCGATGCGATAGAATCGGACTCGAGGACAATCCCGGTGGCCAGCACGTTTTTGACCGTCGGTTGCCTCCCTCGAGATAATGGGGTTTAGTACGAGCGGCGCTGTCGCCGTGATGCTCATTGCGTTTCTCGTGGCGGGAAGCGTCCTCGTTCCGACCCTTTTCAACGTAAGCGCTGAGACCGGCGAGGCGTTCTCGACGAAAGCCGACCAGATACGCGACCAGCAGAATACCGCTCTCGATATCACGACTTCGGAGTATCAGTTCGAGGAGGATGAAGACGGCGAGATAACTGAACAATCACTGGTGATAAACGTCACGAACACCGGCTCGCAGACGCTCGATATCGGTTCGACTGATCTGTTGATCGACGGGGGTTACATTTCGTTGCCGGCAGACGATATCACAGTTCACGTCCCCGGAGAGGACGACCCACGCGAGGACACCACAATCTGGCCACCGGAAGCAACCCTCGAGATCACGTTCGACTCAAGCATCGAGTTCGATGACGGCAGCGAGGATAAGGAACTCGAGGACGCCGAGCGTGTAAAGATCGTTACCGAACGAGGCGTCTCTGTGTCCTCGACGGTCGAAGAAGTCGATCAAGGTGGTGATGAATAATGGCGAGCGTCCCAGCTTCTCATCTGATCCTCTTTATTGCGAGTCTCGTTTTGGCGGTCGCCATCGCCGGAACGCTCGTCATGGAAGTCAACGCAATGAGTTCCGTGATCGAAGACCGTGGCTCGGGAGTCACCGAAGAAATCGGGACCGAAATCGAGATCATCAACGATGAGGGGACGACCGATGGGACCTACGACGGTGATGAGCTTACGATTCTGGTAAAGAACATTGGCTCGGAGAGCATGTCGGTGAACGAGCAGTCTGTCGATATCCTGGTCGATGGCAGCTATATTCCGAACAACGATATCGAGGTCGAACGCGTCGACGCCGACAGCAACACGTGGCGGCCGGGTGGCGTGGTCAAGGTGACGATCGACGATGACGATCTCGAGGGAGACACCGAAATTACCGTCATCACTGGCGGCAGCGAGGACAGCATTCGGATGCACATCTAACCAACACGCATGAGTGGACTATTCGACGACGACGAGGAATCGGCGGTCGACGACGAGGAGGGCGACGACCTACTTGGCGGGGCCGACGACGGACTGATGGGCGACGACCTGTTCGGCGGTGACGACGACGATGGTGGCTCCGACGAGGCCGAACTCAACTACCAACTCGACGAGATCGAAAAGGAAGTCGACGCCTTAGAGAACAAAGTCGAGACCGTCCGTGGTGAGAACGAACGAATCAGCGAGTCGATCGAGTCGGTCGACAGAAACGTTGACAAACTCGTCGATCTCTACGAGATCGTCACCCACGGCGTCAACCCCTTTGTCGGCGACCAGGAGATCGGCGACGCCTTCGAATCAGCGACCGGCCAGGCCGGCATGTTCGCGGACGACCCCGAGGAGACGATCGACGAGGAGATCGCCTCGGCAGAAGCAGAAGACTTCCTCGATGACGATATGGAATTCGAAGACGACGACACCGACGAATTTGGAACCGAGTTCGAAGACGACCTGGCGGACGACGAGTTCGCTGACGGTGACGCCTTCGACGATGATGAATTCGACGAACTCGACGGCGACGGCCTCGAGGATGACGCCTTCGAGGACCCACTCGAGGACGACGATACGGACGACGACCTGACGCGCTTTCTGCCGGACGAAGACGAAATAGACGACACCGAGGGTGACGATCCGTTCGCGGACGATACTGGCCTCGAGACTGGGGAGGCCGCCCTCGATGGCGAGACGTCACTCGAGGCCGGAGGGTTCGACGTCGAGACTGCCGATGAGGAAGAAACGCCGTATTTGTTGACCCATCCGTCGCGGTATGGGGCAGAGGTCATAACGCTTGAGTGGCTTGACTTTCTGGTTGAGACGGCGGGACTCGATGGGGCTGCACAGACGATAACCTACTACCGATCGGTTGGCTGGATTTCGGAGCCGGTTGAGGCCTATCTCCACCAGTTGCTGCGTGGGTTCGGCGACGAAGGCAGGGTGCCGACTGACGATCCAAAGCCACAGTCGGTGTTACAAACCGACGAGCACAAACGGAGTCTCCAGTATATCGCCCGGATCGCCACTCCCGAAAAGCGGACCGAACTGGTGGCCGACGGCCATCTCGAGGGTGAGGAGAACTGACCGTTAGGGCCGATAATTCGATGATCGCCCGACAGAAGGTATCTTGCGGGGCCAGAAGCTTTGTATGCCATCCATAGAGAGCTACTGATCGAGTAGCGTCTCTCGACTGTACACTCAGTGTGATTCGAAATATCATGGGGCTCTTCGAGAAACCCAAAGCCGCCTCCGAACTCAGTACGTCCATTATTCGGGCCTACGACGAGATGGAGCTGCCGGCTCGGATCTACGTGCTTGCCATCCTGGTGCCGGCGTTTGTTATATTCCTGTTGATGGTCGCTGCTGCGGTCGTACTGGATATCTTCTTGCTTGCCAGGCTGTTGATCCCGATGCTCGGGCTGTTGATCCTCGGGGCCGCCATTGGCTATCCAAAACTGGCAGTCGACCAGCGACGGATCGAGATGGAAAATCGGTTCCATCTGTTTATTATCCACATGACGATCCTCTCGACGACGAATATCGATCGGATGGAGGTCATCCGCAAACTGGCCGCCGAAGAAGAGTACGGCGAGCTCGCCCACGAGATGGGACGGGTCGCAGATCTGGTCGACGTCTGGCACATGAGCCTCGGTGATGCGTGCCGACGCCGTGCTGATGCCGTCCCGAGTGAGTCCGTCGAAGACCTCCTAGAGCGGATGGCCTACACGCTCGAGGCTGGCCAGCCCTTAGACGAGTTCCTGTTTCGCGAACAGGATGTGTTGATCGACCAGTACTCGACGATCTATCAGCAGTCACTCGGCAATCTCGACGTGTTGAAAGACCTCTACCTGTCGATCATTATCTCGATGACGTTCGCGCTGGTGTTTGCGATTGTTCTTCCGCTTTTGACAGGCAATAACCCGACGATCACTGCAAGTATCGTGATCGTGTTGTTCGTGTTCGTCCAGATTGGTTTCTTTTTCATCATCCGGGCAATCGTTCCCGAGGATCCACTGTGGTATCTGGAATCGGGATACCGGACCCGGACAAAGAGGATGATGCTTGGGTCGACGATTGCGGGGCTGGTGTTGAGTCTGGTGGTGATTGCGCTGATGACGCTTGCGTTCTTCGGGTTTTTGCCCGGTACGGAGACGATCGGATTCGATTCGATCCCACTGTTGTTTTATCTGCCGATTGCGACGGTGCCGTTGCTTATTCCGGGAGCCGTCTTCTGGCATGCAGAACGGCAGGTGTTCGACCGGGACCGCGATTTCCCGAACTTCATCCGCGCACTCGGGACCAGCGAAAGCGCCCGGCAGGCAACCACCTCTGAGGTACTCTCGACGCTCCGAACGAAAGACTTCGGTCCGTTAACGCCGAACATCGATGATCTCTATCGTCGCCTGAACATGCGCCTGAGCACCGAAAAGAGCTGGCGGTACTTTACCGGGGATACGCACTCGTATCTGATACAGAAGTTCAGTGAAATGTATCTCGTCGGTCGAGATATGGGCGGTGGTCCCAAGCGGCTTGGCGAACTGATCAGTGAGAATATGAGTGCGATCATCAACCTTCGAGAGGAACGTCGCCAGCAAACGACGACGCTCATCGGCGTGCTCTATGGGATCACCGCGGCGTCTTCGTTTGCGTTCTTTATTGGCCTCGAGCTCGCGTTGATGCTCTCGAGTTTCGATATCGATCTTGGGGGCGAGATGCAGGGTGTCGGCGGAGATCTGATCTACACCGACCAGTACAACGTGCCGCTGTTGCGGTTTCTGATCGTGCTGGTGTTGATTTTTAACGCCTTCATCTCCTCGCTGGTGCTTCGGGTCTCCGATGGCGGTCACTACGGCAACTCGTATCTCCACTTCACTGCGTTGTTGTGGATTGGAGCAATCACCGGGACGCTCACGGAGTGGCTCGTCGACGTCATCATTACTGTCGACCTGTGATGGGACGTCGATACCCTCGAGAACCCTACAGCGACCTCGAGACGACAGCTACCCAGCCGGCAACCGTGTTGCACTGGGTGGTCGCTGGCCACAAGAACAATACCGACCGGCCACAGAATATGTACTATGAGTCGCGACCGCCTTCTGTTCCACCATGCATCACGCGGCATCGAGTCGGTTCACAGCGGGGCACTCCTGTTTGGCTATTCGGTGGTCCTCTCGCTGTTTATGGCCGCCGTAATGTTTCTCAACGGATAACGATCACTCGAGTGCGTCGAGTAGATCGCCGATCGTACTCGAGCGGGTGAGGCCGTGGCGTTTTGCGGTTCGTCGGATCTGTGCCGGAGAGAGTGGCGCGGAAAATTCGGAGCGATCGAGCAATAGCGTTGCGGTACGCTGGGTTGGAGTATTCGTCGCCACGTGCTGTGCATACCAGAGAATCAGATTCTCAAACGTGCCGACGACATCGTCAGAAGTCGTCCGGTGTCTGACGTCGGCTCCCTCGAGTCGGGAGACGATGTCAACGGCATACCGGGCGTCGGTTCGTTCGAGTTCAGTTGCGAGGACGGATCGTGCGGCACCCGGGCTGTGAATCTGAGACGGACTGTCAAGCGTTCTCGAGTGTGTGGGTGTAGCGTCGCTAGCCGTCGCTTCCTCCTCACGAGGGAGGGGATCTGAGGAGGGTTGTGGTGTTGGTTGTGGATCCGGTTTTGGACTCGGCGGCGTTCGGTCAGCGGAGACGACGTAGCGTCCCTCTGACACTTCGGTAACGTATGGACTCTCGCTGATGTCGAGTTCGTCCGGATTGAGGACTCCACCTCCGTCGGAGCCACCCGGTTGCTCACTCGGGAGGACGGGCGGAACCTCGGCGTTCTCTTTTGGGTCTTTGCTGCGGTTGCGATCTGTCATGACCTGTCCGCTAGAGGAACATTAGCGTGGACGGAAATGAAACTTTTGCCCCGTTTCTCGGCTACAGAAAAGTTTCAGAACAGCAGGATGCCGCTGGGATGTTCTCTCAGTCTTACCGATAGCTGATGAGTCATACTCCGGATTCATTATCATCGCCGTTCTGGAGTACTGATACTATCGGACGGAACTGTATGATCGCCACCCCGTGGCGGCGATTCACGACGTACGTCCGGCAGTATGAAAGTCACTACACAGGTCTCCGATCGGATCACTTACGCTGGCCGAAATGCCTTAATATACAGCATTGCATTATATTCACGAATGAGACATCGCCGCTGCTGTACGCAGAACACACCCCCTACACGACCAGCTAACGAGCGGCGACGAGCGGTCGACCCAGCGGCGCGAACCCGGTGGTAACATGCTACTATCCATAATCGGCAACATACTGGGAGACGATGGATCGGGCGGCTCCCAGGGCAACGACACGAGCGGTAACGAACTCGCTGGAAGTATTAGCGAAGAGGAACTTCTCCCAGGCGCAACCAGCGGCGGATCGACCGGAGTTGACGAACCGACAGAGGGCGACGACGATATCTTCGGCGACGCTGGCGACGACGACTTTCTCGAGGACGACTTTGGTGGCGGGGACGACGATTTCCTCGACGGTGGAATAGACGGCGACGGTGAGATGTCGATGGATGCCGGAGAGGAGACGACCTACTCGAGTGAGATTGACGCCCGTGTCGAAGAGATGGAAAACGACGTTGGCTCGCTCGTCTCGACGGTAAACACGGTCCAAAGCGAGAACGAACAGATCAACGAATCGCTCGAGGATATCGAAGAGAACATCCGAAAACTCCTCGAGGTATACGAGATGGTGACACAGGGAGTCAACCCGTTCGTCGAGGAAGATTCCCTGAGCGATACCTTCGGTCCGGGCCCTGGAACGGGCGATTTTGGTGGCCGAAGCCTGTTCGATAATGATGCCGACGAGTCAGCGGACGAAGAGATCGACGAGGACATCGCAAGTGCCGAGGCCGAAGCCTTCCTCGATGAGGATGTCATCGACGACGGCTTCGAGGACGACGGCTTCGAGGACGATGATTTCGAGGACGACGGCTTCGACGATCTTGAGGACGACAGCGAAGACGCCGTTTCGGATGACGATCTTTCTTTCGACGACCTCAAAGAGGAGTACGAATCCGGCGACGCCCAGTGGGACGAATCGGATACCGAAGATGAAGCGTTCGATGATGAACTCGAGGAGTCTGTCTCCGACGACGTAACAGCTGAAACAGCGTTCGAAGAGGGCTCGGATGAAGACGATGAGGCGGGTACGGATGCTGTAAAGACAGACGATGCGCTCGAGACAGCACCTGCGATGGCATCGTCGCTCCCCTGGGATGACGGTGGGCGGCCGTATCTCGAGCGTGTGCCTTCGGAGTACGATACTGAGTTTATCGTCATGGACTGGCTCGACTATCTGGTCGGGGAAGCCGGAATTGACGGAGCCGCAGAAACGATTGAACTGTACGGCTCGCTCGGGTGGCTCGGTGAACCGGTCGGTTCGTACCTCAAACGGCTGTTGAATGGGTTCGACGGCGGGCCTGATCTCGAGGACCTAGAGGCACAGTCGTCTCTCGGTATCGATCACGCACGGAGTCTGTGGTGGATCGAACAGATTTCGACGCCGACCAAGCGCCAGCCGCCGTATGACGACTGGCTCGACCGAAAGATGACACCGACGGTCGGCGTCGCCGAGGCCGGCTCAGACGAGGCGGAGTTTACGTACGCAGACCAGACGATCGAATCAGAGGGCGAGTCGTTTGACTCCGGCCTCGAGGCGGATGACGATGCCGTCGCTCAGGCAGATTCCGGAGCTCAGAAAATTGCAATTGGGGAGACGACCGATGACGGATCTGCGGAGAGTCTACAGGCGACCGTCGACACAAACGGTGGTGGGATGATCTGGGTCGATTCGGATGTCGTCCTTTCGGACTCAGGTGTCGAACTTCGGACGGCCCAGAACGGGTCAGATGACGAGCGGACCGGAAAGGAGCCGTCGGTGTTTTCGACCCAAACCGAGTTCGAGTGGGGAGATGAATCAGTCAAACCGTTGATCGACCCCGACGACGAACGCGACCTCGAACCGTGGAAGCTACAGCTCGTTCAATCGTTACTCTCACCTGAAAGCCACAACGAGGGGTGATTTCGATGGCGAAAAACCTTCGTAACATCTTCTCGCTCGGCTTAGACGATCGGGACCGACTGAACAAAGAACTCGGTGGCGGCATCCCGAGTGGGAGTATCGTCCTGATGGAAGGAGATTACGGAGCCGGAAAGAGCGCACTTTCACAGCGGTTTTCCTACGGACTGTGTGAGACTGGCAAATCAGTCACCTTCCTTTCGACCGAACTCGAGGTGCGTGGCTTTCTCGATCAGATGGATTCGTTAAATTACAACGTCGAAGAACATCTGCTGTTCGAGAATATGCTCTTTCTCCATGGCGATTTGGATAGTGGTGGCGGTGTGTTGCGATCGTCTGATGAAGAGACGAACCGACAGGAGTTGTTGAACGATCTGATGGACGAAGAGACGATCTGGTCTGCGGACATCGTGATCATCGATACGTTCGATGCAATCTTGCGAAACGATCCGAAATTCGAGGCACTCGTCCGGGAGAACGAAGAACGCCAGGCAGCCTTAGAGATAATCTCGTTTTTCCGGAACGTCATCTCACAGGGGAAGGTAATCATCCTCACGGTTGACCCCTCGACAGTCGGCGAGGAAGCGATCGGACCCTTCCGATCGATAGCAGACGTCTACATCGAACTCGAGATGATCGAGGTCGGTAACGACGTCCGCCGACAGCTGTTCGTAAAGCGGTTTGCCGGGATGGGAGAACAGGTTGGTGACCGGGTCGGTTACTCGGTCAGATCTGGTGTTGGAATCGTGATTGAAAACCGCAGTGTCGCCTAAAGAGGTGTTCGACGCATGACCGAGATGGGGATGCCAAAGCCCTCCGAAGAGCTACAGGAACTTGCGGCTCGTCGGCCACATCTCCGAGAGCATTTAAAGAAATTCAGACAGATCACCGGCGAGTTCCCGATGTTGGTCGACGAACCGACGTCCGATCACGAATCACCGCACCCGAATCTCATCTATCCGGTCGGTGGCCCAATTTTCAGTCACATATACGGCGACGTCGGGACCAAAATGCAGTATTTCGCCGTCGAGCCGACACTTTCGGAAGACGAACAGGGCGTCTTCGAATCGGTCAAAGACTCTCTGTTGCGAAAGAGCGCCTCGGTAAAAGCGCCGGAGGGTGATGCAGAATACGGCGACCGGATCGAAGAACTGCTGACCGAGACGACCCACATCAAAGGCGAAGAACCCGAGAACGTCCTAGAGCAGGCGAAGATCAAACTCCATCCCGGTGTACACGAAGTTTCACAGGAAACCTACGAAAACATTCGGTACCGACTGAATCGGGATATCGTCGGGCTGGGTCCCCTCGAACCGGTGATGCGTGACCCACAGAACGAGGACATCCACGTCATCGGGCCAAACGAGTGTTACGTCGACCACGGAACCTTCGGGATGGTCGAGACCACTGTCGACTTCGGCACCTCCGAGGAGTTCGATAACTGGCTGAGTAATATGGGCGAACGGATCGGGAATCCGATGACTGACGCCGAGCCGATCATCGACTCTACCCTGCCCGATGGCTCGCGTCTGAACGTCATCTATAGCGAGGACGTCTCCGTAAAGGGGCCCTCACTGACGATCCGTCAGGGTGATGAGGTGCCGCTGTCGGTCAACCAGATTACCAACTGGGGGACGCTTTCGCCCGAACTTGCAGCATATCTCTGGCTCTGTCTCGAGAACGAGCGAACGGTGTTCGTCGTCGGGGAGACGGCGTCGGGCAAGACGACGACGCTGAACTCGATTATGTCGTTTATTCCGCGTGATTCGAAGATTTATACGGCAGAAGACACCGCCGAGGTGTTGCCGCCACACGATACCTGGCAGCAGTTGTTGACGCGAGAAAGCGAGAGCGAAGACAGCGTCGACGTCGATATGTTCAAGCTGGTCGAGGCAGCATTGCGTTCTCGCCCCGAGTACATCGTCGTGGGTGAGGTTCGTGGTGAGGAAGGGCGAATGGCCTTCCAGGCAGCCCAGACTGGTCACCCAGTTATGCTCACGTTCCACGCAAGCGATATCGTCTCGATGATCCAGCGATTTACCGGTGACCCAATCAACGTTCCCGAGACGTTCATGGACAACGCTGACGTCGCCCTCTTCCAGAATCGGGTCAAACAGGGTGATGACGTCCTCCGACGGGTAACGAGTGTCCAGGAGATCGAAGGCTACTCCCAGGAGATGGACGGCGTCGTTACCCGGCAGGTGTTCTACTGGGACCCAGTGGATGACGAGATCGTCTTCCAGGGAATGAACAACTCCTACGTGCTCGAAGAACAGATCGCGACCTTACTCGGCTATGCCGACACCCGTGATATCTACGACGACCTCCAGTTTCGTGCCGACATCATCG
>LKMJ01004002.1_pt1 | contig 13817 bp, 14 predicted proteins | sample 643391 | NCBI WGS metagenome assembly LKMJ01 (sample SAMN04112250, study PRJNA286221) | soda lake metagenome | biome: soda lake; feature: Kulunda Steppe; material: water; isolation source: sample PL-Br10 brine of Picturesque Lake | place: Russia: Kulunda steppe | collected 2010-07
CTGTGCACTATGCTCATAAGCTTGTTCAGACCAGACGTTCTCTTGAGCATTCTCCCCACCTTCAAACCAATCAGGAGAGGTCTGCTAGCTTGTCTGCCCGCAACCCTCCTGATCCTCACTGACCCCCTTTTCTTTTCTGGTGAAGGGGCTTTTCTTCCCAAGTGGCCCCTTTTCCTTAATTGATGTGAGGAGCTTCTTGCTGCTTGCGTACTTCATCTTTTCTTTCTTTCTTTCCTGTATTGCTTGGTCGCTTTGCACCCCCAAAGTAGCTTGTCTCTCTTCTACCTTGTAACATTTAGTGGTTGAGGGAGCGTCTACAGAGCAGAGAAATAGTACGACCTTGTAAACAGCTGCGGCTAGCAGAAAGCTCAGCCTAACAGGAGGGAAAGGTTGCCAATGCCGGGTACAGCAGGAGGAGGGTGGCTTAAGGAGCAGTCGGGGTATCCGTACGCTGGTGCGTGCACCTGAGGGCTGGCCCTGTCATAGAGCTAGCCGGATGATCTGGAGGTGGGTGTCTGGCTGATGTGTAGAGGAGACCAGCTTCACCTCGCACTTGGCGTTGCTGGGTCCCCAACCCACCAATTTGGCTTCCTTTTCCAAGGTGACAAAAAGGTAGTGTCTGCAAGCGAGAGGTTTCGGTGAAAAGCAAAACTTACTAGTCAAACTTAAAGACGCTAGAGTGGGCGAGTTCACATTTTACCAAGCTTCTGATGCAAGGTAAATCTTTAGGCGCGCAAGGGAAAGTTCAGGACTAAGGATATGACCTCTGAAAAATCCTAAGTAAGGATGAGACCTCTGCAGAGATCACTAAGAGCAAGGCTTGCCTTCTTGCTACTTTAACCAACGAGCTGCCAGAGCGCTGACACGTTTGTGTGCCAGCCCACAAGCTCGGTCCTGGCGCTTCTCCGGTCCTGATGGATCTCCGTTGTCCTGTGCCGGGGGAGTCCAGGTCGCCTTCCCCTTGGTTGGTGTCAGCAATTTCATCTTGCGGCATTGTTGCTCTTGCTGCTTCTGCTCTTGTTGTTGCTGCTGCTGCTGGCTGTTGCTGCTGTTGCTGCTGTCTCTGTTGCTGAGCCTCCTGTTGTGGCATCATACACTAATGCTGCTCCACCTGTTGTATCATCTCCCGCTGAGGCTCAGCAGGCTGCTTTCTCTGCTGCCATCCTTCTTGCTGCTGCTCCCTTCGTTTCTGCTGCTGCTCCGGATCAGGATCCCCCAGCCGCTGCTGCTGCTTCTGCTCCCCCTGCTGGTGCTCTATGGCAGAGCCACTACTAGTAGTTTATTGTGCCTGTTGTGTCATCAGCCAGACAGCCAAATCCATACGCTTTCTGGCTGTCAGAATGCTTCGATTTAAAACATGGTGACTGAAAGACATAACATCAGGCTTATCAACAAAACCTTGAGCAAAGGTGAATTTGGAGGAAGCACAGGTATTGAAAGTGAAGCCCGGATGGCTCAACTGGACTGTGTGACATGGTCTTGCCGGCACATGCAGCCAGCAGGACTATATCACTTGGGACTGTACCCAGTGGCTTCCACCAAACCTTTCAGCAGATGAACTTTGATCCTCCTCTAGATTAGATGCTACTTGTATAATGCCAGCTGAAACGAAGAATGGCCACCGAATAGACATTCAGGCTGTACACCCTTCGTGCTGAGATGTACACGTCCTTGAAGTCAAAAATTGTTTCCTGATGACACACGACCAGAGCGACAACTAGCAAGAGCAACTGAACAGCATGTTAGATTTAAAACGCCCTTGCACAGCAATGCCACAAAGTGAGCCTATATACCACCTTGATTGGAGTGATGGGGACCATCTAAATCTCATACTGGGCTACCCCTTAGTAGCTTGGCCTAAAGAAAGTTGCGAAGTTTAAAAAGCCTTATTCTTGACTTAAACACTCATTCAATATGCAACATAAATCATAAATGCAAGCAGTAGGTTGAAAATTGACATGGAAAGAGCACATGGCTCTTTTTAGAACCCTCCTGACCTCCACTAACAGCCTTCTTCCAAGTTTGATGATGGGGGTTTTGCCTGGTGCTTGTACCAGTTGTAAACCTCTTTCTTATTCACAAAAAAGGTTACCTTACTGGCTTTCCTTCTTCTTTCCTGCGGCTGCTGCTGCTGCTGCTGCTGCTGCTGCTGCCGTTTCTGCTCCCCCCGCTGCTGTTTCTCTCAGAGCTCCTGTTGGCTGAACATATGCTTAAGCTGATCACTCATTTTGTGGATGTGAAGGAAGCTCCCTCTTGCATTGGGGTGCTGACCTGGCAGGTGCTGCAGGAAGGGGAACTGACCTGGTGCCCAGTTTGACCGCGATGTTATAGTCCCGTGAGGTGATTTCTCCTCGTGATGAATGCAATGTATAATTGACGCCTATTAAATGAGTGTGAGAATGCAGTTAGGTCAGAACAGTCAGCGAGCAAGGGTGTAATGCCATTGACATCTTTCTGGGAATTCAAATCTTATTAATGATTCGACCATGAGAGCAGCGCAGTCACAGCATGCTATCGAAATCAAGACCAGCAGGAACAGCAGCACCACCAAGCCTTCTTTCAGCATAAGGTACGAATTTGAGCGTATGCCTTGCAGATGGCTTGCCTGAATGCATGCACTAGGATGTCTTAACCACTTAGGTGGTCAAGGGAGCTTGCCCAGTTCAAACCAAGCTACTTCAATGTCAATGCTTGCTCTTTGCAGGGAGGAGAAAAAGAAAACTTTCAACGAAAGTCTGCTTGTTGCGCTTGGTGTAATTGTGTTCCTGGCATTGGTGAGTGGGGAGCTTTTCTTGGACATTTGGCGGGACAAAAAGGTGCATTGCAATGGCCATGCGAAGTGGAAAGCTCGAGCTTCCAACAAGAGTGAGCTACATAATGGACCCTTTCCTCATTGCTTGGTGTCTTATCATAACCCGTTGATAAATGCAGTCTTCATGGAATGAACGAGTGTTCTGTTTCTGGCTGTGCAACCAACGATGCATAACACCAACCCACACGCTATGGATGTATTTTCCAGCAACTGAATGACAAATGAGATGGTCTACAAATTTCAACTTGAATGAGTGTGTGCCTCCCCTTTCAGCACACTCACAACACAAGCTCGTTTGTGTCTACTGGACGAACATCGACCCTTTGAATCATTGAGGGTGTGTGTATGTGTGTTTGCATTTGTACGTACGCATATGCACGTGGTATGCAAGCATTAAATAAACACTTCCCTCTATTCATTCATCACCACCTTCACTTTCTCTCGCAGGTTTGGCTGTATGCAGTGCACAGGCTGTACATCGATCATATTGCCAACCCCCTCCTCCCAGACTCCAGGACATTGGACCTTTCTGGTTAGATGGATCAATCTCTCCTGCCAAAGGTAGAAGCCGGGATCAGTTATACTGCGTTCAAAGTATGGAGCTGCAAGTGAGCTAAATCTGAACCCATATTCATATTGTGAGAGTCGGTTTGTTTACCGCCTTGAGCCTTGACCTGGCATTACCTGATAGTTTGATAAGTGTGTGCACTTACTGTTCATGGGTTTGCTTTGGCTCTTTGGTTGTCCTAAGCCAGGATGATGGCTATCTTGAAATGCATTTTGCATTTTTATCCACAGCGCACCGTGTTTTGGAGGCAGACTGCTGCGCGCACCTTCCAAAGAACTTAGTGTGCACATGTGTGCGAGGGGTAAAAAAGGGGTTCCAAGGATGGGGGGTAGAAGGCAGAGAGAGAGAGAGAGAGAGAGAGAGAGAGAGAGAGAGCTTGTCCCTGTCACTATGATGAGAAAGCTGATAGGGTGTGGAGCTTTCTGCTCATAAAAAGCAGAGCAAGTTGAGCAGATGCAAGCTTTTCTATGTTTTATCTCTACACATTGTCTTGCCTATCTTGAACAGGCTCGTGCAATGTTCAACCAACATTCTTAAGCGCTATTTAATGTACATACTTTTGGCGTGCCAGCTTATTTGTATGTACATGTCACATGTGAGGTTGGTTGAGCTTATACAGGCCTGTTGCACCTTATGAATAATAACTACCTTTTCATGTCAACCTTCACGTGTTTTTCTACATTGCGAGCTGGAGTGCAATTGCAAAATTACAATTGAACTACCAAGTTATCAAGCTTGATTTTAAGTCTGCATGATCCCCAACAGTAATAGATCCTATAATGTAGCCACAAGTGTACATGTACACTGATGCATTTACGTACCGAAGAGGCCATGCAACTTAAGAAATGCAGTAGGGCCTCCTTTATTCTGACTTCCAATTGGATTGATGGGCAGAAGATGATAATATGAGTAAATTAGTCTTTCTACTCAGTTAGACAAGAATGGAGTGCGATCAATTGAAGGTTTATAGGGATGTTTTGTTTGTGAAGATCATTTTCACAAATGGATGATCTCACTATTCAATGAGCATGCAAGGCACTGCTCAAGGAAAATGCACAGTAGAGAACGCAGGGAGTGAAACACTCCCTACATCAATTTAGGAAAAGGGGTCATCTAGGGCCTTGGCACCATATAACCCCTCCACCTGCAAAATAGAAATTAAAGAAGTCAATGAGGATCGGGAGGGTGACTGGCAGTACCCCATTCCTGACCTGGGCAATGACAGGTCACGTAATTTTTCTCAAGACTCTCACGGAGCTCGGAGCATGTCTGGTAATAACAAGCCAGGAAGTTAAACAGGCGCTTGCCTGAGTACAGCGAGCCCGAGCAAGCTGCTAAGGCGCCCAACGCTAGCTAACCGCCTTATTCACTCTTTCTCTTCAGCCCACTAAAGCTTCTGAAAACAAAATAGGCTTACTTAATGACATTTCTGATCGTGGTATCTTTGATGATTAAATCTGTTTTGGCACAAGGGTTGACGGCAAAGGTGTAGGTAAGGCTAGAAATAATGGCTGTGCGCAAAATGGTTATTGTTTGACGCAGAGAGGCTAAAGAAGCCCACAGGGACTCTAGCTTTCCCCAAAGGTGATATGTCATACGCTGGGTCTGGTGTTTCCAGTTGAGATCCATGGTGAGCTGAACCCAACTTGAAGGTAAAGAAAGGGGGCATCAGATGGTATGAGCTGTACCTTTCTAATTGAAGGCTAACTTAATAGAATACTAAAAACGCCAGCAATGCTCGTTCCGAATGGTCCATTTGATGTGCCCTATACTGAGCTTCTGTTTGTCCTGAGTGAGTCGCTCTTCCAAGTTGGCTGGCGGGAGACTGTCTGCTTGTGGCACTCTTGCTTGCACCAGATACACCTCTATCCCAAGATACATTCAAGAATGGTGATCAGCCGGGGGGGCCCGACTGTTGTTATTCCTTGAGGACGCAGTCTGTGACCGGGGAACTAAAGATGTGATTCAAAATTGGCAAAGACTGGCAGACAGCCTCGTATAAAAGCCCTTTGGTCGGCGAATGTACTAAATCCTAGTAGGATGCCCCGCTGCTTTGCTTGCTGCCAAGTATCTGGTTTTGTAGGCTTAGGCCCTAGGCGGCCCCTGTTCCTTGACTGATGTATGGAGTGATTTCACTTGCCTCCGTACTTTTCTTTCTTTTCTCAGTCACAAGCCTGTTGAGACACCAGGCCTGGACACCAACTGGAGGCCCCTAGCAAACAGCACGAGACTTTATGCAAGCACATGAAAGGTTGAATGGTTACACTTGACACCATCCTTCTTGGTGCAGGAGCTTCAATTTATTCCTCAAATCTATGCATCATCATGAACTTGAAGCGTTAAGAGCTTGGCCTTGATTCACAAAGGGTCCACACAAGACTGCCCTTAGATTGCACACTTTCACCGTGCATAATGCGCACAAACTGACTACAACTTGTCACGCACTTTAAAAAAATGAGTTGTTCTCAAGGTCTTGTTCTGGACCAGGGGGCTGCCAGTCGCCCTCCAGAACCTCACTACTTATCTTTTTACTTTGGTGGACGAGACTCACAGCACTTTGGGCCAGTATGTCTCCTTTTCCTTCATTGATGCAGGGAGTGCTTTGCTACCTGCATAGTTGTTCTTCTTTTTTCTTGTTGCAGCTGCGCATGGCAGCCTCCTCAGGCTGTGTTATGCGCCAATGAATACCAGGGGCACCACAGCCCCTCGGTGTGGAAGCCAGCCCCTGCCAATGAATTCCATCTCTGCTGTTGGCAGCCTCGGCTGCTCGAAATTAGCCACAGTCCCTGCCGTTTGCGGCCTAAAATTGTTATGCTGCTTCGACAACCAGCCATTGCTACGTCCCAGCCATTGGCAGCCTGCTGCTCGAGGTCAGTCACGGTCCCTGCCGATGATGCTGGGGCCGTCACGGTCATTGGCAGGCTGCTCCTCCTCCGGGGTGCCCGGCAGCACGTCGTCGTCCTCATCATCTCCAGGCACCACGCTTAGCACATGCTGCGGCTGCTGCTGCTGCTGCTGCTGCTGTGCGAACTGCATGTTCCCACGCGCGCCCCTCTCTCCGCCTGCCACGCCGCCCGCGGCAGGTCCGACGCCTGCGGCAAAATTGGGCCCTGTCCTGCCCCCGCTGGGGTGCCCTGGGCCCGCGGGCAGGAAGGGCATGCGTGTGTGGTCTTGATCACCTCCAGGGCCGCCTGCAGCACCCCCTAGCTGGGGAAAGGTCACCGAGCCCGAAGCGCGGCCCCCTGTGTGTGCGCGGGTGTGCTTATATTGTGTGTGCAGGCATGCCTGTGTGTGTACGTACATGCGTTTGCGTTGGGTGCGTGTCTGCAGGTGTGGCGAAGGGTGTGGGTGCTTTTGGGCGTGTTGAATAGATCTGCGCCACTACCACCGCCCACCCTGGCGGCACAGGAGTGAGGGAGGCCCGTGGGCAGCGTTGTTGTCGGGCGGGGGAAGGCAGACAATGAGCGACGCTCAGCTCACAGTGCAAGCGCTGCCAGGGACAGCATACAGATGCATGCGCATGCGGTCCGCAAAAGTGATGCGCGCTCGCGCTTGCAACTTGTTGGCTCGCAGTGCCTGCTAGCTGGCGGTGCTTGATAGCTCACAGTGCGATGCCTGCCAAGTCTTTTTTCAGTGTCTGCTAGCCCATGGTGCCTACAGATGTCTGCTAGCTCGTGAGGCGTGTATGCGTATGATACAGGCTGGCTTTGCTGCCAAGGGTAGATATAGGTGCTGGATGTGCAGGGGAGAGCGTATAGAGGGGCCGCGCACACGCACCACCCTTCCCCCCCCTGTACCAACCCCGTGTGCCGCTTCCCTCAATGCGTGCATGTGCCCCTGTCCCGCACCCACAGCCCTTTCCATGCTGCACATGCATGGCAACCACCATGTGCACCACGCGCGCAAGGCACCCACCATGGTTGGTCACGCATGCAAGGAGGCACCCACCGTGGTTGGCCACGGCCGTCGGCTGCGCAGGGAGAGGCCCGGGGGAATGGATGGTGCTGCCAGAGGCGAGGGGGTGGAGGACTTGTGCGCCTGGGGCAAAGCAGGCAGCCTGAGGCGCGTGCACAGAGTCCTGGGCCTGGTACACAGAAGCCATCCGGCTGGAGGGGTGATGGTGGGTAGGCGTGGTGGCGTGGGACGGGGAGGTCATGAGGGAGGAGGTGGTGCGGGTGGGGGTGACAGTGGTGGTGGTGGTGGTGGTGGTGTGGGCATGGGCATGGGAGTGGGAGTGGGTGCGTGCGTGAGGTAGCGCTGCTGGGTTGTTAGGGGGGGAAGGAGGGGGAGGCACACCTGCGCGCAGGCAACGCACTCTTGCTATGTTTGGTCGGCGCGGTATTTGTTCGTGGCAAGCTCGTGGAGGTTGCAGGGGTGAGGGGAGCACTACAGTGGGATGAAGTGAGCCATTCTGGGAAACTAGAGGAGGTTGCCGGGACGTAGGAGTTCAAATGCGCTGCCTGTGTTGGAACGCAGGGGAAGAGCATGGATATGGCGCTCTCAAATGCTTGCCATCTCAAGCAAGGGCTCACCAGGGCAGGGAGGCTGCTTCATGTCACTGAGGCAGGCAGCGTTCCGGCACCAAGCCTGGCAGAAGTGCGGCACTGAGCCGAGAATATTTGCAGCATCTTGCCAGGCAGCCATGCGGCAACAAGCTAGGCAGCGTTGCGGCACTCACCCACAGCTTTGCGGCGCTGCGGCACTAGGCCGTGCGCACCTCAGTCGAACGTGTGCTCTTCTCTGAAGCAGCCGCAACCTCTTGCCCCAAATGCATGCTACCATATGTATGTGCCCTGCGCCTTCTCCTTACCATGCACAGTCGCTGGATGGCTCCCGGCGTTACTAGCGGCATGGTAAGGATTGAGGGCACGGGGCTGGCCGCCCCCCATGCTCCTGTCATGGAGCGGCGAAGGGGACCTGTGGTCAGCAAAAGGCTCAAAACAAAAGCCACATGCGCGTCAGAGGAGAGTGAGGGCAAAAAGGGGAGGGCTGCTCGTCCCCCATGCTCAAGTCGTGGAGCGGCAGGGTGGACCCAAGCACGCTCTGCAGGCGCAGGCAAGCCAGTATCATGGACATATGTCAGCGGCACACCTTGGGCTGAGCATACGTTTGCAGGCAGCACACAGAGGCATCCTAGGGGATACAAGTTTCGCTGCCCGCTCCGTGCGCGGTGGGCGCTGAGGACCTGTGCATGGGCAACCAACCAAGCACGCAACCCACCTTGCGCCGGGCAGATGCTCAGGGTCTTCCAAGGTCTTGAGGGGCATCGGAGCAGCCCCAGGAATTGCAGCGCGGCTGACGGCGGCGGTAGGCCAGCGACCCTGGGTGCGTGATGGTGTGATGGTACAGGTGATGCGTGGTGCACTCACAGCAGTGATGACGGTAGAGAGCATCTGCTCAAAATCCGCGCTGCTTTGGGCTCTTATTGGGTACCAGTGGGTTGCGCAAGGCGCGCGCAATTGCTGGCTGGATCAAGTGCCCCTGCTCTCTTGATCAAGCGTGCGGTACGTGTGACGGCTGGATAATCGGACATGCAGTCACCTGGCTTTGGAATGGGGGAATGGCTGTCACGCAGAAGCGCCGCCTACCCACCTGATACCCTGCCAACTCTAGAGTAATGTTCGGTTCTAAAGGCCTGTGGGCAGTAGCTGCAGCTGCTGCACCGCCGCCACCAGCAGGTAAGCCAGCAGTAGTGAGGCCAGCAGCAGCACCAACAGCGGTGCTGGCATGGGCCCCGGCCTGCCAGCCCGCATAGGAAGGTGACGAAGGTGGCCTGCTTGGGTGATCACTAAAGGGCTGAGGCAGGCCCGTGCCGCCCATGCTGTCATTCCCTGCTCTAGAGCGCGCCGGCCATGCCCCCATGCCTCCACCTGCGGCAAAAGCAAGGGCCATAACACTTGCACAGGATCCACCTGCTGTGGGAGCACGGGGGCTCATTCAACACCTGCAGCAGGAGGAGGGGGCACGGTGCTTGCACGGGGGATGCCTGCAGCGGATGCGGAGGGAGTGCTCCAGCCTTGCATTTGCAGTGGGTGGGGAGTGGGGTTTCTCTGGGCCGCATTTGCAGGGGCAAGCAACGTGGCATATTGATGGGTCAGCTGCTTTGCAGGGATAAATGGGTGGCAGGGATGAGCAGCATGAGATAGCACAGCTGGACGCAGGGGCAATTGGGCAGCAGGGGCAAGCAGCGCAGAGGAATTCTAGCACAGCTGAGCGCAGGGGAACAGGTGGAGGGATGAGCAGGATTGAATGACAAGGCAGCCAGACGCAGCTTGGGCTTGCAACTGGACATAGAGCAATGATGCAGCTTGGGCTTGCAACTGGACACGTAGCCCTGAGCAGCACCGACACCAAAGGCTCCTCTGGAGGTGATGGAGGTGGTGAGTGCAAAGAACCTTGCGCCCGTAAGTCTGTCTCGTGCCCATTACTCTGCCCTGCAACCATAGCTCTGTCCTGCTCGCTCTTGCTGAAACACTCAAGAGCATGCGCACCCATACGCACTCGCAGACGCACTGGAGCATGTGCACACACATCTGCGCGCACACAGTGACGTGCACACACACACACACACACAAACACACTCAGAACAGGTTTAAACAACTGCTTCACCTGCTGCTTGCCCACCCCTGCTCCCATGTGGTGGTATGCCTCCGGAAGGCCCATCGGCTGCCGGCTCAACCCAAGGCTGCATGCCTGCCTCCTGCATCACCACCTCTTCCTCTGCCTCCACGCCTTCAAATCCAGCTTGATCATCTGAACATGGTGCAAAAGGTTCAAGTAGGCAAGCACATGTTGCACAGCATGAGCACAAGAAAATGGCTGCATAAGCACGTGTTGCACAGCATGAGCACAAGAAAATGACTGCATAAGCACATGTTGCACAGCATGAGCACAAGAAAATGACTGCATAAGCACATGTTGCACAGCACGAGCACAAGAAAATGGCTGCATAAGCACATGTTGCACAGCGTGAGCACAAGAAAATGGCTGCATAAGCACATGTTGCACAGCACGAGCACAAGAAAATGGCTGCATAAGCACATGTTGCACAGCGTGAGCACAAGAAAATGGCTGCATAAGCAGCCCCGGCTTGCAGAGCAGAGGGCACACCTGCTGCTGTGGATGCCATGCACGCTGCTTGAGCCAAGAGCAGGCAGTGCAAAGACCTTGTGCAAACCTACTGAGCATGAATGGATTGCTCAGCTTAAGGCTTGAATACTGAGGTGCACGTCCTGGTCTTGTCTTGCTGAAAGTGAGCCTTCAATGAAAGTGAAAGTGGTCCCCTCTTGCTGAAAGTGTGCCCCCAATCAAACAAGAAAGTGGTCTCCTCTTTTGCTTAGGTGAGCCCCCAATCATCACAAGCTGCAGCCGCCTTAGCGCACCCTGGTGGTTGAAGCGCACGATGCGGCCATTGCCTTGATGGGCCTCATGTCCATGCCATTGCTGCTGCTGCTGCTGAGCTGGTGCCTGCTGGTGCTGATGGCCGATCATGTCAGCAGGCGGTGGCTGCATGGCCATGTCCTGGGGCATGGGCATGGCCGCCCCTATCTGGGACTCCACAAGTGTGGCAAGGATTAGCTCGGCGCTGCGCATGACCAAGGTAAAGCAAGAAATGGGGGCACCTTAATCTAATTATGTTTTATGCACAGGTGGGCATTTGATGGGCCTGCTTTTGGATAAGCAGTGTTATCATCATTGCAATCATCATCGCCATCACCATCAGCAGCAGCGCTGCATACTCTGCATGCAGTCCTGATGTAGCGCCTTATGCAAGCGCATCAGCAGCCACCATTTGCATAGCCAATGCGTCACTTCATGGAAGCATGCAGCTTGGATGGAGGAACAAGCAGAGGCTGGTGCTCAAAAGATGAAGAATGAGGTAGCACAGGTTGGCCAACAAGCCCCCCAGCAACTCTTGCTTGCAGTATTTGCCCATAGCAAACCATGCTGCGGAACAAAGGGCACCAACAGGCCCGGTGGCTGCAAGCGTTTTTGGTCAAGCTGAGGTAGAGGAGCTGTGTGCTGGCTGCGGGATGCTGCAGCCTCTGCGTTCTGTTGCATCACGGCCTAAGCGTCCTCTTCACCTGTAGCCTGGGTGGTCTGTGTCGTTGAAGTGCGGCTCCACGAGCAGCGGCACGCCACAGCGCTCAAACCTGCATAGCAGGAATCGCACAGCAGCGGCTCACCAGATGGCTCAATCCTACACAGCAGGAGCTGCACAGAAGCAGCACGCCAGAGCGCTCAAACCTTCACAGCAGGAGCTGCACCGCAGTGGCATGCCAGAGCGCTCAATCCTACACAGCAGGAGCCGCGCAGCAGCAGCAAGCCACAACGCTGAGCCCTGCACAGCAGCGGCAAGCTTGAGCGCTCAAACCTTCACAGCAGGATCTCTACAGCAGCAGCACGCCAGAGAGCTCAATCCTACACAGCAGCGCTCAATCCTACACGGCAGGAGCCCCATCGCAGCAGCACGCCACAATTCTCAAACCTGGAACCTTGAGGTGGAGGGGATGGTGGCAGGGGGGGCAGGGGGATCAAAAGCAAAGGATAAGCTTTCCTTATGCAGCAAAGGAGAGCCGGTACTTGAACAGCAAAGGACTGATCCTTGCACAGCAAGCATGTCGCATGCGTTCGAGACGCGGCATGTGTTGGGCATGAGTGGGCACAGGCCAACGTGCACCAGTGTATAAGGCGTGTGCCTAGCTCAAGAGGCTATTGAGTGTATAAAGCGTGTAGCAAGCTCATGAGGCTATGAGTGTGCAGGGCGCTGCACCTGCCTGTGAGGTGTGGTCAGTGTGCTGCACAAGGAGGCAAGCACAGGGAGATGGTGGGTCTGTCGGCTTGGCGTGCACGTGCTCACACAAGCACACCATATGCCCCATCATAGGTTGCCCACCTGATTGTCACATTGGCGTGCATGTGCTCACACAAGGACACCATAGCCCGCAGGTCCCGTAGGTTGAATGTCACGTCGCATGTCTCGCTGGCGCGGTGGGAGTAGTGGCGGAACACCGAGTGCGTGTCCACGGTCATCGACGTCTGGAGGGAATTCCCGCTGCGGGCTGCGTGTGTAGAGCAGTTGGGTGTGGGCTTGATGTAGGCTTGATGTAAGGGATGAGGGAGTGAAGCGGGGTCGAGTGTGGGCTTGATGTAGGCTTCATCTATGTAGGGATGAAGGGTTGTAGTGGGGTAGGGCAAAGGGTTCTACTTATGTGGGGATGGGAAGGTGAAGTGGGGTCGGGTGTGGGCTTGATGTGGGCTTCATCAATGTAGGGATGAAGGATTAAAGTGGGGTAGGGCTAAGGGCTTAATTTTAATTTATGGAGGGATGAGGGGTTGAAGTGGGGTAGGGTGTAACCTTGATGTGGGGGCTGCGCTCCGGTCCGACCGTCACGCCTAAGGGCAGCTCAGCTCAAGCCTCATTCATGTGCCCAAGCTCTTGGCTAGGGCCCTGATCTGACCTGGACCAGGGGCAGCTTAGGCTCTGTACCGCCTTGCCTCCTTCTGACCAGGCTTCCCACACCTTTCTTGGGGTTCAAAAAGCTCTGCAGCTGGCATGCATGGTTCCAGGGCCCACACCTTTCTTGGGGTCCAAAAAGCTCTGCAGCTGGCAAGCATGGTTCCAGGGCCCGGCGTGCTCGGGTGTGTCCGGGTGGGCCAGCAGCGTGATCTCCTCCTGGCTGTGTTGGAACGTGGACAGCAGCCTGCAGGAGGGCAGCGGCAGCCCAGCGTCGGGCGCATTGCTAGTGGCGGGCAGCAGGCACAGAGCAGGTGGGAGGTGGCCGGCATCCTGGTCCCCTACAGGCTGTGCTAGGACCCTGCACAGCGGCTCCCAGGAGACAATGGTCAGGGAAGAGGGACGGGGCTGTGACCTCGCACACCCCTGCCTTGTGGGGACACATGAGGGGTGTGATCAGGGAAGAAGGACAGAACTGTGGCCTCGCACACCCAGGCCTTTTTGGGACAAATGAGTGGTACTGTGATCAGGGAAGAGGGATGGGGCTGTGGCCCTGCACACCCAGATCTTTATGGACAAATGAGCTGCAGCCTCTTGGTGTTACTGGGCCCATTGATGTCACTGGGCTGGGATCTTATGTTTGTTGAGTGTCAAATCTAAGATGAGTGGAATGGGGTGCGTGTCCCAGTACGTGTGGTGAGTGTATCTGTGTACGTATGCATGCATGTGTGTGCATGTGTGTGCATGTGTGTGTGTGTGTGCATGTGTGTGCATGTGTGTGTGTGTGAGTGTGTGTGTGTATGTGTGTGTGTGTGCATGAATGCGCATGCATCTGTCGTCGCAAACACTGTTTTCGGGAAGCCCTGGTCATCTGCATCATCCAGACTGGTGCTCTTGTGTCGCCTCACTCATGCGGACGCCCACACCACATGAAGGGGTAGGCCGGTCATGGCCTGGAGGCCCATGCCATGCCTGCTCAC
>LKMJ01004003.1_pt1 | contig 13816 bp, 14 predicted proteins | sample 643391 | NCBI WGS metagenome assembly LKMJ01 (sample SAMN04112250, study PRJNA286221) | soda lake metagenome | biome: soda lake; feature: Kulunda Steppe; material: water; isolation source: sample PL-Br10 brine of Picturesque Lake | place: Russia: Kulunda steppe | collected 2010-07
CGAAGACTAATCGCGAACGTAACGGACTTTTTTCAGTCCTCGTAGGCCAGTGTCATCACCCACTGCGAAAAGAGGTCGCTCTGTGGGTCGACTTCCTCGTCACCGACAAAGGGCGAGAGCATGTCGCCTGCCATCAGCAACGAAAATTCCAGGTCCTTGGCGGTTGGTGTCAGATAATACGTATTGTGTCCGTTATACACCGTTTCTTCGCGGTTAATCAGGTCCTCGTCGATCAGCGCATCGACAATTCGGCTCCCTTTGCGCGAGGAGACATCGAGTTCTTTCCAGAAGTCGCTCTGGTGGATGCCTCCAGTGTCCCGGATGAGTTCGAGTCCCCGTCGCTCGTCCTCGTCGAGTGCTTGCTCGGCAGCTGATATGCTCATGTACAAAACACGGAGGGTTTCATGCTTAAATGTGCCCTTCGGTTTTCGTTTTGCTACCCGGCGTGTAGACACCGAACGAATTCCCGTTTAAACCCGCTTATACGGGCCGAGGCGCGTTCCATCGAGCAGATACGCCTCGCCAGTGTCGAGCGCATCCGGCAGAAACGGCGAGAGAAACGACTGTCCGTCCACGTTCACCCACGTTCCCCCAGAGAGGTCGTTGAACGCAGGAAAGACGATAAGCTCTTCCGGCAGGTGTTCCGGTGGCTCCTGGCCTGCCTGCTCGGCCTGTGCCTGAAACGGAGCGGGGTTACAGGGCCCACGGAGCCAGACGCGTTCCATCCGCGCCCCGCCGACGCTATCTTCGAGCCGAACGACCGGATGTTCGTGACCGAGACAGAGAGTGTCACACGACAGCGTCTCATCACTGGGCCAGGTGTGTCCGTGCACGAACCCTACATCGCCGATGGTTGTCCCGGTTGCTGGTGTCACGGCAATATCGTGGTCGAACGCGTCAATCGAGGATTCTATCTCACCGTCGTGATTGCCCTTGACCAGCGTTAGCGGCACTGAGAGTTCCTCGAATAACAGTTCCAGCTCCGTCCGCTCCGCCTCCCACAGGTCACCGATTGCATGGACGAGGTCACCCAGAACCACAAGGCGTTCGGGAGCTGTCTCGGAAACCAGTCCGAGCAACCGTTGTCTGCGGCCCTCGCCGTCGCCAGCGATTTCGACCCCGTCACGTTGCAGGACCGTTTCGAGCCCTGCGTGATACTCTGCGATAACAAGTAACCGGTGGCCGTCAGTGGTAACGACGGCAGCGGGTGCGTTCGGAACTGGCTCGACGTTCATTCGCTCAGTTCTTGCCCGTCTCCTCAGATAGGGGTGACGGTGCTGTCATCCGGTTCGTAACACTGGCCTGCCATCAGCGCGTCATCGATTGCATCCTCAACGGTCTCTGCATCGAGGCCATACCGGCTGTTCATCTCAGCAATCAGTTCGTCTCGGTCTGCTCCTGTGCCGTCGTCGAGTTCGCGCATGACCTCGATGACCGTCGCCTGAACGTCCTCGAGTTCCTCATCAGTTGCCCCATCGGGGCTGTCCTCGTTCCCATCATCCGTTTTCTCGGTTTGACTTGCGGAATCGACCACGGGTTCCGTCTCCGTCTGTGGTTCTGAATCGGCTGATTCCGCCGCCTGCGTACTCTCGGTTTCCTCCTGTGTGGGTTCCTCCGGTTCAGCTTCCTCTGCTTGTGGTTCGGCTTCTTCCGCTGGCGGCTCTGGCGTCTCGATATCCGCTTCGCCCGGCTCGTCGACTTCCGTTCCGGTCTGGAACTCCGTTCCGTACTCCTTTTTCACCTGCTCTCGTTCCTCTTCGGGAATGTCGAACTCGCCCGGTTCGAAATCATCGAGGTCATCCTCACCTGTGGCCGGTGGCGATTCGCTTGTCGAAGCTTCCTCCGTTTCGGTCGGGTCTGGTGGCGTATCGTCAACTGTATCCGATGGCTCAGGTGTCTCTGTACTGGCCGTGGCTGGCTCGGGGTCGGCTCGCTCCGATGGGTCAGCACTGGTTGTTGTCTCGTCCGTTCCAGTGTCTGTTGTCCCGGTGTCCGGTGTGTCACCAGTTCCGCTGTCCGTTGTCTCGCCTGTTCCAGTGTCTGCTGTATCCGTGGTGCTAGCTTCTGCCACCGGAGCCTGTCCGGTTCCAGTCATCAACTCATCGGGCTCAGGGCTGTGAGATGCGTCTGGCTCATCAGCTGTTGTCCCTTCATCGTCCATTGAGAACGTCGGGAGGGAATCGAGGACTGCCTCCGCAGTCACTGTTCCTTGCTCGTCCGGACTCGCGGAGAGTCCTGCAACTTCGTCGGTCTCGCCCGCAACGACGCCTGCTGCATCGAGTGCCACGTCACGAAGCGCATCGAGGTAGGTCGGGGTCGTTCCATAGTAATCGAGGGCGAGTGCAACTCCCTGTGCATCACGTTCAGACATGCCCTGGGACCGCAGTCTTGCTTCCAGTTCCTCCCCTCGTTCGGAGAGCGAACAGGCTGTCGCCATCTGCCCAATCCGTTCGAGCGTCCGCTTTGCAGCCTGCACGGTCCAGCGGTCGCGCGTATCCGCATCGACTTCGTTGATGCTCTCCGGTCGAATCGAGGTGAATACCTGGTCGCTGTCCTCGGGTTCGAACGTTCTCGCTTTCCCCGTCACCGCGACGAACGTCGGCGGCGTCGCGGCTTCGAGAAACGCTTGCTCGTCTGGCTGGTACTGCCCGGCATAGAGGACAAACGCGCCGGTCGGGTCGACGACGCGCCCGCGAAGGATATCATCACCAACCTGTTCAACCTCGGTCAGGACACCGACGACAAAGACCCGGTTCGCTCGTGCGCCGGTCGGGGTGATGACGTAGTTTGGCGCTCGCTCCTCGTCGCTTTCGGAGTAGGAGTACTCCGCATCGTTGTACTCCGCTGCGAAGAGTCGATAGGCGACCTCACGGCCACCCGTCGGACCGGCGCTCATGACCGCACCTCCGTCAACAGCGCCGCGGCCTCCTCGGCAGGGTCAGCCTCGTGTCGGTCAAAGGCAGTGGCGTCGAGATTCGCGCCGTATTCATCCACCGAGAGCGACCCGCGAACCCGATATTCGCGGCCGACGATGGCTTCCCGAATCGCTTCGGCAACGACCTCCCGGTCCATTGCATCGCGAGCGTGTTCGCGCGCTTTTTCCAGGCCACCACCGTATATCTCGGCCGTGAGGGTTTCGTCGAGTACCGCGGTTAACGTTCCCGTTCCATCGTCGAGGATTGCTTTCACACGGAGGTCATCCTGCCCGTCAACTTCGCCGTGTGCCCGACACTGCCCGTTCTGAATAACGCGACCACACTCAGGGCAGCGCTCGATAAGCCCCGAGCCGTCACGGACTGCAACGACGTTGCCGACAACTTCGACGTCGAACAGACCGCCAGAGGCAACCGCATCACCAATCTCTTTTCGCGGTGCCGACTGTGCCACGTCCATTGCCCGGTCCAGTTGCGTAACCGTCGAGAATTCGGAGATGTTCACCGATGGTGCGCCGCGAAACTCCCGAACGAATGCATCCTCAATTCGGATGGTGTTTCCCTCCGCGACTTCTGCTCGGGGTTCCCAGTCGGTAAACGGCAGCCGAGCGGTTTCGTCGCCGATGACGCCGCTCAGAATTTCCGTTTCCCCATCCCGACCGTTGATAGTCTTTGATTCACATTCGAGGACGGTGACTTCGACCGTTACACCGCGGTCGCCCGGTTCGAGCGCCTCTAGCGTGGATGTACCACCGATATCGTAGGGGACAGAAAGCGGCTCTTCGACCCGTTCGATACTCGTCGATTCGCCGAGGTTCAGTTCCGGATTGCCTTCCCATTCTCTGACGCCGGCGTTACCGATAGCCAGCGTTTCGCCCGCTTCGAGGCCGAAATCCTCCCAGGCGGTGTAAGATATCTTCCCGGATTCGTCGGAGAGTTCGCCTTCGAAGATAACGTGACGCTCCCCGTTGTACTGGATTGACCGTTTCCCGACAGAAAGAACGCGGACCGTCGTCGAGACGTTCCCGTCGTCGGGTGTAATGTCGCTGAGCTGTTTCTCGCTGACAACGCCGCCGTCGGAACCGCCGTCACCGTATTCGCGGCGAACGCTCTGGATGGCTTCGTCCATCGGGACGTTGTATTCGGCCAGCGTTTCGAGCTTCGATTTGACCTCCTCTTTGTCAACACCGAGAGCGGAGGCGAGCTCCTCGGCTTGGTCGTCGAGACTCATACGCAGGCGTTCGCTCCCGGAGATTAAATAACTGGCTCACCGGTCAGCACCCAGCTTATTCGGTTATGGGGGAGTCGCCCAGATACTGGAGTCAGCGGCCTTCGGGCAGGTTAAATAAATCGAAGCCTACCAATAGTGTATGAACTATTCAAGCGGACGGGCGAGCCGACGGGCAGTACTGGCCGGGATGGGGGCCGGTATGGTCGCCCTCGCAGGCTGTCTCGGCGGCGACGATGGGGCTGATGAATCACCAACGATGGGCAATGATGACGCGTCAGTGACGCTCGAAGTATACACGGACTTCGCCTGTCCGGCGTGTGCGAGCTTTGATGCCCAGTTTTTCGACGATATTGTCGCTCAGTACGTCGATACTGGCCAGATCAAATACGAACACCGGGACCTCATCGTCCCCGTGGACGACCCGGGGTCCGAGCAAGCGGCGAACGCGGCACGGGAAGTGTTTCACGATGCTGGTAATGACGCGTTCTGGGAGTACAAAACACTGCTTCTGGAACAGCAGAGCGAAATTGGTGGCGGCCCGTCGTTTTTCGGCAACCTCGCAGAGGAGGTCGGTGCGGACGGTGAGAGCGTCGCCGCTGCAGCGGAAAATCTCGACCACAGCAGTGCTGTCGACGATGATACCACGAGAGGGCAGTCCAATGGGGTTGGAGGAACGCCCGGGTTTATCATCGAAGGGAGCGCTATCACTGACGGTGACACGCTCAACGAGCGAGTCAACGCCGTGTTCTCCCAGGTTGAGAACGAACTTGGGAACTAAGACGAGAGCAATTTAATGCAAACCACACCCGAAATCACTGTGCTTCGACTCGGTCATCGTCCGGGTCGAGACGAGCGGATTACGACTCACGTCGGTCTCACTGCGCGCGCTCTCGGTGCCGACCGCGTTATTTTTGCGGGAGACGGGGCAAGCAGAGCCGAAACGGTTCGTGATATCACCGAGCGGTTTGGGGGCCCGTTTGACGTCGAGACAACCGATAGCCCGCTTGGTACTGTTCGGAACTGGGATGGAAACGTCGCTCACCTCACGATGTACGGATTACCTGTGCAGGATACCGAAGACGAGATACGGGAGAGTATATCGGGGAACACTCCGCTGCTGGTGGTTGTCGGTGCGGAGAAAGTGCCATTTGACGTATACGAAGAAGCTGACTGGAACGTTGCGGTCACCAATCAACCACATTCCGAGATTGCTTCCCTCGCTGTTTTTCTCGACCGATTATTTGAAGGCAACGAACTCGACCGGGAGTTCGAAAACGCAGAACGTATCGTCGTCCCGAAAGAGACTGGAAAACTGGTGAAAGAGCCAGACACGTAGTTCAATACGCTGTCATTACTGCCGCTGGTTCCGTGTACATAAATACCACGGCCCGTTCGGTATAATCAGATTCGCCGATGAACTCGAACGACCGGTCAATTGCCAGTTTCACGATGCTCGGCCATGGTCTCGTCCACTGGTTCGAGATGTCCATCCCGATTTTTCTGGTTGTGTGGCTCAATGAGTTCCCGGAGTCAGTCGCCCTTGTTGGCCTTATTATCGCGCTTGGCTACGCACCGTTTGGATTAGGCGCGTTGCCGGCCGGCATTCTCGCGGACCGATACGGCCCGAAGCGATTGATTTTGCTCTGCTTTGCCGGGATGTCGCTCTCGTTCATCGCGTTAGCGTTTGCTACCTCGATATATCTCGTCGGAGTTGCGCTCGTTATCTGGGGAATCGCCGCCAGCGTGTATCATCCTGCAGGGATGGCACTCATCAGCACAGGCGCTGAAAAGCGGGGAACGGTCTTTGCCTACCATGGTATGGCCGGGAACTTCGGTATCGCACTCGGTCCGTTTGCTGCTGCCACGCTGCTCATTTTCTTCGACTGGCAACTCGTTGCAATCTTGCTCGCCATTCCCGGCTTGATTGCGCTTCTCTATGGCCTCACGGTCGATTTCGATACGACGGCAGCGGTTGCCGACGATGCCGATGCCGGTCCGGGGACCGAGATGACGCTCCCGACCTTCCTTTCAAACAGCAAGACGCTCTTTGCCAGCGCCTTCGTTCTCGTGTTCGTGTTGGTCACGTTCGAAGGACTCTACTACCGGGGGATTTTGACGTTCCTTCCCGATATTCTGGGGGATATTTCCTCGCTGGAAGAGCTTGCCGGCACGCTTAGCCTGCAGGGAATCGAGCCGTCTGATTACCTCTTCGTCATGTTGCTCGTTGTGGGTATGGCCGGCCAGTACGTCGGCGGCAAACTAACAGAACGCGTCAGTGTCGAGTACGCGCTCGCGGGAACCTTCGGGATTCTTTCTCTTCTCGCACTGGCATTTGTCCCGCTTTCGCAACTGGGCGTTGGTGTGCTGGTCGTCTACAGCGCGCTGCTTGGGTTTTTCCTCTTCGGCATCCAGCCGTTCTATCAGGTCGCCGTTGCCGTCTACACCCCACCGGATACTCGTGGCCTCTCTTACGGATATACCTACCTCGCCGAGTTCGGCTTCGGTGCGGCAAGTATCGCTATCGGTGGCTTTGTCATCGGCGCACAGGGCGTTGCAGCGTTCTTTGGTGTCCTCGCTGGCTTTGCAATCGCTGGCGCTCTGTTCTCGCTTGCACTCCTTTCGAGCGATACCTTTCTCCCATTCTCCGGCGGTCGAGAGGTCGAACCCTCCGAGACTGACTGACGGTCCCAACCCTTATCGCTATCTGTCAACTACCGATAGGCAATGGTCGCTCCCGCAACCGACCCCGATGAGATTGCAGCTATCTACGATGAGCTTATCGACACCTACCAGGCTGAGTGGGAAAAACAGGGCCATCGGAGCCTCCATCTGGAGTATTTCGACGACGACCACACAGAGCCAGGTCCGGCAGCCATCAATACGATGCGACAGCTTGCTGAGCGTGTCGAGATTTCCGCTTCGGACCGCGTGCTCAACATCGGGTGTGGTGTCGGCGAGGATTCGGTCTGGAACGCCCGTGCCTACGGGGCGACGGTCATCGGTATCAACATCAGCGAACAGCAGCTAGAACTCGCTCGTGAGAACGCTGCAGGTCACGAGGTCACGGACCAGACTGAGTTTCGGTACGACGACTTTCACACGCTGGAGACAGTAGACGACAACTCGATTGATGTGGTCTGGGGCCTTGAAGCGCTCTCTCATGCCCACGACCGGGCAGCCGTCGTCGACCAGCTCGTACGCGTTCTCGTTCCCGGTGGCCGACTCGTACTGAGCGACCTGTTTTTCCATGAAGCGGCCGAGATGGATGGACACCAAGAGGATATCGAGCGCATCAACGAAGGGCTGGGACTCAAGCTCGGTGCTATCGATTCCTTCAGGACGACGCTCGAAACTGCCGGGTTTCAGGCTATCGAGACGAGCAACGAGACGGAGCCAATCCGTCCATCACTCGACCGCAGACACAAGTTTGCGAGAATTGCCCATCCGGTTGGCCGACTCTTTTCGTTTGCAAACGTCTTTTCGGAGACGCAACTCGGCGTGTTCAAGGGCAATTCGCTCATCCGAAAGTTAGTTGAAGAAGGGGTACTCGGCTATTATTTTGTGACGGCGACACTCCCTGATACGGAGTAGCTCAGTTCTGCCTGGGGAGGCGACCGATATCCGCAAAGACTGCACTCGCCGTTTCTGGCCCGCCAGCACCGCGACCGGAAATGTTCAACACGCCAGCGTGTGTCGTTTCAATCTGGACGATGTTCCGTGTCCCCGTGACCGTCAGTGCAGTGTTCTCCTCGATAAGTCGGGGCCCGACGCGAACGCCGTCATCGTTGACTTCGCCGATGAGCCGGATGGTTTTCCCATCCTCGGTGGCCAAATCCAGGGCGCTTGAAGGAAGGTCACGAATCCCCTCCACGTCTGCATCTTCGAGCGTGAACTCTTTCCCATCCGAGAGGACGTTGGCGAGAATGACACACTTGAGTGCCGCGTCGGTCCCTTCCACGTCGAAGGTTGGGTCCGCTTCGGCCACGCCAAGGTCCTGGGCTTCTGTGAGGACGTGCTCATAGCCAAGCCCTTCTGCGGCCATCCGCGAGAGGATGAAGTTGGCTGTGCCGTTCAAGACCCCTCTGACGGCGGTGATTTTGTCAGCGTCAAAGTCAGCAATTGTCGAGAGAACCGGCATTGCGCCGCCGACAGTTGCCTCAAAGAGGAGCGACCCCTCGCTTTCCTGCTCAGCCTCGCGAACCTCGCTGTATCGCTCGGCGACCGGTCCTTTATTTGCAAGAACGACGTGTTTGTCTCGGTCGAGTGCAGTCAACACGTGACTGAAGCCCGGTTCTGCGTCGCCGAGCGTCGTTGGCGTTGCTTCCACGAGTACATCATACTCGGCGGCGAGGGCTTTTTCAGGCTCCAACTCTCCGACAGTTCCCTCCGCCTGCTTTCGGTTTAGCGCCGCGTCGACATCGATACCATCGGCGTCGACGACCGCACTCTGTGAGTCAGCAAGCGCAGTAACGGTGTGGCCGTACTGGCTTGCAAGTTCAGCAACGGAAGAGCCGACGGCCCCGGCGCCCATAACAGCAAGTCTCATCGGTCACCCTCTCCGAGCGGTTCGATGACACTCAGTTCTTTCTCGGTTGCAATCGCCCGAATCGCCGAGAGAATATCTTCCCCCTTGCCGGCCTCCGTTGCCATCCGAAGCCGTGCGCTTGACGGTGCATCCTCTCCCTCGGGTGCCGACAGCGCGAAATCTTTGATTGATGCGCCGGATGCCTCCTGAATCTGTGAAAGCGTATGTGAGAGGTCGGTTTCCACCAGGTGGCCGACGAGCACGACGACAATCTCCTCACTGTAGCGGTCCGAACCGGCCTCGATAACCTTTATGTCGGCGTCTTTCAGTGCATCGACAATCTGTTCGAACCGTTCTGGTGTCGCCTCTAAATCGACCTCGACCGGAATATCCCCGCGGGGTGTGAGGTTGCCCCGCTCGTGGAAAATAGAGAGAAGATTTCCGCCGGTCTCTGCGATTGGCTTCAGTGCACGCAGCAGTTCACCGGGCCGGTCGGTCAGTTCGAGTCGAACCGTGTAGGCGTGGACATCCTCTGACTCGCTCATAGGTCCATCACCTCTGCACGTCGCTGTTGTCGCATTGCAAGGGAGTCGGGTGGCCGGCTATAAGAATCCAGTCGTTTGCGGCTGTCGGGACACCCACGAGTTCGCTGGGTTTTTCTTCTATTCGTTCGATGGTGTGTCTGATGCGATTGCCCTCCATCCCACGGCCATGGCGTATTGGAATCGCCGTTGCGTACGTGTTCGTCTTTCTGTATTCTGTCATCGTCATGCAACAACTCCTGCTTGGTATCGCTCTCCCTGCGCTTGTGTTGGTCTCGGCGTATCTCGGCTGGCGTCTCTGGCGGGTGTTCAGAATGCACGAACAGCGCCTCGAAGCCGAGGCAGAGGTGGAGTCCTCGGAAGACCATGATGAAAACCAAACTATCGAGGAACTCAAAACGGAATACGCTACGGGCCACCTTACTGAAGACGAGTTCGAGGCGGAACTCGAACGGCTGCTCGAAGCGGAATCGTCCTCTCACTGGAGTAAATCTTCAGAGGAGGTACGGGCAACTGAGACCGAGCGGACTGAGTGACGGTAACTATCATCTCTGATTCTATGGTGATTAGAACACATCGAAGAGAAACGCACACAACTCCTCGTTGAACTGCTCTGGGTTGTCTTGATTGGCGTTATGGCCCGCTTCGTCGATAACGCGATACACTGCGCTCGGTTGGCGGGCAGCCCATGCCGGGGCGTTTTTTGCGATTGTCCCTACAGTATCATTCTTGCCATGTGTGAGCAAGAATGGGCAAGGGATACGGTATTCACGCTCAGGCCGAGGATGGTCCGCGACGGCGTGCCAGACCTGTGTAAACTCTTCTTTTGACAGCTGACTCGTCGCTTCGTACGCATAGTCCCTCACCGCCGGGCGGATGGCCGTCGTCTGCGCAACCAGTCGCCGACGGACACTGTCGGGCATCGCTTGAAACAGATAGGGTGAGGTGGCGAGTAACAGCTCCTCGCGACCTGGGCTGCTTACAGTTATATCGCTCGAACCGATGGTGACGAGCGCCTTCACCCGCTCTGGATACTGATACAAAAACTCCTGGGAGACATACCCGCCGAAGGAGTGCCCAACCAGCGTAACTTTCTCGGCACCGACGGCATCGAGAACTGCACAGAGGTCATCTGTGACAACCGCAACCGAAAACTCATCACCAATGGGTTTCGACATGCCATGACCGCGCATATCCCAGACGAGCAGCCGGTAGCCAGCCTGCAGGAGTGCATCATGCTGTGGGTCAAACATCCGGTGGTCCATCGATGCACCATGTGTACACACGACAAGCGGGGCATCAGCTGAGCCAACAGTCCAGTAATGTAACTTCGAGCCAGCCCGTTCGACTGTCTGTGGCTCACCCCAGTACGCCTCGGCAGCTGTATCCGCCATGGTACCGATTTGGAAAGCAATCTGTAAGTATGTGACGAGTAACGACTCTTGTCTGCCGATTCTCTCGGAGACAATAGGGCAAAATTGGTCGAATTTCTACCGCAATCAGCGTGAAATTGTCCTCAATAAACGATACGAAAAGTTGAAAGTGCATGCGGGAGAGAAAGTAAGTGAACCATGGAAGTAGACGACATTGAGACTATCACCGTCCTTGGCGCAGGGACAATGGGACACGGTATTGCGGAAGTGGCCGCGCTCGCAGGGTACGACGTGAACCTGCGGGACATCAACGAGGAACTTGTCGAAGAAGGATACGAACAGATTGAGTGGAGTTTGAACAAACTCGCCGAAAACGAGCGTATCAGCGAAGAGGCCGCAGAAGGGTCAATTGAGCGGATTACTCCGGTCGTTGACCTCGAAGAATCCGTCGAGGATACCGACGTCGTCATCGAGGCAATCGTCGAGCGGATGGATATCAAAAAGGAAGTGTATCAGGACCTTTCGGAGTATGCCCCTGAGCACACGATTTTCGCATCGAACACGTCCAGCCTCTCGATTACCGACCTCTCGGAAGTAACCGACCGCCCGGAGAAAGTCTGTGGGATGCACTTTTTCAATCCTCCTGTCCGGATGGAGCTGGTTGAGGTTATCAGCGGTGCGGAGACGAGCGACGAGACGATGGATGTCATCGTCGACCTCGCAGAATCATTCGACAAAACGCCCGTTCGTGTCCGCAAGGACAAACCTGGCTTTATCGTCAACAGCATTCTCGTGCCGCTGATGAACGAGGCCTGCTGGATTGTCGAAGAGGATGTTGCGAGCATTCGCGAAGTCGATTCGACGACAAAGTACGATATCGGCCTGCCGATGGGTGCGTTCGAACTCGGTGACCAGGTCGGTAACGACGTCTCTCTGCACGTGCTCAACTACATGCACGAAGTGCTTGGCGACGCCTACGAGCCATCACCACTCCTCGTGCGCACGGTCGAAAACGACAAACTCGGAAAAAAGACCGGCGAAGGGTTCTACGATTACAACAACGGCGGCGCAGACGTGCCAGCCGACGCCCAGAGCGAGGAAGTGAAAGAACGCCTGATGGCCGCACTCGCAAACGAGACAGGCAAACTCATCGAGAAGGAAGTCGCCCCACCGGCGGATATCGACAAAGCGGTCAAACTCGGCGCTGCGTTCCCGAACGGACCAGCCAAAGCGTGCGATGAGTTCGGCCTCGCCGCACTTGTGGAGAAACTCGATGACCTCTATGACGAAACCGGCGCTGCCCGATACGAGGTCTCCGATGGCCTCCGCGAGGCGGCCGAAGAGGGTGGTTTCTACGGAGAAGCCGAGGAAGAAGACGATGGCGTCGAATTCGAGGCCATTCAGGTCGAGTATCCCACCGAGATGGTCGGTCACATCATCCTCGACCGCCCACACCAGCTGAACACCGTCAACCCGGAGATGCTCGATGACGTGGAGGCCGCCGTCGAGATGTTCGAAGATGACGACGAGATTCGCGCTGTGTTGATTACCGGTGCAGGCGACCGCGCATTCTCGGCTGGTGCAGATGCCATGGGGATGGCTGGCTCAGCGAACCCAATCGATGCCGTTGAACTCTCACGCCGCGGACAGGAGGTCTGGGGCAAACTCGAAGAGGTTTCGATGCCGGTCGTTGCCGGTATCGACGGCTTCTGTCTCGGTGGCGGAATGGAGCTGTCGATGTGTGCCGATATGCGTATCGCTTCCGAGCGCTCCGAATTCGGTCAGCCGGAGTTCAACCTTGGACTGCTCCCTGGCTGGGGTGGAACTCAGCGACTCTCGAACATTGTCGGTGAGGGGATTGCCAAGGAGATTATCTTCACGGCGGACCGATACCCTGCTGAGGAGATGGTAGACTACGGGTTCGTCAACGAAGTCGTCGATAACGAGGAACTCGAAGAGGCCGCTGTCGAACTCGCCGATGACCTTGCTCGTGGCCCGCCAATTGCCATGGACTACACGAAACGCGCCATGCTGGCTGGTCGAGACGACACCGAGGCTGGCCTCGAAACTGAGGCCTTCGCCTTCGGCCACCTCGTCACCACGGACGACGTGATGGAAGGCATCACGAAGTTCATGGGCGACGAAGACCCAGAGTTCAAAGGCAAGTAAGGAAACTGCTGGCTGCTGGGCCACTCCCATCTTTTAATTCTCTCAGCGATAGCAGTTTCTCGTTTTGCGGGCTTTTTCGCCGTTACACTCAATTGCCGTTGTAGGAATAATGAATAATTGCCCTCAAAGGAATGATTATTGCTCCTTCTCAAGTGCAACGAGGTAGTGACCAGCGGCCTTCTCTTCTGGTTGCCATGTGTCAGCAACGCGCCAGACCGTCTTTTGACATACCTCACGGATACGGTTTGGACTGAACAGGCGGAAGAGGAGCGGTTGTCCCCGGACACCATCGTACTCGAACGAGAAGACGCGGAATCCAAGCCCGTGGGTTGGGTCGTGGCGATAGCCCAGCAGGTCGGCCGTCCCATCGATAGTTGGGTCATAACAGTCGAACACAACCGTTCCATCTGCCGTTGTAATGTGGGCAATTGTATCGAGTAGTTCCGTGAGGCCCGTTCTCGATTTGACGAGTCCAATCTGCGTGCCATAGAGGAGGACTGACTGGAACTGGTTGGCTTCGAACTGCTCGGTCAACTCGAACATATTGCCGGTTCTGGCATCGGTTACACCTCGCTCTTTCAGACACTCGACGAGGAGCGGATGGACTTCGATAGCAGTGGTCTCAAATCTATCCTGGAAGTGCAGGGTATGTTTTCCGACGCCTGCACCGACATCGAGCAACGGTCCCGAGAGCTGTGATTCCAGCCAGGGGGCGTAGGTATCTTCCGGTCCGGGAAACGGCTTGAAATAGAACTCCCCGATAGGATGTTCGATACGCTGTTGACCGTCACAAGTGTACAGGGGTTCTGTTTGGCTACCGGTGTGGTAATCGTGAAGAGCCTGAGCGAACGGGTCGGACATGGTCTCAATCTACGTCCATCCTGTTGAAAAATTGCGGTATGAGACGGCCTTGCATAGACCATGAAAAAGACAGGCTTTATTACCGGCTATGTCCCATGTCGAAACGCGCTCGGTTGGTGTAGTCCGGCCAATCATTTTGGCCTTTCGAGCCGAAGACCGGGGTTCAAATCCCCGACCGAGCA
>LKMJ01004004.1_pt1 | contig 13816 bp, 20 predicted proteins | sample 643391 | NCBI WGS metagenome assembly LKMJ01 (sample SAMN04112250, study PRJNA286221) | soda lake metagenome | biome: soda lake; feature: Kulunda Steppe; material: water; isolation source: sample PL-Br10 brine of Picturesque Lake | place: Russia: Kulunda steppe | collected 2010-07
CTTGTGCAAGGCAACCTGCCGCAGGCCTCGCCTTTGCCTGCCGCAGACCTTGTGCAAGGCAACCTGCCGCAGGCCTCGCCTTTGCCTGCCGCAGACCTTGTGCAAGGCAACCTGCCGCAGGCCTCGCCTTTGCCTGCCGCAGACCTCATGCAGAGGGCCGCCCGCCGCGAGCCGCAAGGGTGGGTCCCCCTACCCCTGGAAAGGAGCGACGTCGTTTTGCAGCGGACGGGCCCCCATTGCAGCGGACGGGCCCCCATTGCAGCGGACCGGCCCCCATTGCAGCGGACGGGCCCCATTTGCAGCGGACGGGCTCCAATTTACTCTGACACACAAACAAACCCAGCTGCCCCCCAGGCGCACCGCCACCCAGGTGCACCGCAAGCCAGGGCTTCCCCATGAGAGGGGCCCGCCCCCACACTTGTGGGGGGCCAGCAAACCAGCAGGCACAGACGACTGACCAGCATGCATCACCCCCAGGGGCTGCAACTGGTGCTCGCTGCAGGCGGGCAAAAGGAAGGATGACTAAATGGGACTGATTCAGCCATCTGCGGGGACCCTGCAGGCACAGGAGGCTGACCAGCATCTCACCCCCAGAGGGTCACCCAAGCAGGCTATCTGCCGGCGCTGCTTACGCGGGTTACCTTTGGCTGCCCTGCTCTCGCTTGCTGCTGGCATGGGCGTGCTCCTGGCTGGTCTATAGACGCCTGTTGACGTCTCTTGTCAATTGACATCCATTGACATTTTTTTGGTCCATTGACGCTCACCGCTGGCGGACGAGCCACACGCCCTACGGAGGAACAGCCTGCCCGGGGGCGTGGAGTGGGGCCGACGCGGGCTGCCTGAGCACCGCTCGACGCCCGCGCTTCCCACCCAACCGTGCACCGCCCGCACTAGCAACCCAACTGTTCAATGGCCACACTAGCCACTGGACCATTTGACACACCCGCACTCGCCACCAGGCAACGCCTGTGCACCGCTCCACTCACCCGCACCAGCAGCACGCGTGCGTGCGTGTGCGTGCGTGTGCGTGTGTGTGCGTGTGTGTGTGTGTGTGCGTGTGCGTGTGTGCGTGTGTGTGTGTGTGTGTGTGTGCGCGCGCGCGCGTGTGTGTGTGTGCGTGCCCCGCTCAGCCAGGGCCAGGGGCGACCACCAAGCGATGTTCGCGGCTTGGCACCGCTCACAGGACCAGGGCATGATTCCAGGATGCTCTTGGCTCCCCAGGGAGCATACAGGCTCACCTGCCACACAAATGCCTCGCTGAGCTGGAGCCAGGGGTCATCCGTCGGCTGCCAGGCCTTCAGATCAGGTGCGCCTGCAGGGCATGCAAGGGTAGGGGAGGCATGCGAGGAGGGGTGGCATGCGGGGCAAAGGCTTAAGGGCAAGCTGCACATGGCCAGGGCATAGAGGGCTAGCTGCACATAGCATAGAGGGCTAGCTGCACATGGCCTGGGCAGAGGGCACACCCACGGTGTGACGCGCAGCACAGTTCAGCATCGAGCGCCTGAACTGTGTAAGGGCCCCACGCAAACGTAAAAAGAATTGGCCCTTCTGCTCCCAAAGTGAGCACAAGCAAGGCCTTGTGCTGCTTGTGATGCGCGCTCCGCAGAAAGCCATAACGCGCAAGGACCCCACACCATGCACACTGTATGGACCAAGCTGACCAGGGGTTAGACCTGTCCCTTCCCCACAAGGCACACAATTACATTTGGACAGTGCCAAAATTCAGTTTTGGCAGCTGCTGGCAAGCAAAGTGTTCAAGCAAGCTTTGGTCAGCGCACGGGCTCGGCGCTGTGTGCCAATTTGCGCCACGCACTCCTCCAGGCAAATGCCCCATAACAGGGGTGCGCGCCTTGCCCCCAACACTCCTCCAACCAATCCCATGCTTTGCAGCTTCAACACGTCCGCAAGCCGCCCCAATCATTACCCACTCATTGCCCGCAAGCCCACCCACTCATTGCCCGCAAGCCCCACTCATTGCCGCAAGCCGCCCCACTCATTGCCGCAAGCCCCGCTCATTGCCGCAAGCCGCCCCACTCATTGCCCGCAAACATTCCCATGCCCGTACCTCGGACCACACACTCCTCCAAGCACACCCACACATCTGGGCTGCGGCGAAGGGATGTAGCAGAGGGCAGAGAGGCGGCGGGCGGCTGCCAGAAGCAACACAGCACGCGCATCAGAGCGCACAGCACCTGTGTGTGTGTGTGTGGGGGGGTTCAAGAACTTCATCAGTGGAGATAGAAAACCATATGCCCGCAACATCTTGTTATGCGACAAGCCTGCGTGCGCAATAAGAGTGCGTGCATGCGCTCTTATTGCGCCCAAACACGTGCCCATGTCAACACAGTGTGGTCTTGGACGCAACCATGCGCCATCACTATAAGGCTTGCAATTTGCAGCTTGCTCGCGCAAATACACGAACATGCACGTGCACACAAACACACATGCATGCGTGCGCACACAGGCATGTGTGACACAAATATACATACATGCATACTCGCACAAATACACACATACTTGCACAGCAATGGCACGCGCGTGCGTGCGCACACACACATTCACACACTTGCAACTTGTAGTGGCCGAGCAAAAGCCGGGGTTGGCTGTAACTGTGCTTGCTTATGCACACTGTGTAAACGCATGCATGTGGTGTGCATGCACCTGATGAGCTTTGCGGCACACAGGCTCCACGGAAAAGACAGCACTACATGCATGCATTCATATAGTATGATTCACATGTGCACACTCCCCATCCAAAACCAGGGCCACCCCAGGAATGTCCCCTTCCTGCTCTGAAACCCTGCTCCCCTTCAACACCCCAAGCATGGCGCCACACCTGCGGCGCCTCCTGCCGCAGCTGCTTACTGCACTTCACCAGCTCCAGCAGCCCGTCCAGCACGCTGCGCGGTGCAGGCGCAGCAGCCAGGGCCTTCCCGCCCCCGCCTCCCGCCTCGCTTGCACCACCAGCAGGCTCCGCCTGGTCACGCTGTGTGTCTGCAGCCACGCAGCAGCAAGGGAGTGGGGGAACATGTGACATGCTTGTTTGGCCTTCAAGTGAACAGCACCACCAGCAGGCTCTGCCTGGTCACGCTGTGTGTCTGCAGCCACGCAGCAGCAAGGGAGTGGGGTGCATGCATGTTTGGTGTTCCCAAGTTGACGGCGCTGCGCTGGCGGCGCTCTGCGTGCCTGCAGCTGCATGGCAGCACAAATGGGACGCGCGCAGGTTGCGCTGCGTGGGTGCACTAACACCAGCAGCGGGATTGGAATGCATGGGTTGGGCACCGCTTGATGTGCACTGCCTTTTGTGCATCGTTGCGCCTCCCTCATGTGCATCGTTGCGCCTTCCTTGTGTGCATCGTCGCGCTTCATGTGCATCGTTGCGCCTTCCTTGTGTGCATCGTCGCGCTTCATGTGCATCGTCGCGCCTCCCTCATATGCATCGTCGCGCCTCATGTGTATTGTTGCGCCTCCCTCATGTGCATCGTTGCGCCTCATGTGCATCGTTGCGCCTCCCTCATGTGCACCGTTGTGCATCCCTCATGCGCATCATTGCGCCTCCCTCATGTGCATCGTTGCGTCTCATGTGCATTGTTGCACCTCATGCGCCTTGTTGCGCCTCATGTGCATTTTGCTGAGCTTGACTGCCTTTTGCAGGGGACGCTGCAAGCCGGGCTATGGTGGTCCGTCGCCGCAACCTCCAAGACACACACGCGCGCACACTCGCGCGCACACATAGACACGCACAGCTCGCACATCCCCACATGCGCCGCCTCACCTTTGGTGAAGTCTGCATCGCTGGACGCGCTACAAGCCAGCAGGCTGGCGCACAAGCTGGGGTGGTCTGCCACTGCAGCCTCCAGGACCTCAACCGCCAGCGCAAAGTGCGACGGGCGCGCGAGCGCGGTGTCCGGCCTGCATGCGCCGTGTGCATTGGTTGGGTCTATGTCATGATTGGCACAGTTAGGCTCAATTCTAGAAGGCGTGCGGGCGCAGCGTCCAGCCTGCGTCAGCTGCGCACCTCGCTTAGGGTGCGCAGATTGAGGGGCGCACTATGATGAGCGTCCAAGGGCGGTGCCTGTCTTGCATGCACAACACGCCGCATGAGCTGTGCACAACATGCAGCATGCCGTCCTGCACGCATCACATGCCGGGCTGTGCATGACACGCCGCATGAGCCGTGCACAACACGCCGCATGAGCCGTCCACAATATTTGGACACGGCAGGGGGCCAACAGCCTCCCTGCACCCGTATTATGGGATACCACGGCAGCGGGCTGACAGCCTCCCTGCACCCGTATCATGGGATACCACGGCAGCGGGCTGACAGCCTCTCTGCACCCGTATTATGGGATACCACGGCAGCGGGCTGACAGCCTCTCTGCACCCGTTTTATGGGATACCACGGCAGCGGTCTGACAGCTTCTCTGCACCCAGATTTAGGGATGCAAGGGTAGAGACCTCGTTGTGACTACTGCATCCAATGCCCGGCCCAAGATGCTCGCCATCCCGGCCAAGGAGGCACTCCCAGTCAGCATCTTTGCGCGTAAGCGGTGTGTCGCCCATCAGCAGCTTAACGCGCAAGCGGCGTGTCGCCCATCAGCAGCTTTGCGCGCGAGCGGCGTGTCACAAATCAGCAGCTTTGCGCGCGAGCGGCGTGTCACAAATCAGCAGCTTTGCACGCAAGCGGCGTGCCGCCCATCAGTAGCACGCCCTTGCGCTTCACGGTTGGAGGCGCTTCCTTAATGAGGGCCTCACAAGCACTGAGAACAGCTTGGCCATGCTAGCACAGAATTACCACTGGCCACAAAAGTGATAAGGGACACCCCCCACAGGGCTTGATCCCAGCACAAAAAGCGCATCCGAGAGCGCCCGCTCACGCTCTGTGACCACACATTGTGTGCTTGAGCGCCTGCTCACGCTCTGTAACCGCACTTTGTGTGCTTGAGCGCCTGCTCACGCTCTGTGACCGCACATTGTGTGCTTGAGCGCCCGCTCACGCTCCGTGACCACACATCGTATGCTTGAGCGCCCGCTCACGCTCTGTGACCATACATTGTGTGCTTGAGCGTCAAAAGCAGCACATCATGTCAAGGCCCAGATGCGTGCGCTCCCAAGCAGCGGGGGCAGCGCGCAGCAGCCTCCTGCGCCACCTATCAGAAGAGCTAGCGAGCAGCAGCCTCCCGTGCCACCTGTCAGAAGAGCTTGCAAGCAGCAGCCTCCCGCGCCACCTACCGGAAGAGCTCTACCAGCGCAGCTTGGGCATTGCCGTCTTTGGGCATAATGGTGGTAGGCAGGTGGGATGTGGGCTGGAACCGGAACAGCCGTGTTGCGCACGCCTGCGGCAGCACACGCGCGCACGCAGCGGCTCAACAGTAAGAGGGTCAATCCAGCCATCCACACGCCCACAGAACCTGCCACCCAGGCAGGCAACGCACTCACATAAAACATGCTGCCCAAACAGACCATGCCCAGACAAACCACATGCCCACACACAATATGCTCCCCAGGCAGGCCATGCACCCACACAAAATGTGCCAACCAGGGTGGCCACATTAGCAGAGCTGGATGCCAGGCTCAGGTGCCAAGGGCGCCAAGGGTGCCGATCCAATTGCCAATGATGTCAATGGTGCCAAGCCATTTGCCAATGGTGTCAAGCCATTTGCCAATGGTGCCAATCCATTTGCCAATGGTGTCAATGGTATCAATGGTGCTTAGGGTGTCAATGGTGCCAATTCATTCGCCAATGGTGCCAAGGGTGTCAATGGTGCTAAGGGTGCTAAGAATGCCAATGGTGCCAAGGGTGTCAATGGTGCCAATTCATTCGCCAATGGTGCCAAGGGTGTCAATGGTGTCAATGGTGCTAAGGGTGTCAATGGTGCCAATTCATTCGCCAATGGTGCCAATGTTGCCAATGGTGTCAAGGGTGCCAAGGCGCTGCAACAACCCTCCCACCCACCCAAGCGCACCCACCCACACTGCACAGCTTGCAAAGCTGTGCAAGCAACGTCGAAAGAACAAACTGCAAGCCCGCCCACCCACTGGCTGCTGGAGGGCCAAAAGCACAAGACGCTCTTTCGCACACATGCACGGGCACGCGCGCGCACACACACACACCTGCAGGCGGCGCACGAGCTGGAGGGCCAAGAAGCTGAGGCTTGTGTGTGGCGAGCCCTCCTGCTCAGGCTGGTCATAGCCCACAAAGGCGCACAGGCCGGTGGCGGGGGGCGGCTGGCCTGTGGGCAGGCCCTGTGAGGACGGGCCAGCAAGCACAGCAGGCGTAGCAGGTGTGAGCGTGCTGCCACTGCTGCTGCAACACGGAGAGTGCAGTGAGCACAGTGGCCAAGAGCCTCTGCTGCTGCGGCCCACTGCTGCCGCCGCCGCTTCAGCTGCGGCTATAGCAAAGGGTCGACACGCGCAGGCCCACTTAAAGCGCATGCGCATCACTTGCTGGCTGGTGTGCTTTGTGGTTCAAGGCTAGCATAGTAGGCTTTGAAACAATAGTACCCAGAGGCTTAAGACGCACATGCACGCACGACACGCAGGCTTCAAATGCTGGTGCCCTGAGGCTTAAGACACACACGCACGCACGACACGCAGGCTTCAAATGCTGGTGCCCTGAGGCACAAGGCGCACACGCACACAAGACACACAGGCTTCAAATGGTGGTGCCCCAAAAGGTGCGAGTCGCACAAAATACACATGGCCTAAACAGTTGGTGCCCTGGGACAAAAACAGAGAAAAATATGCTTGTGCCCTGGGGCATAACAAGCCCCATGTGTCTTACAACACTCTTTGCTGGGGCTGCACCCGCCCCTCGAGAGGCACAGGCGCCCTAAGCAGCAGCAGCAGCAGCAGCAGAATCCACCGCAGCAACGTAAACTACTGCTGCTGTTGCTGCATGCTGCTTCTGCTGCAACTGCTGCTGCTGCTGCTTTACTTGGAGACTCACATGAAATATAAACACCTCCAGCGGCAGCTCCTGCTGTTGGTACGCCTCCGCGCCGGCCAGGAGCAGCGGCAGCAGCCGGAACAGCGTGGCCGACGCAGCTTCACATGCCAGCAACTCTGGGCTCTGCGCGTCCATTGCCCGCAGCGAGTCCAGGGCCAGGAAGGGCGGGGGCAGCACGTGGAACAGCAGCGTGGCACCTGCGTGGGGTAGGGAGTGTGGAGCAGATCAGCAGCTCTCTCGAGGCTCTTAAGGCTCTGAATGTCCATTGCCCGCAGCGAGTCCAGGGCCAGGAAGGGCGGGGGCAGCACGTGGAACAGCAGCTTGGACTCTGCCCAGATAAGGGTGGATGGGTTGGTCAGGGGTTTGGAGCTCATGGGCATGTGACGCGCACAGGGCATTAGCCAAAAGAGGGGGGAGAGGGAAGGGGGTGGCACTGCAGAGCGTGCCTCAGTTTTTAGAACCCCATACTGTATGTTTCTGCCATATTATGGCACCTGCACGGTAGGGCGGCCAGTGTGGAGTGAGGGGCGTGAGGCAGCCAGGGAGAAGCATGAGGTGGCCAGGGAGAAGCATGAGGCAGCCAGGGAGAAGCACGAGGCAGCCAGGGAGAAGCATGAGGTGACCAGGGAAAGGCATGGGGCGGGAGGCAGCCAGGGAGAAGCATGAAGCAGCCAGGGAGGAGCACAGAGCACGGGGCAGCCCATGCGGAGTGTGAAGCCTGAAGCAGTTGGTGAAAAGCGTGGGGCATGCCGCCAGTGGGGGGCACAGAGGCGCGTGAGTTACTTTGTGGGCTGCATGCAGAAGTCCAGGTCAGGGCAGAGAGCAAGCAAGGGCACAGTGAATGGCACAGAAAGAGGCACGGTTCAGGGCAGCCTGGTGCACCATGGTACAGGGCAGCCTGGTGCACCATATGGTACAGGGCAGCCTGGTGCACCATGGTTCAGGGCAGCCTGGTGCACCATGGTTCAGGGTAGCCTGGTGCACCATGGTTCAGGGCAGCCTGGTGCACCATGGTACGGGGCAGCCTGGTGCACCATATGGTTCAGGGCAGCCTGGTGCACCATATGGTTCAGGGCAGCCTGGTGCACCATGGTTCAGGGCAGCCTGGTGCACCATGGTTCAGGGCAGCCTGGTGCACCATGGTTCAGGGCAGCCTGGTGCACCATATGGTACAGGGCAGCCTGGTGCACCATGGTACGGGGCAGCCTGGTGCACCATGGTTCAGGGCAGCCTGGTGCACCATGGTTCGGGGCAGCCTGGTGCACCATATGGTTCAGGGCAGCCTGGTGCACCATGGTACGGGGAGGGGAGACGTCTGTAGGAGACGGGAGGCAACAACTACAAAATGAATCCATGAACTATGACTTAAAAACTATGTACAAAACTGCATCCATCACCTCAAGGGCCCAACGACTTCAGGGCCTAACACACACCCCGGGGCGCGGCACCCACCATGGACCCGCCGCAACCACCAAACCTACAGAAGAGCCCAACCACAGGAACGCCACCCACCATGGAACAGCAGCTGCTGCAGCACTGTGGCGGCCAGCTCGTTGACGTGCACGGCCAAGGTCGCCGCCAGGGGCGCAGCACCCACGCACGCGCCCATGGACTCAGTCGGCAGCGCCAGCGCCAAAGGCGCCCCCTCGGTGCGCGTGCCACTCGTCAGGGCCAAGTGCAGCGTCTGTGCGCATAGGCCCGCACACATGCATCTTGTGTGTGCACATGCGTGTGCATGTGTGTGTGTGTGCGCCGCTTGTCAGGGCCAGGTGCAGCGTTGGTGGGTAGGAAACCGCAAACACACACACATCAGCAAGTGCGCTTGCCTATGTCCTATGCGTGTGTGCATCTTTGTGTACACATTGGTGCTTTATTCTGTGTGTGTCCTGCTTGTGTGGGCATGTTGCGTACACATTGGTGCTTTATTCTGTGTGTGTCCTGCTTGTGTGGGCATGTTGCGTGCACATTGGTGCTTAATTCTGTGTGCGTCCCGCTTGTGTGGGCAACCTGGATCACTTTCAGATGTATGAGGGGACATATGGGCATTTGTGTCCATAGATGTGCGCGCACATGTGTGCGTGCATGTGTGTGTGTGTGTGCGCGTGTGCGCGTGCGCACGCACAGGCGCTCGCTTACGCGTGCGTGCGCTCACTTTTACACACTGCTGCACCTGTAACTGTATGAGGGGAGAATTTTTGTCCGTGCACACGCGCACGTGCGTGCATGTGTGTGTTGATGTGCATACTTATTTCAATCACTGGATGTTGTTTCTGTGCACAGTGTACACAGTCAGTGAGGGTTATGTGTCACAGTCAGTGAGGGTTATAAGCGCAGCTGCTTGCACCTGCCCCACTGCCGCAGTCTTCTCACCATCCTCAACAGACACGTGGTCTTTCCCCCCTGTACAACTTGAGTTTTTGGCCTGCTTGCCTATTTTAGCGCAATTGGTAGGATTACAGCCACACCATAGCAGCCATAACAACAACCATAGAAGCATCCTCAGCAGGATCAGAGATTGGAGCGGGGCCGCAGAAAGTTCCCCCACTGTAGCTGCCAGGCCCCCCGCCTGCTCCCCTCTCACACCTTCAGCAGGGCCGCAGACAGCTCCCAGCGCGCCGCAGCCGACTTGAACTGCCACCTGTGGTGCCCGGGCAGCATCTCATTCAGGCTAAACAGCACCACGGCGCTCACCAAGCCCTGCAGGACACATGCGTGCGTGCGTGTGTATTTGCAGCGCGCAACACTGCCTGTGAACAAACATGAGCACGGAGGGGTGTGTGCGCACGTGCATGCGTGCGTGCGCGTGTGTGTGTGTGTGCGCGTTCATGTCTGGAAGCATGTGTCTGTTTATGTATGCGCGCACATGCCTGCCAGTGTGCAAGCTCTTACAGACCCACCTTTGCACGCTCTCACTGTCTTCCCTCGCACAGCCCCCCTTTGCACGCTCTAACACGCCTCCTTTGCAAGCCCTACGCTCCTGCCTCTGCGCGCTCGTGCAGTCTCTTGCAAGCCCTTATACTCCTACCTTGCACTTTCTGTCGTGCAGCCACTCTCAGCCCCCCACCCCCCCTTGCACGCGCTGCTGTGTAGCCGTGCTCAAAGGAACCAGCCCCCACTCACTCACAATTGTGCAGCTGCGCTCAGTCCCCTCCCACCCCCCCTTCACACACACACCCCGCTGTGTAGCCGCGCTCAAAGGAGACTACCCCACTCACTCATGACTGTGCAGCTGCGCTAATTCCCCGCCCAACCCCCCTTTGCACACACCACTGTGTAGCCGCGCTCGAGGAAACACCCTGCCAGGTCCAGCAGCGCCATCGTCACAGGGTACGCGCCCATGGCCGCCTCACACTGCTGCTGGAAGGCGCGCAGCTGGGGCATGACCCCTACCAGCACTGCATGGCACGGAGCGCGCAGAGGATGAGCTGCTGGGGTGGGTGCTGCTGTGCACGATGATGGCCTCGCACTGCTGATTGGGGTGGCGCACAGCTGATTGGGGCACGACACCCACCAGCGCTGCCTGCCGTGGGGTGTTTGGGCGGGCCTCGTTGCAGGGCTGCCGGCAGGGATATGCTGGAGTGAGTGTGGCTGCACAAGCTGGGGTTTGTGCTTCTGGAAGCGGTCTGGTTGTGAGATGGATGTGCAGGCAAGCATGCACGATGAGCGCATGGACCTCTGGCCGACAGATCTGCGGCAACCCACACGTGCGGCTGTAGCTGCCCCGTGCAGCATACCCGCACCCACACCCACACCAGAATCCACACCCAGCTGCAGCCGCTTCCTGCAGCAGGCCCACACGCACATGCACGCGCATGTGCAAGGGCACACATGCATGCCCAGCCCCGCGCACCTCGCGCATCGGCATCCAGGCTGGGCAGGTCGGTGAGCGGGATCGTGCCACCCGTCGCGCGCGCATCCCCAAACATGGAAGGCGGCAGCTGCCAGGCCACCAGGGGCAGCGACTGCACGGCCGCCAGCACGCGCTCAGGGAAGTATAGAGACAGGGACTGCAGCAGGCGGAGGCTGTCCACGGTGTGGCCCAGCAAGCGGTCCGTGGGCACAGAGCAGCTCTGCGCGCGCGCGCAAATTGGAAAGGGCTTCCGCACTGAGAGGCAGGGGGGCGTGCGAGGCGGCACAGGCGTGGGTGCTCGGCAGAATCGGTGGCAGCAGGTGAAGCACTGCGTCCGCACCCTCAGTCTGAGGCCGAGGGCGTGTGCGGTGAGCCCGTGTGAGGCGGCATGGGCGTGGGTGCTCGGCAGCATCAGTGGCAGCAGGTGAGGCACTGCGTCTGCACGCTCAGTCTGAGGCCGAGGGCGTGTGCGGTGAGCCTGTGTGAGGCGGCATGGGCGTGGGTGCTCGGCAGCATCAGTGGCAGCAGGTGAGGCACTGCGTCTGCACGCTCAGTCTGAGGCCGAGGGCGTGTGCGGTGAGCCCGTGTGAGGCACGTGAGAAACTCTCGCACAGGAAGTCGACAGCTTGCTGTCTGTGCTGTGGCCAGCAGGCTACAAGGTTGAATGTTGATGAGGACAAAAGTGCCAGAGGGAAATCAGGCACAGCGGATGCGGGAGGCAGTGGACTGTAGAACGACAGAGGAGGAGAAAGGCAGTGGACGACAGAACGACAGCGGAGGAGAAAGGCAATGGATGGAGGAGGTAGTAGGCAAGGACAGCAGTGGCTGCTAAAGGACAGGCCAGCGCTAAAAAAGAGCGCAGAGGACAAAGGAGGCAGAGGGCGCCATGCAAGCCCCCCCCGTCCAGCCACACATACCGCCAAAGTCCATCGGCCTCTCTTGGCGGGTGTGCATTCACAAAGCACGGAGCCCAGCGCGCACGCACCTGGCCATGCACCTTCGTGAGCAAGCCGGAGAACAGGTCCACGCCCCGCGCCGCCACGTCCAGCCATGTCCACTTGCGCTGCGAGCCGCCCCCAGCCTCCGTCATGTCCACACTCTGGATCATCAAGTCAGGCACGATGTCGGGGTACTCGTGCGCCAGGCGCGAGAGGAGGCCCAGCATGTCGCCCAGCTCCTGCAGCATATTACACGCATGCGCATGTGTGTATGTGTGTGTGCGCGCGCGTGCGCGCGTGTGTATGCATGCGCATGGATGCGACACACAGGGTGAGGCCCAGCATGTCGCCCAGCTCCTGCAGCACACACGCATGCGCATGTGTGTATGTGTGTGTGTGCGCGCGCGTGCGCGCGTGTGTATGCATGCGCATGGATGCGACACACAGGGTGATGCCCAGTGTGTTGCCCAGCTACTGCAGCGTATTGCACTGTGCATGCGAGTGGGCACGTGTGTGTGTGCATATTTGAGTGCAATACACAGGGTAATGCCCTGTACATTGCCCAGCTCCCTGCGGCGGGCAAGCGGGTGTGCCTGCAAGAGGTATGACAGGCCACCCAGCTCTTGAGTGCACAGAGCTGGCGCACACCACACAGGCATGTACTCAGCCACAACAACAACAACAAGCGCGTACACGCACCTGCCTACAGCAATGCAACCATGCACACGTACAAGCACGCACATGTGCATGCCACTGATGCGCATTGCGCTCACGTGCACAAGCTGATATTGTGTGACCCACGCGCCAGCACAGACCGAAACAGTGCACCCAACGCACAAGCAGAAACAGGGTGCTTTGATTGTCACCAAAAAATATGTCCCGCTTACAAACAAGCATTGTGCGCCCTTCTTAATGCAACACACAGCGCGCCCTACTCGTAAGCACACACCACACCCCACTTGCAAGCACACACACCCCACGTCCCTGCACGCACCAGCACAAGCTGCGTCCCATTTGCAAACAAGCCTTGCACACCCATATCAGTGCAACACCTAGCGCGCCCCACTTGCAAGCACACACTGCACGTCCCCGCATGCACCCTCCGTCCCACTTGAAAACAAGCCGTGCGCGCCCGAATCAGTGCAATACCCAACGCGCCCCACTTGCAAGCACACACACCGCATGTCCCCGCACGCACCCTCCGTCCCACTTGAAAACATGCCGTGCGCGCCCGAATCAGTGCAATACCCAGCGCGCCCCACTTGCAAGCACACACACCGCATGTCCCCGCACGCACCAGCACAAGCTGTGGGTCTGAGGGCGCGCCGCTGTGGGAGGAGCAGCTGCGCAGCTGTAGCAGGCAGTGCGCCGTGCGGCCCAGCATGAGCAGCTGGCCAAAGCTCTTGATGGTGCTGTTCACGTCCCACCGGATGAGCAGCCACTGGGCAGGGTCCAGACCAGGCAGGGCCGCAGGCCATGGCAGCTGCTGCCCCTCGATGCCCTACAGTAGCAGCAGCAGCAGCAGCAGCAGCAGCAGCAGCAGCAGGTGGTTAGTGGGCGGTGTCAGTGAGCTTAGGCCTTGGCAGCTGCTGCCCCTTGATGCCCTGCAGTAGCAGCAGCAGCAGCAGCAGCAGCAGCAGCAGCAGCAGGTGGTTAGAGGGCGGTGTCAGTGAGCTTAGGCTATGGCAGCTGCTGCCCCTTGATGCCCTGCAGTAGCAGCTGCAGCAGCAGGTGGTTAGAGGGCGGTGTCAGTGAGCTTAGGCCTTGGCAGCTGCTGCCCCTTGATGCCCTGCAGTAGCAGGGGACGAGAGTGCAGCATGAGTGAGCATATGGTGAAGATGCCTGCCTGAAGCCGCACTTCAGCAGCTGCAGCAAATTGTTGCCTTGCCTTGCCTTAGCAGCAGCAGCAGCAGCACAGGCGTGCAAACCCTGACATTGCATGTCATTGTGCAGCAAAAACGACTGGTTATACAAATGATCAAGTGCGCCGACCTCCAAAGCAACTTGGCACACACATGCACACACACACACACGCACACACACACACACACACACACACACACACACACACACACACAC
>LKMJ01004005.1_pt1:0-12500 | contig 13815 bp, 15 predicted proteins | sample 643391 | NCBI WGS metagenome assembly LKMJ01 (sample SAMN04112250, study PRJNA286221) | soda lake metagenome | biome: soda lake; feature: Kulunda Steppe; material: water; isolation source: sample PL-Br10 brine of Picturesque Lake | place: Russia: Kulunda steppe | collected 2010-07
GGTGGATGTGGGAGGGTGGGTGGGTGGGTGGGTGTTAGCATACTGGTGTGGCTGTGGGTGTATGGTTGTATGGGTGCTAGGGCTGTGTGCCAGGACGCTTTTCAGAGTTGGCCAGTTGCGTGTGTGTAAGCCTTTGTTTTGGCACACTCTTTGCACTGACTGCGTAGTACGTGTGTGCTTCTTTGCTTGCGTGCCTGCCTGTGCGTCTTTGCCTGGTGTACTTGTACACCCAGCGTGCATGTAATTGTCTGTTTAAATGTGCCATTCTTTTCACGCACGTACTACGAGCTGCAGAAATAAGAGCAAATGTGCACCAGGAGCTGTGGTGGACCCTTAAGACCCCTCCACCCTCTTAACTGCAGCCTCACATCTTTACTTCCTTGATTTAATTGCCCAGTCTCCTGATATGAAGATACTTCTTTGAAGTGTGTCACAGTCTTCTTTACTGACTCATTGTTCTCTCATAGTGCGCGCTCCAGCCAGCATTGCTCCACCTCCAGTCTCTGCACTGCGCAGGCACTGACACCCCTGGCCCGCCAGGCGCAGCACAATTAATACGGCACAAATTGTGCCTCACCCCTGTTCACACCACCCCATGCGCCCGCCCCACCCCAACGTTTCACGCGCCTCTCCCACCTTGAAGTGCCCATGCGCCTTGCCCCGCTTAGAAATGCCATCACTGCGTTGTCCGCCTGCAGCCAGCTGCAAAGCACGGCCCCTGTATCTCACCTGTCGTCGACCCCATGTGCCTTACCCCACTGTACAATGCTGTGTCTCACCTGTAGTTGACCCCATGTGCCTTACCCCACTTAAAAATGCTGTATCTCACTTGCCGTGGACCCCATGTTCCTTACCCACAAAGAAATGCTGTATCTCACCTGTCCTTGACCCTAGGTGCCTTACCCCACTTAAAAATGTGCTCGCTCCGCGCAGGCATTATGCGCCCGCGGTCAGCTGCGCAGCATGGGCACGGCGTGGATTGCACGCCTTCTGTACTGCATCTTCGCGCTGGCGGGCATCCAGCCCAGCACCACCGCCTTCACATCTGCTGCAGCCGCTACAACCGACGCCGCCCCTGCAGCAGCACACGTGCAGCCTGGAGCAGCTGCAGCAGCAGCAACAGCTGCAGCGGCTTTGCAGCCTGCGCCTGCCCTGCGGGGCAGCGGCAGGGGGCTGCTGCGCGCGCTGCAGGCGCTGCCTGTGCTGCCTGTGGTGCGTGGGTGGTGCACCGCGCGGGGCACACCAGATGCCAATGCCAGGGCCGGGGCAGGCGCTCCCCAACATTACCCCCCCTCAACGGCAGCTGCGGGTGCTGCACCGGATGATGGTGATGGTGGTGGCAGTGTCCCAGCCTCTGTCACGGCAGCTGCGCTTGGCAGCCGGGCCGGCATTCCAGCCACTCGCATGCACAGCTGCCAGCTGTTTTTCCTGCCCTTTGGGCTGGCCCTGCAGCCCGGGGGTGGCAGTGGCAGCCACACAGGGCGGCAGCCCGGGAGTGGTGATAGCTTCGCTGGACCTGCGGCGGGAGGCCCCGTGGCCGCAGCAGCAGAGGGCAGGCCGGCGCCGCACGAGGCGGGCAGCAGCGCGCCGGGCATGCACGAGCAGGGCCTGCTGCATGCGCTGCGCGCAAGCGGGCTGCAGCTGGAGCTGTGCGCGGGTGGGGCGCAGCGTGGCGCTGTGATGCGGGGTATCCAGGGAGGAGGGCATGCGGAGGCGGGGGGAGGCCGGCAGGGAGAGGGGGACGGGCAGGACAGGCATCGTGCAGAAGAGGGTACAGGGGGTTTAAAGGAGGAGGACAAAGAGCAGGAGGAGGGTGTAGAGGAGTGGGGTGGGGTGGCAGGCAGCCTGGCATTCTTGGACCCTGGGCTGCTGGTGGCTGCTGCGGATGAGGAGCAGCGGGCGGTGCTGGTGGCGGGCCTGCAGGTGCATGGCTGCGCAGCGTGTGTTGTATGTGCTGAGGGTGCTGCATGTCTCGTATGAGTTGTGTGTTGTTTGCGTGCCGCTGATCATCTGTGTGTTTAGCTGATCATCTGTGTGTATAGCTGGGTACCATGCAGCTTTTGCACGCGCACGGATGTTAGTGTGTGTGTGTGCTTGCGGGTGTGTGTGCATGTGCGTTTGGATGTCTTTATCCCCATGCAAGTGTGTTTGTGTGTGTGTGTGTGTGTGTGTGTGTAGGTGTGTGCAGGAGTGTACTTGCTTGGGTGCAGCAACGCTGCACAACACTTGCATGTGCTGAACACACGCATGTGCTATGCATCTTTGCTGTGCATTGAATCCTTGGTTGGCTGGGCAAGTGTCTGGCCCGCCTTGGCACAGAGGCCATCCATTCGTCCGCTAAGTCTGCCCATCGCATGCATCCGCACACGTACCAATCAACACACAGCACTCACACAAGCGCATGCACGGGCACACAGTCTCACACGCACCGTCTTGTGGGGTGGTTTTGCACAGGAGATGGGCGTGCGTGCACTGACCGCGGACGACGTCATGCGCCACATTGTGCTGCCCACTCTGGGCAGCCCCCACGCCCTCCATCTGCCCAAACCCACGCTTCTTGCCCTCACCGCCTTCCCACTGGCAGCCGGCCTGCTGGGCCCACCACCGCCACCATCACAGCAGCAGCAGCAGCAGCAGCAGCAGCAGCAGCAGCAGCAGCAGCATACAGACTGGTGCCTGTCTGGACCACCACAGCCGCTGCCGCTGCAGGGGCGCGGCGCGCTGCTGCTGCAGGAGCTGCAGGCGTGCGGCGTGGTGCTCACACGCCGCCATAGGGCACAGCGCGCGCCCACCGCCGCCGAGGCTGCGGCCTGTGCGCCCGCAGCTCCTGCGCCCGCGCTTTTGCAATCCCCCCACTCGCTTCGAGGAGCTGAGGCCCCAGCTCAGCCTGGCCCTGGCCCCCACCCCTCAAAGACACACGATGGGGTGTACTTCTCCCCCCAGCTGGGCGCCCCCTTGGACCTGGCTGACCCCATTTTCAACACTGCTGAGGCCGCTTGTCCCCTTGTCTGCCCTGAGCAGGCGTGGTCCAGCGCGGCCACAGGCGCGGCTGGCAGCAGCAGCTGCGGCAACGCGCCTGGCACTGCCGGTGCTGCCGGGGGCAGGGACAGGATCGCAGGCAGGCCATTGGACGCGGCAGACGGCTCAGAGGCACCTGCAGCCGCACCCTCGTACATGGAGTGGGTGGTCGTGGATGGGGCTGCATACGTGGAGCACGCGCCTGGCGCTGTGTCAGCGCAGCAGGTGCGTGCGCGGCTGGGTGTGTTGCGGTGGGTGTAGGCACAGCGCATGTGTGTGTGTGTGCCTGTGGCAAGAGCAGGTGCCTTCTTCAAGCCATGTGCTGCATGCTTGTGCCATCAAGGATATGGCTGCAGAGACAATCATCCTAGCACAAGATGGATGTGTGCGCAACACAAGGTGCTTTATTTTCACCCTGAAAAGTGGAGGGCTTGTGCGTGCTCATCCCCATTACATATGCTCACTCCCAACAACGCTGCCTTTACCCACGTTGCCCACGTTTTGGTCTCGTCGTCCCTGCAGTGGCGCTGGCTGCTGGGGCAGCTGGGCGTGAGGGACCTGATGCCGGTCCTGCACCGCCGCCTGCACCTGAGCGCCCAGCAGGCGGCCACCTCGCCCTGGTGGGCCCACTGTGATCTGGCAAGGGCTTCACCTGCGTGCGGCATTAGCAGCAGTGATCTGGCGACGGCTGGGCTGGCCGGGTTGGAGGCAGAGGGGGCGGGGCGGCGTGTGGGAAGCAGCAGCCGGGACTGCGTACATGAGGGTGTGGGGCTAGTGGTGGATGATGTTGAGAGCCCGGGGTTGCAGGCGCTCCTGGGTGGCTTGGTGGCCAAGGCCAGCAGCAGGTGCGGTGGTGGCCTGGGCCTTACAGGCAAGCAACCTGGCGTGTGGGTGGAGAGGAGCAAGGGGTGGGTGAGGTCATCAGCTGTTAAGGCATTGTTGGGTTTGATCTTGTGGGCGTGCGACATGGCGTGTGGGTGGAGCAAGGGGTGGGTGAGGTCATCAGTTGTTGAGGCGTTGTCGGGTTTGATCTTGCGGGTGTGCAATCTGGCGTGTAGGTGGAGCAAGGGGTGGGTGAGGTCACAGCTGTCGAGGCGTTGTTTGGTTTGATCTTGTTGGCGTGCAACCTGGCGTGGAGGTGGAGGAAGGGGTGGGTGAGGCCTGCAGCAGTCAAGGTAGGGCTCACACTTGCAGGCACTGCTTGGTGGCATAGAGGCCAAAGCCAGCAGCAGGTGCAGTGGCGGGGAGGGGCTCAGGCTTGCGCATGAAGATCAGGCCCTGCACGCACATATGTCAGTGGAATTCAGGCCCTGTAGGCACACATGCCAGTGGAAAACAGACCCTGCACGCACATATGTCAGTGGAAAACAGGCCCTGCACGCACACATGTCAGTGGAAAACAGGCCCTGCACGCACAAATGTCAGTGGAAAATAGGCCCTGCACGCACACATGTCAGTGGAAATCAGGCCCTGCACGCACACATGTCAGTGGAAAATAGGCCCTGCACGCGCACATGTCAGTGCTTGGGTGGACAAAACCAGCAGCAAGGAAGTGATGGGCCAGGGCTTGCAGGCAGGCATCTTGCAGGCATGCATCTTGCCGGCATGCGTCTTGCAGGCATGCGTCTTGCAGGCATGCATCTTACAGGCATGCGTCTTGCAGGCATGCATCTTGCAGGAATGCGTCTTGCAGGCATGCATCCTGCTGGCTGGGTGGATGGAGTGCGCAGCAGGTGTTACTGTGGGAAGGGGCAAGGCGCCTGCGCCCTTGGCGGTTGCTAGTCTGTGTGACGGAGCGAAGTTTTTAGGGATTGCAAAGCCCGAGGGTGCATGCAAGAAGGTGCCCGAGGTTGCATGCCCAAGAAGGTGCCCGAGGTTGCATGCCCAAGAAGGTGCCCAGCTTTCGCACCCAGGGGAGCACCTCACCTTGCTACTGTTCCCCTGCAGCAGCTTCAGTTTGTGTCCATTGCTTTGCCCTGCGACCCTGGCGCAAAGCATTGGTGAGGTTCTGGGGAAAAGCGTCTGCATCACATAAACGCCCGGCGTACAACTCCTTGCAGGCATGGCTTGGTCGCGGGCCAGGCTGTGCGCGCGCTTGAGGGGGTGGCCAATGCCTTGGCCCTCCAGTGGGGCCCTGCGCTCCATGACGCCATGAAGGTGTGTGAGCGTTTGTGACGCATTCAGCGTGCGTGGGCATGCTTGTGTCCGAGTGTCCTCCGCTAATCCTTGCGCCATGGATGGGCAATCACGTGCGTGTGTGAACGCATGAGTCAGTGTTTGTGAGGGTTCAGTGCATGCCTTGAAGTGGGTGTGTGTTGGTGCAGAGAGTGTGCATGTATGTGCATGCAAGGGTGTGTGGACGAGTGCATGCGCGTACATATATCCCATGCTGGTCGAGAGCTCCATGATCTATTCACACACACGTACACACAATGTGTGTATGGAATTATTCTGGCAGATCCCAGACCCACCAGGCCTGCAGCATCACTGCCAGCACCCTCTCTCCTCATGATGCACACGTCATGCTGCACACAGCCACGCTCGCTTGTGTTCTCATGCGCAGTGCAATGGTGCACATCGCGCATAGTGCCCAGTCTGCCATCCACACTGCATTCCACGGCCTGCACCAACGCCATGTGCACCGCTGCGCACATTGCCCTGCAGCCCACGACTCAGCCTGCAGATAAGCACGCACCATGCCGAGACGGCTGTTGTCGCTTGGCGCGCATGCATGCATAGGCTGACGCGGCCCAGTGCGCGTGCACACACTGGTGCTGCCTGGTACACATGCCTGCCACTGTCATGCAGGCGGTTGTCAGGCCAGCCAGGCCTGCCGCTCCGGCAGCCCCTGCCCCTACACTCCCATCCGCATCAGCGCCTGTCAGTCCTGGCCTTGTGAGCAGTGCCTGTGAGGCGGTGCCCAGCGATAGCTCAAACGCGAGCGGCAGCGGCAGCGGCGGCGGCGGCAGCGGCGCAAGCCCCAGCACCAACATGACCCTGCCTGCCAGCTGGACTGCGCCCAGCTCGCTGGCGCGCTTCCTGCGGTCGACGCCGTGGTTGCCCGCGGTGCAGTACGCCCCACAGCCGGACGGCACCGTGCTCGGCGGGAGAGATGAGGCGGGGGGAGATGGGCAGGGGGGGTTGGAGAGGCACGGCTGGGCCAGCGGCGCGCAGCAAGGGGGCGGCGGAGGGAGGGGCAGTTCGCGTCTGCCAGAGCAGCAGCGGGACCTTCCTGTGCTGCAGCGTGCAGGCGCAGGCCAGTGCTGCTTGTTGATGATGCCCTCCCAGCTGTGGCTGCCGGAGCCAAGCGCGGTGGAGGTGCTGGGGGAGGGCGTGCCGTACCTGCAGCTGGCGTGCACGCGTGGGCGGGTGAGGAAGGGCACTGGAGGTGCAACTGGTGGTGGAGGTGCTGGCGGTTGTGGTGAGTGTGAGTGGTGGAGGTGCTGGGGGAGGGCGTGCTCTACCTGCAGCTGCCCTGCATGCACGCCCAGGTGGTGGTAGTAGTCGTGGTTTTCTTGCAAACGCATCAAAAAAGCTGGCATGGGCTAATGTAGCTGATTGCTCGCTCATGCAATGCGCAGTCCATCCTTACCCTGCATGGCCCTGCATGCACTCTTGGTGTTGCAGACAGCAGCGCAGTCCATCCTTACCCTGCATGGCCCTGCATGCACTCTTGGTGTTGCAGACAGCAGCGCAGTCCTTGGAGGCGGCACTGTGGCGTTGAGGTGCGCCATGCACAGGAGCAGTGTGAGCAACAAATAGTGAGAATAGTGTGCCGCTGCAGCTGCAAAGGCTTGTGCGCCCTCACGCTCATGTCTGCACGCGCAGGCAGCTCCTGGGTCCACCCCCTCCGCTACCGCCGCCGTCCCCACGCCTTATGCAGACTTCACCCAGCCCCTCCTCCCGCCCTCCTTGCTCCAAATGGCGCATGACCTTGGCATTGAGGCGCGGCTGTCTGTTCCAGCTGTGCTGCACGTCCTGCTGCACACATGGCGCGTGCAGCAGCAGCAGCAGCAGCAGCAAGACGCAGAGCCGCCTGTGAAGCCCAGGCGCAAGCACAGGCGGCTGGAGCCGCCGCAACTGCCGCCGGCGCAGCTGCAGCCGCCGCCGCGGTGTGCCGCGCACCGCAGTGTCCGGCTGCCAGCCCAGCGCATGCATGCCGTGTACACCTACCTCAGCCGCTGCGCGCACGCGAGTGAGGCCGCGGCGGCTGAGGTCCGGGCAGCGTTTGCAGCCCACCCTCTGATCTGGGTCCCTGCGGCAGGTGGGTCCTAGTGGCGGCACTTCAGCTTACCTGCTGTGTCAGATGGGTGGCTCTCCGGCTCAGTACTGATGAGGGTCCCTGCTGCAGGAGGTTCAGGGGCCCGTTCATGTTCTTGGGCGGTATGCAAAGGCTCCGTACGGGGCGCGCGGCCATGCTGCGTGCATGTGCACATCACTGCGGCTGACTCTCACTCAGGACAGGCATTGCGCTGGCGTTGCACAGAGGCACAGCGCTGGCGTTGCACAAAGGCACAGCGCTGGCGCTGGCGTTGCACAGAGGCACAGCGCTGGCGTTGCACAGAGGCACAGCGCTGGCGCTGGCGTTGCACAGAGGCACAGCGCTGGCGCTGGCGTTGCACAGAGGCACAGCGCTGGCGTTGCACAGAGGCACAGGATGGGTGTGCCACAGCGACCGCGCCCTCTGCTGCATATGAGTGCACTGCACGCGCCTGGCGCGCACCTTCTGCACAGGCCGGCCGCGCATGCGCTCCAGGCATTCCGCAGCGCACACCGCCATGCCTGCCTGTGCATGTCTGTGGCCATGCCACCATCCCATCATGCCGGCACGCTGCCCAGCGCACGATGCGCGCGCAGTGACACGCTGCCCAACGCCTGGCACACACACCCCGATACCCGTCAGCCTGGTGCACACCACGCGTGTCTACGCACCGCGCGTGTCTACGCACCACGCGTGTCTACGCACCGCACATGTCTACGCACTACGCGTGTCTACGCACTACGCGTGTCTACGCACTGCGCGTGTCTACGCACCACGCGTGTCTACACACCGTGCATGTCCGTGCCCTGCTTGGTGCACGCAGGCCAGGCCGGCGCAGAGCGGCAGGGCAGCGGCACAGCCGGCGCGTTCTTGCCCTGCGGGGCCGTACGGTGGGAGGACCCCCAGGGGATCCTGGAGGCAGCGGCGGCCCTCCTGTGTGCCCCCACCAGCAGCAATGGAGACGAGCGGGCTCCAGTTTGTGCGCCCGCCCCCGCGACGGCCGCGCGGCCCCTGATGGCGCAGGCGCAGCCCCTGCGTGCGCTGTGCGTGCACTACCCCGAGCGCCTGCGCCACTTCTTTTTGGAGCAGCTGCAGCCGCGCCCGTGCGTGCCTGCACCGCAGCGACTTCAGGAGGGGGGCGGGCAGCAGGACAAGCAGCAGCTGCTGCTGCCTGTGGCGGCTGCGCCTTCGGTGGCAGACTACTGCAAGGTCCTGGATGCTGCGGCAATGTTTCCACCGGGCACGCCAGGGGCGACGGCGCTGGTAGGTTTGGTGGTATGCATGCGTGTGAATTTGGGGGGGGGGAGGGGATGATGAGCCTAGGGGAGTGATGGGCTGTGTGTTCGGCATTGGCCGCAGCTGCGGCTGTGGCTGTGCGTACACACGCGTGGTTGCCATGTTTGGCTTTGCACATGGTTATGTGTGTGGTTGGGTATCATTGAGTGCGTATGCGTGTGTGTGCCTGAGGGCGGGGGTGGGGGCGCATGTGTGCGTGTATGTAATAAAGAGGGAGTGAGAGGGAGGAGGGAAGAATAAGGAGGAACATGGAAGAGCAGTGAGCCATACCTTTTGAGCCATGTATCTGTGTTGAGGGGAGAATAAGGAGGAACACGGCAGGGCAGTCCAGTGAACCATACCATTTGAGCCATGTATTCATGCATACACAGATGTGTGGCGCAGGTCCTCATGCATGTTTGAATGGCATCGGTCAATGACAAAGAGCACTGGTCAGCACGATTCGGCAAGAGTCCTTGCATCCCTCCACCCCCTATAGAGCTTTCGCCAGAGTCCTTGCATCCCTCCACCCCCTATAGAGCTTGCGCTAAAGTCCTTGCATCCCTCCACCCCCTATAGAGCTTGCGCCCACTCTATTCCTTCTATTCCAAGCCCCCCCCAACCCCCTCCTACCCATGCCCCTCCACCCCTTCATGCTCAAGCGGCCCTCCACCTAGGACATGTGCCCAAAGCCACTTGGCATGCACGTGCGCAGGTATGGCAGGTCCTGCACCACTTGGCTGACCTGCTGGCTGCAAGCAAGTTGAGTGCCATGCACCTGCGCTTGCTGCGCCCGTGCCTCCTGCGCGCTGCTCCCCTGTTGGTCAGCAATGCACCTGCCAGCCCCACTGGGCAGCAGCAGCAGCAGCAGCAGCAGCAGCAGCAGCGGCAGCAGCAGTGGCGGCGACAGGAGCAGAGCAGCAAGGGAGGCCCGCATCATGAGCGCACACAAGCTGCAGGCGCGGCGCCGCCGGCGCTGCTGCTCCTGGACAATGATCCCCGGCTGTGCCAGGAGCTGGTGGAGCAGGGCTGTGTGCAGGCGCAGTGGCAGCAGCAGCACCAGCAGCACCAGCAGCGGCGGCAACAGCAGCAGCTGGGGCAGCTGGGGCGTGGGCAGCAGCCTCCCTGGCGCCTGGTGCATCTGCCGCGCCTCGGCTCCCAGGTGTGCTCATGGGTGTGCGGCATGATGCCCTGTTCATTTGACGCTGAATGCGCATGCAAGCCAACTTGTTGTTGACATGCCTATCGGTGCGCAAGTGCGTGGGTGTGTGTGATGCCCTGATGAATCGGTGCTAGAAGCGCACGCAAGCCAGCTTGTTGACACGCCTGGCGGTGCGCGCACGCCCATGAGTGAGCAGCATGATATGCCCTCTGATCATTTGGCGCTAGATGCGCACACAACCCGAGTACGCCTGGGTGTGCTTGGTGGCTTGAAGGCGCACATGGGTAAATATGTTGGCGCGTCTGCATGGTTGGGCAGGCTGTGTGCTTGCCTGGTTGGGCATGCTGTGCGCCTGGTTGAGCATGCTGTGCGCCTGGTTGGGCAAATATGTTGGCGCGCCTGCATGGTTGGGCAGGCTGTGTGCTTGCCTGGCTGGGCATGCTGTGCGCCTGCATGGTTGGGCAAATATGTTGGCGCGCCTGCATGGTTGGGCAGAGGCTGCGTGCTTGCAGCCTGCTGCTTGCAGGAGCATCCCAGGAGGTATTCCGGCATAGGGCGATCGCCAGACCTTGGATCCTTGCTCACACACACATGCACACACACATGTACACACACACGGGCGCACAATTGAGCACACACACGCACACACACGCACGTATACACAAACACACACACACACATGCAAACACACTCAGGCACATGCTTGTAGACACACAATACACGCGCGCACACGCACACAAGCACACTCAGGCACATGCTTGAGCATACGCACTAACACAGGTGCGCGCGCTCTTGTGCATGGCGTGTGATCCCCTGCGCTGCAGGGCATCCTGGCCCTGGCCCTGGACCAAGCGGCTGCAGGCGCTCACACATGCGCAGATACAGGAGCATCGGGTGCAGGAGCAAAAGCAGTGGAGATGGCCGTGGCAGCAGCCGCAGGGTGTGAAGCGACCCTTGGCCCTCACTTGGATGCGCGGCCCAATCAGCCCCCCACACCTGCCCCGCGCCCATGCGCCAGCCCTGCACACGACACGCACCCGGTGGGCACAAGCACGCTGCCCTCTTTGGACGCAGATGCGCGCGTGGCGCAGCTGTTGTTGCTGCTGGGCTGCAGGCTGGTGTCCACGTGCGTGTGCCGCAGGGTGCAAGCTGGGCCCCCCCTGGGAGGGCTTGCGGCCTGCGCCTCTGCTGGTGGCATCCCTGCTGCCGCAGCCGCTGCTCCTACAACGGCGCCTGCCACTGCTCCATCATCATTATCATCATCAGCAGCAGCAGCAGCAACAGCAGCAGCAGGGCCAGGCGCCACTGGAGGCAAGCCGCGTATCAGCACTGCCCAACATGGCGGCTGCAACGGCAGCGATGGCAGCGGCGGCAGCTGCAGCAGCAGGAGTGGGACAGGTCTGGAGGCGCTCGTGCATGGCGTGCTGCCTGTGGTGCAGACGTGGGCGTGGCAAGCGTGCGGGGGCTGCGGCGCCGCCTACCGCCAGTGCGCCGGTACGTGTGTAAATGTGTGTCTGGCGTGTGTGCGCGTGTGTGCGCGTGTGCACTCAAGATGCCCGCCCGCTGGGAGCTAAAACGGCTGCCCTGCTGCGTGCGTGCAGACTTGGCTGCCCCCTTGCTCGCGCGCTTTGGCTGCATGGTGGTGGAGCATCTGCACTGCCGTGTGGAGCTGCAGCCTGCGCTGCTGCATGCGCCTGCACAGCAACACGACGCTTCAGGGCGGCCACAGCAGCAGCAGCAGCAGCAGCAAGAACGCGATGGTGTGGGGGGCGCAGACGCCGCTGGTGTAGGTTTGCAGGGCTGGGCCTCAGCCCATGCTGTGTACGCAGACGGAGTGCTGTATGTCCACAAGGCTGCTGCGTCGTCCATGCACTACCACAGCATTGCCACTGAGCTGAGCAGGTGAAGCTTGCGCTGCTGTCGCCGATGCCGGTGCTGCTGCTGCATGATGAGAGTGAAGCTGTGCTGCTGACGATGATGAGCGCACACTGTATCTGTGTGTGCAAGAAACGTATTCACTGAGGGGGGGGGGATCCTGGCAGGTTATACACTGGATCATAATAGGTGGGCAGTCCAAGGCACAACGGTATGATTGCGTGTTTGTGGCAGTTTTTGAGAGGTGGCAGTTGTTGAGAGGCAGGTGTGTAGGAGGTGAATGTGCTGTGCTGTGCTGTGCTGCACTGCAGAATCCATCATATGAATGGGCACCTCGCAATGCCGCCTTGCAGCACGCACACAAGCATCGTGAATGGGCACCTCGCAATGCCGCCTTGCAGCACGCACACAAGCATCGTGAATGGGCACCTCGCAATGCCGCCTTGCAGCACGCGCTGCAGAATCCATCATATGAATGGGCACCTCGCAATGCCGCCTTGCAGCACGCGCTGCAGAATCCATCATATGAAGGGGCACCTCGCAATGCCGCCTTGCAGCACGCGCTGCAGAATCCATCATATGAAGGGGCACCTCGCAATGCCGCCTTGCAGCACGCACACAAGCGTGCACACAAAAGGCACACACATCCAACACCAGAGCCGCTCCTCACGCCTCCACAGGATTGCCACAGGCGGCAGAGCAGCCCTGCCCGCCCTGGCCGACCTGCTGTACACCTGCCTGCTGGCCGCGGCCTCGGGCCAACGCCCGCAGCAAGTGGCCCGCCTCAAGGGACTGCCGGACCTGCCACAAGGTGCGCAGCCTGAAGATGATGGCTGACACCATATGCTTCAACCATCCACCACCATCACCCACGCAGCCGACCCCGTGCCCCCAAATCCTGCGGCCTGT